>Ga0105238_10000838_pt1 | contig 31826 bp, 31 predicted proteins | sample KBSC34metaG_FD_81526 | JGI IMG/M metagenome (GOLD analysis project Ga0105238, IMG submission 81526) | Corn rhizosphere microbial communities from Kellogg Biological Station, Michigan, USA - KBS C3-4 metaG | ecosystem: Host-associated > Plants > Roots > Rhizosphere > Soil | place: Michigan, USA...
CGACGGCGCGAGCGCCAACCGCCGCAACGAGTCGATGGAGGCCGTATGACCCTGCAGCAAACGTCAGGCGCTCGCGTGCTGACCTCGATGCGCGTCGTCGAGATCTCCGCCCCGGGCGGGCCCGAAGTGCTCAAGCTCGCCACGCGTCCGGTGCCGCAACCCGGCCCGGACGAGGTGCTCGTCGAGAACCATGCCACCAGCGTCAACCGCCTGGACGTGTTTCAGCGCGAAGGGATCTACCCCGTGCCGCCGGGCGTGACGGACATTCCCGGCCTCGACATCGCCGGACGGGTCGTTGCATTGGGTCCCAATGTCAAGAAATGGAAGATCGGCGACAACGTGTGCGCGCTCGTCGCCGGGGGGGGATACGCCGAATACTGCGTGGCCCATGAAGGTAGCTGTCTGCCGATTCCGAGCGGCTTGAGTCTCATCGAAGGCGCCGCACTGCCGGAGACGATGTTCACCGTCTGGTCGAACGTGTTCGACCGCGTGAGGTTGAAGCGTGGCGAGACGTTCCTCGTGCACGGCGGCGCGAGTGGAATCGGCACCAGCGCGATCCAGATGGCATCGGCTCTGGGCGCACGAGTCTTCACCACGGCCGGAAGCGATGCACGGTGCCGGCGCTGCGAAGCGCTCGGGGCCGAGCTGGCGGTCGACTACAAGACCCAGGATTTTGTGACGGTGCTCAAAGAGCGGACCGAGGGCAAGGGGATCGACGTCATTCTCGATTTCGTCGGCGGCGACTACGTCGCGCGAAACATGGACCTCCTGGCCATCGAAGGGCGTCTGGTCCAGATCTCGCTGCTCAATGGAGCCCAGGCGACGATCAACTACGGCGCGGTGCTGATGAAGCGGCTCACGCTGACCGGGTCCACGCTGCGCGGTCGGCCCAACAGCTTCAAGCAGGCGATCGCGGAATCCCTCGAAGCGCAAGTCTGGCCGCTGCTCGGATCGAAGCGGATCAAGCCCGTCGTCAGCCGCACCTACACCCTGGACCAGATGCCCGACGCGCACCGCTTTCTGGTAAGCGGTGACAACTTCGGAAAGATCGCGATCGCCGTTCGTCCGGGCTGAAGACGGCTCAGGTCCGGCGCAGCAGAGCGTCGCGGGCTCCATGCAGCTCCTCGTGCGCGCCATCACGCTCGAGGCCGAGGATGTCCTCGGCTTCGAGGTCGTGCATCCCCAGCGAACGGCGTTGCCGCCGTTCACGGCCGGCAGTCACGTCGATGTCACCGTCGCGAACGGCATGTGCCGGCAATACTCCCTCTGCAACGATCCGCGCGAGCGCCATCGCTACCGTATCGCCGTCCTGCGCGAGCGCGGCGGCCGCGGCGGATCGAAGTTCATGCACGAGCAGGTTCGGGTGGGCGATCATCTGGACGTCTCCTCGCCGCGCAACAACTTCGCGCTGAACGAGACTGCCGGGCGCTCGCTGTTGATCGCCGGGGGCATCGGTGTAACGCCACTTCTCTCCATGGCGTATCGCCTGCGAAGCCTCGGCGCGAGCTACGAGATGCATTACTGCACGCGCAACGTCGAGCGCACGGCGTTTGCCGCCGAGCTGTCGGAACTGTCACGCGGCGCGATCACGTTTCATCACGACCACGGCGACCCGGCACGCGGCCTGGACATTGGTCGGCTGCTGCGCGAGCCGGAACCGCGGACGCACGTGTATTGCTGTGGACCGACGGCTTTCATGCGGGCCGTCCAGAACGCGTCGGCGCATTGGCCGAGCGATTCGATCCACTTCGAGTATTTCGCGGCTCCCTCGCAGGCGGGCGTGTCGGACGCCGACAGCGGAGAATTCGAAGTCGAGCTGGCCTCCACCGGCGCGGTGTACGCCGTGCCGGCCGACCAGTCGATTCTCGCCGTGCTGCGCGCCGCGGGCGTCAACGTCGACAGCTCATGCGAGGCCGGCGTTTGCGGCACGTGCCGTACGCGCTATCTGCGAGGCAACCCGGATCACCGGGACTTCGTCCTGACGGACGCGGAGCGACGCGATTCGATCATGCCGTGCGTGTCGCGCGCACAGCCGGGCGAGCGGTTGATCCTCGACTGCTAGTCGCCCGTGCCTGCTACGTGCGGCCGTACCAGGGGAACAGGTGGTGCGCGACGAGTACGAAGAGATGATCGAGCGCGAAGCCGATCGCGCCCAGTGCGAGCAGGCCGACGAACATGTGGTCGATCCTGAAGATCTGCTGAGCGCTCGCGATCAACTGACCCAGCCCCACGCTCGCGCCCACGAGCTCGGCGGCGACCATGACGACCAGCGCGATGGCGAGCGACTGGCGCAGCCCGGCCAGAATGAGCGGCAGGGCGCCGGGCAGGATCACGCGGACGAGCAGCGACGCGCTGCCGACGCCGAGGCTCTGGGCGGAGCGGATGAACGCGGGGTTCACGTCGCGCGCGCCGAGATAGGTGTTGATCCAGACCGGAAAGAATGTTCCCCAGGTGATCAAGGCGATCTTCGACATCTCGCCGATGCCGAACCATACGACCGCGAGGGGCACCAGGGCGATCGCCGGAATGGACCGGAAGCCGTGAAGGACGGGGTCCGACATGAAGCGTAGCGGCGCGACCCTCGCGGTGAGCAGGCCGACCAGGATGCCCAGCACCCCGCCCACCGCGAAGCCACCGAGCGCTCGCGCGATGCTCGCGGCGGCGTCCCACAGCAGGTCTCCGGACGACAACAGGTCGCGCAGCGCGTCCACGATGCCCGAGGGCGGCGGGAACAGCAGCAGGTTCAACCCGCTGATGCTGCGCGGCAGGATTTCCCAGATCGCCAGAAAGATCGCGACCCCGACGACGTTCAGCACGATCTGCCGAGTGGCATTCTTCTGACTGATCCGCCGCTGGGTGCGGGCGAAGGCCTCCTCGACTCGCGCAATCTCCGTTTCGTCCATGGTCGAGCTCACCGTTGCGCGCGCCGACGCGGGCGTCGCGTCTCGCTCCGCCGGCGTTGCCTCGCCGACCACGACCGCACGAGCCTGGCCGATGCGTGAGCGTTCCATGGCCTGCTTCGGAAGTTGCAGCTGCTCGACCTTAGCCATGGCTTGCAAGGGCGCCCTGGACCGTTCGAATGAGCTCGCGATAGGGCATGGTGTTCCTGTCACGCGGGTAGGCAAGGTCGATGTCGATGACGCTGTCCACGCGGCCCGGGTGCGGCGACATGACCACGACCTTCGTGCCGAGGTACACGGCTTCGTCGACGCTGTGCGTGATGAAGAAGGACGCGCATTGCTCGTGCTGCCACAGCTTCACGAGCTCCTGTTGCAGCGAGCTGCGCGTCATCGCATCGACTGCCGCGAACGGCTCGTCCATCAGCAGCAGCCTCGGCTTGTTCACGAGCGCGCGCGCGAATGCGACGCGCTGACGCATCCCGCCCGAGAGCTCGAACGGATACTGGTCGCCGGCCCGCGTGAGATTGATGAGCTCCAGGTACTCGGCGACCAGGCGCGCGCGTTCGTCGGCGGGAACGCCCCGCGTGCGTGGACCGAACTCGACGTTGTCGCGCACGGTGAGCCACGGGAACAGGGCGTACTCCTGGAATACGACGCCCCGGTCGGGTCCCGGTCCGTGAATGAGCCGATCGTTGAGCTTGATGGCGCCGATCGTGGGCTTGATGAAGCCGGCGATGAGGTACAGGAGCGTGGTCTTGCCGCAGCCGCTCGGGCCGACGGCACACACGAAGTCCTGCGGGCCAATCGAGAGCGACACGTCGCGCAATGCCCACGACGGCCGCCGGCCCTTCACCGGATAGAGCACGCTCACGCCGTCGACCTCGACCAGAGGATCGGCGGCGCCCGCTGGCGCGTCGCGCACGGGGGCTGCGAGCATCAGGCGCTCAGCTCGACGCTTCCCGGTATCGCCTTCTTCGCACCCTCGACGTACATGAGGCCGCGGTACATGGCACGAAGGTCCTGGGCGGGTCGCACGGCAAGCTTGTTGTCGATGGCCCAGTCCGATTGCGCGAGGAGCGCGCCCATGAGCACCTCGTCGAACCGGATTTCGCGGGTGAAGTCCGCGAGCGCCTCCTCCGACTGCTGCGGCGTGATCTTGGAACGCTTCGACATGATCTGCACGGCATCGGACGGATGGTCGCGGATGTAGCCGATCGCCGATTGCAACGCCGCGACGATGCCGTCACAGGCGTCGGGTCGCGATTTGACGAAGGCCTCGTTGCCGACCATCAGGCAGTACTGCCGGAAGTACTTCTTCGAATCCGATGTGTCGAGCACGCCGACCTTGCCGCCGCTTTGCTCCACGGCCGCTTGGACGGTTAGCGGATCCCAGCACAGCGCGTCGACGTCGCCTCGGGCGAGCGCGATCACCATATTGTTCGGCTGCATGTTCACGATCTTGACCGCGTTGGCAGGCAGCTCGTGAGCGCCCATGAAACGGGTCAGGAAGTAGTGGCCGCCGCCGCCCATCAGCGTGGCGACCGTCTTGCCCTGGAGATCCTGCGGTGTCTTGATGCGATCGGTGCGCACCGCGATCTGGCTGCCCTTGGACGTGTTGCTGAACGGGGCGATCAGTTGCGGCTTGAGGCCTCGCATCGCGGCGTACATGTACGGCGTATCGGTGCAGATGCAGACGTCCAGCTTGGCCGCGAGCATGGCGTCGATACCGACGCGACCCGTCGGGAACACGTGCGTGTCGACGTCGAGCCCCGCATCGCGCCAGGTATTCCGCGCCGAAGCCACGTACGGTACCATCCAGTGCTGGCCTTCGGTCTCGCCGTAGGCAACTTTCAGTCCCGCCGCCTGCACCCACCGCGAACGCCCGACACAGAGACCGAGTACCGCGGTTCCTGCGCCGCCCAGGAACGCCCGTCTCGAAACATGCTTGTCCATCGCTTTCCTCCAACGCGTCTTGTGTACGGAAATCGAAAACTGCCGGGCGATATTGGTTTGCGGTCGGCTGTCCCGAGAGGGCGACAGGTCGCCATAGTTATAGCGCGACGAATGGATGTCCAGCTAAATATTGTCGACGATTGTGCGAAGAACTCGATCAATCGATAGACGACAGCGGGCGCCAGTCGCGTGACATCGGGCACGCGGCGCAATGGCCGGGGAGTGCGTGCCGGGTGAAACCACTCAACGTCACGCTGCGCCAGATGCGGGCATTCGCCTCGCTCGCCCGGTACGGCGGATTCCGGGCGGCGGCGGCGGCATTCAATCTCTCGCAGTCCGCGCTGAGCAGCGCCATCCGCGAGATGGAGCGGGAGCTCGGCGTGCCGCTCTTCGACCGAACGACGCGCCGGGTCGAGCTCACCCCGGCCGGTCGCCAGCTGTTGCCGGATGTCGAGCGTATCCTCGCCGAGCTCGATGCCACGCTCCGGGACGTTCAGTCGGCGGGCGAGGCACAGCGTGGCCGCGTCGTCATCGCAAGTATCTTCTCGATGGCGACGCATGTCCTGCCTGTAGTGATTCACCAATTCAAGGCTGCGCACCCCAACGTCCGCGTGATCCTGCTCGATTACACGGCTTCAGCGGTCCAGGCAAGCGCGCGCGCAGGCGAGGCCGATCTTGGGATCTGTGCCCGCAACGATCTCGAGGGTGACCTGCACTTCGAGACGCTGGCCATTGATCCATTCGTGGCGATCCTGCCCGCCAAGCACCCGCTTTCGAAGTCGCGCGACGTTCCGCTCAAGGAGCTGCTCCGGTTTCCCTTCATCACCATGGCCAAGGGGACGCAGATCCGTAGCCTCACCGATTCCGCCTTGCGTGCGCGGGGCCTGCACGCGAGTCCCGCCTACGAGGCATCGGAGCCGGCTACCATCCAGGCAATGGTGGAGGCAAATCTCGGCGTGAGTGTTCTGCCGAAGCGTACGCTGAGCAATGCGAACGTGCTCGTGAGGAGACTCGCCGAGCCAGGCTTCGAGCGGCAGCTGGGCATCGTGGCAAGGCCGGGCCACAGTCTCACACCGCCTGCCGAGGCGTTTCGCAGGCAGTTGTTCCAGTACTTCAGCGAAGGCAATGCCGCCGGCTCGGCACGCAAAGGCAGCACATAATCCTCGCGAAAGGCGAATGTGCGGTTTGCGATGCACGCGACAGTACGGCCGTTCGGCCTCGAGTACCGGGCCAGCGCGTTATCCACAAACATACGAAACACTCAACGGCTAAGGACTAACGCGGTCCTTCTTTGCCACGCCGTTTGGGGCGCAACGGTACGACACCAGTACATGATTGCGCGGGGAACCGGCGCTCAGACTCATGAGGTACGTCATCCTCGGCATGCTCGGCAATGGGTTGTCGTCGTGGCCCAATCCCCGATCACTGCTCGACGGGTCACGATCTGCGCGCCTCGCCGTCTGCGACACAGTCGCCAGGCGCGGCATGCCATACAAGTCGTTATAACGCAGTGAAGCCAAGACGCGCTGGCAAATTAGCGTGCGGTGACCGGCAGCAGATGCGTATGCGCCTTGCAAAACGCGACGAAGGCTTGCCCAGCTTTCGAAGTGCCGCGCCGGCGGAAGATCACACCGAGCTTCTGCTGTAGCGGCTTGCCTGCGATCGGCACTACGGCAAGCCGCCGCTCCGCAACTTCTCGTTCAATGCTCCAGTCGGGAAGAAATCCGATGCCGTAGCCAACTTCGACCATTGCTTTAAGAAAGTGCGTGTCGTTGGATTCCATGACGATCTTGGGGCGCAGCCGTTCCCGCTTGAAGAACTGGTCCGCAAGCCAGCGGATGCTCATGGAGTTTTCGTAGATGACGAAGCGTTCCCCGTCGAGCTGCTGGGCCGTGACGCGCTCAATTCCTACAAGGGGATGTGTCGAGGACACGCAGAGCAACGCTTGTTGTGAACCCAGCACACATTCTTCAATGCCAGGCAGGGTCAACGGCAGTGGAACGAAGGCCACATCGAGCTCGCCTGACTGCACACTGTCAATGGAGGCCCGAGTCGCCGCCATGGTCCTGAGGTCCATTTCGACTCCCGGGTGTTCGAGGCCAAAACCCCGGTAGAAGCCAGCCCATAGGAATGCGGTTGCAGCCGCACTTGTTCCGACCGCAATGCGACCCTCCAGCGCTCGCTTAGGCGGTGGCTTGGCGTCGTCGACGAATCGTATCCACGTCCTCTGCAAATCCTGCGCTGCGGGAAACAGTCGCTTGCCCGCTGCCGTCAGCTTTACGCAACGGGAGCTGCGGATGAAGAGTTCCTCTCCGAGCTCTTCTTCCAGCAGCCTAATTTGCTGGCTCACTGCGGACTGAGAAAGATGAAGGCGCGTGCCGGCCACAGTGAAGCTACCCGCTGTTGCTGCAGCCACAAAAATCTGGATACGACGGAGGTCCATGGCAAAATAAGCGCGGCTTATGGCAGGCATTATAAAGCCGCGTTTGATTAATGCATCGAATTAAGTTAGCGTCAGCGAAGAGCTGCATCATGCGGCCGACTGCCACACACGAGGAGAGCTCGGCATGTTGCGAAGCCTATTTCGGGTTGCACTGATAGCGCTGGTCATTGCATGCGGATCAGCCAGCGCTCAAGGTCAGTTCAGCTGGAAGAAGTATTCGGGTGAAACGATCAACGTGGCGCTTGCGAAGCAGCCGTGGTCGGACTTCATCACGCCCAAGATTCCCGAGTTCGAGCGCCTCACGGGCATCAAAGTGAGGCTGGAGGTACTCCCGGAAGATCAGAACCGGCAGAAGCTTGCAATAGCCTTCGTGTCGAACCGCGGCGACATCGATGTCTTCGGCTCCCAGCGACACCAGGAGGGAGCGAAGTACCATGCTGCGGGATGGTACCAACCGTTGAAACCATACATTGACAATCCTGCTGCGACGTCGCCGGCATTCGACTTTCCCGATTTTGCGCCGCAGGCCGTCAACGATGCGACCGTCGCGGGTGATCTCATAGGCATCCCGCTATACAGCGAGCTGCAGGTGCTCGCCTACCGCAAGGACCTGCTGCAGCAGGCGGGGCTAAACGTTCCGGAGACGCTGGACGAGCTGGAAGCCGCGGCCAAGCGACTCACTAACAAAGAAAAAGGAATCTACGGAATATGCTTGCGTGGTAAGGGCGCCTCGACCACCACTATCTACTCCGGCATCCTGCACAGCATGGGTGGTTCATGGGTCGACGCCTCGGGCAATCCCGCGTTTACGACCCCCGAAGCGCTGAAGGCCTTCGAATATTACGGCCGCCTCACGCGCGAATATGGTCCGCCGGGCGGAGTCAATAACAACTGGCTCCAATGCCAGAGTCTCATGGCCGCTGGGAAGGTTGCGTTCTGGACCGACTCAAACATCTTCTTCGCGACATTGCTGGATCCAGCCAAATCGACCGTGTCCGACAAACTCGGCTTCGCCGTGCTGCCCGCTGGGCCCGCAGGTCATAAGCCGGCGGGCGGTGGCTGGTACCTCTCCATTTATTCAAAGTCGCAGCATAAAGACGCCGCCTGGTATTTCATTCAGTGGGCCCTCAGCAAGGAAAACGCGCTGAAAGCGCAGCTCGCGTCGATCCCAACGGCGCGCCTGTCGGCATGGGAATCGCCCGAATTCAAGAAGAACGATAAGTCGCCGGAGCTTACCCGGGCGACCCTGGACTCGCTGAAACTGAAGGGCACACCGTCGTGGGGTCCTCCGTTCGTCGCGGTCGGAGAGGTCCGCGACGCGCTCGGGGCGGTGGTCGTCACAGCCATCCAGGGCGGCGACATCAAGCTCGCTGCCGAAAAGGCCGACGCGCAGATCCTGGAGATCAAGAAGAAGACAGCCAACTGAGCGACGTTTATTCCGCATTCGCTTTTTCATCGTCGCGCTGTACCGCGTCGCGCTGCGATCATATTCGTCGTACTTGCGTGGGACTGGAGCGCCTCAGCCGACCTGCGTGAGGCGCCGCCATGCAAAGGGCTATGCGAACGCTTCACGCTTGCTCGGTTGAATCGTCGAACGAACATGGCCGAATGATCGGCGCAGCACGGTCCAACCGGCGGCCGCTGTCTTTCTGGCGCCGCCATCCCGGGCTCCCTTTCGTCGCACCGACGGGTGTGGTGTTGATGGTCATGCTCCTCTTCCCGCTCGGGTACACGCTGTACCTTAGTCTGATGGAGTGGTTTGCCGCCGGCCCGCCGCCGCATTTCGTCGGATTCGAAAACTACGCGGCGCTTCTCGGCGACGAGCGATTCCTCAACGCCGTCGTCCGCACGTTGATTTTCACTGCGATCGCGGTCGTCGTTGAGGTCGCGCTCGGCATTGCGCTCGCGCTGTTGTTCGAGCGACGGTTCGTGGGCAGAGGCGTCGCTCGAACCCTGTTTCTCCTGCCCATGGTCGCCACACCGGTCGCCATTGCGCTCGTCTGGATGCTGATGTTCGATCCCGCGACCGGTGTGCTCAACTACCTGCTCACGCTGGTCGGGCTGCCGCCTAGCTTGTGGGTGAACGACCCGTGGCTGGCCATTCCCTCACTGGCGCTCGTCGACATCTGGCAATGGACGCCGCTGGTGATGCTGATCGTGCTTGGCGGGCTGACCGCGCTGCCGAACGAGCCGTTCGAGGCGGCGTTGATCGACGGCGCGTCGAGGTGGCAAGTGTTCCGATACCTGACACTGCCGCTGCTTCGTCCCTACATCGCCGTCGCCGCGCTGTTCCGGTCGATTGACGCGCTGAAGACCTTCGACCCGATCTTCGTGATCACGCGCGGCGGACCGGGCTTCGCGTCCGAAACACTTAACCTGTACATCTACAACATGGCGTTCGAGTATCTGCATTTTGGGTCGTCCTCGGCAATGCTGGTGGTGTTCTTCGGCATAGTGCTTGGCTTCAGCGTGCTGCTCATCGGGGTTCGCAGGCGGGCAAGCGCATGAGCGCGAAACGACCGGTGATGTGGCGGGGCACGGTATTCCATGTGTTCGTACTCGTCGTGTTGGCGGCGTATCTGTCCCCGTTCTATTGGATGGTGTTGTCGTCACTAAAAACCCAGGTGCAGAACGTCGCCTTCCCGCCCCTGTTCATCTTCGCCCCCACGCTCGAGAACTACCGATCGGTATTCGTCAACAATCCATTCTTTCTGTATCTGTGGAACAGCCTCGTGATCGGCTTCGGATCTACGCTCCTTGGACTGCTTCTGGGCCTGCCCGCGGCATATGGCATTGCGCGGTATCGCCGACAGAAGGTTGCGCTTGCGTTCCTGATAGCACGCATTGCGCCAGGTATTAGCTATCTGGTGCCTTGGTTCATCGTCTTCTCCAAATTCGACCTCGTTGGAAGCTATACGGCTCTGATACTGAGCCATCTCACAGTCGGTCTGCCGCTGATCGTCTGGATCATGATCGGCTTCTTCGAGGATGTGCCGAGCGAAATGGAAGACGCGGCGCACATCGACGGCGCCTCGCAGTTCGATATTTTCCTCAAGGTGGCACTGCCGATGGTGATGCCCGGAGTCCTCACCGCCGCGATCCTCAGCTTCATCCAGTCCTGGAACACGTTCATGTACTCCGTCGTTCTCGCGAACGCTGACACGCGCACGCTTCCCGTCGCGGTATTCGGGTTCATGTCGTACGGAGGATTTGATTGGGGCAGCATCACTGCCGCCGCAACCGTCATCACGTTGCCCGTCATGGTGCTCACGCTCTTCATCCAACGCCACATCGTCGGCGGACTATCGATGGGCAGCGTCAAGGGCTGACCGCATCACCGCTCAGGAGCAGAAGAATGGCAGTGAATGTCCACGTATCGCAAGACGATGCGAGCATCGACAATGGTCTCGTGCGCGTCGAACTGGCACGCCGGGATGGGAAGCTGGTTGAGCGCGTTCTAGCGTGGCGAGGTGGCTGGCATCCCGTTGTCGTGTCGAGCCAGCTCATTCGCGACGCGAGGCTTGATTGGGTACCCGTGCTGCAGCGCGCGCGGCTCCTGGCGCAGTCGGCGGATGAAGCGACCCTCCGGCTGACTGGCACAGATGGAGCGCGCTCGTATACCGTGGACGTCGCACTGAAGGACGGCGAGCGCGCATTGCGCTACACGGTCACCGAGCAACTGGATGCCGCCAGTCGGTCGCGCAGTCTGCAGTCGCGCTATCGCTTCGAGGGCGGTCCAGTTGACTTCTGCTGGGCTCCGCACCTGCGCCCCGGGGCCGAACATGTCGTGGGACAGTACGCTTTCAAATCGCCTGGCAACATCGTCCAGTCAGGCCCCGTTCTAGCCGCCCTTGTGGCGGACACTACTCTGATCGAGACCGCTGCTGCGCAACACGTATGTCTGGAACCCGACATGTCGCTTGCGCAGGACGACGGCCCGTTGCTCGCCTATGGGTTCAAGCATCACGAGCCGAGCGGACTGATCTACTTCCGCCACAAGGCAGACATGATCGCGACGTTGCCAAGCGGGCAGCGCAGGTACGGATATTGGCTATATGTGTCGGCCGATGCTGAACCGCGCTTTGGGTACCGAGACATCGTGCGCCTGCTATGGCGGCTGTACGGGCGACGCAATTTCGACGACGTAGTGCCGCAGGTGCTCCCCATGGACAGATACGGGGACTACGCGCTCGGTTACGCGATTCCAACGCTGTGGCGCGACTTGCCGCTCGACGATCTCGAACGCGGCGGAATGGTCATGGGAATCAAATTTCCCAACGATATCTGGTTCCACTTCTTCTTCAATCATCTACATACCGCGTTCGGTCTTTATCAGATGGGCCGCAGGCGAGAACGGGAAGACCTGATCGACAAGGCGCGCAAGATCAAGAATCTCATCGCCTCCGCGCCCGTGGACCGCGGGGCCTTCCCAGCCATCTTTTCCCACCAGATTATCAATGGCGTGCGGCAAGATCGCTGGATCTCGCATGCTCACTGGGTGGGCGGTACGATTCCTTATCAAACGCAGATCGCGCCGCCGCCGGATCAGCCTGCCTACAGCAGCATGGACCTGGCCTGGACGGCCTACTGGATGCTGCGATGGCATCACGACCTCGAGCCCGATCCACAGTTCGTGGAGCGTGCGCGTGAATGCGGCGACCTGCTTCTGTCGACTCAACTTCCTTCCGGCTCGGTGCCGGTTTGGATCCACAATACGACCCTGGAGCCTCTCGACCTGCTGCGTGAGAGCCCTAGCTGTGCGGCTTCGGGCCTTCTGTTCGCCAAGCTCTACGAGTCGACAAAGGAGGACCGGTTCCTGCGAGGTGCGGAGCGCGTAGCGGCCTTCCTCGCGAGCCAAGTGATGCCCCAGGGGTGGACGGACTACGAGAGCTTCTTCGATTCGGCGGGCAAGCCGATCGACCTCGTGGACCACTACTCGCGGCAACGCCCCCAGAACACATTCCCGATGTACTGGACGGCCGAGCTCGCTAAGCTGCTCTATCGCTCGACCGGCGACGACCGCTACCGCGAGCAGGCGCTACGCGCCGTGGACTACCTGCTGCTGTTTCAGGCTGTATGGAGCCCGCCGTACCTGACCGTCAAGGGATTTGGCAGTATAGGTATCGGCAACGGCCACACTGGCTGGAACGATGCTCGCGCGGGCATCTTCGCCACTGGAATCGCCGACTTCTACACGCTGACGGGCGATGTGGAGTACCTGCAGCGTGGCATCGCGGCGATGCGTGCCCCGTTCGCGCTCATGTACATCCCCGAGAACAAATCGATTTCGTCCGTGTTCGATAAGGGTCCCACCGGGTATGCCGATGAATGTTATGCGCATCGTGGGCGCGATGCGCGTCTCGGCCCCTCTACGTTCGATTTCAGCATTGGGTATTCGCTGATGGCCTACGAGGAGCTCTATACGCAGTTTGGCGCAGGGATGATCGATATCGATCGACGTGTTGGTGTGGGCATCGACGGCTGGAGCGTCAAGGACATAACCGTCACGAGCGATTCGATTAGGCTTCTCATCGACGACAAGGTCGGCGCATCCCGGCCGTTGGCTATCGCGCTCGCACGTCCGGCGGATGCGAACCACCGCGTGCACATCAACGACGACGCCGGTCGCATGGTGCCGGCGGGCGCTACGCGAATCCAGGCGTGGTTGGATGATCGCGTCCTAAACGAGCCATCCGCTGTCCCGTCACCGTAGGAGGGTGGAATGACCAAATTGCTAAGCGAAATCGACATTCAGAAGTACCACCGCGACGGCGTTCACTTCCCCGTCGACTGCTTTTCGCGTGAGGAGGCGTCCGCGATGCTCGCACGCTTCGAAGCTATGGAAGGCGCGCAAGGCGGACGTCTGCCGGCGCGTCTTAATCAAAAACCGCATCTTCTCTTCCCTTGGCTGGACAGGTTAATCAGGGACACACGCATTCTCGATCCCGTAGCGGATCTTCTCGGCCCGAACCTGCTGTGCTGGAGTTCGCAGTTCTTCGCCAAGAACCCGCGCGACCCCAGTTTTGTTTCATGGCATCAGGACGCGACCTACTGGGGGTTGTCATCCCCCGATGTGGTCACGGCTTGGGTTGCCTTGACGCCTTCGGTTCCCGAGAATGGCTGCATGCGCGTCGTTCCCGGCACGCATCGCAAGCAGGTCGTCCATCGCGATACGTTCGCCGAAAAGAACCTCTTGCTTCGAGGGCAGGAAGTCGCCGTCGAGGTTGATGAGAAACAGGCTGTCGACGTTACCTTGCAGCCCGGCCAGATGTCGCTGCACCACGTGCTCATCGTGCATGGCTCAGAGCCGAATCCGGCGGATTTTCGTCGCGTGGGATACGCGATTAGGTACGTTCCAACTAGCGTCTTCCAGCGCTCCCCGATCGGCGAAAGCGCCATGCTCGTGCGCGGAGTTGATAACTATCGCCATTTCGAGCACGAGGTCCCGCCGGAATCCGACCTGCATCCTGCGGCGGTTGCGCGCCATACGGCGATCATCGAGCGCCAGATGAAGATCATCTACGCCGGATCAGCCAACGCCGGGCGATTGAATCCGCAGCTCAGACGAGAGAACGCCAACTAACGCAGAGTCTTATCGCGTCTAGCGCCATATGTCGCCAAGGTCCGTCAAATACGCCAAATTGGCCCACGCCAGTGAAGCATCGGTTCGCAGCGCGAAATCTTGGGATGTGAATGGTAAGTTGGTTTACTGGCGATGGTCGGGCATGACATTCGGGTCTAACAGCCCGAAGGGCGCTAGACGAGCTCACGTCCTGGTCGTGCCGAAGCAATGCGCCGAGCCGAGGATCCACTGAAGCTGAGCCAGAGCCTCTTGCCGTCGCGGACCAAGGGGCAGTCAGATGATCGCATCGCGCCCGCGGGAGGCGCGTCTAATGACGCGAGCCGCTTATCGCGCGGCGAAGGCCGGAGTTGGGATTGGCGGCTAACAAAATCGCGACCCATGACAGGGCCACCGATTCACTACATAAGGGTGGCGGTCGATGAACTGGACCATCACTTCCCGCGCCGGTCGAGCTCCGCCTGGGCGAAAAAAGCCGACGCTTTGCGCAGGATTTCATTGGCCCGGCGCAACTCCTGGTTCTCGCGCTGGAGCGCCTTGAGCCGCGCGCGCTCGTCTGTCGTCACTCCACCACGACGACCGACATCGCGTTCTGTCCTGCGCACCCAGCCGCGCAGCGATTCCATCGTGCAGCCGATCTTCTCGGCGATCGACTTCATCGCCGCCCACTGCGATGGATACTCGGCCGGCTGCTCAAAGACCATCCGCACCGCCCGTCCCGAACCTCAGGGGAAAATGACTCCATCTCTCAAGAAATGGAGTCTCCGGGAATCCCGGGGCGGTTCAGGACTTTTCGCCTCAATGAGCTTGGCCCGGGATTGAGATAGTTCAAAGCGAGATTTGCTGCCGTCGCCGGTGATCGTGAACTGACCTTGGCGAGCAAATTCGTGCTGACCCTGAACCCGTTTTAGGGCCGAACGGCCTCGAAGTTGACACCCTTCGAGGCGATAGGGTAGGCTGCATACAGCCTGTATGCAGTAACGTGCACAATGACCGCCATCCCCAAGATCGCACTCGCCGACAAGGCCTATGACGCCTTGCGGCAGATGATTGCCGACGGGCGCATTCGTGCCGAGCCGATCTCCGAGGTCAGCCTGGCGAGCGAGCTCCAGGTGAGTCGCACCCCCGTGCGCGAAGCGGTGCGACGGCTGGTGGGCGAGAACATCCTCGAGATGACGCCACAAGGGATACGGCTCTACCTGCCGAGCGTGGAGGATCTGGCGGAGGTGTATTACACGCGGGCCATCTTAGAAGGTGCGGCCGCCCGGTTGGCGTCGACCATCGACGGACCCGCCCTGGCCAAGCGGTTGCGAACGATCCTTGCCGAGGCGAAGCCGATTCTCGCGCGCGACGATCACCAGGCGTTCGCGCGGCTGAATGGGCTCTTCCACGGCACGATCGTCGCCACATCGGGCAACCGTCGCATCCGCGAACTCCTCGCATCGCTCGAAACAATCGTCGTGCGCTACCGCCGCATGTCGCTGCTGTATCCCGATCATCTGAAGCGGTCCTATGAGGACCACGTGCGCATCGTCGGTCTCCTCGAGAAGGAAGAGCCGGAAGAGGTCGAGGCTCACGTCCGGGAGCACATCCTCCGGGCGGGTGCGCGCATCGTCCGCGCCACGTTGCGTATCGATGGCGGAGACGTGGACGTCGGGTCCACGGCGTCTGCATTGCTTACGATGTACGAAGAGCAGAACGACAGATCGAACGGAGGAAGAAGGCATGGGCGGTCAGCCCACGCGCGCTGAGCACGAGAAGCGCGCCATCGTGGGACGACGTCGACGGATGGCGTGCGCGGGACTTGTCTTGGCGCTCCTGTCGACAATGCCTGCGGTCCAGTCTTGGGCGCAGGCGTATCCGGTGAAGCCGATCCGGCTCGTGGTGCCATTTCCTCCGGGCGGCGCGAACGACATCGTCGCTCGGGTCATCTCGCCGAGGCTCGGGGAGGCGCTCGGCCAGTCGGTCGTCGTGGAAAACCGCGGCGGCGCGGCGGGCACAATCGGTGCCGACCTAGTCGAGAAAGCGGCTCCGGACGGGTACACGCTGCTGATGACGCCCGTCCCCTTCGTCATCACGCAGAGCCTCTATCCCAAGCTTCCATATGACGGGCAGCGCGACTTCGTTCCGGTCGCGCTGCTCACGTCATCGTCTTTCGTTCTGGCCGTGGGGGAGAAATACGCTGCCCGATCGCTGCAGGAACCGTCGGTGCCGCGAAAGCAAAACCGGACAGCGTCGCGTTCTCGTCCCCGGGCAGCGGTAGCCCTGCACATCTCGCAGGCGAGTTGCTCAAGGTGAAGACGGGAGCGTTGTTCCTTCACGTTCCCTACAAGGGGGGGCGGCCCGGCGGTCACGGACATGATCGCTGGCCACGTCGCGTTCACGCTCGCAACCCCCGCCGAACTCATGCAGCACGTTCGCGAAGGGAAAGCACGCGCCCTTGCGGTGACGACCCCCAAGCGGACGCCGCTTGCGCCCGACGTGCCGACCGCTGCCGAGGCAGGAGTGCGGGGGTTCGAGATCACTGTGTGGTACGGCATCACAGCGCCGCGCGGGACGCCGGCTGCGATCGTCGGGCGGCTCGAGCGCGAGCTGATGGCGGTTCTGAAGGCGCCCGACGTCCGCGACCGGCTGACCGCGCTGGGACTCGAGGTAACGCCGATGGGTTCCGAGGAGTTCGGGCAATTCCTGCGCAGCCAGCACGAGCGGTGGGCGGAGCTCGTGAGCGTGTCCGGCGCCAAGCCGGACTGACCGGGAACGTACAACACACGACATCGCGGCATCCGGCACGGTGCCGGGCCGCCAGGAGGAGATGATGGTGACGTTTCAAGGATTCGCCGGAGGGACCGGCTTCCAGTTCGTGGGGAACATCAATTTGCGCTTCGGCACGGGTGCAGCGCACACCCTTCCCGCGGAGTTGGGCGCGCTCGGGGCCCGGCGGCCCTTTGTCATGGTGGATCCCGGAGTGCTCCAGGGCAACGTCGCCGCACCGATATTGAAGGCGCTCGAAGTGGCCGGGGTGTCCGCGCACGTGTTCAGTGAGATCGAGCCCAACCCGCGTGACGACACCATCCATGGCGCGTTCGAGGTTGCGCGGTCAGCCGGCTGCGACAGCATTGTCGGCATCGGGGGCGGCAGCGCGATGGACAGCGCCAAGGGTGTCGGCCTGCTGATGACCAACGGCGGCCGCCTTGCCGACTACGATGGGACGAACAAGGTCGTGAAGGATCTGCCGCCGGTCGTGGCGATCCCAACGACCGCAGGAACGGGAAGCGAGGTGACCGCCAACGCGGCCCTGACGCGTTCCGGCGATCACTACAAGATGTCGCTGCGCTCGCCGCGGCTGCTTCCGAAGCTGGCCATCGTCGATCCACTGCTGTTGCGTACGTTGCCGAGATCGGTCGCGGCAGCGAGCGGGCTCGACGCGCTGACGCATGCGATAGAGGGATTCCTCTCGGTGCGCGCCAGCCCACTATCCGACTTCTTCGCGATCCGCGCGATCGAATTGATGGCGCCTAACATCCGGGCTTTCGTCGCAAATCCCGAGAATCTCGAGGCGGCGTCGAGCATGGCGCTCGGCAGCATGATGGCAGGACTGGTGGTATCCAACACCGGCACCGGTAACGACCACGCCCTGGCCCGCGCCCTCGGCGGGCTCTGCGATCTTACCCATGGTGTCGCCACGGCGATGCTGCTGCCGCACGTGATGAGCTTCAATGCATCCGCGCGTCCCGACCGGTATTACGCGATCGCCCGCGCGATGGCCATTCCGGCGGATGGTACCCCGCGCGAGGTGGCGAGCCGGACCGTTACCGAGATCCAGCAACTGCTTCAGGACCTCGACATGCCGACGCGCCTTCGGGACGTCGGCGTTTCGCAGGACAAGCTGACCGCCGTCGTGGACGTCGCGCTCAAGAACGTGGGCCCCAACCCGCGCCGCACATCGGCCAAGGATCTGGAGAAGATCCTGATGGCAGTTTATTGACCGACAACAGAGGAGGATGAACATGGCACGATCGTTTGGAAAGCGGTTCGTTCACGCCGTCGCCTGCACGGCGATCTCATTGCTCGCTCTGGGGGCCGGGTCGCAAGCCGTCCAGGCACAGACCCGTCTTCTGATCGGACACACGGGGACACCGGGCAACTCGGTATACGTGCTGTTCGACGAGTTTGCGAAGCGGGTCCAGACCTATTCCGGGGGAAAGATCAAGCCGGAGGTCCATCACTCGGGCGAGCTTGGCGGTGATGACCAGTTGCTGCAGTCGCTGCGCCTCGGGACCGTCGATCTTGCCAGTGCGTCGACAGGAAACATGGGCTCGATGACCAAGGCGCTGCTGTGGGCTGACCTACCCTACATCCTTGTCTCGCGTGATGGCATGGAGAAGGTCTTCACCGATCCGGAGATCAGCGCGAAGCTGTCGAAGGACATCGAGCGGGACGTCGGCACGAAGGTGCTCGGGTACCTCCAGGCGGGCGGGTACCGGATGCTGCAGAACAAGAAGCGTCCGCTCAAGGTTCCGGCGGACGCGAAGGGCATCAAGTTCCGAACGACAGCCTCACCCATCGACGTCGCGCTCATCCAGGCGTGGGGCGGGCTGCCCTCCCAGGTTGCATGGGCGGAAACGTTCACGGCGGTGCAACAGGGCGTCGTCGACGGCCTCAACCTGCAGCCGGTGTGGACGTCGCTCAACGGGTTCGGTCAGGTCATCAAGTACGCGACCCGCAACAATGCCGTCATGGGACTGCATTGCATCCAGATGAATAAGAAGGTCTGGGACGGATTGTCGCCGGAGCTCCAGCAGGCCGTGCAGAAGGCCATGAACGACGCGATCCAGATCGCCAATAAGGCAGACGCGGCCGACGAGTCGCAATACGTGAAGAAGCTGGAGGCCGGCGGCATGGCGATCTACGATCCGACCCCGGCCGAGCTCGACCAATGGCGTAAGGCGGCGATGCCGGTGTGGGACAAGTTCGGGGGCCAGATGGACCAGGCGGTGCTCGCGCGCGTCCAGGCGATCCAGAAACAATAGGGCGACTGGACATGGACACTGGGACCGCGCGCGTGCTCGGCGCGCGCGTAAGCCCTCCTCATGCCATGAAACCCCTTACCCGGCGCGTGCTCGCCGCCGCGCATGGTGTCAACTGGCTGTCGCGGATCGCCTGCGGCTCGGTCATGGCCGCGCTGACGGTCGTGGTCCTCCTGCAGGTCCTGTACCGCTACGTGCTGGAGCTGCCGCTCGTGTGGTCCGATGAAGCGGCACGGCATCTCCTCGTGTGGCTATCGCTGATGGGCGGCGGGATCGCGGTGGCGGAAGGCCTCAATCCCAGAATCGAGATGATCGATGGCGTCCGTTCCCCGCGCGTTCGCCAGTACGTCGAGATCTTCGTGGGCGTCCTGGTGCTCGCCTTCCTCGCCGTGTTCATCGTAGTCACGTTCGACGTCGTGAAAACGTACAACGGATATCGATCACTGGCACTCGGCATTCCCCAGAGCGTGCCGCGACTGGCGCTGCCAGTCGGCGGCTGCCTGATGGCGGTGAACGTGCTGGCGAAACTGCTTGCACGTCTCTCGCGTCGCGACGATGAGGAGTCGCTGTCGTGATCGCCGGGTTTATCGGTACGTTCTTCGGCTGCATCGTCCTCGGTGTTCCGCTCGTTTTTGCGCTCGCGATACCGAGCCTAGCGTACCTCCTTCTCGCCCAGAAGGCACCGCTGGCTGTGATTGCCCAGCAGATGTACTCCGCGGCCGACTCGTTCCCGCTGCTCGCCATTCCTTTCTTCCTTTTCGCCGGCGAGCTCATGAGCCGGTCGCAGATCACCGATCGCATCGCTGCTTTCAGCAACCGCGCGGTCGGCTGGATCCGGGGGGGGCTGGGGCAGGCCAACGTGCTCGCCAGCATGCTGCTGGCCGGTATCAGCGGATCGGCCGTGGCGGACAGCGTCGCGATCGGGAAGGTCATGATCGGTTCCATGGAGCGCGAGGGGTTCGAGCGCGAGGATGCCGCGGCGCTGACGGCGGCTGCCTCGGTGATGGGTCCCATCATCCCGCCGAGCATCCCGATGGTCATCTTCGGTGCCGCGATGAACCAGCCGATTGGAACGCTCTTCGCGGCCGGCTTCCTTCCCGGCGTCCTCGTCGGACTCGGCCTCATGGCGGCGGTCTATGTGATCAGCCGCCGCAATCCGCGCATCCGGCATTACCCGTTCTCGATCGCTGCTCTCGGACGGGCGACGCTGCATGCGCTCATACCCTTGTCGATGCCCGTGCTGCTCGTGGGTGGCATCCTGGGAGGAGTCTTCACGCCCACCGAGGCCGGCGCAGTGGCGGCGCTGTACGCGGCGCTCGTCGGGCTCCTGCTGTTCCGGACGCTGACTTGGAAGGACATCTGGGAGTCGCTCGTCTCCGCCGCGCTCGGCACCTGCGTGGTGATGCTGATCGTTATCGCGTCCAGCCCCTTCGGGTGGGTGTTGTCGGTCAACCAAGTCCCGCAGGCCATCGCGGCGTTCTTCACGTCGACGACCACGTCTCCGCTGCTCTTCCTCCTGCTCGTGAATGTCGCGCTGCTGATCGCGGGAATGTTCATGGAAACCACCGCCAACATCCTGATCCTCGGTCCGATCTTCTTTCCCGCGGCCGTAGCGCTCGGAATCGACCCGGTGCATTTCTCCATCGTCTTCATCGTCAACCTCGTGATCGGCCTGATCACGCCACCTGTCGGGCTCTGCCTCTTCAGCACGGCGGCCGTCGCCGAGCTGCCCCTCGGCCGGTTGGTCGCCCGGGTCGGACCCTACCTCGCCGTCGAGCTCGCCGTGCTGGCCCTGATTACGCTGTTTCCTTCCATCGTGCTCGTCATCCCGAAGTGGCTGGGGATGATCTGAGTCATGGCCTACACGATAACGCCGCTGCACCTGGGCACGCTCACCGTCGACAAGAGCGGCTTGACGCTGAGGCAGGGCGCTGGAACGAAGGTGGCGGTCCCGTGCCTCGGCTTTCTTCTCGAGGGAGGCGACAAGCCGATCCTCGTGGACAGCGGACCCTGCCAGGACGCCGAGTGGGGCACGCGCCATCACAATCCATTCCAGCGCACGAGCGACCAGTCGCTGGTCGCCGCGCTGTCCCGCACTGCGGTCGCTCCGGAATCGATCGAAACCGTGATCATCAGTCACCTTCACTGGGATCACTGCTATGGAAACGTGCATCTGCCCAACGCACGCTTCGTCGTGCAGCGCGCGGAAGTGGCGTATGCCTTTGCGCCGCTGCCCTGCGACGCCCCGATCTACGAGACGCACCTGCACCCCGTCCACTTCCTGAAGACCTTCGATCGCTTCGTGGTGATCGATGGCGAGCGCGATATCGCCCCCGGCGTGCGTTGCATTCCGCTCCCCGGGCATACGCCAGGATTGCAGGGCGTGCTGGTCGACACCGCGGCCGGCCCCTATCTAATCGCGAGTGATCACTGTCCGCTCTTCGCTAATTTCGACGCGCGCATTCCAACGGGCCTGATCCACGACCTCGAAGCCTGGTACCGGTCCACGGAGCGCATCGCCGCGCTTGGCGCGAAGCTTCTGCCCGGGCACGACATGAAGGTTCTCAAACAGTCCATCTATCCATGAGAGCCGAAGGACGGCTCCCGACCGAAGGGGAAAGGCATCCAGTGACACCGACACGACGACGCTCCAGCATGAAGATCACCAAGGTCGAGGCGATCAGCCTCTACGTCCCGCTCGAGGAGAAGATCGAGGCGCCAATCAGCATCCCCCACGCGGACCAACTGACCGACATCATCTTCGCGGGATACCGCACGACTCTCGTGCGGATCACCACTGATGAAGGACTGACCGGCGTCGGCGAGTGCATGGTCCGGCTCGCGCCGACGGCGACCCGGGCGATCATCGAGGATCTCGCGCCCATGCTCATCGGGCGCGACCCGATGGACCGAGAGGCGATCTGGCATCTGTTGTTCAGCGCCATGATGAACCGCGGGCACCACAAGGGCTTCTTCATCGAGGCCATCAGCGGGATCGATATCGCGCTCTGGGACCTGGCCGGCAAGGCGCTCGAACTGCCGCTCTACATGCTCCTTGGTGGCCGCCATCACGAGCGACTGAAGGCGTACGCGTCCTCGCTGCGTTTCCGTGCCTTCGACCTCGTGATCGCTCAGGCGAAGGGATTCAAGGAGCGCGGCTTCCGGGCGATGAAGATCAAGATCGGGCGCAACGTCGCGCGGCCGGAGGCGGACATCGAGTTCGTCAAGGCGATCCGCGACGCCGTGGGCGATGACATCACGTTGATGGTCGACGCCAACTGCGCCTACGACGAGGACATCGCGACCGCGCTCAAGGTCGGGCGGGAACTCGAGAAGCTCGGCATCTTCTGGTTCGAGGAGCCGATCAGTCCGGACAACCTCGACGGGTACCAGCATCTCGCCGACCGGCTGGATATCCGGATTGCGGCCGGGGAGGCGGATTTCACGACGTACGGCATGCGCGACCTCCTGACGCGCCGCGCGATCGACGTCATCCAGCCCAACATCTCGCGGGCCGGGGGCGTCACCGAAGGACGGCGGATCGCGGCGCTCAGTCACGCGTTTCACATTCCTTACGCGCCGCACACCGGAAGCTGCTCGGCTGTTTGTCTTGCCGCGACGCTGCAGTTCGCTGTCGCCCTGCCGAACTTCATGATCTACGAGTATATGCAGAGCGACTGGTCCAAGGACCAACCCAATCCGCTGCGCCACGAATTGCTGAAGGAGAAGATCGAGGTGCTCGAGGACGGCCATATGGTCGTCTCGGATCGGCCCGGAATCGGCGTCGAGCTCAACGAGGACATCGTTGAGCGGTATCGGGTTGCGTAACGGCGAGCGGGCACAAGACTGGGGATGACGATGCACGAAGCGAAGATGTTGATCGGTGGAGAGGAACTCACGGGTGACTCGACCGTGGAGCTGTGCGAGCCATATCATGGTGAGCCAAACCTGCGCGTCCATGTTGCCTCGGCCGATCAGGCCGACCGCGCGGTGGCGGCTGCGGCGCGAGCGTTTCTTACGTTCGGCCGGGAGCCCGCACATGTCCGCTCGGCGATCCTGTCCCGTGTCGCGAAGGAAGTGGCCGCCAGTAAGCCGGCATTCGTCGAGGCGTTGATCGCGGCGACGGGCAAGACACGCAAGGATGCGTCAGGCGAGGTCGACCGATCGCTCGAGACGCTGTCGATCTCCTCCGAGGAGGCGCTTCGGATCGAGGGATTCGAGGTGCCCATGGATGCCTCGCCGCGGGGCAAGGGTCGGATTGCGATCGCCCGGCGATACCCGATCGGCGTGGTCGCCGCCATCACTCCCTTTAACGCACCCCTCAATACCGTCTGCCATAAGATTGCGCCCGCGATCGCCGCCGGGAATACGGTCGTCCTGAAGCCCGATCTGCGCGGCGCGCGCGTCGCATCGATGCTGGTTCAAATCTTTCACCGTTGCGGTATGCCTGCAGACGCGCTGAACGTCGTCCATGGCGATGCGACGGTCGGAGAGCGGCTGGTCACGAACCCCGCTGTGGAAGTGGTAGGTTTCACAGGAAGTGAAGCGACCGGCGCGCGCATCACGTCCATCGCCGGCCTGAAGCGCGTTCTCCTTGAGCTGGGAGGCAACGCGCCTGCGATCATTCACCACGATGCCGACCTCGCCGCGGCAGTGCGCGACCTCGTGCCGGCTTCGTTCGGCTTGAGCGGCCAGAGCTGTATTTCGACCCAGCGCATCTATGCACATGCACGCGTCTACGAGTCGTTCGTCGCCGAGGTCGTGAAGGCCGCAAGGGCGCTTAAGGTTGGCGACCCGAACGCGCCGGATACCGACGTCGGGCCAATGGTGACGGAGGACGCCGCAAAACGCGTCGAGTCGTGGATCCGCGAAGCGTCCGCGCAGGGCGCGCGCGTTGAGTGCGGCGGTGAGCGTCGAGGTGCCACCTTGGTTCCGACGGTGATCACCGGGGCGAGCCACGAGATGACGGTCGTTTGCAAGGAGGTCTTCGGTCCGGTCGTCAGCATCTTCCGCTATGACGATCTCGACGAGGTCATCGCCCAGGCGAACTCAACGCCCTACGGCCTGCAAGCGGGCGTGTACACGCGTTCGCTGGACGTTGCGCTGCGCGCAGGGACCGAGCTGCGGTTCGGTGGCGTGATTATCAACGGCCCGTCGCGCTGGCGTCTCGATCACATGCCCTACGGAGGCGTGAAGAAGAGCGGCATCGGTCGCGAGGGGCCGAAGCACGCGATCGAGGACATGTCCGAGCTTCGGATGCTGGTGCTGGGCTAATGCGATTCGGCGGTAAGACAATTCTCGTCACGGGCGGCGCGCGGGGCATCGGTCTCGCTTGCGCACGCCGCTTCGCCGAAGAAGGCGGGGACGTCCTGATGGTTGATCTGGACGCAGCGGCGGTCGAGGAGGCCGCCGCGTCCCTTCGAGGCGCCGGCGGACGCGTTGCGACAGCGGTCGCCGACGTCGGGTCGGGAGAGGATGTCTCGCGTGTATTCGATCAGATAGAGCGCGTGTTTGGGCGACTGGACGTTGTCATCGCCAACGCTGGCGTCTACACCAGTGCCGATTTCCTCGCCGTTACCGAGGCAGATTTCGACCGCGTCCTGCGCACCAACCTCAAGTCCGTCTTCCTCTGCGGCCAGGCGGCCGCCAAGATGATGGTTCGCCACGGGTGCATCGGCTCGATCGTCAACATGTCGTCGATTAATGCCGTGATCGTCAATCCGGATGCTGTTCCTTACGCGGTGTCGAAGGGCGGAGTGAACCAGTTGACCAAGGCGATGGCCATTTCGCTGAGCTCGCATGGGATCCGCGTCAATGCGCTTGGACCGGGGACGATACTGACCGATCTCGCGCGAGGCGCAGTGCTCCATGACGCCAGTGCGCACGCGCGCATCCTCAGCAGAACGCCGCTCGGTCGTCTCGGCATGCCGGAGGAAGTCGCGGCGGCCGCAGCCTTTCTCGCCAGCGACGATGCCTCGTACATCACGGGGCAGACGCTATACGTCGACGGAGGCCGGCTCGGGCTGAACTACGTCGTTTGAGGCGCTGGTGAGAACGTCGTCATCTTGCGAACTGTAGTGTGAGCCCGCCTAGTTCGCGCTGTCGCGATAGGTGAGTTGCCGCGTAATGCCGTACCGCGTAAGGCGGGCCTGGTTACTTCGAGGCGCGGCTTAAGAGCCGAGCGTGGCAGTCGACGCGGGCCGAGCGCGTCTAAAACGCAGACCGACGTAAATGCCCGCCACTGAGGCGCGCGGTTGGACGAGAGAGGTACGAAAGGTGTTTCCTATAGGCGTCCATCGCATGCGCCGCTGTGCGTAAAGGGATGAACCACCGCGGTCATCCACCAAGAGAAGCATCGCGCCTTCGTGACGCAGGCCTGGGCACGCTCCAAATAGCTTAGATAGGCTATCTGTTGTAACCTAGCTGACCGCAGCGACGCCCATACTTGTACTTGGAGCTATCGATGGCCGGTCCGATCAACAGGGATCAATCGAGCCCGTCGCTCGAGGCCCAAGTGGTCAAAAAGGCTCAACTCGACGATCTCGTCGATCTTTGCCACAACCTGATGCTAGGCCGGCAAATGCGTTCGAGGAAGGAACTCGAAGAGCTGCTAGATCGAGCATTGACCGCATTCCCGGAATGGTCAGAGTTCCGGGAGCAAGCACTGAGTCGGTTGGAAAGGTCGCTCTAACGCCCGTTCACGCGGCGTCCGCAGGATGTGCGCATTGGTTGGCGATCTCAGCGCGTCGCAACAACTCCACGGCCGCAAATAGATCGAGCGCAGCGTGCCCAACGGTCTTGAAGACCGTAATTTCTTCATTCGTCCTTCGGGCATTCTCACGTACGGCACCAAGCTCGATCAGCGCATCCGCATTAAGCAAACCCATCTCAACAGCAGTACGAATTTCCCCCGCTTCACTAAGAGCCGCTCCGCGTTGCTCAACAAATACCGTCGCTCGACCGAGAAGAACGGGATCTAGCTCGCACATATCCGGCCGGAAGGAGCCGATTGCGTTGACATGCGTGCCGGCAGCGACGGAGTCTGCGGCGAACACCGGCTTGTTCGAATTAGTTGCGGTAACGATGACGTGTGCGTCCGCGACAGCCTCATCCGAGTGCGCGCGAACGATAGCGACGCGTGGGAACCGTACGCGTAGTAACGCGATAAAGGCGTCTGCGCGAGCGGCGTCACGACTCACGACTCGGATCTTGGAAATCGAACGTACCGCACAGACCCCGTCAACCTGCGTGCGCGCCTGACTACCGACGCCGAAAATAGTCAGCACGCTTGCGTCGGGTAAAGCAAGGCGGCGTGTCGCGAGTCCGGTGACTGCACCAGTCCGGAGTGCGGTGAGCGCTGTGCCATCACAAATTAGCTTCGGCTCTCCATCCGTCGAGTCGATCAAGAGATAGCTTGCGCGGGTGCCGGGCTTTCCGAGCGCCGCGTTATTCGGGTGGATCGTGGCGACCTTGACGCCAAAGTGGCCAACTTCATCGTAGCCCGGCATCACCAGCGCGTCGCCGTTGGCGAACGCGAGATGCATGCGCGCCGGGTATTGGCCCTTCCCGGATGAGATTGCCCGCACAGCTTCAGCGGCGACATCGATGGCGTCGGCCATCGGAAGAAGCCCGGCTATGTCGGCGCTGGTAAGGACTTGAATGTGCGCTCCTTGCGCGCGTCGTGTCCTTGGGATGATATCTGATCATGACTGGTCGATCGCATGGCTCGATCAGCCAACTTCAACTCTTGGGTTGAAGACTGTCCCCGCTTTCCGCATCACTAGGGTGACGGCGCTAGCGCCCGAGACATCACGGGCCGACGTCGCCACGGCGATGGGGTGCCCCGTGTTGACACATGCCGCCGTTCGTATACCATAAGATTGGATGCAATTAGACAATACGTCACTGGGTCACCTCGGAGCGGTTATGAATCGTTGGACGGGCGTCTTTCCGGCAGTCACCACCAAAATGCGTCGGGACGGGGCGGTCGACATCGCCGCGACGCAGTCGAGCATCGATCGGTTGATCGGAAATGGCGTGTCAGGCCTCATCGTCCTGCCGATGCTCGGCGAAAACGCGTCGCTACCTCCAAACGAGAAGGAGTCAGTGATCCGGGCGGCGAAGGAAGCGGTGGCAGGTCGCGTTCCGCTGCTCTCCGGGCTCGCCGAGGTATCCACGGAAAACGCACGGCACTCCGCAAAGGCCTTTGCGACATACGGCGCGGAAGGCCTCATGGTCTTCCCCAGTCTTGTGTATCTCACAGACCGCGCCGAGACGGTGCGCTGGTACAAGGAGATCGCGGCGGCGAGCGATTTGCCTATCATGATCTACAACAACCCGCTGGCATACAAGGTGGACGTCACGCCGGCCATTCTTGAAGAGCTCTCCGATACACCGACCATTCAGTGCATTAAGGAGGAAACCGGTGACATCCGTCGCGTGACAGACATCTTCAACGCTCTCGGTGACCGGTTCAGCGTGTTCTGTGGCGTCGACGACCTCATCCTAGAGAGCGTGGCGCTCGGTGCGACAGGCTGGGTGTCAGGGATGACTAACGCGTGGCCGAAGGAATGCGTCGCGCTCTACGACATGCTTGCGAACGGCCGTTTCGTTGAGGCCCGGCAGTTATATCGCCTGCTCACGCCTGCCTTCCACCTCGATACGCACGTCAAGCTCGTACAGTACATCAAGCTCGCCGAACATCTCGTATGCGGTGCTCCCGAATGGGTGCGCGAGCCCCGCCTGCCGCTAGACTCGGAGGAGCGGAAGCGGGTAGAGGTTGTTATTCGAAGGACCATCACAGCGCTCGCTAACCGGCCGACACAGTCTTGCTAGCGGGCCGCCGCACGTTGCTTCGCCTGCCCATCAATGCGTGAGGCCGCATGGCTTACACGTTCAACTTCAGAGATGTCTTCGCTGCAAAGGATGCGCTCCTAGATGGGCTAGCGCTCACGCTTCAACTCACGGCGACCACGATTGTGTTCGGTTTCATCATTGGACTTGGGGTGGCAGCAACCGCAGTGTACGGGCCACGTTGGGCGCGCCGTGCCGCACACGCGTACGTTGAGGTAATCCGCAACACGCCCCTCATCGTTCAACTCTTCATCGTCTTCTTCGGGCTGCCGAGCATAGGCATCAAGCTCGATGTGATCACCGTCGCAACGATAGGGCTTGCGATCAATCTGGCGGCATACGCGGCGGAGATCATCCGCGCCGGCATCGAAAGCATCCCGCGCTCGCAAGTCGAAGCCGGCGTCTCGCTCGGGTTCACGCGCGCACAGATTTTTCGCCACGTTGTGCTGATTCCCGCACTGCGAAACGTATATCCGTCCCTCATGAGCCAATTCATCCTGCTCATGCTAGCGACGAGCGTCGCGTCGCAGATCGCGGCACCGGAGCTGTTCTATGCCGGGTCGATCATACAATCGCGTACGTATCGTGACTTCGAGGTCTACACGGTCATTGCGATCGCATACCTCGTGCTGACTGTGTGTTTGCGCCTGCTGTTCGGCGCTGTCCATCGGTTGGCATTCCGCCGATGATCCGCGACCTTTCCTGGATCGATCCGGTCTATCTCGTCTTCGCCTTGCGCTGGACGATCGGCCTTACGGTACTGGCGCTCCTCGGTGGAGCGCCGTTAGGCTTGCTGGTCGCAGCAATTGGGAACACGAAACGCCCCGCCATGCGCTGGCTGGCGCAGGGTTATGTTGGTATTGTGCAAGGCGTCCCTCTGCTGGCCTGGCTCTTCCTCTTTTTCTTTGGCTTTCCCATCATGGGAGTCGAGGTGCCTGCCTGGCTCGCGGCGTCGATTGCGCTGTCGGTGTATGCATCGGGTTTCCTGGGGGAAATCTGGCGCGGCGCAATCAAGTCCATACCTCGAACGCAATGGGAGGCATCCGGCTCCATCGGCATGTCGTACGCGGAACAGTTGCGGCACGTCATCATCCCCCAGGCAGTTCGCATCGCGACGCCGCCGACGGTCGGCTTCGTCGTTCAGCTCATCAAGAACACCTCGCTTGCCTCGGTGATCGGCTTCGTGGAGCTTACCCGCGAGGGTCAGATGACCGCCGCAGCGACGCTCGCGCAACTACCGGTATATCTCATGGTGGGCACGCTGTACTTCATCCTTTGCTATCCCATCACGGTGTACAGCCGTACGCTTGAACGGAGGCTGCGTGGCGTTCGTTGAGCTACGCTCGATCACCAAGAAGTTCGGCGACCATGTCGTCCTGCGCGATATCGATCTCGCCGTCGAGAAAGGCGAGGTGATCGCGATCATCGGGCGCTCTGGTTCGGGAAAGAGCACGCTCCTTCGCTGCGTCAACGGTCTCGAGGGGGTTGATGCGGGCGACGTCGTGGTTGATGGTGTGCGCGTCAACGACGCGAAAGCCGACTTGCGGGCGTTACGGGCACGGATCGGCTTTGTCTTCCAAGGTTATAACTTATTTCCGCATCTTACCGTCGAGCGGAACATCACGTTGGGCCCATTGATCGTAAAGCATGTCGGGCGCGAGGAAGCAAGCCGCCTCGCACGTGACGCGCTGCGGCGCGTGGGCCTCGCAGACAAGGCGCATGCCTACGCGGATCAGCTCTCCGGGGGCCAGCAGCAGCGCGTCGCAATCGCGCGCTCGCTCGCCATGTCACCGATGTTGATGCTCTTCGACGAAATCACATCCGCCCTGGACCCGGAGCTGGTCGGAGAGGTGCTGCGAGTGCTCGAGGCGATGGCGCGAGACGGTATGACCATGCTGTTGGTGACCCACGAGATGAACTTCGCGCGCAGAGTGGCGAGCCGCGTGTTGTTCATGCACGACGGAAGGATCTGGGAGCAGGGACCGGCGACAGACATCTTCGGGGCTCCGCGCACTGATGAGCTGCAAAACTTTCTCGGTGCAGTGCTGAACTAGCCAAGTCGATTCAACCTATCAGGAGGAAATGATGCTAAAGCGCGCATATGTGTGGTTCCTGGCATTCGGGACGGCCATTGCGATATGCGGTCCAGCGCATGCCGACAAGTTCGCCGATGTTATCTCGAAGGGCACCATCCGCATCGGGATTCCTGCAGACTTGCCGCCATTCGGATTTCAGGGCGCCAATCGCGAGCCCGAAGGCTTCGACATCGACCTCGCTCACCTCCTGGCGACCGCGCTTGGAGTGAAGGCGGAGCTGATCCCGCTGACGGGTGCGAACCGGATTCCCTATCTGCTCACTGATAAGGTGGACATCACCGTCTCTCTCATGGGACTGACGCCGCAGCGCGCGAAGCAAGTCTGGTTCAGCTCGCCGTATGCGAGCACATCGCTCGCCGTATTCGGCCCCAAGAACCTTGCTGTGCATTCGCCTGCGGACCTAAAAGGCAACAAGGTCGCGGCCGCCAAGGGTAATACTGAGGAGACGGCGCTGACGGAGATGGCGCCCCAGGCGGATATCATGCGAATGGAAAATGACGCGGCCGCGGCCGCGGCCTATCTGTCCGGACAGGCGCAGCTCTTCGCGTGCAGCAGCTTCGTGGCTGTGGAGCTCGCAAAGAAAAATCCCAACAAGGAGTTCGACCTCAAGTTCGTCATCCGTCCAAGCCCCGGTCACATGGCGGTGAAGATCGGCGAGAGCGCCATGCTGCAATGGCTCAATTCGTTCATCTTCTTTGAGACTGTGAACGGTGACCTCAACAAACTGCACGTGAAGTGGCTCGGCCGACCGATGGACCCGCTGCCGCCGATGTGACCGCCATGACGGACGCAACGCCCATCATTTTCCGAAATGCCCGAGTTCTCGACGCCGTCGCGGGCGAGATACTGGCCGAGCACGACGTCCTGGTCCTCGACGGACGCATTCGGGAGGTATCGCCCTCGAGGGTGACCGCGAGTAACGCGACGGTTGTCGACGTTCGCGGACGTGTCCTGATGCCGGGCCTTTGCGATGCACACGTGCATGTCGCGAGCGCAACGAACAGCTTCCTGGAGCTGCAGGGCTGGTCGCCGTTCTACGCCGCCAGTCGCATGATGGGCGTTCTGAGGGGCATGCTTTTTCGTGGTTTTACGACCGTGCGCGACGCTGGGGGCGCGGACTGGGGGATCGCCGCAGCCGTGGAGGAGGGTCACGTCGTCGGCCCGCGCATCCTCTTTTGTGGGAAGGCGCTCTCGCAGACCGGCGGCCACGGTGACATGCGCGGTCCGGGTGATAACCTGGACCAGTGCGTGTGCTGCCCCGGGCTAGGACGAATCTGCGACGGGGTGACTGAGGTTCGCCGTGCTGTGCGCGACGAGATACGCAAGGGCGCCACGCACATCAAACTGATGGTGTCGGGCGGCATCGCGTCGCCGACCGATCGGATCACCAGCACGCAATTCTCGATTGAGGAGATCCACGCCGCGGTCGAGGAGGCCGAGGCCGCGAATATCTATTGCATGGGTCACGCGTACACGGCGCGGGCGATCGAGCGCGCGCTGGAATGTGGCGTGCGATCTATCGAGCACGGCAACTTGCTGGACGAGCACACGGCCGACGTCTTTCTGCAGAAGGATGCGTATCTTGTGCCTACCCTGGTGATTCTTTTCACGATGGCGAAAGAGGGCGATCGGCACGGCCTGTTGCGGCACGTGGTCGCGAAAGTCCCCGAGGTGTTCGAGGCTGGTACGCGAGCGCTGGAAACGTGTCGCCGCAAGGGCGTGAAGATCGTTTTCGGCACGGACCTGCTCGGAACGATGCACGATCGGCAATCAGAGGAGTTCCTGATCCGGGCCGAGATTCAAAAGCCTGCCGATGTCATCCGGGGTGCCACCTCGCTCGCAGCCCAGCTCTTCCGCATGGAAGGGCAGATCGGCGTGGTCGCCGAAGGTGCACGTGCCGACCTGCTTGTCGTCGAGGACGACCCGATCGAAAACCTCGCTCTGCTCCAGGAGCAGGGCCGGCACCTCCGCGCC
>Ga0105238_10000840_pt1 | contig 31764 bp, 37 predicted proteins | sample KBSC34metaG_FD_81526 | JGI IMG/M metagenome (GOLD analysis project Ga0105238, IMG submission 81526) | Corn rhizosphere microbial communities from Kellogg Biological Station, Michigan, USA - KBS C3-4 metaG | ecosystem: Host-associated > Plants > Roots > Rhizosphere > Soil | place: Michigan, USA...
CGTTTGCACTGGCGACGGGACAAGGCACGTCAACGAAGGTCAGCGGCGGTGGTGGCAACGATCTGCTGGTTGGACCAAATACAGACAACACGTGGACCATCACGGGATCGAATGCCGGCACGCTGAACGGTGCGTCGTTCAACGGAGTCCGCGGCTTGCTGGGCGGCACCGGAGCGGACACGTTTGCGTTCGGGCCCACGGGAGTGATCTCAGGCAATATCGATGGTGGAACCGGGTTCGGTGTCAATACGATCGACGATTCCGGTCGCAGCGTGGGAATCGTTGCCATGTTGCAGACGAGCACCATCACCAGCCTGGGAGGGACTTACTCCAACATCAACACGATCAAAGGCAGTTCGGGAATCGATACGATCACGGGGGGCAACGGATCGAACGTCTGGAATATCACCGGTACGAACTCGGGAACTGTCAATAATTCCTTCAGTTTCAGCGGCTTTGAGAACCTGACTGGTGGCGGCTCGATCGATGTCTTTTCATTCTCGGGCAGTGGCAATATCACCGGTTTGGTCCGCGGAGGTGGCTTCGGTGGAACGCCATTCGATCTGCTTGATTACTCCGCACTATCGACAGGAGTCGTCGTCGACCTGAGTACGGGAGTCGCCGCAAGGACCGGAGGCGTCTCGGCCATTTGGAATGTAACGGGTTCGACTGGAAACGACACGATCACAGCTGCCACTGCAGGGAGCAAGATTGACGGAACCGCGGGCGACGACACGCTGATTGGCGGACCCGGCAACGACATCTTTACGGTGGAACCGGCTCAAGGGTCGGGAACCACCTTTGATGGCAGAGGCGGCACCAACACGCTGGTGGGAGCGGACACCAACAACGCCTGGCACATCACGGGCGTCAACACCGGAACACTCAATCTTGCTTCGTATCGCAATGTGCAGAATCTGACGGGATTCCTGCTCGATGACACCTTTACTTTCGGTCCTTCGGGAGTTCAGGCCGGCAATGTTGACGGTGGCGACGGCACGAATACTCTCGATTACTCGACCCGATCGGCTGGGGTTGTCGTCAACCTATCCACGTCGAGCAGTACGGCTATCGGCGGCAAGATGTCCAATATCGATGCCGTCGTCGGAAGTTCAGGTGCGGACGTCGTCGTCGGTGCCAATGGCCCGAATACCTGGAACATCCTGAGCCAGAACGCAGGCAGCGTGAATGGAGCGTTCTCGTTCAGTTCCGTCGAAAGCCTGATTGGCGGAACCGATGTCGACACGTTCGTGCTCAGTGACGGCGTCGGTGTTTCCGGTACAATCAATGGACGGCTGGGTGCCAACAACTGGATTGATTATTCGGCGTACACAACGACGGTCTCGGTCGACCTGAATGCGGGAACCGCCACGAACACGGGCGGCATCTCGAACATCCAGAACGTGCGCGGTGGAAGTGGCGGCAACACACTTACTGGCAATAGCGTGGGGAATATTTTGATTGGGGGATCAGGAGTCGATACGATCACAGGAGGCGGACGCAGTGTGCTGATCGGCGGTGCGGGTCTGGATGCTGTGACCGGTGGTCCGTTAGATGACATCGTGATCGGTGGATCCGTAAGCCTCAACAATACAGCTCTCGCTTCGGTCATGTCTGAATGGCAATCGGCGAATAGCTATGAAACCCGGGTCGAACACTTGATCGGTTTGATGCCCGGTGGCCTCAATGGTACCAACTTGCTGAAGTTTGGCGATTCGGTCCATGACGACTTCGTGGCCAACACGCTGACAGGTGGCGCTGGCATGGATTGGTTCTTCGTCGGCACAAGCAGCATTATGACGGACCCGGAAGCGGGCGAGCACGCCGATTGAAGACTCGTTGACTCCTTCCTTCCGCTCCAAATCGGCAAGTCGCAGCTTGAACGCGCCAAGACAACTTGGTCGATGCATGCGGCCGGATCATGTTTATCGCCGCAGCCGACACGTCCGTTCAATATCTTCGATTCTTTGAGCCCGGAATCGACGAGACACGACGTCTTGGCACAATGTGAGTCAATTATTTGAAGCCAATTCCAGTGCCGGGTTCCCGCGATGATTGAATACCTTGGTGGGTGGAAACGAGTCCTGGGGATTCTGTTGCTCAGCACGGCATTGTCGCTGAGCGCCTGGTGGGTCCGCAGCGCGTACGCGTTTGACACAATCTTCCTGCGATTTGCGGGGGTATCGCGCGAGTTCTATTCGGGCGCTGGCATGCTGGGATACGTCGATGACCGAAGCGGATCGACGGGCCGCTGGTTTGAATGGCATGTCGACAAGGTCGCCGTGGATCGATCGATGAGCTGGTATATCTACGAATACCACAAACTCACCTCAGGAGGGACGTGGGTCTGGATCAGCCTTCCCTATTGGGTCTTCGTCCTGCCGCTGACTCTATTGTCGCTCTGGTTGCTATTCACGCAGAAACGGCGGCCGAAGTATCTGGCGCCGGAGAGTGTGAAAGAATCGACGTAATCGACCGTTGTGCTCAATGCCCACTTGACTGACGATTGTCCGCTGAGCCGATCACAACGACCTACTTCATGGCACGCCGAGACTTCACCACGAGTGTGCCGCCCAGCAGATCTCCCAGGCGTTGACGGTGGCTGGTCAGTCCCATCGTCAGTAAACCGGGAATCCAGCAGAGCAAATAGGTGGAATCGAAGACGAACAGGATTTCGCGGGCCAGGCTGCTCGCGATCCCGCACGGCCGCAGCGTCGTTCGCACCGTTCGTAGTCCGCAGATCAACTTGCCGGGTGTCACCGACCAGATGCCCTGCATCAACACCAGCAGCATACTCATCACGCCGATTGTGATCGCGGCCGCATATCCTGCCTGATTCAGGCGTAAGAGGTCGGGGTGGTCGATCTTCAAACCCATCGATTCTGCGACTTCATACCAGTTGACGTCTTGAATGATCCAATACGCGATCAATCCCGTCACCGCTGCGATCAATGACAGGTCAATCAATCGCGCAAGGGCTCGATGACCACAAGAGGCCAGCGTGACCGTCTGGTTTCCAAACGAATAGTCCGCGCGCGTGAACAGATCCACCATCAATAGCAGGGCCATGCTGGGTAACAGGCCCCAGACCAGGATGTAAAAAACTTGTCGACATATTCTGTCGAGCCCCGCCTGGACGTACTTCCAGGTGAGTGCTGGTCCTTGCCCTGGGATTTCGGTGATTCCGGATCTCTCCCAACGGTAGGCGAATCCTGTCCCCGTCGAAGAGGTCGCGACAATGTAGGGAGCCGATTGACCGTCGGGCGAGAAGATTCGAAATCGGTTCGATCCGAATGGAAATGCAATCGTGGTTTCTTCGTGCCAGTCGGGTCCGTCAAACCGATACAAAGTTCCAGTCGGACGGTACGTTTCAACACCCGTAACCAACAAAACGACGGGTGCGCCGTCAACAACTGTCGCCAACGCCTGATCAGCGACAGGCATCTCCTTCGCAGGATCACGCACTTGCTTCCAGCCGTGATCTGATGATTCGTCCGCGATCGAGGGCGATTCCCCTGCGCCGTACGTCACCGTCTCATTCGAATTATCATCCGAGCGCAGCGTCAGTCCTCGTTTGTAGAACAGCTTTCCGTCCTGACGAGAGAAAACGTGGATCCGCCCGTTGTCATTGATCACAAAAAAGTCGGACGACCAGAGAATGCTGGCCGCGGTGACATCCGCCGGCGAACTTCCAGCGAGTTTCGGCAGCACAACTTCTTGTGGAGTTGTCCATTTCCCAGCCTCGACTGTGGACACGCTGATCTTCGGGACCGCAGGTGGTCCTTGAATCCGGTACAGCTTGCCATCGATCAATGTCAGGGGATCATAATCGGCCCACAAGAACTCGAATGGTTTCAGTTCACCATCCACGAATTCGTGAGATTCGGCCGCAGCACGACCTCGATTTCCCGCGATCAAGAACAGGCGATCGTCGAGCGGAACCGGACGATGATGACCCGAAGGTAGTTCGATTTGTTTGCCAATGGTCTGCTCTGTTTCCAGATCCACAAATGCCAAGACGTAGTCGTTCACCGTCACCCAACCGGTTGTCTTTCTGGAAAAGATCAATTCCCTGTTGGGCTGAACATCCACCACCTGTCCTCGCCACATGTTGATGTACGAGTAGCGACTAAAGGAGTGAAAGTTTGTGTTGAATCCTGGAACGGAAGGCACATAGGCCGAGAAATGCGAGAACAGGGGCGAGATCTGGTGATATCCGTAGTACGCTTGTGGTACCAGACACACCAGCGTGATCAGCACCAGGGCGACTCGATATCCCCAAGTGCGATTCCTCAGCGACATCCGTTGGCTTTCGTTTTGAAGAAGACGATCACTCGCCGTTCCAGTTGTTCGCACGAGATCGCGGCATTGGACACCTGACGATCCTAATCGTTTTGATCGACCTGGTGGTCGAAATCAAAGGTCTTGGAATCGACAGGTTCGTTGAGCGATTTCCAGGAGAATTCCAACGTTCGTTTCGAAGTTCCGTTGACGAGGTTCAGCGTCTTGGGAACCCACTGGTCGCGAAACTCGACCACATCCAACTGTTGGCTTTGCGACGGTTCACTCCATTCCGTCGAGTTGCTCTTCGCCGCCCCGTCAGCGTTGATTCGTTTTTTTAAGCAGACTTCAATTTTTTCAGGACAATAATCGTGATCGACACGAAACCAGATCGTTCGCCGAAACCCCGGTCGATCGTTTGTCTGAAAGATCCAAGTCACTCGAACACGTTTGTCATCCCGGACGACTTCCGTCACGTATTGACGCTGATTGTCGAAGGTCTCGGCCAGGTCACTCAATGTCATGCGATCCCAACCCACGGCATGCGTCGCCCCGAGTACCCGCAAATCGAACTTGGTCGCATACTCGGGCAAGTCCCGCCGCATGTTGACGACTCGGCGTGGCGTCGCATCCTCCGGAAATCTGAGTAAGGTCTTGTCTTCCTGGACAGCAAACTGAAATCCTTTGACGGCATCTGTCACAGGAGTTCCGTCAGCTTCCGTAGTCCGAAACGATTCGTCGATGCGCAATAATCCTTCAGGAAAATCAAACGCGTACAGCCCATTGATCTCGCAGTTCCGTTGACGCTGATCCGATTCGATGACGTAGGAATACTTGCCGCGATACCGAGCGATCCCCGTCTTCAACTTCTGGCGACCGAGCAGGAACTGATTGATGACCTGCTCGTACTGGTCCCCCGATTCAGAATCGGCCGCACATGCAACTTGTGATGCACTGCTCTGTAAGGCGAGGGCAATGATGAGCAGGGAATGGATCATCAACCTGACGAAGCTTGTTCTCATTCGATGTCCACCGGGTAGGTATCGTCTGGCAAGTCCTCGGCAATGACTTGAGCACTGAATAAATTGTGACACAATGTCTCAATGCAACCGCGCGAAGGATCGCCTGTCAATCCTTCGATACCAGTTGTGGACTCAAGGGTCACACACGTACTCGGAAAGGTGGATGAGGGCCATCGATATGTAGAGCCGCTTCGAGCCCGTAAAAGGTCCTTGCTCAGCCGAGTCTGATCCTTATTTGAGAGGTCCGCTTTTATGCGTCAGTTCTTCCACGGTTGGCGACGGAAGTTTGGCGTCGTAACGCTCGTTCTGGCCCTCTTGTTGCTTGGGATGTGGATTCGCAGCCTGATCATTCAGGATACCGCCGTCTACATGAGCGCGGGCAAACTGCGTCAATTACGTTCCTACAACTCGAAACTCGTCCTGCAACAGACCAACAATGATGACATCCGGCAACGGTTGTTCTTTCGAGAGGCCGTGACCTATTCCGGTCCGTCGTTCTACGAATCGTTTCCCGGTGTTCACTGGCATTGGATGGCGTTGGGGTTTGGCGCGGGTGACGTCGATTCCGGACTAGCGACTGTGACGACAACTTATGTCCAGGTTCCTTACTGGGCCTTTGCCTGCCCGATGTCGCTGCTTGCCGCATATTTGCTTCTCAGCAAACCCCGCCCCGCGAGGCCTCTGGCGGATTCGACATCGACGTAGTCGTTCGGCGATAGACCGGTATTTCGGCCTGAAAGGCAAGACAGTACAGCCCAGCGGCAGAGCGACGCGGCAAAAGCCGCAGAGCGTCGCCCTGCGTGAAGGTCAATTCAAACGGATCAGTCCTGTCAGGGCGACGCAAGCGATGAACCGAGTCAAATCTATAGAGATCGCCAACAGACCCGTTGAGCCACAGGTATTTGTCTTACTCGAAAAGGTGGAGTTCTCATTTGTGAGGTTGTGCCGCCCCGAGTATCCGATCGCCAGCGATTTTCCACGGACGAATTCGATCAAATCACTATCGCCGGGCCGCTTGCTTTCGCGAGCCCGGATTGCTGGGATCGATGTGTGACGTACAACGATTCCGTCGTCTGTATACTGTCACCTGAGGTGATCCAATGCGTGAGTTCTTCAGAGGCTGGAGGCGGAAGACGGGGTGCGTGACTTTGTTAGTGGCGTGTCTGCTCACCGGGGGTTGGGTGAGGAGCCTGACTCGTCATGACGGCATCAACTATCGAACGGGCCAACAGTCGGACCAGCGTCTGATTTCATTCCAGAGTGCGGTCCATTGGTGTTGGCTCGAGGGATCCGCAGATCTCCACCTGTTTCCAACAATCGATTGGTACAGCTTTCCGCACGCGACAAATCTGATGGTCAATCATCCGCAACGAACCTGGCGATGGTCTTATGCCGGATTTGGCATGCACGATTTCACCTATGCCGGGAACGCAACGTTTACTGTGTTGGTCATCCCCTATTGGTCCATCGTTCTTCCGCTGATCGTCTTGTCCGCCTGGCTTCTTTTCAGCAAATCACGACCGCAGAAAGAGGAACGGAGCTCACGATAAACTGGGTGTCGTCGCGATCGATGTCCGGCGTACAAATACACTGCCGTCAGCATATTGCCGTCTGACGTGATCCGATGCATGAGTTCTTCAGAGGCTGGAAGCGGAAGACCGGCTGCGCAGCCCTGGGGTTGGCGTGTGCCTGCATGGTGTTGTGGATTCGCAGCGGCTTCGTGCACGATTCCCTTGATTCACCCATCGGGCAGCAGAGTGCCGCTGGAATCCTGTCTGCAGATCAGCAAATCGGTTTCTATGTCGTCACCAACGGTGACTCATTCAGACAACCTCCGCGACCTCAATGGACGTCCTTTAAGTTCGAAAGGTTCGAGTCTCTGTTTCCAGCAGGTTCCGGCTTTTCCTGGGAATGGCGATACGGTGCATTTGGCAAAAAGCGAGACCAGTCCGGCAATGTTTCGCTGTGGGTCTGTCCCTACTGTTCCGTTGTCATCCCACTGATCGGCCTGGATGGATGGATGTTGCTTAGCAAACCTCGTCCCACTAAACAGACAGCAGGATGAATTACAGCACTTTTTCGGACCGAGAGAAGTCTGCCGATCAAATGACTGTCATTTCGAGGTCAGTTCCGCCTCGGTCGCCGAGGCAGTGCTTCCCGGCCTGGATTTCGCGGCGAAGGACCACCATGTGGCACCAACGAGGAAATACATCATCGCGTGAAAAGCTGCGTGAGTGGAATCTTGATACGCGAATTCGGCCGATGCGATCACCGCAGTCCCAGCAACACATCGCAACATGGCTTCAGTGGTTTTCATCGTGGTCCTGGCAATGGAAACGAACCAGCCCCAGTATAGCGGCACGCATTCGCAGCGTTTCAATCGCAATGCCCTTCGACGCATTGCGGCCTGCGCTACTCAATCTAAACGTGAGCAGGTCCGATAGAGATCATAGTCATTCGACCCGGCAATCATTTTTATTGACCGCCTGATTATGGATACACTGTTTCCAGAGGTGATCCATGCGTGAGTTTTTCAGAGGTTGGAAACGGAAAACGGGATGCCTGGCTTTGACGCTAGCGTGCGTGTTCACAGCGGGCTGGATCCGAAGTCTCAGCGATCTCGACGCCCTGTTTCGGTTGAATGAGTCAAACACGCACAGCGTAATTTCCTTCAACGGTGGAATCACCTGGCAACGAATCTGGCCCATCGTTGTGCCCAGGCAATCGAGATGGCTGTATCGCCACAACGGAAGTCCCGATTTCGGCGATCCCGCGGAAGGTTGTGACTTCCACTGGCGATACGCGGGTTTGGGAATCGAGATGTCTGCATTCTCCGCGGCGCAACCGACGACCGGCAAACCACCAATCATTGAGGAATTCGAACAGTGGGCAATTCAATATTGGGTCATCGTCCTCCCACTCAGCCTGCTCTCCGCCTGGCTGTTGCTCAGCAAGCAACAATGGAAACAACCGGTGCCCGATGCATGAGTTCTTTCGTCCGTTGCGGCGCAGGCTTGGTGTGGTGACGCTTGCCCTCGCCTGTGGATTCATGACCCTGTGGGTGAGAAGTCTTTCTGCCTTGGACCGGATCACGATTGTTCGCCAGGGCATCATCGGAGAGTACCTTGTCTCGCAAGACTCGGGTTGCGGATGGATGAAAGAAGTCGACTTTAATCTGCTTAGCGCCGGCGTGCTCACCGACGCCCCCTATCGAGAATGGTGCGGTTTCAAATATGGAATGAAGCTGATTCCCCAGGGTCCAGTGTGCAAAGTGAATTTTCGCATGATTCCGTATTGGTCCCTGGTCATACCGCTCACTCTGCTGTCAGCCTGGCTGTTGCTGAGCAAGCCGCGAGCGGAGACATAGTCCCCGAAAATCCTCGAATCGTCGGCAATTGAGATTCCGGCCCAAGGGGCCATTCGTTCCAATAGCCAGGGCCAACGGCCCTGGTCGGCCCACTAAGATGTCGGAAAGGCCCAACGGGCCGACAGTTCGAAATCCAACGTCATCAATGGCGATCCGCCGTGCCACAATCTTTGTCTCAGATCTGGGTACGCCCTGTCTTCAGCACGAAGGAACGCCAGACATTCCTTCAAGACGCGGAATTTCGCGAAGAAATGTTTCGTATGCTCAGCCATCACGTCGAAGGGGCCGGCTGTTTCCCACGGCGCTCTGGCGGCTGGATTGATCACGTTCATATTGTTTGCGGTTTGTCACGTACCATCACAATTGCGAATCTTGTCGAACACGTGAAGACCGAGACATCGAAATGGACAAAGAAGGCATCAAATGGAGTACCGCGCTTCAGTTGGCAGTCAGGATATAGCGTTTTTTCCGTCAGTCAGTCTCTCGTTGATCGTGTTCTGCAGTACGTCGAATGGCAAGCCGAACGTCATCAGCGTCAATCGTATCAGGACGAATTCCGTCAATTGTGTCGGAAGAACGGTGTCGAGATTGACGAACGATTTGTATGGGATTGATGCTGTAACATTCCGCTTGCCCCTATTCTGAGAATGGAACTGCCGGCCCAATTGGGCCTCTCCGCTTAATGGGGTTCGCCACCAGGGCCGTTGGCCCTGGCTATTGGAACGGCTGGCCCATTCGGGCCGGGAGACCGAAAGACACAAGATGCCCCATGCCGCTCCCGTTTGACGGTGTAGCGACGGATGGCACCGTCTTGATCTTCACATTCTCTCATATATGCGACATCTTTACTAGACGCCGCGTCCTGTTGTGTTTAGAATAGGACTCATGCGAGTCCTCAATGGGTGTGTTCTCTCGTTCAAACCACAGTTCCCGACGCGTCAGGGCGTGCCACCCCCGAGGCGGCCCATCGCCCGCTCTCCACGAAAGGTGCCCTCATGAAATTGACTCGGTTGGATCAGATTTCGTTGCCCGAGCGATCCGGGCATGGCAGTTCGGCCGGCTTCGGTGCGTTGCCGTCTGCGGATGGCCTGATGAATTCAATGATGTCCGGGTCGATAGAACTGCGAGAGCGGCAGCGGGCGATACCGACTGAAGCGAATGCCACCTATCTGGACCTGGAATGCCTCGCGGAACTGGCCCTCGAACCACTGGAACAGGTGTGGGGTTCGGTCCTGACCCGCGGTGCGGTCACGGTGCTGGCCGGGGAACCGGGTGTCGGAAAAAGCGTTGTGGCGCTCAGCATGGCGGCGGACGTGACGCGAGGTGACCTCGGGCCGCAAGGTTCACCTGGGCCACACGGGGATTCGGTAGTGGAACCTCAGGACCAAATCGTCGGCGAACCGATGAGCGTCCTGGTTTGCTCGCCGCACTATGAACGTGCGAATGTGCTCTTTCGCCGTCTCAAGGCCGCGGATGCCGATCTGTCGCTGATTCAGACGATCCATGGAGTTCGTACGGCGGACGATATCGATCGACGAGGTCCATGCTGGTCGTTTCAACTGGATCGCGATCTCGCCATCCTCGAACAGGAATTGACACTGCTCGTAGGCGACGAGCCTGATATTGGCCTGGTCGTGATCGATCCGTTCCCGAACGGACTGCCGGGCAGTGGTGCCAAACAGGCCAGGCAGTTGCAAGAGATGGTCAGTCGACTGGCGGAACTGGCCGTGTTCTGCCAGGTGGCGATCCTGCTGGTCTGTGAAGCGTTGCCACTGGACGATGCCAAACGCGCCGCCTCAGTCACGCCCTACCCAATCGTCGAGCGGACGGCTCAATCGGTCTGGGTCGTGGAACGAGATCCACATGATCCCGGACGCAGGCTGCTGCTGCCCGCGAAATCAATTGTCGAGCAACAGCCGCCAGCGCTGGGATTCTCGTGGCGTGACGGGACCATCGCGTGGGAAGCCGAATCATTCTCGATGTCGGCTCAGCAACACCGCCTGATGACACTGAAGCGAAACCGCGATCCGTTGCTGCTGGAAGACACCAGCGAACTCGCTCGGGCGACAGACTGGTTGAACCGTCGGCTGGCCGACGGACCAGTCCAGTCCTGGCTGGTCAAACAGGAAGCGCATGAAAACGAAATCAGCCTCGCCACACTCAAACGAGCCTTTTGCGGACTCCGCGGCGAATCGAAGCAGATCGAAGGCACCCGTCACCACGAGTGGGGTGCCACGGGCACCTTTCATACGGCCACCACGGGTGGCTCTCATGCACGTCGCACGACGGGAGCAGAATGCGATGATCCTTCGCGCAATGTGGTCTGTACGGAGGAGAATGAGTTCAACAGGGATCACGTTGAAGCTTCTTTTGTCTGCGACACACCGGTCGCCGAAGCGGCAACCGGTGCCACCCGGAAAGGTGAGAAAGGCGGCACAGCGACGACGAAGGCTCCGACACCTGTGACATCCGGAAGATCGGTGGCAGACGAAGTACAAGCTCACGTTGAGCACGTACTTGAGCACCAATTTGAGCACGTATTTCACTCGGCAAATCATGGGGTTTCGAGCGATTTGCTGATTGGTGCTCAGCATTGACGGTCGAGTTATTAGTCGCGTCAGGGACGTTCGACAATAGCCCACCATTTTTAATGGTGGGAACCGGCTACCTCGCGAAGGGAAAGCCCATCGGGGCGACAGATCATTCCGATGGGCGCAACGTCGTCGTTTTTTTTCGAGGGATTCGAGGGGTCTGTCGTCCCTGACGGGACTTAATTTGGTCTGGTGCCGGATCCCACCATTGAAAATGGTGGGCTATTGTCGGGTGTCCCTGGCGGGACAAACTTACAGGTCGCTGGAGTCGTCCGACTTCGATTTCATAATTTCGCTCCTCGTTCGCCCACCACGCGAATCGTTCTCGCATGCTCACACTGTCTCCCAGCCCGCTCGCCATTGTGCTCTCGCGATCCGCCGAGACCGGTCGCTACACTGTCACTTGAGGTCATTCCATGCGTGAGTTCTTCAAAGGCTGGAAGCGAAAAATTGGCGTTGTGACTCTCGTCATGGCATGCGTGCTGCTTGCGGCCTGGATCAACAGTTACGAGTCAGATTTCCTGGTGGGGTATTTCCAACATACTCTCATTTCGGTGCGAGGCGGCCTGATCTATGAAGCACCTGCCCAACCCTCGTCACAGCAGTCCAGAAATTTCTTTTACCTGGCGCGGAATCTGAAGAAGTACCCGATTCTTGCGGAGCCGTTTGAAGGGCCCACTCCGTACGACAAATGGCGCCAACAATGGGCTGGCTTTGTCGTGGCGGAATACGAAATTGCGGTGACGCTGCCCAACAGGACCGTGGTCCTGGAACGCAACAGGTTTTACCGCGCGCCCGACTGGTCAATCGTCCTCCCGCTGACGATTCTCTCGGGGTGGCTGCTTCTCAGCAAATCCTACGCGAAAGAACCGGTGCCCCATGCGTGAGTTCTTTCGGCCATTTCGACGCAAGCTGGGCGCATTGATGCTCTTTGTGGCGTGTGGAGTTACGGCTCTGTGGATGAGGAGCGACGGGCGGCTGGAAACCTTGCACGTTTGTCCTGGACGGTCGCTCTTTCTCGTCGCGTCAAGGAATGGAACCATCTACGTGGGCTGCCACGTTTATGAAACACATGCTGTCGCCATCTCGAAGTCAATTACGTTGTATCACTCGAGCCTCAAGCAACTCAACGTCGGATGTTCTTCGGAAAAAAGCACCCGTGAATCCCATGGCGACTACTGGACCGGAGCCACTTCATCCATGTCCCATGCCAAGGCGACATCGGTCTGGAAACTCGGCGATTTCATCGTTGCCTCCGAATCACACACGATTGTTGGAGACGAACATGAGACATCGTTTGTGACTGCCCCTTACTGGTTTCTTGTCTTCCCTCTGACCCTGCTGGCAGCCTGGTTATTGATCAGCAAGCCACGACAACCGAAGGAACCGGTGAACCATGCGTGACTTCTTCAGAAGCGGGAAGCGGAAGCTGGGATGTGTGATCCTGGTGATGGCTGTTTCGCTGGCGGCCATTTGGATCGCGAACCCTGTCTGTTTCGATGCGATTCCTCGGGACTTTGGAATCGCTTTTGAAACGGATGAAATGAGAGTGACCGCGAGGTGCGTGAATACAATTCACGTCGTGCACACCTCCACTGTTGAGGCTGCGGATGGTTCAAGAACGCAGGTGGCGCGACAAGCAACGCAGACGTCGATTAGAAACGCATTGAATACGACGCTTCCGTATTCGTACCTCGTCTCCCCTTTGACAGTGCTCGCCGCGTGGTTGCTACTCAGCAAGCCAAAACAACCGGTGAAACATGCGTGAGTTTTTCACAGGCTGGAAGCGAAAGGCGGGCGTGGCAACGCTCGGACTGGCGTGCCTATTCGCTGCAGGATGGGTGAGAAGCATGTCGATTGTGGACTTGATTCAAATCCGCACCGCCAGCCGACGGTGGCACGAATTCGCTATTTCCGACGGACTCATCCGTTGCTGGAGCATCAACGCTGATACCGTTCCACTGGAAAGAGTTCCAGAATCATTTCATTGGAGACGCTTTGACATCTTTGAGGCCCTCACAGCAAACGGTGACGAACCCATGTACCGCTGGAGCCAGAACCGATTCAGTCGGTTCCGTGCTCCGGATTTCTGGCCAGACTACCCCTCAATGATTCCGTGCCAACTCTTTGTGTCCTATGGTTTGATCGTCGGCCTCCTGACTCTCCTCGCCGCATGGCTACTGTTCAGCAAACCGCGACCGGCGAAGAATGGAGGCGACCCGCGTTCACGCTAAAAAAGGCCTGACCGACGTTGTTCAGTGAGGGTTTGGTGAGCAACCGTCCATGCCGGTGAAATTGGGAACGGTCCAGGCTAGACCAGTTCACCTGCGCAACGTTGTGCGAATTTGAAGCACGCAACGGCAACCACGATGCCAATCACGAATGCACCAGCCACTTCAGAGTCTGGATCTATCTCAAAACGCCTGCACAACCAGTACGCGGCAAGAGGGAATGCGATCGGAGATGCGATCATCAGACAAGACGACAGCATCATCAGCAAGAGGTAGTCCACAATCACTCTCAGAAATGAACGGTTACTGTCATGACGAATTCGGTGGCTGATTCTTGAGCATCCGACGAATGGCGATCGCCCCCGCTATCATCGGCATCCCAATCGCCAATCCAACCTTCAATCCCCGATACGTGCGAGGTTGGCTCGTCCACATTTCTAAGAGACCAAGGCCAATCAGCAACAGGCCGATGGACAGCAACACTTTCCAAGCCACGCTTTTCATTGCAATGCCCCTGGAAAAACGAACACGCCCCAGCATATCGCCGAGGCCGTTCTGATTCGACCGCGGTTTCAGATCTTCACCGACAGCTCAATCAATTCAGGGATCGCGCCAACCCCGCCTGCGAGTGACCGCATTTACTTTGTGCCTTTGCCACTTCGCGTCTTTGCGTTAATTGCTTTGTCTTGACTGCCATTCTGGTCGCAGAAAGCGACGAGAAAGAGATTCAACGCCAAGACGCAAAGGAGCAAGGGCGCAAAGAAGATCGCTACACTGTCATCTGAGGGTGAATCCGATGCGTGAGTTCTTCAGAAGTTGGAAGCGGAAGGTGGGCGTGGCGACGCTGATGGTCGCACTTGCAGCCATTGGCATGTGGCTGAGAAGTCAGGTCATTGAGGAGAGTGCGGGATTGGTTCTGAGTGGACGAAAATTCTCGTTCTTTTCCGCAGACGGAGAGATTGCATTTTTCACGTCACCGAGCGACAGGCCGGATTTCTGGGGCTACTGGTGGTCACGAGAACTGATACGCGGATTTCACCTTGGAGGGCCGCTGGTCGTCGATTATTTGATCGTCGCATTGGTGATGATACTGATCTCCATCATCCTCTTGGTCGGCCGTGTGCGACTACCAAAAAGCCAGAATGACAATGACGAAATTGTTGCCGTTCACCCGCACTGATCTGCATGCCACAAAGTCATGAAGTCAACTCGGACATTGAGCAGATGTGGGATCGAGTTTTCGCGCGGCGCGACGCCGTATGTCGTGATCTGGAGGTATCCGCAAGTCGCTCTGCTCAACGTGGTGGTAAATTTATTGTATCGTAAATGGATCACTTACCTGAAAAACAATCATTAAAGGCAATGCCCAATCCCCGCCCATAAGGGATCGCATTCACCTTGCGCCTTTGCTACTTCGCGTCTTTGCGTTAATTGCTTTGTCTTAACCGCTTTTCTGGTCGCAGAAAGCAACGGAAAGAGATTCAACGCCAAGACGCAAAGGAGCAAGGGCGCAAAGAAGTCCTCGTCAGATGCTGACCTGACCCAAGTAGCCCAACAGCGCTCGCTCGACTTCGATCGGGTGGCCAGTTTCATTCACCCATCGCTACACTTTCAGAGGAGGGCGAATCCGATGCGTGAGTTCTTCAGAGGCTGGAAGCGGAAGACGAGCGTGGCGACGCTGTTGATGGCCTGCGGTCTGACGGTGGGTTGGATCCGCAGTTATGACACCGTCGATTCAATCAACATCGTCGATTCGCAAATCAGATCACAAATGGGGGAGATCGAGTTCTGGCGGCGGCGAATGGAGGAAGGAGTCTCGCTCAGCGGACCTAATACAGTGCTGCCGCCAATCCCTTACTGGTCGCTTGTCATCCCTCTGGCCCTCGCCTCCGCGTGGCTGCTTCTCAGCGACCCACGTCCGTCGAAACGCCACACTGACGGCAGGCAGACCCCGTCAACAACTTCTGAAACGCGTTAATGTCCCACCTGTAGCAAACCATCACGGCTCTCGTCCCCACCTCGCGTACTCATTTCCAACAATCAATGACATCACGCCGCACACCAGCGTCGCCACTCCCATCTCAACATTTGGCGACGATTGGGTGAAGAAGATGACTGAATAGATGAATGACACAATGGAACTGAGGGCAATAATGAGACCGTTCCAGCGTCCGATTGTTTTACGGTTTTGTCTCACCGCCTTTGGGGACATGTCCGGCATGTAGAGGCGAAAGGACTTCATTGGTTTGCTCATAGATCCCTCTTCAACGAAACACTCGCCAGCATATCGCTGCGACCGCTCGGTTTCGAGATGGGATTCAGAACCCAGAACTTGGCCGACTCTTCACTCAGTTCGCGGATCGACCCAACCCCGCCGGCACGGCATCACATTCACTTTGCGCCTTTGCCACTTCGGGTCTTTGCGTTAATTCCTTTGTCTTGACCGCCATTCTGATCGCAGAAAGCAACGAGAAGGAGATTCAACGCCGAGACGCAAAGGAGCAAGGGCGCAAAGAAGATCGCTACACTGTCATCTGAGGGTGAATCCGATGCGTGAGTTCTTCAGAAGTTGGAAGCGGAAGGTGGGCGTGGCGACGCTCGTGATGGCGGGTCTGTTCGCGGTGGGGTGGGTAAGAGGTCAGATTACGAATGATTGGGTTGCAGTTGTGTCCTGCGGGAAGATCTACCTCGCCGAGTCCATTGACGGTAACGTTTTGTTGAAACGTGCCTTTGATCCACCACCGCTAGAAGAACCGTTGGTCTGGTGGGGCTCCGGGTACCTGATTGACATCAGGCCAATGGACGGTGAGGGTTCGTATGACTATTTAATTGTCTGCATTCCCAATTGGTCGACCGTCATGCCGCTCACCCTGCTCCCCGCCTACCTGTTGCTCAGCCGCGACAGAAGCCGACTCACAATCTCTGACGACACGCCGCCCCACCCCCCAAAACAGCCTGACCAACGTTAAGCCCGCATTAAAGGGTTGCACCAACCGGATCAATCTGGGCTAATGCTGCGATCGCAATCGAACCGTCCGGTAATCAACTTGGGCAACATTCTTGTTTTGATCGGGACTGAATGAACGAGACGGTTATCCAGCGTCGCAACAAGCTGGCTGAGCTAATTGCCGAGTCGAGCCAATTGCTTCATCAATCGCTTTTGATCAATGCAAGACTCACAGACCTTCAGGCGAAGATTGAATTGCAGGTCAAAAAGCTGTTGGACGGGACGCCCAGTTCTCACGAAATCCAGATCGTAGACCCAGCCTCATAATTGTCTGTTGCGCCTTTTACGTTCCCATCTCGTCTGCATACTGCTCAACGAGAGCCGCTGTCACCAGCCGCCGTTCGTCTGCGGTCGCCTTTTCCAATAAGGCATTCAGCGAACTCTTGGCGTCTTCCAACTTCGCCGTAGCCCTGTCTATCTCTGCGGTCGTCTGACCGGATTCAATAGCTCGCTGGACGCAATCTTCAGCGCATTCAACGAGAAAAACAGCGTTTCGGTATTCAAATTCGGTCATTTTCGACCATTCCCGCATTGCGGCCATGCACGCTCAAATTATGCATTCAGATGTGGTAAACCACAACTGCAGTACCAGATCTCCGCCAGCTTTTAATGCCGAGTTCAAGTCGATTGGCGGCGCGTGCGGATCAGGTAGAATGTTTCGTTTGGCAGGTTTGTGTTCTGTTGGGTAAAACCCGTCGAATCACACTGACGACACCGATTCAGCCCGAAAACAGCCTGACCCACGTTAATCCATCACTACCCGTTTTCAGGGCCTAAGTTGCCAAGGATTGGCTCAGGCTTTATGATGCTGGGCCGCTCCGGCTCCTGGGCTGAATTGCCTGGATCGTCGTTCGCTCGACGCCGTGTGCTGTTGTCACACGCTCCGGATCTTCGTAACTCGAGATTTGACTTATGTTTGAAGGCATCACGAACGGACTGAAGTCCGCGCTCTCGTTGTTGGGACGCGGCGGAAAGCTCACCGAATCGAACATTCGGGATGGGCTCGCTCAGGTCCGAAAAGCGCTGCTCGAAGCGGACGTCCATTACGACGTCGCCACCACTTTCATCAAGCGGTGTACCGAGCATGCTTTGGGTGATGCCGTCATGAAGTCGCTGCGACCCGATCAGCAGATCATCGGGATCGTGCATCAGCAACTGGTCGACCTGATGGGTCCGACCGATCATTCGCTGCATCTGCGCCGCGACGGTCTGAGCAAGATCATGATGTGCGGCCTGCAGGGTAGTGGTAAAACCACCACCTGCGGCAAGCTCGCCAAAATGCTGCTCGAGCAGAACAAGAAGCCGATGCTGGTCGCGGCCGACTTGCAGCGACCCGCCGCCATCGAACAGCTGAAAGTCATCGGTCAGCAACTGGGCGTGCCGGTCTACAGCGAACCGCCCGCCGGAACCACGCCGTTCAAGGTCTGCATGAACGGTCTGGCCGCCGCCAAGCAGGCCGGTGTCGATGTTCTGATCTTCGATACCGCCGGTCGACTGCACGTTGATCAGCAGTTGATGCAGGAATTGGAACAGATCGATCGTAAGGTTCAGCCCGATCAGATCCTGCTGGTCTGCGACGCGATGACCGGTCAAGACGCGGTCAACAGTGCGAAGGCGTTCAACGAAGCGCTGGAACTGGACGGCGTGATCCTGACCAAGCTGGACGGCGACACGCGCGGCGGCGCGGCGATCAGCGTCAAGGAAGTCACCGGGGTTCCGATCAAGTTTGTGGGGATGGGCGAGCAACTGGATAAGCTCGAACAATTCCATCCGGATCGGATGGCAGGTCGCATTCTGGGCATGGGTGACATTGTCACCCTGTTCGAGAAGGCCGCCGAGCAGATGGACGAGGAGGCGGTTGCCGCGCAGCAGGCCAAGATGGCCGCCGGCAAGTTCAACCTCGAAGACTTCCGCGATCAGATGAAGATGATCCGCCGCATGGGATCCTTGAAAGACTTGATGAAAATGATTCCGGGCATGGGCGGCTTGCTGGCCACCAATCCGGACGTCGACGCCGACAAGGACATGGGAAAAATCGAGGCGGTCATTAACTCGATGACTCCCTACGAGAGAACTCATCCGGACAAGATCGATCGCAGTCGGCGTCACCGGATCGCGAGCGGTGCCGGAACCGATCCTTCCGAGGTCAATCGGTTGCTGAAAGAGTTCAAGAACATGTCGGAAATGGCCCAGAAGATGTCTGGGCTGGGCATGATGGACCGCATGAAGGCCGTCAAGCAATTGACGCAGGGCGGGATGATGGGCCCGGGCGGCGGGTTGCAAATGCAAAAAGAGCGATCGAAGCGCGGCCCCGCCGATGAGCGACTTGCCGAGGAAAAGCGCAAAAAAGCGCGCAAAGACGCGAAGAAGCAAAAGAAGCGGAATCGCTGAAAACAGTCCCGAATTGTGGTTGCGGGATTTCGACGAGGATCCTTCCGTCGGCGTTTCAAGCGAAACAATTCACCAGGTTATTGTGACGAGTGTGTATTAGAAACGAGGAGTATTGAGTGGCAGTTCGAATTCGAATGAAGAAGATTGGACGGAAGCATCGCCCGTTCTACCGCATCTGCGTGATGGATTCTCGCGTACACCGCGAAGGTAAGGCGATCGAAGAAATCGGCTGGTATGACACGTCGGTCAGTGACAAGTCAAAGCGGGTCAAAGTAAACCTGGAACGAGTCGAGTACTGGATCTCGGTCGGCGCCAGCATGTCGGATCGCGTGGCCACGCTGGTCAAAAAAGTGAAGACGAACCGCTTCACGACCGCAGCCGCACCGGCTCCGATGCTGGCACCGAAGGTCAAGGAAACGCCTGCTCCGGCTGCCGAAGGTGCTGAAGGTGGAGGCGAAGCTGCTCCTGCCGAAGCGGCTGCAGAATAGTTGTTGATCAGGTGAGATGATGCCGGGGCGATTGAACGATCAACCCGATATCACGGATGCACCATCAAACAGTCGATGGGTTACAGGTCAGTGTTCGAGATCGTCAGGCTGCCGACCTGCGAGTCATTTTCGTTGGCGTCATCATGCGATTCGATGTTCTGTCCTTGTTCCCTGAACTGTTTCACAGTTACCTGCAGCAAAGCCTGCTGAAGCTCGCGATCGAGAAGAAGCTGGTTGACGTCAGGTTGTGGAACATTCGCGACTGGTCGACAGACCGACACAAATCGGTCGATGACACGCCGTATGGTGGTGGGCCGGGAATGTTGATCGCCTGTCCGCCGGTCTTCGACTGTGTCGAAGCGGTTCAGGCCGATGCTCCTGCACCGGGCCGCCTGTTGATGCTGACGCCGCAAGGCCGAAAGCTGGATCAATCGCTGGTACGGGAATTGGCAACTTTCCCTCGATTATTGCTGTTGTGTGGACGTTACGAAGGATTTGACGAACGGATCAGCCAGGGGCTGCGGCCGCTGGAAGTTTCGGCCGGCGACTTCATCTGCAACGGTGGTGAAGTTCCCGCGATGCTGGTGATCGACACGGTGATCCGGCTGATACCGGGAGTTTTAGGAGACGAAACCAGCAGCAAGTACGACTCGTTTGGAGAAAGTGGCCTGCTCGAATATCCCCAGTACACGCGTCCGCGCGAGTTTCGAGGGATGTCGGTGCCCGATGTGCTGCTGAGCGGCAATCATCAGGTCATCGCAGAATGGAGGCACCAGCAAAGCCTCGAAAGGACTCGTCGCAAACGCGGCGACCTGATTGAATAAGAAGACCGATTGAATAAGCAAACTGTGTGAGATCCGTCTCACCCACCCGGGCCAGATTCGGGTGATTTGGAATAACGGCGAAATTGTTCGCCCGGAAGAATGGGAATAGATCATGATCCGTCCTTTGATTAAACAGGTTGAAGAGCAATACCTTCGCAAAGAACCGCTGAAGTTTGAGATTGGCGATACGGTCGATGTGCATCAGCGAATTCTGGAAGGCGACAAAGAGCGTATCCAGATTTTCAATGGTGTCGTGATCGCTCGTCGCGGCGGTGGCACTCGCGAGAAGTTCACGGTCCGACGCATCGTCGCCGGTGAAGGTGTCGAGCGTACGTTCCCATTCCATTCACCGAAGATCGCCAAGATCGACGTGAAACGTCATGGTAAGGTCCGCCGCGCCAAGCTGTTCTACTTGCGCGACCGAATCGGTAAGGCCACCAAGCTCGTCGAACGCGTTGACCGCACCGAAAAAGAATTGAAAGCCAAGTCCTGACCCGGAACCCGTTGGCGGGATGCGCGATTGAGATGGGTTCAGAATGGTTGGGTTGTTCGCGCGTTGGAAACGGTTGAGCCGTGGGTCGGCGGGGGAGACTAATCGGGAGGGCGAAGCTCCCGCTGAGCCGCTAGATCGATGCGTTTACCTACATTCGACGGCTCAGCAGGAGCTTCGCCCTCCCAACCAGATCAATTCCCCTGCCCGTGGATTCCATGCCATGGGCAGGGATGGCTTCAAGCGCGAGGCCACGATGTTTGGCTGGTTCACTCGACTCTTGAGCGACGGTACAGGTGCCCGAAAACAACTGGGCAACCGAGGCGAAATCGAAGCCGCTCGGTACCTGGAGGAACTGCGCTACCAGATTCTGCATCGGCAACTGCGCGGGTTGTTCGGCGAACTGGATCTGGTGGCACTCGACGGAGACACGATTGTCTTTATCGAAGTCAAGACGCGCGCGTCGACTCAGGCAGGTCATCCCACAGAAGCGATTACGCCTGCCAAGCAGCAGAAAATGACGCGTTCAGCAGTGGCCTTTCTGAAACGGCACCGCTGGTTGAATCAACGCAGTCGCTTCGACGTGGTGTCGATCATCTGGCCCAGCGATGACCAACCGCCGCTGATTCAACACTACAAGAACGCGTTCGAGTCGACCGGCTTCGGACAGATGTTCTCTTGAGATCCGGAACGATGGCAGAACTTGTGATGCGTCCTGCGTCGAACTCCCCGCCGTGAGTTTATTTGAGTTCCCGCGACCATCGGGTATACCTTTCGAGAGACTGATTGCAGGCATCGACCGCGGTGCTTGGATACCTCAACGGAACTTCCACGGATCGGAACTATGTCGCGCACTCGAGTTGATCAGATTCTGAAGACCGGTCAGCCTGGCACAACGGTGGATGTTCGGGGATGGGTCCGAACCAAGCGAGAATCGAAGCAAGACTTCGCATTTCTGGAAGTGAACGATGGCAGTTGCATGGCGAACGTGCAGATCGTCGTGGATGGGAAACTTCCTGATTACGCGGCACTGATCAAGCAACTGCACACCGGCGCCAGTGTCGCTGTGGTCGGTGAGATCAAGGAATCGTTGGGCAAGGGACAGCGGGTCGAAGTTCACGCCCAGACTTTAAAAGTCTTAGGCACCGCCGATCCGGCCACATATCCCTTGCAGAAGAAGGGGCACAGTTTCGAATTCCTCCGCGAGAAAGCTCACCTGCGACCACGGACGAATACCTTCGGCGCGATCGCTCGTGTGCGAAATGCACTGTGCGCCGCGATCCACAACTTTTTCCAGGAGCGCGGGTTCCTGTATGTCCAGACGCCGATCATCACGACCAGTGATTGTGAAGGTGCCGGGCAGGTGTTTCAGGTCACGACGCTCGACCTGGCCAAGCTGCAACAGAGCAAGAATGCACTCGACTATGCCTTTGACTTCTTCGGCAAGAGAGCTGGTCTGACGGTCAGCGGTCAATTGGAAGGCGAGATCTTCGCGACGGCCGTTGGCGACGTGTACACGTTCGGCCCCACCTTTCGTGCTGAGAACTCGAACACCACGCGGCACTTGGCCGAATTCTGGATGGTCGAGCCCGAGATGCCGTTTTACGAGCTCGAAGACAACATGGACCTGGCCGAAGCGTTTATCCGGTCGATCGTGAAAGATGTGCTGACGAACTGTTCCGAGGACCTGGCGTTTTTCAACGAACGGATCGAGCCCACGTTGCTCGCGTCACTGCATAACATCGTCGATCACGACTTCATCCGTCTGACGTACACCGAAGCCATCGACATCCTCGAAAAGTCAGGACAAAAGTTTGAATTCCCGATCTCGTGGGGCAAGGACATGCAGTCTGAACACGAACGGTTCCTGACCGAACAGCACTTCAAGCAACCGGTGATCCTGACCGACTATCCGCGTGAGATCAAATCGTTCTATATGCGGCGCAATGAAGACGGCAAAACCGTTCGAGCGATGGACGTGCTGGTGCCACGTATCGGCGAAGTGATTGGCGGCAGCCAGCGCGAAGAACGTCACTCGGTGCTGATCGATCGCATGAAAGAATGCGGCCTGGTTCCGGAAGATTACTGGTGGTACCTGGAACTACGTCAATACGGCACAGTCCCTCATAGCGGCTTCGGCTTGGGATTGGAACGGACAGTACAACTGGTGACAGGCATGACGAACATTCGTGATTGCATTCCGTTCCCCAGAACACCAAAAAGCGCCGAATTTTGAAGGGCTGACCCGGCCGCGGGTCGCCTTCCCTCTTCCGGGAGGGCGAAGCTCCTGCTGAGCCGCGAAGTCGATCGACGTCCCTACACAATTGGATATTCGACCGCATCAAACTTAATAGCTCCGCTGATTCGTGTTCAAGGCGTTGTTAATGTCTCGGGCAATGGGGTTATGCATCGACCTTGCGGCTCAGCAGGAGCTTCGCCCTCCCGGAAGAGGACTTCGCGCTTGCCTACATCGCGCTCGCCTCTGATTCGGCGTTCCGTTAGCCTTTGAGGAAAGCTGACCTCATTCTTCAATCAGGCGATCACGCTGGCCGGAATGGATTCTCGATTTCCCGATCGCAAGCAGCCGGCGCATGGCGTGCTTTATGTTGAGGGGCAGCCGACGATCGTTTTTGACGCCGTATGCACGAAGGACCGTAAGCAGTGGTTGGCGAACGACGGGGTTCACCTGCTATTGCGAGAAGTTTGGTCCAAAGCCACGGTATGGTTAGTAGGTCGGTATTTGATCATGCCAGACCACATTCATTTGTTTGCTGCGTTGGCGATCGATCAAATCGAATTTAAAAATTGGTCGAAGTTTTGGAAGTCGAATTTTACTCAGAGGCACAAGGTTGATGAACATCGTGGGCAAACGAGTGATTGGGACACGCGGATGCGAACGTTGGAACAATATGAAGAGAAATGGAACTACGTCAGAATGAATCCCGTGCGGCAGGGCTTGGTGGAACGATCGGAAGACTGGCCGTTTCAGGGTGTCCAGCATTATTGGCGATGGGATTAGGACACCGACCTGGAGTGTGGTCGTCTTTGGGAGGGCGAAGCTCCTGCTGAGCCGTTGAGTCGATGCGTCCCCGCTTTCGAAATCGAGTCCTTGACCAAATCAGGCAATTGAATTCGATTGATTTTAGTTGAAAACGCCTATTTGAGGGCTTCAGGACATAGGGTTGCCCATCGACTTCGCGGCTCAGCAGGAGCTTCGCCCTCCCGAAGAGAAGACAAGAGATTCGACTGATCAATGGAAATCACCGCCTATCACGAAGCCGGACACGCCTTCATGGCCATGCTGCTCGGGGGTAAGGTTCGTTCGGTGACAATCGAACCGGACAATGATGACGGGCCGGAACGGTTTGGTGACACGCAGGTGATCTGGCGGAAGTCTCGGTATAGCGAACGTGAGTTGTGCGAGTATTCGATCCAGGTATCGCTGGCGGGGCCTGTTGCCGAAATGCTGTACTCGGGCGATGCGTATCACCCTGGTCTGGTCGCCGAATGGGCTCATGACTGGCAGTCGGCCTGGGAGTTGGCGAAACCGTTGTTTGCCGATCATCGCCGACGTCTTGACTACCTCGAACGCGTCACGGGTCAGCTCTATCAATTGCTCGATTCGGAGCCGAACTGGTCGGCCGTGGCATCGCTGGCGGACAACCTCCTGGCTCATGAGACACTGGAACACGAAGAGGTCAAAGAGATTGTTGGCGAATGGCTGGAATGATATCGGGCCGGCGTCCGCGGACCGTGCGATGTTCCCGTGAACCTTTGGCCACAGTGATTTGTCTGGCCGATTGAACTTGCCGACAATCTACAGTCATGGAAAATGAACAAGGGCGGAGTGACGAATGGCAAAACCCCCGCGAAAAAAGCCTCGTTACCAACTTGAAGCCGAGAAACCGAATCGGATCCCGCTGATCTGGCTCAGCAGGCCCCAAATAATTCTTACGATCCCCTCTTGTATTACGAGGACTATCGATTCCATTGCGTCGACTGCGGAACGGAACAAGTGTGGACCGCGGAGCAGCAAAAATGGTGGTACGAAGTCGCCAAGGGCCCGATTTATTCCAGAGCCATCCGCTGCAGATCCTGCCGTGAAAAGCACAGCAACAGCCCTCAGGACGATTCGCAGTGAACTCGATCTGGATATCCCGGATATTACGTTCATCTGTTTACGAATGGCATCGAGAACACCCTCGGAAATCTGCTTCGACTTTGCCGCAGTGGTCCCAACCGATACCATGCGAGTAGCGCGATCCGGGCCATAATGGGTCTGAGTGTCGCACTGGCTGCGCTCGATCACATCCAAGCACCCTGACCGGATTACCGCCGAAAGATCTTCGACCTCATGACCGTTTACACGCCTGATTTCGCCACCTTTCAGAAACTGGCCGAGGGAGCCAGCTTTGTGCCGATCTTCCGACGACTGGTCAGTGATACCCTGACTCCAGTCAGTGCTTATTGCCGGCTGCAGGACGACCAGCACTCGTTTCTGTTTGAAAGCGTGATCGGCGGCGAACGAGTTGGTCGGTACAGCTTTTTGGGTGCCGGGCCCTTCCTGCAGATTGATGCGTTCGATCGGGAGATTGTGCTGACGGAAGGCGGTCAGACAAAGCGTTACACGGTCGACGATCCGCTCGAACATCTCCATTCGATGCTCGAAAATTATCGAGCCCCTCATCTGCCCGAGTTGCCGCGATTCTGCGGCGGTGCTGTCGGCTATGCGGGATACGATACCGTTCGATACACCGAACGACTGCCGAAGCCACCTCAAAATGATCGCCACCTGCCCGACATGTCGTTCGCGCTGTACGACCGGATGGTGGTCTTCGACCAGATTCAAAAGACCATTCTGGCTGTTGTCCACGCCGATGTTCGTCAGGGTGATTTGAAGGGCGCCTACGAAGCTGCCTGCCGCCGAGTTGATACGCTCTGTCAGCAGCTCGATCAACAATCTGAAACGATTCGCGTCACAGACATCTCGCTGACGGGTGACCCACAGTTACCATTTGGGTCAAACTTTACTCGAGCCGGTTATGAAGGCGCGGTCGAGAAATGCAAGGAATACATTCGGGCCGGCGACATCTTCCAGGTCGTGCTCAGTCAACGGATGCATGTTGAGACGAAGGCCAGTCCGCTCGATATCTATCGAGCGTTGCGCGTCGTGAATCCCAGTCCGTTCATGTTCCTGGTCCGTACTCCTGCGACGACATTGATCGGCAGTTCGCCCGAGATCATGGTTCGCGTCGAAGATGGTCGCACGACGATTCGCCCATTAGCGGGAACTCGACGTCGCGGCAAAACGCAGGACGAAGATCTCGCTTTGGAAAAGGAATTGCTTGCTGACGAAAAAGAACGAGCCGAACATGTGATGCTGGTTGATCTGGCTCGCAACGATGTCGGTCGTGTCGCGGAGTACGGATCAGTCGAACTGAGCGACGTGATGCATGTCGAACGATACAGCCATGTGATGCACATCAGTTCGACCGTCACGGGCAAACTGGCGAAGGGGATGACGGCACTCGACGCACTGCGTGCGGGACTCCCAGCGGGGACACTTTCGGGAGCACCGAAGGTGCGGGCGATGGAAATCATCGACGAATTAGAACCGCATCGACGCGGACCTTATGGTGGCGCCGTCGGATACCTCGACTTCACCGGTCACATGGATACCTGTATCGCGCTGCGCACGATCGTGATGGTCGGTCAAAAGGCGTATATTCAGGCGGGTGCCGGAATCGTGGCCGACAGTGTTCCGGCGTCGGAATATGAAGAGACGTTGAGTAAGGCTCGCGGACTGATGAAAGCGATCGAGATTGCCGAACAACAATTGATGAGTCGATGAGATGCATGCAGTTGAGTTCTTGAAACAGGTGCCCAGCGAGATCGCTTCGATCGTCGTCCTGTCCGGCGGACAACGGCACTTGAAGCAGTCTGCACTGGCACTTCTCAAGCAGCATGTCATCGATGATGACGACACCTCGTTGACTCGATTTTCTGGAGCGGGTGACCTCACCCTGCAACAGGTCTCGGACGAATTACATACCGTCTCGATGTGGGGTGACAAGCGGTTAGTAGTGGTCGAAGATGCCGACGACTTCGTTTCAGAGTATCGCGCTCAACTCGAAAAACTGGTCGACAAACCACCGAAGAAGTCGGTGCTGGTTCTGAGCGTTTCGACCTGGCCGAAGACCACGCGACTGTACAAACTTGTCGCGGCAAAGGGCATGGACATTGATTGTTCTGAACTGAAAGCTCCCGAGCTTTTGAAGTGGCTGCAGGAGACTGCCAAAGACACCTACAACCGGAACCTGTCACGGGACGCCGCGGCGTTGATGGTGGAACTGGTCGGTGCCGAACTTGGGATGCTGGACACCGAACTGGCAAAGCTGGCCAGTTACGCCAGCGACAAAGGCAAGATCGATATCAACGATGTCAAGACGCTGGTCGGTGGTTGGCGCACGGAAACAACTTGGGCGATGACCGACGCCGTCCGCGACGACGACCTGTCCTTCGCGTTGAACGCTCTTGATCAGTTATTGTCCGCGAACGAGCCCGCACCGAAGCTCCTGGGCGGAATCTCGTACATCTTTAAGAAGTTTGGGCAAGCAACGGACTATTCGCGTTTGACACCTCTCGACCAAGCCCTGCGCCAAGCCGGCGTCTTTCAAGGTGCCCTCGGCCCCGGCCAGTCCTATCTGCGACGACTGGGACGTGGTAAAGCGGAACAGATTCTGCAGAGGCTCTTATTGGCAGAATCGGGCATTAAGGGTGGCAGCTGGATGCCCGACCGAATGCAACTGGAGCGATTGCTGATCGAATTGGCGGGTCGACTGTAACCATGACGCCGACGCAGTCAATCCAGTACAGCCACACAGTGATTCATCTTCCCTGACGAATTCCGACGAGGTTCCTGATGCTGACTCGTGCTGCTTCGCTGATCGCGTTGATCGTTTTGACATCGGTTTCCAGTTGGGCAGTGGAGCCTCGAGTTCTCACCGGCCATACCGATCCCGCTTATGCGGCCGTCTATTCACCGGATGGAACCAAGCTGATCACGGGCAGCTTTGACAAGACCTTGCGAATCTGGGATCTCAATTCGGGGACGACGTTAAGGTCGCTGAAAGGCCACACCGGCCTGGTCCTGAGTGTTGCGATTTCGAAGGATGGTAGTCGTCTGGCCAGCGGGTCACTCGACAATACTGTCCGTCTGTGGGACGTTCCGATGTCGCAACCAACGGGGATGCTGCAACCCCATCAAGGCTCGGCCAGTCTGGCGATCACTCCGGACGGAACCCAGTGGGTGACGGGTGGGGCGGACAAGATGCTGCGCGTCTGGAATGCGGCCGATCGACAGATCGCCAAAGAGATCGGTCCGTTGCCGCATCCGATCGTTCGCGTCGCCTTTCGATTCGATAAAGCACAGATCGCGGCCGCCGATGCTGCGGGGTTTGTTCGACTCTTCAATCCCGCAGATGGCGCATCGCAAGGTGTGTTCGGAACCCACGGAGCCGAAATCACCGGCATGGCCTATCCGCCCAGCAACGCCTGGATCATGACCTCAGCTGCGGACGGGTTGGTGAAGCGTTGGCCCAATCAGGGGCAGCCAGTAAAGACCGCTGCCGGACATGAACAGCCGATCCTGGCGATTCGCGTCAGTCCTAACAATTCGATGGTCGCGACGGGATCGTCGGACAAGACCTGTCGTTTGTGGAACGCCGGAAACCAACAGCCGATCCGCAATCTGGATGGACACAATGGCACGGTGACGGCCCTCTCGTTCCAGTCAGACGGTGGTCGCATTCTCACTGGTTGCGAAGACAAGATCGCCCGACTGTTTGATGTGAACAATGGCATGCTTGTGAAAGCCTACCCCGAGCAGGCTGCCGCAATTACGGCCGTGGCGATGTCTCCGAACAGTCAGGAAATCGCGGTCGCCGATGCAAGCGGCGCGATCAAGATTCGGAAGACCGATGACGGCTCCGAGATTCGCACTTTACCGGGTCATGCCGGCGGTACATTCGCGCTGATGTATTCGTCCAACCAGCAACACCTGATTTCGGGCGGAGCAGATAAACGAGTGCGTGTCTGGAACGCGGCCGATGGGGCACAAGTTCGCGAACACGATGGCGGCGAAGTCGTCCGTGCCATCACTGTCTCGTGGGATAATCAGCGAGTCGCCGCCGGTTCCGATGACAAACAGATTCGTGTCTGGAATCTGGGTGATGGCAATCCCGTCGCAACGTATGTCGGCCATACCGACAAGATCACGTCCCTCGAATACAGTCGAGATAATCAGAAGCTATTGTCGTCGAGCGTCGATGGAACGATTCGCGGCTGGAACCTGCAGCTTGGTCGACAGACTCAACATGCCGTCGCGAACGGAGGCGGTGCAGTCAACGGCGTCAGTTGGATGAACGACGGTCAGAACTTTGTGTTCGCCGGTGCCGACAAGATCGTCTACTGGGATGTCCACGCGATTCAGCATTTGCATGTCGCCGACGAGAAACGCGTGAACGCTCTCGCTGTCCATCCGAATTCTGGTCAACACTTCACTGTGGGCGAAGACGGTATCGTCAAATATTGGGATGTCGGCAGCGGCAACTTGATTCGTGATTTCAAAGGACATCAAGGTCCAGTTCGCTCGATCGCAGTCAATCCAAACCAGCAACAGATCGCCAGCGGCGGCAGCGACAAGAAACTGAAGCTGTGGAATATCAACGATCCGTCGAAACCGCAGTATGACATCACAACTCCGGCAGAAGTCACTCAGATTGCGTATTCGCCTGATCAGAAGAAGCTAATCATCGCGGGAAGCGATCACCTGATTCGCGGTTTCGATCCAACACCGCCAAATCCTCAGCCGCCGATGCCGCCCACTCAAGAACCATCACAAGTGACCGATGGACATCCGGCCGCAATCACCAGTCTTGCATTCGCGCCTGACAATCGAATGGCGATCAGCGCCGCCGCCGATGGGTCGACACGATTCTGGACGATCGCTTCGGCCCAGTCGACGCAATCGCTGGGAGGACATCAATCTCAAGTTTATGGCGTCGCGTTCCATCCGACTGTGGCCGTACTTGCGTCGGCATCGAATGACAAGACGGTGAAGATCTGGGACTACGACAAGAATCAAAATCTGAAGACTTTCGCGGCTCAGGCGGGCGCAGTCTACAACCTGCAATACACGCCCGATGGAGCTCACATCATCACCGCTGGCGGTGACAACACCGTGCGGATCTATAAACAAGATGACGGTACTGAAGTGCGGCAGTTGACGGGACCGACCACGTCAGTCTATTCCGTCGCCGTCAGCCCCAACGGTCGGCAGGTTGCTGCCGCGGGACTCGATCGCAAGATTTTCATCTGGAATATCGACAGTCCTACACCCATCAAGACGTTGTCGGGTCATACGGACGATATCTACAAAGTCGAGTTCAACAACCTGGGCAATCGGCTGATGTCGATCGGTTATGGCGGCAACATCGTGATCTGGGATCCCAATCAGGACAAGCCATTGTTCAGCCAAAAGATTCCCAAAGTGGTATTCTATTCGGGGACATATTCACCGAACGGAAAGCAGCTCGCGGTACTGGCGAACGACGGCAAGATCTATTTGCTCGATGTTCCTGCCGAGGCACTTTGAAGTGCCTGCACCAGATCAGTGTCGTCTTTGGCGACAATGCGACCTGAGTTCGCGGCTGCTCGCAATGTCTCAAAATCAGCTTGAACCTGGTTCGCATAGGCCATGGCGAAGTCGCTGAGCGCTTCGTCAAACTGAGTTCCCGTACCCAAGTATCCCGAGATCGACGCGGCATCACCCGCTTTGGCGTGGGCTCGAGCCAAGGCCCAACCGCAGATCCGGACGTGGTCTTGCAGTTCAGTAATCGACATCCCTTCGACATCGATCGAGATCTTCATATCGCGCAGTTGACGGATGTAGTAACTGCGTCTGTCATGATCATTGCCCCAGCCCAGAAAGATATCGCTGGCCGCTTGCATCACACGCTGCCCGTGCACGATACGATGACCGTGATGCGTACGCTGACTCATTCCGACATATTTCTCGAGCACACTGGCTCGAGCTTCTTTAATCTGCAGCACCAACGGAGAATCATCCGGGTCGAGCATCAGGATGATGCCGCATCTCAATCCCACGCTGCCAACGCCGACAACTTTGTAGGCGACGTCAACCAGGCGGTAGCGATCAAGGAGCACGCGGCGTTCGTCGGACAATGTCGCACGGTACTTGTCTATGACGATTTGAATCTCGGACAAAAACTTGTCGAAATGCGGCGGGTGAAACAGCAGCGGGGGACGATCTTTGAATTTTAAATGGCCATCGACTCGTTCGGTCAACTTTGGCAAGAGTTTTTCGACCGTCCGTTGGCGAGCCGAATCGACAAGTTCCTGGAACCGGCGTTTCATTGCGGGGTCGGTCGTCCGATTCAGCAACGCGGTCGAGTCGACTCGCTCATACCACATTGGCAGTGGAGCCAACTGGGCATATTGTGCCAATCGCTCGCGATATTCACCGACGACGATTCGGCCCAGTTCCTGCTGCTGCGATTTCGACGCTTTCATGCCTCGCGCGGCCACAACGACGCTGGCGACGAGACGTTTGATATCCCATTCAAACGGGGCCAACCTTGTTTCGTCAAAATCGTTCACGTCGAACACGAGGTTCCGTTCTGGCGATGCGAACCAGCCGAAGTTCTGCAAATGGCAGTCGCCACACGACTGCAAGCGGATATTCGTTGTTGGCAATCCAGCCAAGTCTTCTGCCATGACGATGGCTGAGCCGCGCAGGTAGGCCAGCGGCGAGCGCAACATCCGCCCATACCTCAACGGAATCAAATCGGGAACGCGGTCTTTATTTGATTCTTCCAGGAGCGAGACGATATCGGATCGACTGGCAGTAGGTTTCCAGGCGGCGTGGACGGACCGAGGAACTGTTTCACGCAAGGCTTTTCCGGCGGCTTGCCGCTGTTGTCCGTCTGGAGCAGGTGGCGAAATGTGTGACTCGGCGTTCATGGGGAAGTCTTTTGGGAAGAATCGGCTCC
>Ga0105238_10000849_pt1 | contig 31444 bp, 23 predicted proteins | sample KBSC34metaG_FD_81526 | JGI IMG/M metagenome (GOLD analysis project Ga0105238, IMG submission 81526) | Corn rhizosphere microbial communities from Kellogg Biological Station, Michigan, USA - KBS C3-4 metaG | ecosystem: Host-associated > Plants > Roots > Rhizosphere > Soil | place: Michigan, USA...
GCTGTCCGGTTGTAGGTGGCGCGCAGCGAATTCACCACGCTGGCGCCGAACACGTAGGTGTCTCCCAAGGTTATCGATTGCAAAAGATCTGTGGCGCCGGGAGTGGTTGTACTCAAGACATTCTGCGAGACGTTAAAGGGGCTGTCCTGGTTGTACTGAGTCCCTAAATAGCGGGCGAAGAGTGAGTGCGAAGGGCTGAATTGATAGTCCAACTTGCCGACGCCAAAATATTCATCGCTCTTGGTGGGGATGCCGAAATTCGTCTGGCCGCATTGATTGGTTGCTGCGGGAAGGAATTTAGCAATGGCCAGCGCCTGCGGCGAGATCGAACCCGCGGGAAGTACATTGCCGGAAAACGGTGCTTTCAAGTTTACTGGCACGGGCTGGCATTGCGTGGCATAAACCCTAAAATCTCCCGCCAGCATCGCTGCCGTGGGAACGAACGCCAGTGTATCGGAGGGTGTTTGCCGGGTGTTGGTCTCCTGGTAACCCGCAAAGAAAAACATCTTGTTCTTCTTGATCGCGCCGCCCACGGTTCCGCCCCATTGGTTGCGCTTCAGCCCGTCGGGAGTGGTCGAGAAGAAGGAGCGCGCGTTCAGGTCGTAGTTGCGTAGAAACTCAAAAAGCGAGCCGTGCCACTGATTGGTGCCCGATTTCGTGACCGCCGTGATCGCGCCCCCGGAATGGTATCCGTACTGGGCGGGTAGGGAGCTGGTCTCGACTTTAAATTCCTGGAGGGCGTCGGGGAACGGCAGAGGAAGCGCGGAAAGCGCGTATACATCGCTATGAAACGCGCCATCGAGAGTGTACATATTGCCGCCGGCAAGTCCGCCGGCGACTGAGAAACTGGTGACGTTGGGATAGACGCCGCGATTGTTAGTGGTAGTGGTGCCGGCATTGACGGCGCCGCCCGATAGCACCACCAAGTCAGTGACCTGGCGACCCACCAGCGGCAGATCGACAACGCGCTGGGAATCGATCACCTGTCCAATGCCGGTGCTTTGCGTCTCTACCAATGCTGCGTTTGCCTCCACCTGGACTTGTTCAGTGACGGCGCCAACTTTCAGAGTGACGGGGATCGCCGGATTCGTAGCGACCTGCAATACGATCCCGGTTTGCACGTAGGTTGCGAAGCCAGTCTTCTTGACTTCCAAGGTGTATGGGCCCACAGGCAGGCTGGGTAGAACGTAGCTGCCGTCGGCATTACTAGTCGCGGTGCGAACCGCCCCGGTGTCGGTTTGGGTCACTTTGATATCGGCGCCCGGAACGGCAAGGCCTGTAGAATCCTGAACCACTCCACCGATCTGAGCCGTCGATACCGCTTGAGCCCAAGCCAGTGCTGCGATGCTCAAACCCACTAATAGAATTCGCGTATTGTTCGTGTGCACCACCCCTCCCATGGGCCACCATGGCCGAAAGACTGCTGAGCAGCCTATCAAAGGGTTCCGTCCACGTCAAGCAGTTGCCGACACTCTTGTGGTCTGTTCCGCAGGGTAGTCGTGAGGTGGATTAAGTATCTCTATCCTCTTTTTTGTGGTGCGGAATTGATGTCGGGTCAGGAGCAATGCGAAACTAGTTGTCTCGCTACGCACTACTCTACCCGACGCCACTAGCTGGAGAGGAATTCGTCCATCTAGCAGGAACGGCCATTCAATGCTTATCTCCAACCCGGTGCCGGCTCTAAATTCATGTGCAGCAGCGACCAAAACACCGCCACTACTCATATTCATGACCAATCCTCGCCCCACCAGATGACGCTGTCGATCTAAAGTTCGATAGCACGCCCTTAACTCAAGTGGAAAACGAATTCTTTCTCTCCGCTCGGTCCCACCCTGCGGAATTAGACTTTCCAGCCGATGATCTCTTGCAGGGATGGGAGTCTTTGCAGCAGCGTGTGTCATAGGCAGTACTACACAAATACGCGCAAGCGAAGCCAACCCGGGCTCAAGCGTGTCGATTCTTTATCACAACGAATGGGTGTATACTTTCAACCATTGAAACGCCCAGAGACTAATTAGGGGCAACTTCATCCTTGAAGGAGAAATCCATGGATTCGAAAAGGTCTAATCGAAGGAAATTCCTAAAAGGCGGCGCGGCCGCGGCTGGATTGGCCGTGGGAGCGGCACAGTCCGCAAAGGGACAGACCCCAGCACCTAAATGGCAAGAAAAAGGCACGAATAAGGAGATCATCGCTTATGGCGAGCGCTCCCGTTTCGTGACCTCTTTACGCGCGCCGGTGGCTGAAAGAGAATCGCCAGATGCCTTTGGGCTGATGTTTCACGTATTGAGTCCGTTGCAGGATTCCGTGGGTAGCATCACGCCATCGTCGCTGCATTATGTGGCGACGCACCGAGGTTCTTTTGTTCCGGAAATCGATCCTAAAGAGCATCGCCTGATGATCCATGGGATGGTGGACCGTCCGCTGATTTTCACGATGGATGACTTGAAGCGTCTCCCCTACGTGACTCGTGTGCATTTTCTCGAATGCATCGGCAACCGTGCGAAGCCGTCGCATAAGACCGTGCAGGACACGCACGGGATGACTAGTTGCAGCGAATGGACCGGCGTGCTTCTCTCGGTGCTGCTCAAGGAGGCCGGCGTGCAAAGCGGGGCGTCCTGGATCGTGGCGGAAGGAGCAGAGGAAATCAAGGGAGCGTCGAGCATTCCGCTGGGCAAGGCCATGGACGATTGTCTGGTGGCTTACGGCCAAAATGGTGAGCCGGTGCGTCCTCAGCAAGGTTTCCCGCTGCGCCTGATTGTTCCCGGTTTTGAGGGAATTTTCCAGACGAAGTATCTGCGGCGCATCAAAGTGGTGGACCGCTATTACATGACCTATAACGATTACGGGCACATTAATCCGGACCCTAAAGTCAGCGCGTTGGGGAATCAAATCGGGCCGAAATCGGTGATCACGTATCCTTCCGGAGGACAGAATCTATCTGGGCCCGGGTTCTACGAGATTAGCGGCTTGGCTTGGTCCGGCGGCGGCGCGATTCGCAAGGTGGAAGTCTCCACCGACGGCGGCAAGAACTGGAAGGACGCCGAACTGCGGACGCCGGCATATCCGATGGCACATACGCGGTTTGGCTTCCACTGGAATTGGGACGGAAAAGAATGCGAGCTCCTCTCGCGCTGTACCGACGAACTGGGAACCGTTCAGCCGACGCGCGCCCAGTCCGCCAAATTCTTCAATAAGCCCCTGGACGCGAATTTCCGGGTCCCGGGCGCGGACAATACCATTCAAGCGTGGAGAGTTGCCAGCGATGGGAGCGTTCACAATGGGCTGGCGTAAATTTCTGCCTCTGACAATGGCCCTCTGTGGCTCGGTAGTTTGGGCGCAGTCGCCCACCTACGGTGTGGGAAGGACGCCGAGCGCGCAGGAAATTCGTGCGTGGGATATTTCGATCAGTCCGACGGGAAAGGAACTCCCGGCAGGGCACGGAACTGCAAAAGAGGGTGAGCTGCTCTTTCGGCAGAAGGGTTGCGCGGGATGCCACGGGGCGACAGGAATTGGAGCCCGGGCTCCGGCATTAGTAAAAGGCGGACCGCCCGCCGAGCCTGGCAAAGCGCCGCCGCCGGGGATGGAGGGAATGCACATGGTGCCGGACACGGGAATTATGGCGCTTCGTTCACCGTATGCGGTGACCATTTGGGATTACATCAGCCGCGGCATGCCTCTTAATCGAGAGGGCACGCTAAAGCCCGATGAGGTGTATGCACTCACGGCCTTCCTGCTCTTCAAGAACGATGTCATTAAGGAAGACGAAGTGATGGACCAGCAGACTCTGCCGAAGGTGAACATGCCGAATCGTGCTGGATTCGCCGATCTCCCACAGTGGAAGCATGGTGTGCCGAGACTGCAGGATTACCCCTGAATCACGGAGAAACCGCGATGCCAACCTACGAAAAGGGCGCCGTTCGCATCCACTTTGAGGAGGCCGGTTCCGGCTTCCCTTTGTTGCTCATCCCTGGCGGCGGATTGAACTCGACGATCTCCTTCTTCACTAACGGTGCGCCGTTTAACCCTATCGAGGAATTCAAGGGAGAGCACCGATGCATCACGTCGGACCTGCGCAACGCGACTGGCGGCCACTCCTCCGGCCCACTCGAAATCGACCGGCCATGGGATTCATACGCCGACGATCACTTGGGTCTGATGGATCACCTGGGCATTCAGAAGTTCATGGTAATGGGCTTCTGCGTAGGCGGCCCCTTCATCTGGAACCTCTTGCGAAGGGCGCCGGATCGCATCGTGGCAGCCGTCCTGGCGCAGCCCAGTGGATCGCGTCCGGAGATGCGCGATCTATTCTACGAAACCAATATGAAGGGCTGGGGTCCAGAATTGGTCAAGCGCCGGCCCGAGGTCACGATGGAAATGGTGGATAAATTTCTGACCAAGATGTACCGCACCAATCCCGACTTCGTTTTCACCGTGACGCGCGATTTCGTACGCCATTGCCAGAACCCGGTACTTATCCTGCCGGATGACATCCCGGCGCATCCGTACGCCGTGGCCATGGAGGCCGCGATGCTCGCGCCGAAATCCGAAGTGAGCATCTACCCCTGGAAAGAGCCTAAGGAGCGCATTCCCCTGGCGGTGCGGCAAATACATTCCTTCCTGCGCGCGCATCGGCCTGCTTAGCGCTGAGCATCCAGGCAAGCAGCGCTTCCTGCGCCGCCACGGCGGCTTCTTTCACGCGCCACGTACTGCGGTCACGATTGCCGGCACGATTACTGATTCCGCGAATCTCTCCGGCGGGGATCCCGAAAAGCGTGGCGACGTGCGCGACGGCCGCTCCCTCCATGCTCTCGACCGCGCCCCCGGTGCGCGCTTCGAGCTGCAGCGCATTCTCGTCGCTGCCCGAGCAAGTATTCACTGTTACGAAGCGGCACCGGCGAGGCGCAGGAAAGATCTGCATCGGCAGAACGTTGTAGATCGGATCAACGGCCGCAATCAGCGGGAAGCCCAGTGCCTGCATATCCAGGAACCCGCTTGCAGATTGCGCGCCCAAATCCCCATAGCACTCGCTCTCCGCGCAGATCACGCTACCGATGCCCAGATTCCCTTCGCTAAACGCGCGCGGATACGCTCCCGCAATGCCACACACGATCACGGCACGCGCTTTCTCGCGTTCCAGAAATCGCGTAAGCGTGTAAGCGGCATTCACGGCACCGACTCCGGTGCAGAGAACCGGAACATGAGGACGAAGCAGCGACCCTTCTAATTCAGTCGCAACGCACACTACCAGATCGACAGCCACGTGACTCAGCGTAGCAAAGAGGCGGCGGGTGTATAATCCCTATGCGAAAGAGGATCATAATGCCGCTAAAGACAGCCCTACTCGCGATGCTTCTAATCGCTCCAGTGGGATCGCTATCCGCGCAGTGGGTGAACGTGAAGGATCAAGTCCCACGCAACAAAGACGGGTCGCCGAATTTGACCGCTCCTGCGCCGCGCCGAGCGGACCACAAACCCGATTTAACGGGCATCTGGAATCCAGACCCGCCCAAGCTCCGCGACGTCACGAAGGATTTGAAACCTGATGAAGTACAGATGCAGCCGGGAGCGCGAGCCCTCTTCGACCAACGCAAGACTGGTTCTCTTTCGGCTCTGGATCCGGATGCCAATTGCTTGCCGCAAGGCGTACCCAAAATTGACGCGACGCCGGCGCCGTTCAAGATTCTGCAGCAACCCAATGTCATCGTATTCCTTTACGAGGCTTTCGATCAGTTCCGGCAAGTCTTTCTGGACGGGAGGGAGTTGCCCAAAGACCCGAATCCTCAATGGTTCGGTTATTCCGTCGCTCACTGGGACGGCGACACCTTGGTGATCCAGTCTTCCGGCTTCAACGGCAAAGCATGGCTGGACCAAGTAGGCCATCCGTCGAGCGAAGCGATGCGTGTCACCGAGCGCTTTCACCGGCGCGACTTCGGGCACATGGAAGTGACCGCCACCGTCGACGATCCGATTAACTACAAAAAACCGTGGAGTTTCACACAGCCGCTGACTCTCTTGGTGGATGGCGAGCTGATTGAACAGGTCTGCAACGAAAACAACCGGGATATCTCGCACCTGCCGGGCAAATAGCCTGCGATGTGGCAACGGCCCTCCCTACCAGCAGGGCCGTACCGATCGCATGAATCTCCGACGTCCACTAGAAGCGATAGCCGAATCCAATCGACGGCTCGGCGCGATGCGTGATGCGATCGGTGCCGTCCAGGCTCGTCAGATTATAGGTTGGCGAGCTGTAGACAAAGCCTCGATACTCGGCACGCATAAAAATGTGATGCGAGATGTTGAAATCGGCTCCGCCGCCGTAAACGAACGCGGGACGCGTCTGGGAATCGGCTCCCTGAAAATCCTTGGGATCGAACACCAAAGCTGCGGCGCCGGCGGACACAAAGGGCGTGACTCGCTTTAACGGTAAGCGAAACACATAGGCGCCGGATATTTCATGGGAGTAGTTCTTTACGCCCAGCGCGCCGCCCGACGACACAAAGCTCTGCGTGTTGAGCGAGTAACCGTAATTCGCTTCGACGCCGTGGTGAACACCGAAGAAATACCGGTAACTGCCAAGCACTCCGCCGCTGTTAGTGGCTGAATTCTGTACGCCGTTGTCGGTGGTGCTTTTAAGGAAACTGCCGAAAGCCTGGACCGATACCTCGTTCCGTGCTGGTTCTTCCGACTGTGCAAACGCCGGCAGAGCGATCGAGGCGACGCCTGCAATTAAAGTGACTACCATTTTCTTTCCAAACATTGTCCTTGTCCCTTTCTGTTGGACCTTCGCCAATTGGTTCGGCCCGACTCACCTTCTGTAACGCAAGCGGCGTTCACTCCGAACGCTAGCGAACCCCTGTAAATGCAGCGGTTTTATGTTTGAGCGCTGCCGAAGTACTGCTGATATTTTCGGCATCTGCCAGCGAGCTGGCATGCTTCATGCGCACAGCTTGTTCGGTTTGCCTAAGCGACGTGAGCATAGAATTACGAGACACGCGCCGCACGATGGGGTCAACCACGAAGCGCATAGCGGCGGGCACCTCACGGCTTAGCGCGACGGCTTCCATCTCGACGTAGACACCGTCACCGCGCTCTTCCAGACGCACGATACTAAAGAGCTTCCAGATGTAACCGCTGCCTTCCCCCTCAGGAAAACGATACTCGCCTGGCTGGTTGCAGTCTTCAATCTCCTGCACGCGGGTTGTTCGCGAAACGCTATAAAAGCGCCGATCATCCAGATGCACGTTGGTGGCGCGATAATCCGCATCGAGCGTCGTCTTCAGGAAAAACGCTTTGTTCATCAGCCGCATCGAAAAGTAATCGCCGGCATCTTCGCGGGCGACCGTTTTCGACGCGACGACTGACGGGCGGTAAAACTCTTGGTAGCGATCATAGTCCTTCGTCACTTGAAGGATGTCGGTGATCTTCGCGTTCGGAAAGTACGCTGCAGCGATCCAATGATGAATCAGACCGCCCGGCACTCTTAGCGGGGCCGGTCCGGGCGCGGGAGACACCACGATCTCGCCGTTATGAACGTTCGCGAACCGGCTGGGATTCTCGTAGGTCCATAAGAAGCTGCCACCGGGACGCACGCGATCCTGCAGGGATGAGCTAACCGATTGTACGTAATCATCCCAGGCTGCCACCGTCTCAGCTTTCAGATGCGCGGCGTGCACTTCAACCGGGAATAGCAGCGCGGCGAGCAAAAGCATGACGCCCAGCTTGAGCGCGCCGAAGGATGCATGAAACGGCAACCACGTCCGCTCCGCGCGGCGGTCCGAGTCGATCGGAGAAAGAGGCTCGCCTATAATTGCTTCGGCCAGTTCGCGGGAAGCTTTGGTTCTGGCGATTAGATGTGCGCCTTCGGCATGCCAGCGGGCGAGCAGCGAACGCCCGTCTTTTTCCGCGCTGGTTACGAATGTCATGTCGATGACCAGCGCGCGGTCGCCGATCACGGCGGAAGCGGTGCGCCATGCCTGCTCAAGCTCGCGAGCTCCCTGGCTATTGAGGTCACCCGCCAGTTCGAAGCGAAAAGCGGAAGGCCCATCATGCATGTAATACTGCAACGTCTGACTCTTCATTCTTGTGTTCTCCGACAGATGCTACGCACGTGACGTGCCGCTGAAAATATGTGAAAAGACCGGAAACGCTAGCCTGCCGTCGCGAGTTGTGTCGGGCACGTGCCGAGGGCTCGGCATTTGCTTCGCGTCTGACTATTGCCAACCGCCGCCGAGAGCCTTGTAGAGCTGCACGACGCTCAGGAGCTCATTCAGGCGAATCTGTGCGAGCGAGAGCTCCGCCTGAAATAGATCGCGGTCGGCGTCGAGTGCGTTCAATTGAGTATCGACGCCTCCGCGATAGCGCACGTAGGCGAGTCGGGTGCGATCCTGCAGCGCCGTAACCAGACGTTCCTGCTCGATACGGCTTTCGCGGGTCCTCTGGTGGGCAATCAGTGCGTTTGAAACTTCGCTAAACGCAGCCTGAATGGTTTTCTCATACTGAACCAGAGCGCTTTCGCGCTCCGCCTCGGCGAGCTTCACGTTGGACTTTAGGCGGCCCGCGCTGAAGATCGGCTGGCTGACTTGGGGAATGAAACTCCAGGTGCTGTGCGGGCCGCTGAACAGGCTTGCTAGTTGCGTGCTCTGGCCGCCTAGCAGTCCGCTCAGGCTCACTTGCGGAAAATAGGCCGCCTTGGCGACGCCGATATTCGCGTTCGCAGCGATGAGCGCCTGTTCGCCGGCGCGAATATCGGGGCGGCGCTCCAGCAGATTTGACGGCATGCCCGCGGGTACTTCAGGCGGCATCTCTTGTTCGATGAACTTGCGGCCCCGGATCACGCCACCGGGGTTCTTCCCGAGCAGCAGATTGATTTGATTTTCCGTTTGTTCAATCTGCTGTTGAAGGGTCGGTATCGTCTGCGCGGCGCTGCTGACTAGCTGCTCGGCTTGGCGAAGATCGAGCAAGGTGGCGACTCCCCCTCCCTGACGCTCTTGCACCAAGCGCAGCGATTCGCGGCGCGTGTCGAGAGTACGCTGGGAGATTTCCAGCTCGTAATCGAGCTGCAGCAGGCCGAAGTAGTTGGTAGCGACGTCGCTGACGAGCGTGGTGACGATGGCTTTGCGATTCTCTTCCGCGTTCAGAAGACCAGCACGCGCGGACTCGGTTGAGCGGCGCAGGCGTCCCCAGAGATCCACTTCGAACGACAGCAGGTTAAGAGACGCCTCTCCCCAAGTGCGATTCTGCTCTTTCACGAAGGATACCGGAAGCGGTGTCTGGCCATCGCGCGATAACCGCGAGATTTCGACCGCGCCGCTGGCGCTGAATTGCGGGAACTGATTCGAGCGGGTAACGCCTAGGTTAGCGCGGGCTTGCTCTACGCGCGCCACTGCATCTCGCAGATCGTAGTTTTGTATGAGCGCGGTGTGTGTCAGTTGCTGCAACTGCTCGTCTTTGAAAATCTCGAACCACTTGAGATCGGCGAGCGACTCGGCCTGCGGCGCGGGTAGAGGTTCGGGAGCCCGAAAGTTCGCGGGCACGGGAACTGCGGGGCGCACATAGTTTGGGCCCACGGCGCAACTGGTCAGCAGTCCAGCGGCGATGGTAACAGCGATCACAGGGTATTTCATGTTTAGTCTCCAAACGCCGTGGAGGGCGCCAGATTCGAGCTGGTTACTTTTGCGCCGGACAACTTCTCCACCACGTAGAAAATCGCGGGGATGAGGAAGATGCCGAATGCACTCACGGCCAGCATTCCGCCGATCACTGTCGTACCCATGATCTGGCGGCCCACCGAGCCGGCGCCCGATGCAATCCAAAGCGGCACGCAGCCCAGGATGAAGGCGAATGAGGTCATCAGGATCGGACGCAAACGTAGGCGGGCGCCCTCCAGCGCCGCTTCCGCCAGGCCCATGCCTTGCTCGAATTTCGTTTTCGCAAACTCGACGATCAGAATCGCGTTCTTCGCGGCCAAGCCGATTAACATCACCAGCCCGATCTGCGAGTAAACGTCGTTCTCGATCTGAATCATGTATGGCGGCAAGAACAGACCCATTACCCAGCGCCGCAGCCACAGCACCGCGAACGCTCCGAAAAGGGCGACGGGGGTGCTCAACAGGACGCTGAACGGCAATGACCAGCTCTCATAGAGAGCCGCGAGAATCAGGAACACGAACAATAGCGAGAACGCGAAGATCGCCCACGTAGGCACGCCCTCCTGCGCTTTCTTTTCCTGATACGACATGCCCATGTAGTCGTAGCCCATTTCGCTGGGCATGGTCTGGTCGAAGGTTTCTTCGAGCGCCTTCATGGCCTGCGCCGAGCTGTATCCGGGCGCAGCTCCCCCGATGATTTGCGCTGAGCGGTACAGGTTATAGCGCATGGTGAACTCGGGCCCCGGGCGCGATTCGAATTTCGTAAGCGCGGAGAGCGGGACCATCTCGCCCTGGTTGTTGCGCACGTAGAACTGGCCGACGCTGTCCAGGTTCTTGCGATACTCGCCCTCGGCTTCCACGTAGACCTGCCACTGGCGTCCGAAGCGGTTGAAGTAGTTCACAAACAGTCCTCCCATGTAGGCTTGAATGGTTCGGTACACATCGTTCAACGGCACACCTTGCTTCAGCGCTTTCTCGCGATCGACTTCGAGAAATTGCTGCGGGACGCTCGGCAGGAACGTGCTGATCAGGCCGGGGGCGATTTCCTTGCGTTTGGACGCCGCGGCCATGAACTTTTGCAGATTGGCGGCGAGGAATGGCACGTCCTTGCCGGCGCGATCTTCAAGAACGAAAGTGAATCCGCCAGATGTTCCGACGCCGGGGATCGCGGGAGGCGGGAAGCTTATGGCGATGCCGTCGGGAAGCTTCGCGAGCTCTCGATTCACGTGCTGCACGATTTCCTGATACTGTGTTTCGCGGCTGGTACGATCTTTCCAGTTATCCAAGGTGACGAAGAATAATCCGGTATAGCTGGTGCTGACAAAACTCAACAGGCTGAAGCCCGCGACGGTCGTGGTGTACTTGACGCCGGGCGTATGCAGCAAGATCTTCTCCACTTTGGCCGCAGCGGCTTCGGTGCGCTCAAGCGACGATGCGTTGGGGAGCTGCAGGTGCATGAACATGTAGCCCTGGTCCTCGCCCGGCAGGAAGCTGGTGGGTACCTTGGTGCTGAAGAATGCGCCGCCTAGGCCGGCGATGAGCAAGAGAGCGAATGCGACCGCGCTTTTGCGGATCAATGCTCCGGACCAGCGGATGTAACCGTGAGTAGTGCGCTCGAACATGCGGTTGAACCAGTTGAAGAAGCGGCGCAGTAATCCGTTGCTCTCCGCTTTGGGCTTGAGCAGCAGCGCTGCCAGCGCCGGGCTCAACGTTAATGCGTTGAACGCCGACAGGATGACGGAGATCGCGATGGTCACGGCGAATTGTTGATACAGGCGTCCGGTGATGCCGGGGATAAACACTGTGGGCACGAATACTGCCGAGAGCACTAGAGCAATACCGATCACGGGCCCGGATATCTCTTCCATCGCTTTTAGCGCGGCCTGCTTGGGCGCCATGCCTTCTTCGATGTGGCGCTCCACTGCCTCCACCACGACGATTGCGTCGTCGACCACCAGTCCGATAGCCAGCACGAGGCCGAATAGCGAAAGTGTATTGATCGAAAAGCCGAAGAGAGGGAACAAGATGAAGGTTCCGATCAAGGAAACCGGCACGGCGAGCAGAGGTATCAGCGTCGCGCGCCAACCTTGCAAGAACAGGTAGACGACGACGGTAACCAGCGTAATAGCAATCAGAATCGTGACTACGATGTCCCGAATCCCTTCCGTGACGGACTCAGTGGTATCCAGAGACACCACGTAGTCAACATCCTGCGGGAATCGCTTCCTGGCTTCCTGCATCAACTTGCGGACGCCTTTGGCGGCGTCGACAGCGTTGGTACCAGGCAATTGATATACGGCGATGATCGCGCCAGGCTTGCCGTTGATGCGCCCGGACAGAGTGTAATCCTGCGCGCCCAATTCGATGCGCGCGAGATCGCGTACGCGAACGATTCCTCCATCCGGCAGTTCGCGGACGATGATGTCACCGAATTCTTCGGGCGAGGTGAGCCGTCCCTGGGCTCGCACCGAATAGGTGTACTGCTGCCCTTGGGGAGAGGGCGAGCCGCCGACTTGGCCCGCTGGGTTTACAGTATTCTGCGCTTGAATCGCCGAGACGATTTCGGTTACTGTGATGCCCAGCTTCGCCAGTTGATCGGGCTTGATCCATAGGCGCATGGCATATTGGCCGGCTCCAAACACCTGCACGTTACCTATGCCGGGGACGCGCGTTAACTGATCGTTCAGGTTGATGTAAGAATAATTGGCCAGAAACTTTCCGTCGTACGTACCCTTCGGCGAATAGAGTCCCAAGACCATGAGCGGGGCGGTCACGGACTTCTGCACCGTCACACCAAAGTTCGTCACGTCCTGCGGGAGCTGCGATGCGGCCTGCGTCTGGCGCATCTGGGTCAGCATCAGGTCCGTGTTAGGATCGCTCTTCACGTCGAAGTTTACAATCATGGTCATCTGCCCGTTGCCCGCTGCATTGAGCGAGTACATATAGTTCAGATTGTCGACGCCGCTCATCTGCTGCTCGATCGGCGTAGCTACGGATTGCTCGATGGTCTGGGCATCGGCGCCCACATAGTTGGCCCGAATCTGCACTTCCGGCGGTGCGATGGCCGGGAACTGCGAAACGGGAAGCTGGACGATCGTCACCGCGCCGATGATCACCAGGAGAAGCGAGATCACCATCGCGACGATGGGACGGTTAATGAAAAACTTGGACATTAGTTCGCTCCTTTCGGATTTACCGGCGCGCCCGGACGGATCTTGAACAGTCCGTCAGTGACCACACGCTCACCGGCCTTAAGGCCGTCCTCGACGATCCAGCCCGAGCCGACCCGGTCGCCGACTTTGACCACGGAGAAGCGGATGGTGTTGTTTGGATCTACAACGGCCACTGAATAGTTGCCCTGCATTTCGTTGACAGCCTTCTGCGGTACAACTAGCGCGTCGCTACGCATTCCGATAGAAGCGTGGACCTTTCCGTACAGCCCTGGACGCAGCTTATTACCGGGATTGGGGAATAGCCCCGTTAATTGGATCGCCCCGGTGGATGAATTCACTTGGCGGTCAGCGAAGGAGAATCGTCCTTTATAGGGATGCACCGAACCATCCGACAAAATCAGCTCCAGTTGTAGATGGTTCATCGACGAATCGCTACGCGTCAGGCTTAAATATTCCTGCTCACTCACCGTGAAATTGGCCTTGATGGGATCGAGTGTCGACACGGTGGTGACGGCGTTGCTTGACGGCCCCACCAGATTGCCGACCTGAGTCGTCGCGACGCCTGCGATGCCATCGATCGGCGAGACCAGCTTGGTGAAACCTAGATTCACGTTGGCGGTTTCAACCGCGGCAGCCGCAGCCGTCACGGCGGCCCTAGCGGCTTCGATCTGCGATTGCGCGGTCTCTACTTGTGCCTTCGCCGCGGCTACCTGCGCCTTCTGCGACTGATTGGTTTGACTGGCGTTGTCCAGATCCTGCTGTGTAATGGCCTGTTGCTTCGCGAGTGGAATATAGCGATCCTCGTCGAGCTGCGCTTTGTGCTGGTTGGCCTCAGCGCTCATCAACTGGGCACGTGCCTGCAGCAATCCCGATTGTGCTTGCAGGAGCTGGGCCTTGGCCTGTGCTAATTGCCCCTCGGCCTGAGCCGCGGCGGCCTGGAGCGGCCTGGGGTCGATCTCGAACAACAATTGTCCGGTGCGCACGAACGACCCCTCGGCGTAATTTTGCGTCAGAAGATTACCCACCACCTGAGCTTTGACGGCGGCGTTTACCATTCCGTCCAGCGTGCCGATCCATTCGCGTTCGATGGGGATATTTTTTTGCTGTACTACGGCAACCTCCACATCCTGCGGAGGCGGTGGACCCGCCGCATTCGTTTTTGACGTGCACCCTACCGCGCCTACCAGAGCCGCACCCGCCAGCGCCGCTACTGCAAACAGTTTTGTCCGTGTCTTCCACTGCTTTTTCATTTGATTCCCTCTTTTTTGTCCATATCCGGTCTCTGGCACGGATTCGCCAGGGGTGCGATGAATCGCCGCAAAGGACGCTCACCTTTGCCTTTCAGGTTTTTCAGAAGATGTTTTGTCTCCACTCCGGCGGCGACGAACTCCGCTCCGTCGCTTCTCATTTCCGACAAGAGCCGTTCTCCGCTCTCGTCGATAAAAGTAACGTCACTCAGATCGACGACGATGTGCGAATGAACACCGGCTTCGCGGCGGTGCTCCCAGGACGCGCGCAATTCGGCAACCCACGGACGCGTTAACTGTCCACACAGAGTCCACCGTTGTTCTGTTCCTGTTCGCGCGTGTGTGATCCGCAACATGGCGATCTTGATTCTCCCGTTGGTGAGAATGCATGCGGGGCGCCACTCGCCGGCTTACACCACGGTCAAGTGCAAGCGCTTGACCCAACAAGGAATTTAAGGATTGTTGAGAAATGCTGTCGCGTGCCGACTGAGTTAGCCGATGACGAGAGTCCGGTTTGCTACCGGAATTTCGGCATTTGAGTTACACGCCGGTACGGGAAATGCGAATGCCGAGTTTTTGCATTCGCGATTGCAGGGTAGAGCGCTTAATCCCCAGGCGAGTCGCCGCTCCACTGGGTCCGGCCACGATCCAATTGGTTTGTTCCAGCGCCGTGATAATCTGCTGGCGCTCTGCGTCGTCAAGGATCGCACGCATATTGTGGGCGCTTCCGTTCGGGGTCGCGACCTGCGTCCCGGCTGCCGCTGCCGTCGCTAGCGAATTCGCATTGGATACGCGCAGATCGTCACTCGGGATATTTAGAACCGAACCCTTGGTGAGGATCACCGCCCGTTCGATCACGTTTTGCAGTTCGCGAATGTTACCCGGCCACGGGTACTTGATCAACGTGGTCATGGTCTCCGACGGAATGGTATCGATTACCTTACTGATACGCCGGCTGTATTGCTGGACGAAATGCCGAACCAGCAAAGGTATGTCTTCGGGCCGCTCGCGCAGCGCGGGGACCCGCACTGGAAATACGTTGAGGCGGTAGTACAGATCGGAGCGGAATTTCTGTTCGCTGACCAGGGCTTCCAGATCGCGATTGGTGGCCGCGATGAGCCGCGCGTCGGTGCGTAGCGTCCGCGTCGAGCCGAGACGCTCGAATTCACGCTCTTGCAGAACACGTAACAGCTTCGGCTGGAGCTCGAGCGGCACTTCACCGATCTCGTCCAAGAACATAGTGCCGCGATTAGCCAGCTCAAAGCGGCCCACTCGCTGCGAGATTGCACCCGTAAAAGCTCCGCGCTCGTGGCCGAACAGTTCACTTTCGAGCAGCCCCGTGGGAATCGCTGCGCAGTTCAGTTTGACGAAGCCATTCGACTGCCGCGAGCTTAAGTTATGCACGGCGCGTGCGATTAACTCTTTTCCAGTCCCAGTCTCGCCGTAAATCAGTACGGTCGAATCCGTAGGCGCCACGGTCTCCACTTCCTGCAACACGCGGCGGAGGGCCTCGCTCTTGCCTACGATTTCCTCGAACTTCAATTCCGTGCGGATTTCGCCTTCGAGGTAGAGTTTCTCTTGCGCGAGTTTGTTCCTGAGGTCCGATACTTCACCAAATGCCCAGGCGTTCTCGACGGCGATCGCCACTTGGCGCGCGATCTGGCCGAGGAAGGAAAGATCCTCTTGCGAAAAGGCGCGCTCGCGCAGGCTGCCCAAGCTCAACACACCGACGATGCCGCCGCGCCCGTTGAGAGGCACGTGCGCCAAAGACCGAATTCCCAACTCCGGCAAAGAATGCTCCCGTTCGATTTCCTCAAGCGAGAGAATCGCAGGCTCGCCCGAAACAAATACCCGAAGCGCGCTGCTTTCTTCGCTGGCGGGGGGCTCGAAGCCTTCTTCGATCACTCCCGGATTGTCCGGAAAATCTAAAGCGTACAGCCGCAGTTTCTTATCCTCTGGGCTGGGTAGGTCGATGCCCACGCCGTCGCATTGCATAACGCGGCGAATGTTTGCGGAAACTTCGCGCAGCACGTCGCGCAGGTTGAGATTCGATACCACACGATTCGTCAAGTCGAGAAGCAGTTCCAAGCGCTCCTGTGCGCGCTGCGAAGCCTGGAAGTTGAAGGCGTCGTCCATTGCCAGCGCGATCTGGCCGGCCACCAGTGAACAGAAGCGGACTTCTTCGTCGGAATAAGCGTTGCGATGAACGCTGGCTATCACCAGGCTGCCCAGTCGCCTATGGGCGGTACTTAAAGGAAAAGCACAAATTGACTGCAGTCCTGCTTGACGCAGAAGGTCAGTGGACGCGGGAAAACGTGTTTCCCGGTCGAGATTTGGGAGAGCCACTATCTCCTGATGCCGGTATACCCAGGCCGGCAACGTCTCATCTCTGTCGATGTCGGAAGGCAAAGAGCTGGGCTTGCGGCAGCCCGCGCACATATGCCAGTGAACCTTGTTCGAACTCTCGTCGTACTGCGCAATCGCATCAAATTGAACCACTTGGCCGAGTTCTTCGATCAGAAGGCCAAACAGATCTCGCGGTTCTTTTTGAGAGCGCACCGCCGCAGCGATGCGTATTAGAGATTCATACCGTGCCGCCGTTGACCGATGTGATTCCGCTTCCAAAACGGGCGCAGATAACATTTCCGGAAATCCCACCTCAGGCGATTGGATGTCGAAGGGGCAGATGGGGATTCACGGAAATTTTACTGCTGTAATCCCCAGAATGTTACGGCCGGGGCGGAGCCGCTGCTCGCACATACAACAAAAAGTGGCTAGAATGTTTTAAAGGAGTTTTGAACGTGGGATCCAGCATTCGTTTCGACAGTGACGACATCGTTGAACGCGCGCGGCAGCGAGCTCTCGCGGATGCAGAGGAAAAAACCAAAGTCCTGCGCTGTCCGGAGCACCGCCAGCCCGTCAAGTTAAAATTTGACGGTCGCGCGTTGACGATTTCAGGCTGCTGCTTGAAATTTGAAAAATACGCGCTGGCCGTCATCAGCACGAACTGAAACCTCGCCCCAATGCGCGGCACGCTCGCCCGAGTCGCGGCCCAGCGGCATCTGACCTCACGAGATGATACGCTAATGCGGGTGATGACGAGATTCATGAACCGAGCGGCGATACCCTTGACGGCAGTTTATTTGTGTTTTTGCGCCACCGTCCCTGCGAGTGCACAGTACGGCGCCAAAAACGGAGAATGGCGAACCTACGGAGGCGATCTCGGCAATACCAGATATTCGCCGCTCAACCAAGTCAATGCCTCGAATTTCGGTAAGCTGCAGATTGCCTGGCGTTTCAGCACGGCGAATCTCGGCCCGCGGCCTGAATTCAATTTTGAAGCCACACCGTTGATGGTGGGTGGCGTGATCTACACGGTGGCCGGATCCCGGCGGGACGTGGTCGCGCTCGACGCCACTAACGGTGAACTTCTATGGATGCATACCGAGAAAGAGGGCGCGCGGGGAGATGCCGCGCCGCGAAGACTCTCGGGACGCGGGTTGGCGTACTGGACCAACGGCCGGGAAGAACGCATCCTGTACGTTACGCCCGGCTACCGTCTGATCGCGCTGGACGCCAAGACCGGCCTGGTTGTGCCCACCTTCGGCAATTCCGGAGCCGTCGATTTGAAGATGGACGATGACCAAGAAATCGATTTGATCAACGGCGAAGTCGGGTTGCATGCGGCTCCCACCGTCGCCGGGGATACTGTCATTGTCGGCGCCGCTCATCTGGCGGGCGGTGTCCCTAAGAGCAAGTCCAACGTGAAGGGCTACGTCCGTGGATTCGATGTGAAGACCGGGAAGCGTTTGTGGATCTTCCATACCATTCCGAAGTCGGGCGAATTCGGCTACAACACCTGGGAGAACGATTCCGCCGATTACACCGGAAACACCGGGGTGTGGGCGCAAATCAGCGTCGACGAAGAGCTCGGCTTGGTGTACTTGCCGGTCGAACTACCGACGGGCGACTACTATGGCGGACACCGTCCCGGCAATGGTTTATTCGGCGAGAGTATCGTGGCCGTCGATCTCAAAACCGGTCAGCGGAAGTGGCACTACCAACTCGTGCATCACGGGATTTGGGATTGGGACATTCCCTGCGCGCCCATACTGGTGGATTTCACACTCAACGGGCGAGTGATTAAAGCAGTGGCCCAACCTACCAAGCAATCTATTCTGTACGTTTTCGACCGCGCTACGGGACAGCCCATTTGGCCCATCGAGGAGCGGCCCGTCCCCCAGGGAGACGTGCCCGGTGAGAAATACTCTCGAACGCAGCCGATTCCCACGAAGCCTCCGGCGTACGGTCGCACGGATACTTCCATCGACGAGTTGATTGATTTCACGCCCGAGCTCAGAGCGGAAGCGGTGAAGTTGGTATCCAAATATAAACTCGGTCCGCTGTTTACACCGCCCGTCGTGAGCAAGGTGGATGGACCGCTGGCCACGCTCGTCGCCGGATGCTGCCAGGGCGGCACCGGTTGGCCGGGCGGGTCCTACGATCCGGAAACGCATATGCTGTACGCCTTTACTTGGGGCGCGGTGAACCCGTTAGGACTCCTACCTCCGGATCGAAGCCGGTCGGACATGAACTACATCTCCGGAATCGCCAGACCCACTGCCCCGGCTGCACGACCTGACGCCGGTGGCGAGGCTGCGCCCGCACCGCTTACCGTGCAAGGGTTGCCGCTGTTCAAGCCGCCCTATGGATCGATCAGCGCGATCAACTTGGATAAGGGTGAGATTGCCTGGAAGGTGGCGCATGGCGAGACCCCGGATAACATTCGCAACAGCCCGGCGCTGAAGGGGCTCACCATTCCACGTACTGGTCGTGGGGGGCTCGTCGGCGTTTTGACCACTGGCTCTCTAGTGATTGCGGGTGAACGCGGAACCTTCACCGATGAACAAGGAAGGAACGCCGCCATGCTCCGTGCCTACGACAAGGCCACCGGGAAAGAGGCGGGAGCAGTGTTCATGCCCACTGGACAAACCGGCTCGCCGATGACATACATGGTGAACGGCAAGCAATATATTGTGATCGCAATCGGTGGGCCGAACTTCCCCGGTGAGTTGGTGGCGTACAAGCTGCCGGACTAAGGAAGCCAATCCCTTAAGTCCAGGTGGCTCGAACACACTTGCGGCGCTTGGGGGAGCTCTCGATGGCGATCTTCATTTTTTCTGCCAGTCCGGCCGCCGTATAGGGCTTTTGAACAAAACCAGCGAGGCCCTTGTCTGTGAACCGCCGGGTCGCCTCGGCCTCATTGTAGCCACTGGACAACACGATCGGAACGCTCCCTCGAATACTCCTCAAACGGACGAGCGTCTCTTCGCCCGACATCACCGGCATGGTCATATCCAGAAGTACCGCATCGAACTCCTCGCCGAGCGGCTGAAATAGATCCAGGCCCTCTTTGCCATTCGCTGCTACCACCACCCTGTATCCATAGCTCTCGAGAATCGATTTGGCAGCCTGCCGAACCGCTACTTCGTCGTCGATCACCAGGACGGTTTCAAAGCCTGCCAGATTCATTTCCGGACCGGCGCGGTCCAGCAAAGCAGCCTGGCCTTCGCTTAGAGGGAAGAGCACCTTAAAACTGCTTCCTTTTCCAGGAGCGCTCTCCACCTGCAACGCTGCTTTATGCCCGCGCACCATCCCCAGTACCGCGGCGAGACCGAGGCCGCGGCCCGTGAATTTGGTGGTGAAAAACGGGTCAAAAATGCGGGACAGCGTCAGTGCGTCCATTCCGCAACCTGCGTCGCGGACCTCGAGTGTCACATATCGGCCCGGCACGATTCCGTTCGGAGTAATCATCTGTTCGATATAAGCCTGATCGACCACTTCCGCCCTGGTGATGATAAGAACTGTTTCCGTCTTTCCCTCTTCCACCGCCTCCGCGGCGTTGATCACCAGATTCATGATGAGCTGCTGAATCTGCGCGGCATCGCCTTCGATCGGCGGCATGTCATCCTGCAGTTCCAAGCGAAGCTGGACGGTTCTTGAAATGGAAGTCTTTAACAGAGCTGTAATCTCACGCACCAGCGCCGAAAGATCGAGCGGCTCAATGACGAAGCGGCCTTTACCGGCATACGCCAATAATTGCCGCGTCAAAGCGGCGGCGCGCTCGCTGGCATGCAGCACGGCTTCCAGGTTTTCGCGCGCTTGACTTTCGGAAGGAAGATCCTCCAACACTATGCTGGCATTGCCCATGATCCCGGTGAGCAAATTGTTGAAGTCATGGGCGATGCCTCCCGCCAATACCCCCAGGCTTTCGAGCTTCTGAGTCTGTTGAAGTCTCTCGTTAAAGCGTTTACGCTCGGTTACGTCACGGCCGAAGACTGCCAGGCCATCTTTAGTAGGATAGGCATCGATCTCAAACCAGATATCGAAGGGAGCGTAATGCTGTTCGAAATGCACGGCCACTCCGGCTTCCATAGCGCGGGAAAGCTCCGCACGCATGGCTGTGCCGGCACTATTCGGATACAGCTCCCACACGTTCCTGCCCAAAATCTCTTGGCGAGGAATCCGGCTTAATTCAATGGCCTGGTCATTGACGTAAGTACAACGCCATTGCTTGTCAAAAGCAGCGAATCCATCGTTGATACTTTCGAGGATGTTTCTGGTTTGCTCACTGGACTCCTCCAGCGCAACCCGCGAGTGCTTGAGAGAGACAGCCATGGCCTGAAACGTCTGGGCGAACATCCGGACTTCGGCCGGTCCCCCGACTGGCACGGGGCTATCGAAATCTCCGCGCTGCAAGGAGCGCGCGCGACGGGTGAGCCGCTTCATGGGGCGCGAGAACAATTGCGCCAATATCAGGGAACACCCAATCGCCACCATCGCCAGGAGGCCCGATACCTCCGCGACCTCCCGCGCAATGCGCTTGGTAGGTGCAAACGCCTCGGCCTGATCGATCAGGGCCACGATGCATCCGCCACCGATCTCCGGCACGTAGCGGAACCCGTGAATCACCGCAACACCGCGGTAACCCTCCCCGGGGACTTCACCATCCATCCCTTTAAGGCACGTCTGGATGGGCTTGCCGCCGATCGGACGACTTTCGCCAGGTGGTCCAGGATACTTCGGGGGCGTCAGGAAAAACCCTCTTTGATCTGTCAAGAACGTCTCGCCGGATTGACCCAATCCGTAGCGGTCGAGAAAGATCTGATTGGCGAGTTGCATGTCTCCCCGAATGGTGAGGATCGCATTGCCATCTTGAGACGCCACCTGTATCAGGTAGGAGGGCTTCCCTTTTCGATCGAACTCAAAGCGCGCAATTTGGTTGAAATCCGGAATCCGCCGGCTGGGCAGCGAAGAGGCCTCTTTTCCCGCCATCACAGGGCCGCGTCCGCGATATATCAGGCGTGCGGCGGTGGCGCCCTCGGTTGCCACAAAGTCCAAAAGGAGAGTGCGAAGGCACCAAGTTTCGCTATGCAAGCAGCCTATATCCGCCGTCTTTAGGAGAGCGTCAGCGCGGTCACGCTGCTGCGCTAGCACCCGAATCAGTATCTGTTTTCGGACGGTTGCCGTAACTCCGACTTCCCGAATGGCGGCCTGTTCAACAATGCTACGCGAGGTGCGGTAAGCGATGGACCCCAGGCTCGCGGTCGCCAGCAATACCAGAATGCTGAGCAGCAAAATCAGCTGCGTGCGAAACGAGATCCCGGTGCGGTGCAGTCTGATTCTGTTGGCTTGAACTCGTCTGAACCAGCGGTTCACCGGAGACCGCCCTGCAATTCGCTCAGCCTCAGACAAACGGTCGTCACGGAATGACATTGAGAGATCAACTCCGCAATGCTTCCTTGAGTGAGACGGCAGCCGTGTGCGCCAGCATACCCGGCCTGGGGGTAGCTAAGGATATTCCCGGCGAGTACAGCGTTGCTTCAAAAATTTTGTTCGCGAGTAGAACCAAAGGATTAAACATGTGTTGCGGGCGATATTTTCGTTCCGACCATCTGCAGTCCGCATGGAACTGCATTTCGACGAAATAACCGAGCCCTCTCGACAGTGTTCCGGCGATCGCTTTCCCCTGAAACTTGCGGCCGCCACCCACGAACCAGAGCGGCGTTAATTCACGAATCCTCGCATCCGTGCGGAGGAGTGCGCCGGATGACCAGATTTCCTCCAAATTGGCTGTCAATTTACGCTCGCGTCCAACCTGAGGTTGCAAATACAGGTTGAGAATTTCTGAACAAAGCATTGGGCCTCCCTACGTATTACAGCCTAGAGAAAAACTTGTTCCCTTGTAACTATCGTACTAGGCTTGCCGGTACACGAACAGGGGTATATGTGAACAAAAAACCCCTAGGTGGTTTAAGGCGAATACCTTAGGCGCCGTGACCTAGCGGCTGCTGGTATCGAGGGTATGCGGAACCGTTTTGCCGTGCACCTCGATCGTGGCGAGCTGAATCCAGCCACCGGTCCCGTGTCCGCTGCCGGGCATTAAGTCCGCGAAGCCGACTTCTTCGACTTTGCTGAGGTCCGGATTGGGCGCCCAAATTTCACCATTCGGATTTGCCGCCGCGGCGCCACTGTTGAGCGTGACTACTCGTTCTGGATCGAGCTTGATCCAGCGGACGTTGGCCAGGGAAAATTCACTCAACGTCAGCTTAGTGACCGAAGAGAAGGCGGCATCCCCGACCAATAAAGTGCCGTTCGTCAGCTTAACCACGGGACGAACGACATGGAAGCCAGATGTCTTGACGAACCACCGGATGTTGGCGAGACCAGTGAGATCGGCGTGATCGCTGTTTTTGAGCTTAAAGGTGATCGCGAACGGACCTTCGGCGGTACCGGACCAGACGCCATAGGGTGTGATATCGCTTCCGGGCGCCCCCGTCGTAAGTATCTGCTTGGCTGCTTTCCCGTAATACTTCATCTCCACGTTCGGGTCGCTCACGTTTTCCTGCACCGGCGAATACCGGACTTTGGTATCACTCTGGCTGGGCGGCCGAACCCACTCCACTTTCAGAAAAAGCGGCGCCACTGTCGCACGCGGCCGTGCTTCGCCACCGCCTGGAGCCTGCTGCGCTAGAGAACTGCAGGCGACCCCGAACAGTGCAAAAAGTCCAATGGTCATTTCTATCGAGCAGTAGCGTGGCATACCACCTCCATTTTGCGCACGACGCCAAGGCTTCGTGGCAAGCGAGTCTTAATCTACTCCAACCATAGCCGGGCAAGCAAGTAGCGCGATTCACTCCAGGATCGAATAAACTTAACTGCATCTAAAGAGGAGGATATATGAGGATCCTTGCTATTGGTTTGATCGCTTGGGGCGTCGGGGCTTCCGTCTCTTCGGCACAGCATCCGACGATCGCAAACGAGGAAGACTTTCGCCGCGCGATGAAGGAGCTTTCCAATTGGGGGCGCTGGGGTGCGGACGACGAACTGGGTGCCGCCAATCTGATCACACCCGCGAAGCGGAAACAAGCCCTCGCTTTGGCCAAGGAAGGTGTGGCCATTTCACTCGCGCACGACGTCACTCAGGAAAAGGCCGCGGATGCGCCTTTCATTCTGGAGAGGACTCTGAACGACGTCACGCCGACCGGCACGACGGACCGCTACCAATACACCGGCACGTATCATGGCGTGGTCCACAGCCATCTGGACGCCGTGGACTGTCACGTCATGTATGAAGGCAAGGGATACAACGGCCGGCCCATGGAAGACATCAAAGCCGCGGGTGGTTGCCCTAAAGGGAATATTACGGCGCTGAAAGACGGCGTGGTGACGCGCGCCATCCTGTTCGACGCGACGCGCTTGCCCGGTAAAGCCACGGCGCAAGGGTGGCTTGAACCCGGAACCGCCATCCATCGCGAGGACCTCGAGGCCCTGGAAAAATTGGAGCACGTAAAAGTGGCTCCCGGCGACGTCATTCTTCTATACACGGGCCGTTGGAAGCGGCGGGCCGAGAAGGGACCCTGGGGGCGGGATCCCGGTTTCGCCGGTTATCACGCCGACGTCGCCTACTTTTTGAAAGAACGCGGCGTATCCTTTATCGGATGCGATGGACCGAACGACGTGATGCCTTCGGGCCTTCCGCCATCCGTCGGAATTCCGCTGCACCAACTGGCGCTGGTCGCGATGGGCGTCGACATCTTCGACAATCTCGATTTCGAAAGAGCTGTCGAGCATGCACGGCAATTGAATCGCTATGAATTTTTATTCTCCGCTGCGCCTCTGCGCATCGCGCTGGGAACGGGTTCGCCGCTGAATCCGCTGGCGATCTTCTGAACGTTATGCGATCCATTTGCGCACTTTCCGTACTCCTGCTGGCCTTGTCCGTGGCGATCCTGTTTAATCTCGCTCCGGCGCACGCCTCCACTGGACCCCTCCCTCTTAACTGCGACCGCGCCTGCCTGGAGAGTCTGGTCAATCAATATCTCGCCGCCGTGGTAGCCCACGATCCTAAACGCCTGCCTTTCTCGCAGGACGTTCGCTACACCGAAAACGACCAGGCCCTCGAGATCGGCGACGGATTCTGGAAGACGGCCGAAGCCGCCGGCAACTACAAGCACTACTTCGCCGATCCCGAGTTCGGCCAGGTGGCCTTCATGGGCACCATGCGCGAAGCCGGCGCGCCTCTGCTGCTGAGCCTCCGCCTGCGCGTCGAACTCGGCCGCATTACGGAGGTCGAGAGCATTTACTATCGCCAGGGCGGCGGCGGACCCTCTGGTATCGCAGACATGGACAAGCCTTATCAGCCAGAAAACTTCTGGTTTAAATCCATCCCCACGCCGCAGCGCATGTCACGCCAGGAACTGATCGCGGTCGCCGACGGCTATTTTACCGGCCTCGAAAAGAACGACGGCAAAGGCATCAATGGCACCGGCACCTATGCGTTTACAAATGACTGCCATCGCGTCGAGAACGGCGCGCCCACCACCAACGTGCCGCGTCCCGCCGGCCAGTCGCCCGACGTAATCAACGCGTTCTCGATGGACTGCCTGTCACAGTTCAAACTCGGATACTACTTCGTGGTGCAGAGCATCCATCACCGCCGCTACCCTGTAGTCGACGCCGAGCGGGGCATCGTATGGGCCCATGCCGTCTTCGATCAAGGCACTGTGAATGAAGGCGTGCTCTCCGATGGCCGCAAGTACACCTTCAAAGGCTTCAACCGTCCATCCAGCATCCTGGTAACCGAGGCATTCCTAATCGAAAGCGGCAAGATTCGCCGCGTGGAGATGATCGGCCCGTCCGTGACCTATCATCTGAACTCCGGCTGGCCGGGCGCGCTCAGCGGGCGCTAGCCGGGACGTCGGGAAGCGTAAAGAGTAGCGCCATCGTAGCCCAACTGGATGCCCCGGCGGAGGCGAACTGATGCCAGCCATGAGGAAAGCCGCTCTCAAAGGTGTGAGGCTGCACCGGGACCGCTCGCGTGGCCATGAACCACGAACCGTCGGCCAACTGATTTCGCAACAGCCATTGCACGCCCGACTGGTAGACTGCGTCGGTCGTAGGAACATCTCCAGAAACATGTAAAGCGTAAAGCGCTTCGCCGGTAGCATAGGCTTCACCGGGGATGCCGGGAAGCAGGCTCCAACTTCCGTCGCGGTTTTGCGCGGCCTTCAAGGCTCCAACAAACGGCGCACGTTCGGAGGCAGTGGCGCCCGCGTCGGCCAGTGCGTTGAGCTGCATCGCTCGTTCTTCTTGCGAGGAAGCCTTAGCCGTGAGCAGCCAGCGCTTGGCGCGGGCGACGCGGTCGCGGAATTCCTCACGCCTGCCGGGGATTGGGTACAGTTTGATGGCACGCAGGACCACGGCGGTGGTGGTGAAGGGCCCGTACTCCTCCGGAGGGCGGTAGCTAGTGGTGCGCCAGGAGCCGTCCGCTAACTGATAATTCGAGAAGTAGTGAATATGGGCGTCGGTCAAGGCATCGGCCGGATAACCCGCCGCCGCCATCCCCATCAGCGTGAAGCCGAGAGTGTCCGATCCGCCGCCGATCGTCGAGCCCAGGCGCATCGGTTCCAAAAAAGGTGCATCGGTAGCTGCTGCGAAACCCATCTCCTTTTTGGCCTGCTCGTCATTTACGACGAACCTTTTTCTGCGCGCCAAAGCCACCGTCATGGCCGGAAGCGAATTGTTGTGGCAGGAAACGCAAGCCCTGTTCTTGAATACGGGCTCACCGCTCATTTCGATCAGCGGCAGGATTTTCTTCACCGCCGCTTGTGCCGTGGCAGCGCCTTCCCCGGGTTTGGGCCACTCCTCTTTGACTTCCTTGGCGCCAGCTTTTGCCAACAGGTCCAAGGTCGACTTGATCCCCACACGCGCCGCCAGCAGATACGCTGTGTCGCCGCGGTCATTCGCCGCATTGGGATCGACGCCCTTTGACAAAAGCCATTCGATCATGCGGTCGCGATCCGCGGGGGCTTCCATCGACAGCACGGCTTGCATCAGAAGAGTGAAGCCCTCGCGATCTTTGGAGTCGAGCGAAGCGCCATGATCCAACAAAAATTGGGAGAGCTCGGGCTGCGCTCTCTTGGCGGTCTCGTTCAAGACGCCCGGGCCATTGGCTCGGACAGTATTGGCGGAAGCGCCGTTCTCTACCAACAAATGGACGCACGGTTCACACCTTCCCAACACGGCGGCCGATAGTGTGGTGGCGTCACCGGCGTGTACGCCGATGCTGAGCAGAAATCGGATCGCCTCGAGATCGCCTTTTTGTGCCACAGGAACCATCAGTCGATCTTCGGGCTGGGCTCCTTTGGCCGCGAGAAGTTTCAGAATGGGCGTCGATCCAAAGGCGGTGACCGCGACACTCATGGGCGTCGCACCGCGCTTGCCGACTGCCTTCGCGTCCGCCCCCGCGTCCAGCAGCAGACGGGTTTTCGCCAGATTGGTGGCGGCATACATCAATGCGGTGGAATCGACCGAGTTTTTAGCGTTGACATCGGCTCCGCTGTCGATCAGGAGCTTCATCATCTTCACGTCCGATTCGATGACGGAGTGCATCAAAGCTGTCGTTCCGTCGCTGTCGGCCGTGTTCACATTCGTACCCGCTCGAAGGAGTTGACTTGCCTGGGCGTAATTGCCGTTGCGGACCGCGACCAATAGATCAGGTGAGCCGGCAGCCGGCAATATCGAGCTGGCGATGAATAGCAGCGTCAGACAGCGAACCACTGGGATTCTCCTATCGCGTTAATTCTATCTCACGGGGGATGGACGCGCAGCCTTGACATTAAAGCGCTAAATTACGATGATCGCCTTGAGCATCAATATGAGTTATTCCCGTAGAAATTTTCTCAAGGCTGCAGGGTCCGGTGTCGTGCTCACGGCTGTGACCGGAGAATCGCTGATTGCGGCTCCCACGGCTTTTCCCACTGTGGCTACGCCGTTTGCGAGTGAAAAAGCCACGTTCCTGGTCAATGGCAAGGCTTATGCCGCGGAATATGAAGCGCGGACCACATTGTGGGAAGTGATTTCGATGAAGCTGGGCATGACGGGAACCAACCGAAGCTGCAATCGCGCCAGTTGCGGCGCCTGCAGTGTCCTGGTAGATGGCACGCCGCTCTATTCTTGCCACACCTTGGCGACTGAAGGCGTGGGCAAGAAAATCCTCACTATTGAAGGCGTCGGCGACGAGAAGAATTTGCATCCGTTGCAGAGCATCGGCCATACACGCGTGGCCGCCGATTGCGGCTTCTGCACCGCCGGATGGGTGGTTACCGCGAAGGGGCTACTCGACAAGAATCTGAATCCATCAGAGGATGACGTGAAAGCGGCGCTCGCGGGCCATATCTGCCGGTGCTCGGCATACCCGCATATCATCCGGACAGTAATGGACTCGGCGGCCGTGTTGCGCGGGAGCAAGACGCCCATCAAGCCCGAGTTGGACAATGTCGTTCACATCAAAATGCCGATGGTGCGTGACTATTCAACTACGGGAGGGCACCTGGCGGGTAACGAAGTCATTGAAGGCGCGAACAGGACCGTCACCAAGAAATGGCAAGGTTACCCGCCGGAGAACCTCAACGTGCTTGGAACTCCGCTGCCTCCGCTTCCCGAAGTTTCCATTCCGAGGTTCACCGGCAAAGCGCAATACGCCAGCCGCGTGTGGTTCCCTGATCTGCTCTATACAAGGTTCCTGACCTCTCCACATCCACGCGCATTTATCCAAGACATCGACACATCGGCCGCCGAGAAGATGCCGGGGGTGAAATACATTCTGACGTACAAGAATGCGCCGAAGCTGCAACGTCCCAACGTCGCCAGAGGCCGGATCTTGCCGGAACCGCTCCCCCGGGAACTGAATCTTCAGGGCGAAGTGGCGGCCATCGTGGTGGCGGAGACGGAAGACCTTGCCCAGGATGCCGCCGACGCGATTAAGGTGACCTACGACGTTCTTCCCTTCGCATCGATGCTGAAAGACAGCATGGCTGCTGGCGCGCCCGATCTGGGACACGGCAAGGGGAATCTCATCCGCCATTCGTTTTCGCCGCAGGATCTTCCGCACGTAACCTGGGCGGATAAGCGTGGCGATGTCGCAACGGGATTTGCTGAAGCGGACGTGATCAAGGAATTCAGCTACCGCTTTGCGGGAGGCGTTTCCGTGCCGATGCAGCCGAGCGGCAGCGTGGCCAAATGGGACGGTGACAAACTGACCATGTGGGGCATGGGCCAGGGTATTTATCCGGTGCGGGCGTCCCTGGCGGCGGCACTCGGCCTGGATGTTTCCAAGGTCCGCCTGATCAATAAGTGGAACGGGTCCACGTTCGGCGCGGCGCGCATGGCGGCGGAGAGATTTTATCCGATGATCGCCCATCTGGCGAAAGTCACGGGCCGGCCCGTGAAGGTCATGCTGCCCAAGGATCAGGAACTGGCACAGTTGCAGATTAAGCCGGAGACCATCACCAAGTTCCGCGTAGGCGCGAAGAAAGACGGTCGTATCGTAGCTCTGGACCACGAAGTATTTGTTAGCGTTGGCGACCTCGATTTCGGCGTGCACGCCGACGGTCCGGGCAACGCCGCAAACCAAACCGAGTTGTACACCGGAAAAGTTCCTCACTGGCGGTCGACATGGTGCGCTTATCGCACGAACGCGCCGCGCCCCGGACCGTCCCGCAGCCACATCCAGCAGGAAACCAAATGGTCCTGGGAAAACATGATCGACGAAATGGCGGATGCCTTCGGTGTGGATCCGGTGCAATACCGCATGATGCACATGACGCGGCTGACTCCGGGCGACACGCGCTATCCGTACGAAACTATGCCCACCGTGGAGGTGCTCGAGGAAGGCTCCAAGGCATTCGGCTGGGAGAAACGCAATCCCGTGGCGGGCGGCGAGCCGGGAAGATTCAAACGTGGATTCGGCCTCGGGATGTCGCAGCATCATGGCGGGAACATGGGCTATCACGAAGGGGAAGAGGCCTTCGCCAAACTGGCGGCGGCTCCCGACGCCAACATTTTTAGCAGCGACGTGGACCTGACCGCCGATGGCAACGTGACCATGAAGATCGCGCTTCCCGACAGCGGCTCCAACGCAGCAACAGCGCTGGCAGCCATGGTCGCGGAGATGCTGGGTTTCACGACGCGCGATCATATCCGTCTGGTATGGGGCGACTCCGACCTCGCGCCGCTCAGCGATGAGTGGTTCGGCGGACGCACCATCACGCTGCAAGGAGCAGCCATCTGCTTCGCCACCGACAAGCTGCGCAAAGATCTGCTCGCACGCGCCGCCGGCGTCCTCAAAATCGATGCCGCGAAACTCAAGATGCGCGACGGCGTCATCTCTTCGCTCGAAGATCCCAAGAAGAGCACGACCTTCGCCGCGCTGGCCAAAGCCAATAACGGTCTTATCCGCCAAACCGGCCGCGGCACCACCGGCGGCGAGCGAACCGCGACCAACAAGGGCGTGGGTGCGTGCTTCGTCGAAGTAGAGGTGGATACCTGGACCGGCAACTGGCGTTTCGTTCGCGCGGTGTATACGCACGATACCGGATTGGTGATCAATCCTTTGGTATCGGAAGCCGATATGGTGGGATCTTTGATGGAGAGTACCCAGGTCGCTACCGACTCTATCCCGTGGGACCGTGAATTTCCGGGCTCGCGTCATTATAGCGTCGGGTACCTTTCCTACCGGTTGCCCACCATCATGGACATTCCGAAATCGACGCAGGTGTACATCGACAGTCTGGAGCCGCGCTGGTTCTACGGCGTCAAGAGCTTTAGCGAGACCACCATCGGTTGCGTGCCCGGCGCGATCTCGAATGCGATTTACAACGCTAGCGGCGTCCGCATTCGGGAGCACCCCATCACGCGCGAGAAGATTATGGCGGGACTCGCGAGTAAAGGGAGGCGGGCGTGAAGAAAGTCTCGATCTACCGGCCGACCACCGTTGACGAAGCGATTCAGATCTTGTCGCAACACGGCGCCGACGCATCGGTTTACGCCGGCGGCACGGACCTGCTCATTCGACTGAAGAACCGTTTGGAGCAAGCGCCCAGTTATCTGGTCGATATCAAGAAAATCGATCACCTCCGCTATATCAAGGAAGATGCGCAAGGCGGCGTCGAGATCGGCGCGGCCACCAAGCTCGCGGAGTTGATCGACTCTCCGCTTTTGCAACAACGGTATCCGATGCTGGTCGAGGCGATCGGGAAGATCTCTTCCCCGGAATTGCGCAATGCATCCACGCTGGGCGGGGACCTACTGCAAGAAGTCTGGTGCCAGTATCTGCGCGGCGGCTATTCCTGCTGGAGAAACGGCGGACACATTTGCTTTGGCGCCATCGGAGATAACAGCTACTATCACTCGGCGATGGGCGGACGCTTGTGTTACGCGGTGTATCCGGGCGACGCCGCCACCGCGCTGATTCCCTTCGATGCCCGTGCGAAACTGGCGACGCCCCAGGGAGTGAAGGAACTCTCCATTGAACAAATGGTGCCCGGCGATATGCTAGTGGACGGCAAAATCCAGTCGCACATCGTACGCTACAACGAGATTTTGACCTCAGTGGTTATTCCTCCGCCCAAGCCCGGCGTGCGGGCATCCTTCGAGAAGCTCCGGCCGCGCGGAGTTTGGGATTTCGCCATGGCCTCGCTGGGGATCAGTCTGCAACTTCGCGACAAAACCATTGACGACGCGCGCGTCGTATTTGGTGGTATCGCCGGGAGGCCCTATCGCGAAAAAGCAGTAGAAGCTTTCCTCAAGGGCAAAACGTTAAATGCGGAATTGGGCGAGCAAGCAATAGCCGTTGCCCTCACCGGCGCAGCGCCGCTCAAGTACAACGCCACGAAGATAGACATGGCGAAGGGGCTACTCGCCAGCGGCCTGGCAAGGTTGAACGTCTAGTCGACGCTGCCGAGCAGACTATCGGTGGTGCGGCCAGCGAGTCAGCAGATAGTAGACCGTTGCACCAATGGCGCTCACGAGCCC
>Ga0105238_10000851_pt1 | contig 31436 bp, 27 predicted proteins | sample KBSC34metaG_FD_81526 | JGI IMG/M metagenome (GOLD analysis project Ga0105238, IMG submission 81526) | Corn rhizosphere microbial communities from Kellogg Biological Station, Michigan, USA - KBS C3-4 metaG | ecosystem: Host-associated > Plants > Roots > Rhizosphere > Soil | place: Michigan, USA...
CGGGTTGATGCTGGTCAAAGCGGACGTGGACAAGGCGCCGGACAGCGCGGAAGAGTGGGAAAAGGCAATCCGGAAACTGCGGACCAGCGCGATGCCGCCGGCAGGCATGCCACGGCCAAATAAGGCCGAGTACGACTCCTTGGCCACGTACCTGGAAACGTCTCTAGATAAGGCGGCTGCCGCGAAGCCCAATCCGGGCAGGATAAGCCTCCACCGCCTCAACCGCGCCGAATACACCAATGCAATCCATGAATTGCTGGCTCTGGATGTCAACGGCGAGGCGCTGCTCCCGGCCGACGATTCCGGGTACGGGTTCGACAATATAGGCGACGTCCTTTCGGTTTCTCCGTTGTTGTTGGATCGGTATATGTCGGCGGCGCGACAGATCAGCCGGCTGGCTATCGGAGATCCCACCATCCGCGTGCCCGTCGCTACCTACGATATCTCGCTGCGGCGCTGGCAAAACGATCAAGCGAGCGAAGATCTCCCATTTTGGTCACGCGGCGGGACTGCGATTCGCCATCAATTCCCCCTCGACGCGGAGTATGTTGTCACGATCCGCCTGCAAAAAGCCCAGGGCACCGCGGTCGCCGGCCTGGGATCGCCCCACCAGTTGGATGTCCGCTTGGATGGCGCAAGGATCAAGCTGTTTACTCTCGGTGAAAAACCGGGAGCGGGTAATTCGGCGGAAGCCAAGACGCAAAGCGGGGACCTGGAAATCCGCTTCCAGGCAAAAGCCGGTAGCCACTTGCTGGGCGTCGCATTCGTGAACGAGAGCTCACTCCGCGAAGGAATGTACAAGCCGCCTCTGGTGGGATTAGAACTGGAGGAGCGGAGCCCAACCAAGGGTGACCCGAAGGTGGAGAGCGTGTCGGTGAGCGGTCCGCAAAATATTCAAGGATCGGGAGATACCCCGAGCCGCCACAAGATTTTCGTTTGCCATCCGGCCGCTGCAAAGAACGGCGCGGGCAGCGACGGCGCGCGCGGCAGTGAAGATGCCTGCGCCAAGCAGATCCTCGCTGGACTGGCACGCCACGCCTATCGCCGGCCGGTTGCTGCCGACGACGTGGCGTCTCTGCTGACACTCTATAAGGAGGCCCGCCGCGACCGGGATTTCGAGGCCGCGATCGGGATGGCGCTGGAAGGCATCCTCACGAGCCCGGAATTCCTATTCCGCATTGAACGCGATCCGCCGGCCGTTGCGCCAGGGACCGCATATCGCGTAAGCGATTTGGAACTGGCTTCCCGCTTGTCGTTTTTCTTGTGGAGCAGCCCGCCCGATGACCAGCTTCTGACGCTGGCCGAACAAGGCAAACTGAAGGACGATGCCGTACTGCAACAGCAAGTGCGGCGCATGTTGGCCGATTCCCGCTCAAAGTCTCTGGTCGACAATTTCGCGGGCCAGTGGCTCGGTCTGCGCAGTATGCGCGATACGGTGCCGGATGCGAGTGCGTTTACCGAATTTGACGAGAGCCTGCGGGACGCATTCGAAAAAGAGACGGACCTTTTCCTGGGAAGCATGCTCCACGAAGATCATAGCGTCTTGGAGCTGTTGAGTTCCAACTATACTTTCGTAAACGAGCGACTGGCGCGGCACTACGGCATTCCGAATGTTTATGGCAGCCGGTTTCGCCGCGTGACATTAACCGATGAGTCGCGGTTTGGCTTGCTGGGCAAAGGCAGTATCTTGACAGTTACCGCGTTGCCGAACCGGACCTCTCCGGTGCAGCGCGGCAAGTGGGTGATGGAAAACGTCATGGGGACCCCACCCCCGCCACCGCCACCGAACGTTCCAGCCTTGGATGAAGGCAAGGATACCCAGCGTCTCACGATGCGCCAGCGAATGGAGGCGCACCGCGCCAATCCGGTCTGCGCCAGCTGCCACGCGCAGATGGATCCGATTGGCTTCGCCATGGAAAACTTTGATGCGATCGGGAAGTGGCGAACCAACGAGGCTAACGCTCCGATTGACGTTTCCGGAGCGCTTCCTGATGGCACCAAATTCCAGGGAGTCGCGGAGCTCGAGAAAATCTTGCGGAGCCGGCCCCAATTATTTGTCACCACTGTTACCGAAAAGCTGCTGACATACGGCCTGGGGCGGGGAGTTGAGTACTACGATCAGCCTGTGATCCGCTCGATCATGAGGGATGCTGCTCACGACAATTATCGCTGGTCGGCGCTGATTCTCGGGATCGTCAAGAGCCCGCCATTTCAAATGCGGACGGCGCAAGAGGTAACGGCGAGGGCCGCGCTGCGTTAGAGATATCGTATTTAGGGGAGGTATAGCGAGCCATGGTGGTATTCAAGAAAGCGCTCCCGCGTCGGACATTCCTGAGAGGAATGGGTGGCGTGCTGGCGTTGCCCTTGCTGGACGCTATGATCCCGGCGTTCGCAGCCGGGGCAGGCAAATCGCCCGTCCGCCTGGGAACGGTATACGTCCCCAATGGCATGTGGCCGATGGACAAATGGACGCCGAAGGTGGAGGGCGCCGCATTTGAGTTATCGCCAACGCTGGAGGCTCTCGCGCCATTTCGACAGCAACTTCTGGTACTGAGCGGACTGGCCCACAAGGAAGCGATGGCCACGGCGATCGATCCCGGCGCACCCCACGCCCACACATTGGCCACGTTCCTGACGGGCGTTCGTCCCAAGCCAACGTCCGGCAAGGACATGCAGGTGGGCATCTCGATGGACCAGATGGCGGCGAAGAAGCTCGGCAAAGAAACCCAACTGGCTTCGCTTGAGGTATCCCTGTTTTTGAACGATTTAGTCGGCAACTGCGAACCCGGGTTTACCTGTACCTACGTCAATACTTTGTCCTGGCGCACTCCCACTACCCCGCTGCCTATGGAGCACAACCCGCGCGCTCTCTTCGAACGTTTGTTCGGTGATAGCGACAATACCGATCGCGCTTCGCGGCTCGCCCGAATCAAGGACCAGCGCAGCATTCTGGACGGGATGACACAGCGTGCCTCCCGGTTCACGGGCGAACTGGGAGCAGGTGATCGCGCCAAGCTCAATGAGTATCTGGATGCGATTCGGGATACCGAACGCCGCATTCAGATCGCCGAAAAGCAAGCGGATGTAGAACTGCCTTCGATTGAGAGGCCTGCGGGGACCCCGGCGTCGTTTGAGGCGTATGCCAAGTTGATGATCGATTTGCAGGTGCTGGCGTTCCGGACCGACCTCACCCGCGTGATCACATTCGCCATGGAACATGAAGGCGGCGGCGGCAGCCGGGCTTACCCCGAAATCGGCATCCCCGATCAGCACCACACCCTCTCACATCACCAGAACAGCAGCCCTTCGATCGACAAGCTGTTCCAGATCCATCGCTACCATATCAAGCTGTTCGCGTACTTCCTGGAAAAGCTGCGGTCTGTTCCTGATGGTGACGGAAACCTTCTGGACAACACGATTCTGCTCTACGGCAGCGGCCTCAGCGACGGCAATTCGCATCTGCACGAAAACCTGCCCATGTTGCTAGTGGGCGGCGCAGGGGGGCAGATTAAAGGGGGCCGGCACATTCGCTATCCCGACCAGACACCGATGACGAATCTGCACCTGACCGTGCTTGACAAGTTGGGCGTTCCCGTAGAGAAGCTGGGCGACAGCACCGGAAAGCTCGACCTGCTTTCGGTTTAAATGTCACGTTCCGGAAAGGAGTGAAAAGATGGATATCACGGCGAAAAATGCGGGCATCTGCTGGATATTATCCCTGCTGGTGGCCAGCTCCGGCATGGCGGCCGATCTTCGATTGGTGGAGGCCGCGAAGAACGACGACAAGGACGCGGTTCGTTCCCTGGTCAAGCAGCATGTCAACGTGAATACTCCCGAGGCTGATGGTGCAACTGCCTTGAGCTGGGCCGCCTATCAGGACAATCTGGAAACGGCCGGCACTCTTATTTCCGCCGGGGCAAACGTGAACGCCGCCAACGACTATGGCGCCACTCCTCTTATGCTGGCCTGCGCCAACGGGAGCGCCGGCATGGTTAACAAGCTGTTAACCGCTGGGGCGGACGCAAACGCTGCCGTGCTTATGGGAGAGACGGTCCTCATGCGATGCGCACACACGGGGAGCGTCGACGCAGTAAAAGCGCTGGTGGCCCGCGGAGCGGACGTCAACGCTAAGGAGAACAGGCAAGAGGCTACGGCTCTGATGTGGGCGCTGGAGCAGAAACACCCGGAGGTCGCGCGGTTGCTGGTGGAACACGGAGCAGACGTGAAGGCTCGCACGAAGAACGGTTTCACGCCCCTTATGTTTGCCGCCCAGCAGGGTGACATGGAATCCTCCCGCATGCTCCTGGACAAGGGAGTCAACGTGAATGAGGCCACGCCGGATGGTGATAATGCCTTACTGGTGGCCGCCGCCAGCGGGCATGAGGCCCTCTCGATATTTCTGTTGGATAAGGGGGCGAATCCAAACGCGGCCGAACGCAACGGGATCACGGCGATGCATTACGCGATCATGAACGGACTAGGACAAGCCGTGGACGGAATTTCCATGGTTCGCGCCCACACACCTTACCTGCACCGGCCCAACATGATGGAGCTGGTGAAGGCTCTGCTAGCGCACGGAGCGAATCCGAATGCGCGGCTGACGGCGGCCACGCAGCCGCTCGAATCCGGTCCGGGATACGGCAAGATCCTCAGGGTGAACCAGCTCAACGTCGGCGGAGGAAGGATTAGCCCGGTCGGCGCCACGCCTTTCTTGCTGGCGGCGCTTAGCTTCGACGTCAACCTGATGCGCTCGCTCATGGCCGCGGGAGCAGATCCGCGGCTGACGACGAAGGAGAATGTCACGCCTCTGATGGCGGCGATTGGCCTGGGCCGGGAAAGAGCAAGTCTCATCTCGTATACAGAAGAGCAGGAGCCTAAGGTTCTGGAAGCCGTCAAAATGTTGGTGGAACTGGGCGCCGACGTGAACGCGGTGGAGACTTCCACGGGTCTGACCGCTCTGCACTGCGCCGCGTTCTATGGTGGTTCAGAGAGGATTATTCAATACTTGGTGGACAAGGGCGCCAATTTGAACGCGAAGACCAAAGCCGGACAGACTGCGTTGGATATCGCATCCAATATCGCACCGAAGGGCAAAGTGGAGCGCAACCTAGTTCCTCTCGCCTACTGGAAGGGCTCAGTGGATCTGCTGCTCAAATTGGGCGCCGCTCCGATAAGCGATTCGGGGACAAAACCCGCGGCTGCGAGTTCCACAAACACGGCGCAATAACAGGCGGAAGCGAATCGGGCTCGGGGGGCGCTGTGGGGGTTCGGCTTGCGGCTGGCACTCATTTCGAACTTTCTTTGCCGTAGGAGTGAATTCGTACGGCTCGCCGCGCGTTTGCATTGTACACTGGCTGGCTGGGATCACAATGCAAATCGCGTCACAAAGTTCCACGGCCTTCCAGAATCCGCTCGGTGCTTCCCCGATAATTTTCCCGATCATCGAATGTTTTCACATCGCCGGCTTTATCCTAACGATCGGCACGATCGCCCTCGTGGATTTTCGTCTGCTCAATTGGGCCATGCGAAACCAAACACCCGCGGAACTCGCCGAAGATACCAACTGGTGGACTCTGGCTGGCTTGCTTCTCGTGATTTGTTCAGGATTTCTGCTCTATTCGGGCGATCCCGATCAGTACTACACGAGCGTTTCGTTTCTGGTGAAGATGGCCTGCATGATCTTCGCCATTGTTTTCCACTACACCGTTCAACGCAAGGTGGTGTGGCGAGGAGCATCGCAGCGTAAGACCAGAGCAGTAGCCTATGTATCGCTCGGGTCCTGGGCCGCGGTGATCTTCGGGGCGATCTTTATTGCGTTTGGACCGTCACTGTAGCGGGTTCTACAGTATGCTCTTGTCCCTTGCCATCTGGATCCAGAACACTCCCTTCTTCACATATCTTCGAGGGTCGCCATCGTACCTGTATCCGGTGATCCTCTCGCTCCACATGGTGGCGCTGGCTTTGTTCGGGGGAATGGTCGTGATGACAGATCTGCGTCTGCTGGGCTGGGGGATGCGCAAACGTTCCGTCGCGGACGTGATCAATCAACTGCGTGTACCCAAGCGCATCGGGTTTTTGGTGGCGGCGACCCTCGGTCTCGTGTTGCTGGGCGCCAAGGCCGAGGTCTATTACTTCAATATGTTTTTCCGGATCAAGCTGTCGCTATTTGTGCTGGTCGCCCTGCATGCGCTGGTCTTTCGCGGAAGCGTCTATAATCAGGCCGCCGAAATCGATTGCTCTCCTCAAATTCCACGCCGAGCCAAGCTTGCCGGCGGCCTCTCATTGCTGCTATGGGTTTGCATTTTCAGCGCGGGTAGAGGAATCGGATACATATGGATTCCGGGCGGAATGCATTTAGCGCCATATTTCCCTTGAGAGAGGCGTTTGCTGGATCGCGCCGTTTCTGTCGAGGCCGCGATTGGTATCATTGACGGGCAGAAATTCGTGAGACGAGCTGTCCCGATTCTGCTTCTTGCGGCGTGGTCGTCACTGTCGCTTGCTTGGGGACAATTGCGTGCTCCGAATGAGGTTGGCGTGATCATGGGCCGGGTTCACGCATCCTGGTTAGCACCCCGCTTAAGGGATATGCGAGCGCGATGTCTCAATCAGTTCTAGCGGAAGGCGATTGCTACTTGAGGGTCTTTTCCGGTAGACTGCGGATCGCGAAGCTCCAGGTTGGGAAGCGCTTTACGAACCTCCGGATCGGTCCAACGCACGACGGATCCTTTGAAGAGGTCTGCCGGCTTGCCGCTCGCACCGGCTACAGTCACCGTGTAAGTCTGCTTTTCCTTTGGGCCGAAGGTGGCGAGTTGCCAAATGGCGGCCTGGGACCGCAAGTTCGCGTCGTTGCTCACGCCTTTATATCCATCGCCCGTGGCGCTCACCACGTTGGTGCCGGGCGCGAGTGCAAGAGCGATCGTCAGGTTTTTCGCCGTGATGCCCTTGCCGGGAATGCCGCGATTTTCGAGCTGCAGCGTGTACGTTATGCGATCTCCCGAAGGCGTTCCGGCGGTCACGATACCGCTGATCGGCGCCAGGTATCCGAGTTGTTCGAATAAGAAGCGATAAATTTCATGCAGGGAACTCTCGGGCAACCGCAGGCGGGAGAAGTCGCCCATCCGGGGGCTCTTGTAACGGTCCGTGTGGTTATAGACATTCTTTGCGAAATACTCAAAGTCGTTGTCGGCCGCCTCTCCTCCAAAGTCTTGGCGAATGGTGAGCCCCTCGGGTCCGTGGCACTCGATGCAACCATAGGACGCGAACAGCCGCTGGCCGTAGGGCGCATCCTGCGAAGGGGGCTTGGCGGTCCAGGTACTGGTGGGTGAGATGTTCTTGATATCCAGCATCCACGGCGCGGGCTCGTCGACTTTGGGGAACGTCATTACATAGGCTTGCAAATCAGCAATCGTCTGATCGCTGGTGTATTGCTCTATGAACGTCGGCATGACGCCCCATGGTTTGCGCATCGCCTTCCGGAATTGGCTATAGGTTAAACTTCGGCCGGCGAGATCGGGCCCGAATCCGCCTTGTCCCTCGTCGCCGTGACAGCGCATGCACCTGCGAGCCGCCCACGCGGTCTTGCCGGCGTCGACATTGCCGACAGGGGCGCCATCATAAGCCTGCAACAGGGACGCAAGGAACAGCACTAAAATCGTCATCCGCACAAGACAGTACCTCGCAAATAGTTTCCGGCGAAAGTGTTTGCCGGTCAAAGACTCTTTTCGGGATGATGCTCGCAGGCGACGGTTATTCGCCTTCGCCGCCCAGTACTCCGTTCGGTCCTACTACTTTGGTTGCGCCCATGAATTTCTTCCCATCTTTTGAGGGCGGACCGGTGACGGTGACCTTATCGCCCGCCTTCAATGAATCCGCGCGCCATCCGGCTCGGTATAACCGCTGCGGAGGGCCCGACAGAGCCACCCAGTTTGTGACATTGCCCTGAGCGTCCTTCACGTCGAAGTGAATTTGGGTGTGAGGCGTGACCAATTCGTAGGACGTCACAACTCCGGTAAGTGTAATCGGATGCTCCGCATCATAGGCTGCCGCAGCATGATGCGCGGACAAGGGGCGCGAAGCCAGCAGGAGCGCGATGGCCAACATCGCAAATAGAAAGGCTTTTCTCACTCTTGTACCTCCCAAGGTGGAACCCGCTGAGTAGCAGAATTCTAGGGTTATTCTAGGCACTAGCACCATATAAGTCAATGTTCCCGGCCACCTATTTAGGGCGTCGCTGCCTTCCGGGCTAGCGGAGCACTCGGCTTGGCGAACTTCGCCGCGTCGATGGGCGCGTTCAACTTCACGTCCATCAGCCGGATCGTCCCCTGACCTGCGACGTCGGTCAACTTAATACGAAAAGGTAGCTTGATGCCGGACACGTCCCGGTAGTCTGAATAGTCTGTCCGGATCGGAATGCGTCCAATGGCCAGACTTTTGTAGCGCACCATCCGCACCAGGAGGCCCGATTTCGAATCGAAATACAGAAGCACGGGAAGCTTGCCGGCGCTCATGCCCTGGACAACCTGAACATCGACATTATCGATGGTGTACGGGAATCCAACGCGCCAATTCGTAAGAGTTTCCTTAATCCGGCCGGGGAACGCCAGCGCCGCCTCCACATTGGCGGCGTCAAGATCGGTTCCGGTGAGAGGGACCACAGGGACCGGCACGGATATCGCTGGTGCCGCGCTCCAAGCGGCTCTGCCGTCGTAACTCGTCGTCGCGTCTCCCGCGTCTGTGTGAAGTATCATGCTGCGCTGATTCGGAGCTTTCGCGAAAATTTCTAGAGAACTATCCCCGGGCATGAGCGACACGGGCGAACCTTCGTAGACGCCGGTTGCAACCAGCGAAGTGAAACTCGCGAGCTTTTGAGCGCCGCCCAGTGCCTGGATATATTTGTCGAGAAGCGAGTCGGCCGATGGCGCCCCATCCGCCTGTTTCAAAATCTGATCCGGCTCGGGAAGCGGAGGTGTAGAATACATCTCCGTCAAGTTGGGAATGACCTTCGGACGTTCGTCTCCGCGATGGCAGGTATAGCATGTAACGGCTTGGCGTCCCCCGAATGACGCCTGGTTGATGCCGCGCATCATGACGACCATTCTTCGCGCAGTCTGCTTGAGAGGCGTGTCGTCGGCGTACTTTTCCCAACTGCCACTACTTTCCTTGGTGTGGCAATCGGCACAGTTTAGTAGCGTGGAGGCGGAAAAAAAGCCCATCGTCTCCATGAATTCGTTGACGCTCATCCCTTTGAGAACTTGTATGTTCTTGAAAACGTCTTCGGCCAGCTGCGGCTTTGGTTCCTGGCCGGGCATAGGCCCTATTCCCAGTACTCCGACCACGATAGCCAGGATTGTTACCCTTGCTCGACTCCTCATTACTCCCCCTGCAGTACCCAAATAAAGTCGCGGAACCTAAGAATTACTGAACCAGAGCCAACCGACATTTTACTCCCGGCGGAGAAACTCGCTTATGTTTTTGCGTCGCGAAGAACGCGATGGAAACTATGCGGAAACCTGTTTGATCAGCCCGCGCATCCATTTGTGGGCGGGATCGGAATCGTAACGAGGATGCCAGATCTGCAAATAAGTGAAGCGCTGAAACTCCTCTGGCGCGGTGACGATTTGCGTATTGGACATCGCGGCGATACGCTTCGCCATGCGATGGGGCACGGTTGCGATCATGTCCGTGCGCTCGACCACGGGGCCGAGGACAGAAAATGGCACCCGCAACTGAACGTCCGGCTTTATCCCGATGCGGTCCAGGTTTCGCTGCACCAGGCCTGCTTTCCCGCCTCCGGCAACATGTTTCCATTTCAGGTATACAGGCAAGCGAACACGCCCTTTGCACAGCGGATGGCCCCGGCGGACCAGGCACACGATTTTGTCGTCAAATACCGGCTCGGAATGAAATGGCTGCGGAGGCTCCGTCACTCCGAATATCAAGTCGAGCGTGTTGGCAGTGAGTTTGTCTAAGGGATCGTCGAGCGGCGATACCTCGACGCGCAGCTTGGGCGCAGCTTTCACCAAAGCCCTGGTGAGTCCTGGAAGGACCACAAGCGCCGCGTAATCGGTGGCTCCGATGCGGAACACGCCCGTTGCGTCGGAAGCTTTGAAATCTTCCTGTCTCAGCAGGTTCTCGATCCTTGGGATCAATTGCATGAGTTCGGCGTAAATTTCGAGGGCGCGATGCGTCGGTTCATACCCCCGCTTCGTACGCACCAATAGTTCGTCTCCGAACATTTGCTGGAGCCGGTCGAAAACCCGACTCATGGCGGGTTGAGTCAGGGACAGGCGGCTGCCAGCTCGCGTAATACTACGCTCCTCAATGAGGGCCTGAAGCCCCACGAGCAGGTTGAGGTCACAATCTCTTAGTATGTTCACAGCGCATGAGCCTGTATCCATTTAATGCATTTGCTTCATGAAAGAGGCTATCACATACTACTGCACGGGGGTACCTCCGGCAAGTGTCTGAAAGCTTGATCTTGTCTAACCGACCCGTCGTGCTCGCCATCCGAGTCCGGTGTGGCGAAACGGACGATTGTCCGAAAGGTAGGCGTTCATGAAACAAGAACTCGTGCATTTCGATGCTATCAGGATGGCTCTTCAAAAAGCAGCATCCGTGGATGAGGCCAAGGGAATCAGGGACAGGGCCGAGGCGCTGCGCATCTACGCCAAGCAATCGGGGCAATCCCTGGAAGTGCTGAACCGTTGCGCCGAAATCAAGCTGAGTGCTGAGCGGCGGGCGGGCGAAATCCTGCTCGATATGGAAAAGAATAAAGGCGCTCGCGGTAAGGGAGTGCGCTTTCGTGACGAAAGTGCACCGACTCTGGCGGAACTCGGGATCAGTCAGGTGCAATCGCATCGCTGGCAGAAGATCGCCGGCATTCCGGCGCGGGTATTCGACGGATTTATTCGCGAAAGAACGCGCGAGGGCAAAGAGATCACCTCAGTTTCCGTTCTGCGTCTCGCCAACGAATTGAGCAGGCGCGCCACCGGCAATCTGGAAGACTTGGAAATGGACCCGCTGTTGCATCGCGTTGACTTCAGCGCCGGCGAACGCTTCTCCACGATCGTCATGGATCCCCCGTGGGATCAACTGGGACGCCACACTGGGGATCTGTGGAATTTGCCGATCCAGGCGATGTGCGCAAAGAATGCACATCTTTATTTGTGTCTGACGAACAACTCATTGGAGCAAGGATTTGAACTGCTTCGATTCTACGGCTTCCGTTATGCGACCTGTCTTACCTGGTGCAAGTCGTCAACGGAGGGTGCCGGCTCATACTTCCCCTCTTCGACGGAGCACATCCTGCTTGGGGTCAGGGGAACTGTGGATCTGAAGCGACGGGACTTGGGGACTTGGTTTCAGTGGCCGTGGGGCCACATCCACAGCGAAAAGCCTGATCGTTTCTATGAATTCGTGATGAGTTGCAGTCCGGGCCCGTACGCGGTTCTATTTTCCAAGAAGCAGCGGCCTGGTTGGACGTGCGCGAACTTGGATATTCGGACCGTCGCCACCGTTCGAAATCAACGCGTATGGGCGCCATTCCCCCCTAAGGTTGTCTCACGTCAGACAATCATTCAAGTGCGACCCAATGAAGGGCGCTCCAGTGAGGTTCAGCCCAGCGCCTGATCCGCTTGCTATGGCGCGGGCGCGTCCACTTCGCGGATCTAGGCCGTCATCTACAGGGGCGGAGCGATTTTTTCGACAATCTCGGGCTTACCTTCCAATAGACGCGGGATATGATCGTACTCCAGATGGTCCTGGCAGGTGACGTATTCCAGGATTTCGGCTTTGCTTCCGGTAAGTCGCTCGAAGACTCTCCGGCCGGTCCAAGGTTTCGTATAGGCCTTGGGATCGTCGAACGTGAAGTCGATCTGCAACGTATCGGGGTCCGGGCGGGTGATGCGCTCAACGATGTGCACCTGGTTGCTGTGCACGTGGCCGACCGTGTCGAGCCAAGTTAACTCCTTGACGGCGACTGTATCCACCACTAGCGCATCTCCTTCGTACTTGCCGATGGAGTGACCCATGTAAGTGTCGTACATCCCTCCATGGTCTCGGCCATCCACGTAAATGCGCCGCACAGCGTGATCACCTTCAAACAGGAGGTAGACGACTCCGGGCGTTTGCACAATCTCGATGGGATGGTCGAAGGTAAATAGACGCGTGGGCCCCCACGGGAGGCAGTGAATTTCGCTGGGGTCCAGGTTTTCCCGGCCACGATCCCACATCCCGACTCGCTTGAGGCGTGCCGGATCCTTGGGGATGGTTCCTTCTCGGATTTTCTTGTATTGTTCCAAGGCCCAGGGGGTCATCTCAGGCTCGACATTGGTGATGCTGTACCCGGGATTGGTGTACCCATTCCTGGCACCGCGCGCGACGCCCCAGGTAGCGGTAAAGTCGGGAACCGAGCCTTTTGCGCCTGCCGGCTTTTGAGCGGATTGCGCCAATGCAGTCATGCACAGACAGAACGCCGCCGCTCCCAATAAAACGAATTTCACGACGAACGAATTGAAGCGAATCAGCATACGTTAAGACACCTCCCAGAAAATCAACTACGCAGTGCGACTGAGCGGGCTCCCAGCCTCTGCAGAAGCCGTCCTTGATTATAGAAGGACAGGAAGCATCTTGCATGCCCGGCCAGGGCAATGGCAAGCCAAATCATGGACTGCTTGCACGTGAAACCTACAGCGCGCGATAATTTGTCGAGCGGACAGGTATCGCATGATTCCTGCTCTCGATTCTTGCTTTTGAACCACGGAAGGGTAATGATTCTACGTTCGTTCCGAATTTTCCATGCCATCACCTTGGCCGTGGTTGCCCTCGTGGCCTGCGTAGAGCTGTTCTCCGCGCAACGGCCCGCCGTGGCGTTGGCGGGACGGGTCTCATCCGAAAAAGAGGGCCCAATGGAAGGCGTCCTCATAACCGCCCGCAAGGACGGCTCTTCGTTCACCGTAACGATTGCGACCGATCCGAGCGGCACCTATTTGTTCCTCTCCAGCAGGTTGGAGCCAGGTCGCTATACGCTCCGCATCCGGGCCGTGGGATACGATTTGGGCAGTCCCGAGGCCGTGACGATTGCTGCAAATAGCACGGCGCGTCTGGATTTGAATCTTGTCCCAACCAAAGACCTCGCTGCACAACTGACGAACGCCGAATGGCTCCTGAGCGCTCCCGGGACTGACGAGCAGAAGAAGGCACTCCTGAATTGCCAGCATTGCCACACGATGGAGCGCATCTTCCGCTCGCACCACGACGCTGCGGACCTATTTAAAGCGATGCACCGCATGGGCACTTATTACGAGGGTACGACGCCGCAACACCCGCAACTGTTGAACCCGATGCCGAACCCTGTGCGCGAATATTTTTCGCAGGCCGATACCGAGTATGTCAGTTCTATCATCCTGGGCTCTGCCAAGGAATGGCGATATCCGCTTAGAACGCTGCCTCGCCCAAAAGGCAAAGGCACGAAGATGATCGTGACGGAATATGATCTGCCGCGGTCCGGCGCTCTGCCACACGACGCTCTGGTGGATCGCGATGGCATGGTTTGGTACTGCGATCACGGCGAAAATATTCTGGGTCGCCTCGACCCGAAGACTGGCAAAGTGACGGAATTTCCCACTCCGTTGCTGAAGCCGGGATTTCCCCGCGGCTGCCATTTCCTGGAAATCGACGCCAATCAAGACCTATGGATCTCCATGGGCGCACAGGGAGCGGTTGCCAAAATCGATCGCAAGACCCAGGAAATGAAGACCTGGAATCTGCCCAAGAGCGCCGACAACCCCGAACCTAGTGCCTACGCGCTGATGGTCGAAAATGTGAAAACGGACGGAAAGGTTTGGGTCATGGAGTCGACCGGGCGGAGGATCCAGCGTTTGGATATACAGTCCGGTACCTGGGAATCCCCGATGCCTCTGTTTCAGGACATCCCGAAAAATTCTCCTGCGGCGAGCCGTAGGCATTTCGTCTACGATATGCACTCCGACGGGAAGACCGTTTATCTGCTCGACTATTACAGCGAATACATTGGGAAACTCGACTTTGCTACCGGGAGAACCGTTCTGCTTCCCACGCCGACGTTCGATTCAGCGCCCCGCAGAGGACACGTCGACGAACAGGGACGCGCCTGGTTCGGCGAATATCGAGGTAATAGAATCGGAATGCTGGATCCTCGAACAGACAAAATCCGGGAATGGGAAATGCCCACTCCGTTCAGCGGACCGTACGATGTGGTGGTAGATAAACAGGGATTCGCATGGACCTCGGGAATGACTTCGGATCGCGTGATGCGTCTGAACATTGCCAGTGGTGAAGTGACCGAATACCTGCTGCCCTCGCCCACAAATGTCCGGCGTGTAGATGTTGTGAACTCGGCCAACGGAGTCAGTTGCTGGACCGGCAGCAACCACGGCGGAAAGATCGTCAAGGTGGAACCGCTGGAGTAGAAGCCGCGCCGCTGGCTGAGCCGGCCGTGCGCAGGCCGGCGACGACAAAGGCCGTCGATATCTGCGAGGAGTCCTCATGAATTACCTGACCCCGTTCTGTCCTGCGACCGAGCGGTTTGCAATTTTCATCATGGGCGATTCCACATGGCTTTTCCCTGCCGTAGAGACCATTCATCTCGCGGCCATGGTTCTACTGGTGGCCAGCATTAGCGCCTTCGATCTGCGCCTGCTGGGTTTTATTTTGAAAGGTGAGCGCGTGTCTCAACTCATGCGGCGCCTGCTGCCTCTGACCTGGATTGCCTTCGGCACGATGGCGGTGACCGGAGTGTTGCTATTCTCTTCCGATCCTGTTCACAAGTACTGTCCCAATGCGTCATTTCAACTCAAGCTTGTGCTGATCGCGCTGGCCGGGCTGAATATGTCGCTGTTTCATTTCACCGTGTACCGCAGTGTGGCGAAGTGGGACACGGATCAGAGCCCGCCGTTCTGGGCCAAGATGGTGGGGACGATTTCGGTTGTTCTGTGGGCGGGGGTTGTGGTTACCGGCCGCTGGATCGGCTTCATTTAATCCGCAATCGGGCCTACCGAAGCAATGCACCAGACGAGCTTAAGGAGAGCGTAGTGGCGGAGTTTCTCAAACACATTCAAGGTCTCTCTATCAGCCATATCGTGCGATCATCGCTGTGGGTTTTTCCGGCGCTTGAATGCCTGCACCTTTACAGCATGATTTTCCTGATTGCCTCCGTCGCCACATTTGACATGCGCCTGATGGGATTCAAACTCGTCCGCGAGGCACAATCCATTTCCAAGACGGCGGGGCTGGTGCTGAAGCTCGCTTCGATTTGCATTGCCGTGAATTTTGTGACCGGTGCGCTGTTGTTCGGATCGAAGGCCTCAGATTACTACGTGAACTGGGCATTCCAATTGAAGTTGCTGCTCATCGTGATCGCGGGCGCTTATCACTGGATGTTATTCAAGAGGGCAGCGAAGTGGGACGAGGTCCCGGCGAGCGGAAAGATGTCAGGCATGGCGGGAATCGCGTCGTTGCTCTTATGGGTTGGAGTGATTGCGGCGTCGCGTTGGATCGCGTTCGCTTAAAGATCGTGCCGGCGCCAGGCTAAGGAATCTCGTTCATGATGCGGTCGCCGCACGTGACGTTTTCCCGGATCTCGCCGTTAGGCACCAGTTCTGCCAGCCTCTGTCCTGTCCACGTTTTGCGGAACGACTTGGGATCGTCGGCGGTGATGTCGATCACCAGGTGCGTCCGATCCGTGCGGCGGATGCGCTCGATCAAATGCAACTCGTCGGAATTCATGTGGCCCGCGCTATCGAACCACGGCTCTTTTCTCAAGCCGACTGTATCAACGACCAGCGCGTCTCCGTCCCATTTGCCGATCGAGTGCCCCACCCAGGAATGTCCAAAGTCACCCGGATGCCCCCTGCCATCCAGCCACACTTGCCGGAAATTGTGGTCTTCCTCGTAATAGACCACCACTTGCTCCGCCGTCTGCACAATCTCGAAGGGACGATCGAACAGCCACAGGCGTGGGACGCCCGGAGGCGCGCAGTTGATGATATGAGGATCGAGCTGCTTGCGTCCCGGCGAACTCGGGTTGCTTGCGTCTAGGGTGTTGTACTTGTAGTCGTGCTCCGCCTTGAGCCGCATGGGGAGCTGTTCTTTGGAGAACGAAACTTGGCCGCGAGGCTTTCCGATCCACACGCCGCTGAGATCCGGCTTGGAGGCTTGAGCGTGCAGAGCCGCGCAGCCTAGCTGCGCCACCAGCGCGAGCTTCATCCAAACACGTGTCATTTTTCCAAGATCCTTCACGTCCTTCTCCAACGCCGAACCACGACTATTTGTCTGCGGGAATGTCTTCGCCAAATCCGTATGTCACCGGAATGGGAGTTCCCAACAGCCGATCCTCGCAGGCGACCACGTCGTCCAACGCCCAGCCGGGATGTAGTTGCGATATTCGCATCGCCTTCCACGGCTTCGTAAACGCCTTAGGATCTTCGAAGGTAAACTCGACCAATAGATGCTCGTGGTCGGGACGGCGGATGCGCTCTACTACGTGCAACTCGGGCCCGTGCGGATTATTCTCGGTATCGAATGGAGCTTTGTCCGTCATGCCGACGGTATCGACCACCAGAGTGTCTCCCTCCCAACGACCGATCGAGTGTCCGCCCCAGGTAGGCGTTAAAGTTTTGGGATGGCCGCGGCCATCGGTCCAAATCTGACGGACCCAATGATCGGATTCAAACAAGATCAGCACGCGTCGCGAATCCTGAAGCACTTCGTAGGGACGGCCGATGAGCCAAAATCGCGGGAAACCGGGAGGCGCGCAATTATTTACGTAGGGATCGAGCTCGTTGCGCTTGCCGCCGATGGGATCGCGCGAATATTTCAATTTCTCCGCAGCCCAAGGCGTCAGCGGAACCGGCGTTGTGGGCAGCCCACGCTTCTTGATGTAGTCGCCGTACTTGGCGACCGACCACGACTGCGCGACATCGGTGACTTCGGAGAACGTCTGCATATTGCGAGGCTCCGTCATCCAAACGCCCGTGAAGTCTGCCCCCGGCTTCTGCTGGGCTTTCAGGGGCGTCTGAGCCGCTAACCAAGATGACGCGGCCAGAACTAAGCCGAAGAATCGCACGGGAGCCCCTCCGCTAATCCGCCAGGTCAATACAGACCCTCCACTAGTTTCCCGTTTGCCAATACAACCTTGGTCGGCCGCATGATCTTCCGTCCGTCTTTGTAGGGGTGACCCTCGATGGTGACTTTTTCCCCGGGTTTGAAACTGTCAGTACTCATGCCGTTGTCGCGTTTGAGCTGCGCCGGCGGGCCGAACTCGATCGTCCACCGTTCCGTATTTCCCTGACTGTCCTTTGCATCCAAGTAGAGCGTAGCGTGCGGATTCGCCCAGTTGAATTCGGCAACCGTGCCGGACGCTGTCGTGACTTTCTGCTGGTCGAAGAGCGACATCGCATGATGCGCGTACGATGACGGCGAAACCGCGGACAGCAAACCAGCGGCCAATACCAGGGACTGAACTCTGCTTTTCACCTGAACCCCCACGTCACGGATGAGTACGGCTGCAGCGCCGTTCAAGAGCGATTATACATGTGATACGGACCGCCTTCGCGACCAAACTCGTAGTCCTCGCGCTCATGAGATGACAACGGCGCAAGTCACGGCAAATCGCGCCAGGTACGCTATACTTTCACCGATAACAGAGCATTCCAGCCGGTTTGCTCGCCCGTCCCAGGAGGAATGCGATGAAGACCGCGACAAAAACGAGAGCGAATCGTGCGAGTGGCATGTTCTGCGCGATTGCCGCTGTGTCGCTATCCATGAGCGCGCTTGGGCAGGCCCCCATTGTGATTGAGGGGGGAACGCTGATCGATGGTAACGGCGGCGCGCCGGTTCCGGATGCCGTTGTCATCATCCAGGGCAACAAGATCACGGCTGTCTCGCGCAAGGGCCAAGCTACGTATCCACCGGGCGCCCGGGTGATCAAGGCGGACGGAAAATTCGTGCTTCCGGGGCTTATCGATGCGCAGGTTTCCTACAGTTGGCCGTTCGGCGAAGCGATGCTCGTCAACGGGATTACCTCAACCATCGATATCGGCAACGGCGGTGAAGTCGCGGCTGCGCAGGCCGCCGGCTCCCGCTTGGGCAAGATTCGTGCACCGCGCGAGTTCACTAGCATCGCGCATATCAATGGCGTCGGCGAGCCTCGCTGGTCCACTGGTTTGGAGAGCACGCTCACGCCGGCACACGTTCCCAAATCGGCGGAAGAAACCCGAGAGCTCGTGCGGAAGTTGATCGCCACCGGCGCCGACTACATCAATTTCCAGGATGGCAGTCTGCCGCTAGACTTCTACAAAGCGGGCGTCGAAGAAGCGAAGAAAGCCGGGAAGCCCGTTCTGGCCCGCTCCTACGGGCCGCTCATGTTCCCGAAAGAGGCCGCCGCTGCGGGGATTTCTGGCATCACGCATTCCGCCGGCGTCGCCGCCGCGGTGAGCAGTGAAGCCTTCATGAAGGGCCGCGTAGACGACGCCGAACTCGATCTGTACACCAACATGGACGAGAACAAGGCACAGGAACTGGCAAAGACCCTGGCCGCCAGCAAGACCGCGCTGGTGCCCAACTTCGTCATGCAGTATCCTGGCTACCCGAAAGACTGGGCGCGCTTCGAAGCGGAAAGCCGCAAGATGTTTACCGATCCCAATCTGCTGGCCTACTATCCGGCGGACATGCGCGAGAACATTTTCGGAAGTTTCGGAAGAATGGATCGCGCGGACGATCGTCAGCGCAGAATGAAGGGTTTCCAGAACGCTTTGCGATTCCACAAGATGCTGGTGGATGCTGGCGGCCATGTGGTGGCTGGAGGCAATACGAACGCTACGAAGACACCCGGGCTGAACCTGCATTTCGAAATGCAGATCTTCGCCGAGGCGGGTTTCACGACTATGCAAATCATTCAATCGGCCACCAAATGGGGCGCCGAAATGATCAATCAACAGGATCAGATTGGAACTATCGGCGTGGGCAAACTCGCCGACGTGCTGATCGTGAACGACGATCCGCTGAAGAGCGTAAACAACCTGGAAAAGGTCGATACCGTGATCCTGGATGGCAAAGTGGTGGACCGCACCTTCCATGCCTACTACAGCACTCCGTTCATGAGTATTGCCAACGGAGGCAGCCCCACGGTGGATGGTTTGCCGTGGGTGGTAGCGGCGAAGAGCGTTCTCCAGCGGCGCGGCACCGAGGAGGGTCCAGTTGCGAGACCCGCCGCCGGGTTGGGTAATCCCACGTTGGCGCCGCAACCGTTCGTGGAATCGATCGAGCCTGTGATGGTCACCGAGGGCAGTCCCACGCAAACGGTTACGCTCAAAGGCTTCAACTTCGTGCGCAAGTCAGTTGTCTATTTCAACGGGAGGTCGGTTCCCTATAAGGCTGCGAATGCCATGGAGCTTCAGATCACGTTGGATTCCGAGCTCTTGCGAACGCCCGGAAGATTCGACGTCGTAGTAAAGAACCCGGAGCCCATCAGCACGGACCCTTTGTGGGGCAACGGAACGTCGAACAAAGCTCATCTGATCGTGAACTATAAGCGTTAGTCCGCAATGCCGTATCGAGCCATGCGGCCGAAGAATTCCGGGAGACAGCTGAGAAACCATCTTTGAGAAACACAATGAAACCCAAAACTCTATTGCGTTTTCCCGTCGCGGTCATTTGTCTGGGCGCGTATTTAGCGCAGTCCCCGAAACCATTGAATGCTCAGTCCGCGACAGCCGCCGTCCAGGTTGGAGCTACGGATATCGGAGGCGTGGTGACGGGCCCGAAGGGTCCGGAGGCAGGCGTGTGGGTGATGGCCGAAACCACCGATTTGCCCACAAAGTTCGCGAAGGTCGTGGTGACTGACGATCTTGGCCGCTACGTGTTGCCCAGTCTTCCTAAAGCGAATTATAAAGTGTGGGCGCGCGGCTATGGTTTGCTCGATTCTCCGGCCGTGCAATCGGCGCCGGGCAAAACGGTGAACCTGAAGGCGGAAGGCACAGCGGACGCTCGCACAGCGGCAGCTCATTATCCGGCTGTTTATTGGTACTCCATGGTCAAGGTTCCGGAGGAAAGCGAATTCAGCGACGCGTCGCGCGCCGAAAAGGGCATTTCGAACCGAACCACAAGTCAGGCCCAGTGGCTGCACATCATGAAGACGGATGGCTGCGGGGCCTGCCACCAGTTGGGCGATAAAGCCACACGCGAGATCCCCAAGGAGCTCGGGACGTTCAACTCATCGGCCGACGCCTGGCGTCGCCGCCTCCAATCGGGTCAGGCCGGCGCCAACATGGTGAACTACATGGTGACCCTTGGGCAAAAGCGGATGCTCCAGATGTTCGGCGATTGGACCGATCGCGTCGTGGCCGGAGAATATCCCAAGACGGCGCCTCCAAGACCGCAGGGATTGGAGCGGAACATTGTCATCTCCATGTGGGATTGGGCGGACCCCAAGTCGTATCTCCATGATGAAATCTCAACCGACAAGTTAAACCCCAGGATGAACCCAGGCGGTCTCATCTATGGCTCCCCGGAGTTGAGCACGGATTTCATCCCGATTTTGGACCCGGTGCACAACAGCGCGACGCGGATGAAGATCCCGGTGCGCGACTCCAAAACACCTTCCACCGTAAAGGACGTTATTCCGCAGCCGTCGCCCTATTGGGGAACGGAGCCGATCTGGAACAGCCAAGCCATCGTGCACAATCCGATGTTCGACAATCAGGGCCGTATTTGGTTTACCTCGCGCATTCGCCCGGTCGATAACCCCGCTTTCTGCAAGCAAGGGTCCGCCCATCCTTCGGCAAAGTGGACGCCTCTAGCGAAGGGTGACCGGCAGCTTTCCTACTACGATCCGAAAACGAAAGAGTTCACGCTAATCGACACTTGTTACAGCGTGCAGCATTTGAATTTCGCGGAAGACGCGAATCACACGCTATGGCTCAGCCCCGGACCTCCTGGCGGCGAGGGTTCGGCGGGCGGCACAGGCGACGGCGGCGTCGTTGGCTGGCTCAACACGAAGATGTTCGACGCCACACACGACGAGCAGAAATCGCAGGGTTGGTCCGCGTTGATCCTGGATACCAACGGCAACGGAAAGCGCGACGATTATGTCGAAGTCGGCAAACCTATGGACCCCTCCAAAGACATGCGCATTTCCGCGTGGTTTTACGGCGTGGTTCCCAGCCCGACTGACGGCTCCATTTGGGGCTCGGTTGTCGGATTTCCCGGCAAGATCGTCCGTGTATCTCCCGGAGCCAATCCGCCTGAATCGACTCTGGCGGAAGTGTACGAAGTACCGTGGAACAATCCCAAGGCGGCGGTGCAAGGCTTTTCCCCGCGCGGGCTCGACATCGATCGCAACGGCGTCGTTTGGACCGTCTTGGCCAGCGGACATCTCGCGAGCTTCGACCGCCGCAAATGCAAAGGTCCTCTCAATGGCCCCACCGCCACGGGACAACATTGTCCGGAAGGCTGGTCGCTTTATCAGCTTCCGGGACCACAGTTTGAAAACGTCAAGCTCGCGGGCAGCGCCGAGTATCCATATTATGTGTGGGTCGATCAATTCAACACGTTCGGCTTGGGCGCAAACGTTCCCATCGCAACGGGTAACGGCAACGATGCGCTGCTGGCTCTTGTGAACGGCAAGTTTGTCGTCCTCCGCGTTCCGTATCCCATGGGCTTCTTCGCTAAGAATGTGGACGGCAGAATCGACGATCCGAACACTGGCTGGAAAGGTAAAGGCTTGTGGACTACGGATGGAACCAGGACGCCGTTCCACATGGAGGGTGGCAAGGGTTCGCAAGCGAAGGTGGTTCACTTCCAGTTGCGGCCGGATCCACTGGCGAGATAGGGCGGAAGGGCGGGGGCGCTAGAACTTGTTTAGCCCCTCTGTCAGCTCGATGGTGATCCCCCACGGATCGACCACCTCAGCACTCGCGAAGCTCTTGTGCCGTGACTTGCTGTAAGGGGCTGTAAGCTTCACTCCACTCGCGCCCAGCTTCTTGCAGAACGCCTTGAGGTCCTTCACTTCGTATCCCATGTAATCCACGGCGCGACCTTTTGTCGGCACTAATCCTTCGGAAGGAAATCCGAACCTCATGAACTTGACTCCCGGAATGTCGCCCGTCAATTCCCTTCCTAATGGACGAGGCTTCGCGCCAAATGTTTTCACGTACCAGACCTGCATCGCCTTCCGGCCCTCATCGTTGACCGGACCGAAGGAAAAGTGAATGTGGTTGCTCTCAATCAGGCGTCCCTCCGGCAGACGAGGATAAGGATCTACTCCGGCTTCCTCTGTAATTTCGACTTCAACGCCATCCGGGTTGGCCAGTTGAGCCACGTGTTGCCCGTTAAGAGGGCTGTTATTCACTCGCGCGACTTTGTAGCCGGCCGCCTCTAGCTTCTCGACCACATTCAAGACGTTGAGCGCTCCGAAGCCGACGTGATTTATTCCCGTTCCCACGCTTGGACCCGTGGGCGTTCCTTTCACGATGAATACGAACACACCGGGAAATTTCATCGCGTCCACCCCATCGATCTTGATGGGTGTTCCACCGAGCACGCCCCAAAACCTCTTGGCGGCCTCGACGTCCGGCGCGATGGTGTGCCACTGGCCCAGCGATACTCCCAATTCATTCGGCGGATAGATTTGCGCCCAGCACGTGGCCAGGGGCAGGAACGCCGCCAAGGATGCGGTGCGGGCGAGCTTTCTCATAGGACGCTCCTTATTGACGGTTGTCGTTACTGACGATTGTCCAGCGAAATAATCTGGATCGGATTGCCGTCTGGATCGACGACATGAAACTGCAGAGGCTCGCCGGTTTCGAGTGCCTGCACTCCCTGCGCTTGCAATTTTTCCTTCACGTCCGCCTTGTTCAGGTGGGCAACGCCGAATCCGACGTGATCGTACACGCCGTAAGGTTCCGCGACCCGGATAGCGACACGGCTAGTGCCAACTTTCAAGCGAACCGTCTTGGTTTTCTCGTCCTTATTGAGAAACGGCAGTCCGAAGACATTTTGGTAGAACTTCACCGAGCGATCCAGATCCTTCACCTGAATCGATAAGTGATCGATCGTGGTGGCGAGCATCGGAGCCGCCGCCGGGTCCGATTGCGCGAATGCGGCGGTTGGGCTGACAGCCGCGGCCGCTCCGGTCAATGTAGCCAGCGCCTGCACCAGCTGCCGGCGCGTAAGCGCGCGTTTTTCGTATGAGTTCACAAGTTCAGAAATGATATTTTCCATGAGTTTTTGCTCCAGCCTTTCGCTTTTTTTGTGTTTGGGTCCTCAACATTGTACATGGTGCACGTGGGGTACTTGCCCCGCGTGGGGATATAATCATTAGCCGACCGGAGATGGGATCGCGGTCAAACGTTGCACAAGGAGCTACTAATGAAAACGCCGGCACTGACTTTCGTGTGCGGAGTTCTAGGGCTGGTTCATCCAGCAGCAGCGCAGCTCGCGCCGGTCAATGAAGTGGGTTTGAGCATCGGTCATCTGCATCTAGGCGCGCCGGACCGGGAGAAAGAGGCCAAGGCCTGGCTCGCGCTGGGCGGGCAGTTGGAAAACAATCTTTCCGCCAACATCCCCATTGGATTCCCAGGCGTTGTCATCCTACTTCAGCAGCGACAAGTCAAAGGCGGATCAGCGGGTTCTTTAATAGATCATGTCGCATTCCGCGTGCCGGATCTGCAAGCGTCGTTGACAAAGTGGAAAGGGATTGAGACGTGGTGGAAGCTGGCGAATTGGGGGCTCACGATTGAACCGGGCAACAAGCCAGGACAGGCGTTCGTTACCACTCCGGGCGGTACCCGCTGCGAAATTCTGGAAGATAAAACGCTCAAGAGCCCCATCGTCTTCGATCACGTGCACTATTTCGTGGACGAATCGCGCATGCGCGAAATGGAAAACTACTACACCAAAATGTTCGGGGCGAAACCTGTGAAGGGGCAACCCGATACCCTCCACATGCCCGGCGCCAATCTTGTGTTTACGAAAGCGACAATGCCCACCACCGAAACTATGGGGCGATCCCTGGACCACATTGGTTTCAATATGCTCAACGCGCCCGCCCTGAAGGCCTTTGCGGCAATACTCGAAACGAAAGGAGCCAAGTTTCAGCGTCCTTATGAGGCGTCTTCCATGGGGATGATCCGCCTGGAAGACGGATTCGGCACGGTCGTTGAGATCACCAAAGCGCAGGGCGGTTATTTCGATCCCAAATTGCTAGATCCCGCGTATTTCGAAGTTGACGAGGGCGGACGAAAGCAGGGTGAGACGCCGGCCCACCCCCGATGATGAACGCCTACAAGCACGGCGGCTTCATCGGACGTGCTTCGCAGGCGACCAGCGCCGGTTCGATGTGCTTATAGTTCACATACCCGTCCTGGCCGTGCGTCAGTTCGATGATCACGCCTGCAGGATCCAGGGGGCGCGCGTTCCCATACTCACTGCGACGATATCGCGAACTCCACTTCGTCCCTTTGGCGTCGATCGCCTCGGAGAACGCCTTCAGACCATCGTGCGAGCCTGCGATATCGAAACCAATATGGTCTAAAGAACTGCCGGTCGGGGATATGGTGGGCTTGTCCGATTTCGAAAACACCAGCTTTCCTCCCGGAAGGCTGAGCGTGTCGCCTTTTCCGGTCGCGCCGTACAAGTCCCGATAATAGGTTTCCATGACGGGCACCAGGGCTTCCTCCACCATGAAATGCACGTGGTCAAACACGATGGGAACTTTGAGCGACTTGTCTTCGACGAGCTCGATCTTGACCATGCCCGGCGTCATCAGGAATGCCTGGCCTGGTTTGGTTCCAGACTCGTCCTTCGCGTGCATGCCCCAGTTAGCTGCTTTCACGCGAGCCAACGTGTCCTCCAGGTTCGAAACGCGAAAACCGATGTGATCGGTCGCGGTACCTTCGCTGCCGCCCTTGGGAGGATTTTGTCCTTCCTGCAGGAGGACCAGGACACCCGGAAAGGAGATCGGAACATTCGGCGACAAGTTGTTGCCGAGCTGCCCGCCCAACGACAAAAGCGCCATAGTTTCCCGGTAGCGATCCATGGGGTGAAGGTGAACATGCCCCCACGTCACGCCTAGCTTGTTATAGGGAGCCAGTTGGGCCCAGGAGAGGCTCGCGGACAGCATCGCCAACATCGAAAATCCAAGCAGTTTTTTCACTCTTCACTCCTATCGTGAAACCATATTTGCGGCAATTCTTATTCGCCGTTCATGATACCGCCACAAGCCAGGTTCTCTTTAATAACACGCCCCGGCTGAAGCGTGGCCATTCTTTGCCCCGTCCAGGGCGTAGTATATAGCCACGCTTTCCGCGTTTGCAATAGCTTCGGACATCCACGCTCGGACGTACCAACCTCTCCTTTCCGTTGGTTCCTGCTGGGTTTTCGTTCGTGTGACATTCCTGATGCAGTATGGTAGATTGTGCTCTGTTCGAGAGAGCAAGGAGGCAGTGGCGCATGAGTTCTGCACGGGCGTTTGCTTGCGTATTGATGCTTTTGCCGGGCGCCTGTTTCGGCCAGGAAGCCGTTCGAGCGGCCATCAAGGATAAGGTTAGCGACCAGCAGTTCATCAAAATGACCGAGGACTTGCTCGCTGCGGAGGTTCGCGAGGACACCGCCGCGATGGATCAGGTGCTGACCGCGAGCTATACGCACACACACGCGGCGGGTCGCATTCAGTCGCGCGCGGAATTTATGGCCGACTTCGCGCCGGGCACGCACAAATACAAAGGCGCCGATATTTTCGAAATGCTGGTTCGGTCTTATGGAGGCAGCGCGCTGATAAGCGGCCGAGAGCATATCCACGTGGATGGACCCAACGGCGATCACTACTATACGTTCACCGCCTTTTGGGTGCAGGATCAGGGAAAATGGCGGGTGGCGGCGTGGGTGACCAGCACGGATCCGAAACATTTGCGCGTTGCCCAGTAGCGCTATTTGCAACGCTTTCTTTGGGCTATTTCCAGGAGATCATGATGACAGACAAGCGTTTCTCTTTTTTTGTGAGTAGGCATTTCTCACGGTGCTGTGTATTCGTGCTCGGCTGTGTGCTTGGCTCGGGAGCGGCGACCGGGCAGGAACCGGCCCGGCGGCCTAGCCAGGCGCAAGCCCAAATTCGTTCAGTTCCTGTCGCGGACGGATTTTTCATCCTGACGGGCCGCGGCACGAACATGGGCGTCTCGGTGGGCGAGGAGGGCCTGGTGCTGGTGAACGCCGGCTTTGCACAGGGGCAACCGCAGACTATGGAAATACTCGCCAAGCTCAGCGATAAGCCCATCCGGTTCATTGTCGATACCGATTGGCACGATCCGAATGTCAGCGCGAATCCACTGATGGCCAAGACCGGAGCGATTCTGGTGGCTCACGACAACGTAAGGAAAAGACTGTCGGTCGAACGAGTCGATCCAGGCAACGCCACGTTGAAGATCCCGCCCTATCCCAAGGAAGGGCTGCCCACAGTGACCTATAACGACGAAATGACACTCCACGTGAACGGCGAGGACATCTATATTTTTCATCCAGCCAACGCCCACTCCGACAGCGATTCGATGGTCTACTTTCCGAAGTCCAACGTCCTGACCACGGGTGACATCTATTACTCCAACAACTGGCCGTTGATCGATTTGCCGAGCAAGGGCACGGTGAACGGTGTGATCGCAGCCGCGGACCGAGCGTTGAAAATCGTCAACGCGAATACGAAGGTCGTTCCGGGACGCGGCCCCATTGCATCAGTGAAGGATTTCACGGAATACCGTGCGATGTTGGCGACCATTCGGGATCGCGTGCAAAGCGGCATTCGCGAAGGCAAGAACCTGGAGCAGATTCTAGCCGCCAAGCCCACCGCCGAATACGAAGAAGCGAAAAAGGGCACCGGCGAACTGGTGGTCAACCGAACGGGTGCGGATCTGGTGAAGTGGATATACCAGGACTTGTCCTCGAATCGCTAGATTTCGAGAGGACTTGAAATGATGCGGCGCACGCACTTTTGGCATTGGGTTGGAGTTGCCTCGGCTGCATTAGTCCTTGGGGGTGCCGCTCCGCTTCTGCGTTCCGCGCAGGACGATGTGTGGGAGCCCGAGATGCGCAGGTTCGAGGCGCTGGATCGCAAGTCGCCTCCGCCCCCCCACCAGATTGTTTTCGTCGGCGCTTCCATGATCGTCCGTTGGGATTTGAAGAAAGCTTTTCCCGATCTGAACACGATCAATCGCGGCTTCGGGGGCTCCGAAATGATCGATGCTTTGCACTACGTGGACCGGATCGTGATCCCCTACAAACCGCGCATCGTGGTGGTATACGAGGGTGACAACGATACAGCGCTCGGCACGACTCCCGAACAGGTGGCGAAGAATTTCGAGCTGTTAGCGGATAAGATCCACGCGGCGCTGCCCAACACGAAGGTCATCGATATTTCGGTGAAGCCGAGTTTTGCCCGCTGGGCCATCGTGGACAAACAGCGCGCGACCAACGCGCTTTTGCAAGCCGACTGCGCCAAGCACGATTACCTGACTTTCCTCGACGTTTCTCGCTTGACGCTCGGCGCCGACGGTAAGCCGCGCCGGGAGCTTTACGATCCGGATGGACTTCACTTCAGCGAGGAAGGGTATAAGCTTTGGAATGCGGCGATTCGTCCGTATTTGCAGTGAGGATTCGCTAAAGTTTAGACCGATGGATGGGAGATCCAGAACATGATTAGCTCTAAAACGTTTGCACGTATTGCCTGGACAGGTCTTGTGGTAGCGCTTGGCGTTTCCTTCGTCGGCAACGCCAGTGCGCGCGTCGTGCGCCTGGCCATCGAGAAAAAGGAATCTCCGGCATACAAAGCGCAGAGCTTCGGAAAGGCCGGTCAGTACGAGATCCTGCTTGGGCATTTCTATGGCGAGATCGACCCTAAGGATCCGGTGAATCTGGTGATCAACGACATCCAACTCGCGGCGCGCAATACCCGCGGCATGGTGGAATACTCGGCTACGTTCGAGATTTCGAAACCCATCGACATGGCCAAGTCCAGCGGGGTGCTGCTGTACACAGTGGTGAACCGCGGCAACGGCTGTCCGCAGAAAATCCCCGAAGCCAATTGTCAGCACAACGTGTACGCGTATACGGACGGGCACATAGCCGTCGCCAGCGGCTGGCAAGGCGACCTGCGGCAGAGACCGGATGCGCAGACGCTGGTGGCGCCAGTTGCGAAGAATCCTGACGGGTCCAGCATCACGGGGCCGGTAATGGCAAGGCTCTCCAATATGGCGTCGGGAGCGAAGACCGTAAATCTCAACACGCTGACGTATCAAAAGCCGTTCAGCCTGGATACGACGAAGGCGACGCTGACCAGGCGCGCGTCGGAAGGCAGCCAGGTGACGCCGATCCCGAGCACCGAATGGGCGTTCGCCGATTGCAGCAAGGTGGAATTTCCGGGCACGCCCGATCCGGCGAAGGTTTGCGTCAAGGGCGGTTTCGATAACACCAATCTGTACGAAATCACTTATATCGCGAAAGATCCGCTGGTGCTGGGCATCGGCTGGGCGGCCACGCGCGATCTGAATTCGTTCTTGCGCTACGCAGACAAGGACGACGCGGGGAATCTGAACCCGGTGGCCAAGCAAGTGAAGTGGGCGGTGGGCCAGGGTTCGTCGCAGTCCGGTAATTTCTTGCGCAGCTTCATCAACCTTGGATTCAACCAAGACGAACAAGGGCGCATCGTTTTTGAAGGCGCGAATCCGCACATCGCGGGCCGTCAGTTGGCGATGAATTTCCGGTTTGCGGTTCCCGGAGGTGTCTCGAATTTGTACGATCCAGGCAGCGAAGCGGTGCTGTGGTGGAACGACTATCCGGATGAACTGCGGCACCGGCCCGCGATGGGCATGCTGGACCGTTGCCGTGAATCGGAGACCTGTCCGAAGATCATCGAAACGTTCGGAGGCTCCGAGTTCTGGGCGCTGCGGATGTCCCCAAATCTGATTGGCACCGACGCGAAGGCAGACATTCCGTTGCCTCACAACGTGCGGCGCTACTATTTTCCCGGCACGCTGCATGGCGGCGGAACCGGAGGATTCGGCGCGCTTGCCGCCAGCGAAGATGACAACGTCGAGGGAAATTGCGTGCTTCCGAACAATCCCAATCCGGAGAGGGATACGATGAAAGCGCTGACGGTTGTCCTGGTCGATTGGGTGACCAGGGGGATTCCTCCTCCGCCGAGCCGCTACCCGCGTTTGGATCGCGGAGAGCTCGTCGCGCCTACTCAGACTGCCATGGGCTATCCCAGCATCCCCGGCAAGCCAGCGCCGGACGGAATGTTGAATCCCTTCTATGATTACGATTTCGGCGCCACGTTTAACTATCCCGATGTGTCGGGTTACATCTCGAAAATGCCTCCGCCGATCGCTCGCGTGTTTCCGCAATTGGTCCCCAAGGTGAACACGGACGGCAACGATGACGTCACCGCTGTTCCTTCGGTACTGTTCCAAGCTCCGCTGGGAACGTATCTGGATTGGAACGTAACGGCTGCAGGGTACTTCAAGGGCAAAGCGTGCGGACTGGGCGGCGGCTACATTCCGTTTGCGCAAACTAAAGCGGAACGAGTCTCAAGCGGTGATCCGCGCTTGTCGCTGGAAGAACGCTACGGTACCCACGACAAGTACGTGGCGCTGGTGAAATCGCTCGTGGAGAAGGCGGTCCGCGACCGATTCCTGTTGCGCGAAGAGGCAGACAAGATCATTCAGCAAGTGACAAGCAGTGGCGTTCTCGTGACCAAGGATGGCGCTGCAAAAGATGTCGTCGCTGCGAAGTAGCCGCGCCTCATCGGCTGTTTTGAGAGAGACGGGGCTCGTGTTGGGCGGTCCCTCCTGGGCCCAGCAGAGGATGGATATCCGGCGATTCCAGATCCGCGAGACCGGTCCGCGGACGCCGCTATCGCTGATTTTCCAGCTTACGAACGCGGACCTCAATGCCTGGCGCGCTCTGCAATGCATCGACTATTTCCTGCGGATTTTGGCCATTGTAGTGGTAGGGATAAAAAATCTTCGGACGAAGCTCTCGCACGCATTGCGCCGTTTCGGCGGCAGTCTTCAAGCCGAGGACAAAAGCCACATTGATGTTTTTCAACGCTTTTACTTCCGCTGTGCAGTCCGTGTCACCGGAGAGGTACACGCGAGTATCACCAAAGGTCAGCACGAAGCCGCTTCCGATGCCGCGATGATGAGCAGGCTCGGTGCCTGGCTCGGCCGCATTGTACATTGGAATCGCCTCGACGCCGATGCCCATGATCGTCTTCGTCTGCCCCTCATTGACGACATTGATCTGTTGGCAGTGACAGTTCACCGTATCGATTACGGCGGATGTTCCCACATAGAGGGTGGACGGTTTCTTTAACTTCTCCATCACGGTCTTGTCCAGGTGGTCGCCATGTGTATGCGTGATGAAAATCACGTCCGCCGGCGGCAGACCCGTGAAGTCTCCGCGACTCGGATCGACATACAGCACCTTACCGCCAAACTCCAACATCACGCTCGCATGAAAGATGGGAGTAATGCGCAATGGGCCCTGGGAGGTCTGAACGACGTCGGCCTGGAGGTCCACGGCTGCGCTTAGGGTTGCCGGCATTGGCAGTAACAACACTGCGGGGAGGAGGGCGGACGCTACGAAATTCAAGCGCATATGCGAGGTTATTGTATGTCACGATCTTGCGTTTCGCAAACGTTGCGAAATGCTTGGTAAGCCCCTTCGGTTCCTTGCTATCATCAAGGCCGCCAAGAGATGCCAATCATGGCGTTTGAGTGTTGGAGGAGGATCCTTGAGAAGAACTCTGTTGATCGCAAGCGTTGCTATGTTGTTGCCTCTTTCTTCGGCGTGGGCGCAGTTGGAGGTTCCGAACGAGGCTGGCGTGACCTTCGGCCACGTTCACACCATAGTCCGGGACGTAGAGGCGACCAAGAAGTTCTGGACCACGCTCGGTGGGCAAGCGATCAAAATCGATAAGACCGACGTTATGAAATTTCCCGGGGTCTTCATTTTCTTGACCAAAGGATCCCCCTCGGCCGGCAGCTACGGATCGGTGGTGAATCACATAAAGTTCCTGGTGCCGGACGTCGACCAATCGGTGGCGAAATGGAAAGCCGGGGGCGCTACGGCGGAAGCCGTGATCAGTGAGTACGGCAGAAATCCGATCGGGTGGGCGTATACGCCGGATAACTTGAAGATTCGCTTCAATCCCGACAAATCGCTCAGTGTGCCGATCGGCAAGCCGGGCGTCCAATTGTGGGTAACGCAGTCTGCCGTACCGGAGATGCAAAATTGGTATGCCAAGACGTTCGGCGGCAAAGTCGGTCCTGCCGCGAACAATGGAGGCGGCGTTGTCGGGATCCCCGGGTTTCAAGCAACCGTCACAAATTCAGGAGAACAGCCTCAGGCGCGCA
>Ga0105238_10000852_pt1 | contig 31428 bp, 26 predicted proteins | sample KBSC34metaG_FD_81526 | JGI IMG/M metagenome (GOLD analysis project Ga0105238, IMG submission 81526) | Corn rhizosphere microbial communities from Kellogg Biological Station, Michigan, USA - KBS C3-4 metaG | ecosystem: Host-associated > Plants > Roots > Rhizosphere > Soil | place: Michigan, USA...
CGCTTGCAACGGTGCCGGATGCGATTTCGAACATCCAACACCTGATCATCGTCACGCCGTTCGCTCTTCCGCCGGCGCATACGACCTTGCCGCCTTTCAGCACCTTGGCGTCTGTCGCCGTGCCGCCCTTCGAGACGGTCAGCGTGACGCCACTACCGACGGATAGGCCGCTGACAGTGGCGCCCGAGGCGATGGCTTCGCTGCTACCGCTGCTGAGGACCGCGCCGGTCACCGTTCCTCCGGCATAGATCAGTTCGCCGCCCTTCAGCACTTTCGTGCCGGCCGCCGAAGTGCCCTTGGAAACCGTCAGGACGGCCCCGCTGCCGAGGCTGAGGCCGCCGGCGACGGCGCCGGACGCGATTTGCACCAGGCCGCCGCTGCTGATCGTCACGCCGGTCGCCTTGCCCCCGGCATAGACGATCTTTCCGCCTTTGAGGATCGTCGCGCCGGCGATGCTGCCATTGGCCGACACGATCTCCACACCGCCGCTGCTGACGGTCGTTCCGCTTGCGGTGCCGCTCGAATAGACATATTCCGCGCCGCCCGAGGAGACAGTCGTGCCGCGCGTTGCCCCGCCGGAAAAGACATATTGGCCGCCGCCGTTCCTGACGATCGTGGCGCTTGCCACGCCCGGGGCGGAAATCGTCTGGCTGCCGCCATTGCTGACGACGGTGCCGAGTGTCGTGCCCTGAACCTCCTGCTGGCCGCCGCGCAGGATCGCGGCCGTCGCGGTGCCGCCCGAGAAGATGTCGTCGAAGCCGCCGCTGGAGACGACGGTCGCACTCGCCACGCCGTCCGAAAAGACGTTCTGGCGCCCGCCGCTCAGGATGATTGTCCCCGCAGTTGCGCCGGCCGAATCCACTTCCACGAGACCGCTGCCGAAGGCGACGAAACCGGAGACCGAGCCGCCGGAGCCGAGTTGGACGACCGCAACCGCCCCGGCTTCGAACGTGACGCCGCTGACGGTATTGGCGCTGCCCGCGGACCATGCGCCGATATTGCTGCTGACGAAGATGAAGGCCTTGCCGCCGCTGGAGACGACGCAGTCGGTGTTTACGCTTCCCGAGGCGAACGAAGCAGAGCCGCCGCTGCTGACCACGGTCCCGCTGTCCGCACCGCCGCTGAGAACGCGGACGATTCCACCGAAGCTGACCACAGTGTCGACCGCCGTGCCGGAGGCGGAGACAACAGCGAAGCCGTGATCGACGAACGTCTCACCGGGGCTGCTGACCAGAACACCTTGCACGACCGTACCCGAGGCGACGCCGCCCGCCGCGATTCCCTGCACGCCGCCGCCCGTGACGGTAGCGCCGATGGCCGTGCCGCCGGAGCTGACATGCTGGAAACCGCCGCTATCCACCATAGTGCTGCTGGCGACGCCGCTGACATGGATATTCTGGCTGCCGCCCGAGGAGACGATCGTGCCCGTGGCAACGCCACCCAAATACACATCCTCTGCACTGCCGCTGACGGTCGTGAAGTTGGCGACGCCGCCGGAGGATACGGTTTCGCGAGCCCCATGGCTGAACGTGGCGAAGCTGTCGATACCGCCTGAGTAAAGCGTGACGAGAGAACCGCTATTGACGACAAAGCCGGAAAGCGACCCACCCAAATGCACATCGAGACGGACGGCCGCGCCCTCGTCGATGGTGATCCCGTCGATGATATTCGTGCCGCCGGCGGACCACACGTATGCGCCGGTCAAGGGTAGCTCGGCCGTGCCGCCGCTGGAGATCACGGCGCCGCTGGCAGTGCCGCCCGAGTTGAAGATCGCCTCGCCGCCCGAGTTGACGAACAGCTGGCCGCCATCGATGACCGTACCGCTGGCGACACCGCCGGAATTGATCGTGAGGACGGAGCCGGACGTGGCGAAGAAGCCGGAGATCGACCCGCCGGCATCGACATCCAGAATGACGTTCGCGCCATCATCGATGGTGACTCCGCCGATGATATTCGTACCGCCGGCGGACCATGCGTAGCCGCTGGTCAACGGAAGCTCGAGCGTCGCGCCGCTGACGATCTCCGTGCCGCTCGCGCTGCCGCCGAGACCGACAATCAGCGTGCCGCCGCTGCTGATGGTCGTGACGCCGGCGCTCGCGCCCATCCCTACGGACTCCACGCCGCCGCTGCTGACGAGCGTATTGCTGACGACCGCGCCGGACTGAATTAGGAGAGTGCCGCCGGCGACGACCGTGCCGATGGCACTGCCGCCGTTGCTCACACGCTCCAGGCTGGCGCTACCGATCGTCGTATCGCTAGCGACCCCACCGGACATCACGACCAGGGTCCCGCCGCTGAGCACGGTCGCGCTCGCGGTGGTGCCGGACGAAATGGTCTCCATTCCGCCCGAGTAGATGATTGTGCCCGTGGTGATGCCGCCTGCGAAGATCGTTTGAATCCCGCCGCTGCTGATGATCGTGCCCGTTACACCCGCGCCGGAGAAGATGAATTGGTTCCCGCCGTTCCTGAGGGTCGTGCCCGTTACGTTACCGCCGGAGAAAGCGTATTGGGCCCCGCCGCTGCTGACGATGGTGTCGATCGAAGTTCCGTGGGTGTTGACATATTGAATGCCGTTCTGGCTGACGACGGTGCCCCCTGCGGTGCCCCCGGAAAGGGCAAACTGTTGTCCGCCGCTGACGATCGTCCCGCTGGCGATTCCCCCGGAGTAGACATCCTGGGCGCCATTGTGGCTTACCGTGGTGCCAATGGCGGTACCGGAAACGAACTCTTGAGCGCCGGTGTTGACCACCGTGGCGCTGGTGATGCCGCCGCTTAAGATGAACGCGAGATCGCCCGTGTTGAGGACGAGGCCGCTCGACGTGACGCCGCTGCTGACTGTGATTATGGTCATGCCTTAATCCTCATGCGTTCGGGTCCCGCCGACATCGTCGGCGGAGAGAAGCGATGGGTCTTGGCAGGATCGTCTCGAGTTCTTTCGCGGATCGGGTACGACTCAACCGCCGCAAGCCTATAGACCTGCCTCGTGGGTGCTTTGTCTCAGCGTCCCATTTCTCTTGTCGGACCGTCCCAGGCGGGCCGGTTCAGGGCCGGCTGCTGAAGGCCGGCAGGGACAGCCAGGCGGGCAATCCCGGTTCGCTCGGGGACGAGGCCGCGATCGGTGGCGCTTCGCGGACATCCGTGGGCCGCATGCCGAAGGTCTGGCGGAACAGCCGGTTGAAATGCGCGTCGCTGGCGAAGCCGCAGCGGAATGCGATCGAACCGATCGTTTCCACCCGGTTCACCGGGTTGGACAGCTCGTTGAAGGCGGCCCGCAGCCGTTGTTCGAGGATATTCTGCATCACCCCGCCCTTGGCGCTGAAGGCGCGGTAGAGATGGGAACGCGAGACGTTCAGCGCCCGGCAGATCGTATCGGGGGACAGGTCCGGCGAGCCCAGGTTGCCGCGGATATAGCGGATCGACCGCTCGAACAGCGCTTGCTGAAGAGCGCCGTTGGCAAGACCGTCGCCGCTGGTGCAGTAGGCGAGGGTACTGGCCACCATCTGGGCTGTGGTGGCTGCCACCACCGGCGCCTCGCCGAGGGTCACGCTCGGCATGGCTTTGTTGAGCGCCGCCAGGTGCGCGCCCATCAGCTGTCCGAGCGCCGTGTCGCCACCGATCACCAGTCCGTTGACCGGCGCCCGCGCATCCCAGTGGCGGTCGATCAGCAGCTTGGGGATGACCAGCGACACGGTCGCGGACTGGACCGCCTGGGTGGCCAGCGTATCGGTGAGGTCGAAGACGCAGACATCGCCGGCGCGCACCGACATCTCCGCGCCGTCGGCATAACCGTCGAACCCGCCGGCGGTATAGAGCTGGACGAGATAGGCGTCGAGGCCGGTGCGCGCCACCAGCCGGCGGTCGCGCTGATATTTCTGCCCTGAGAACTCGTTCTGCGCGACCAGCATGCCATCGAGCAGATATCCGTCGATCGCACCGTAAAAAGGCGAAAGAGCATCGACGGGCGCGGTATCGAAAAGCTGCGCCACCTCATGTTGCCACGCGTCGAAACGATTACGCCCGGCGTGCCGCTCTGCCGAAAAGAAGAAGGAGGGAATCAAATCGCCCTTGGGGTCGGTCGTCATGCCGGACTTCCCACTGTTTTCGCGCCATCCGCCGGGGCGAGGGACGTTTCAAATTCAACGCTAATTGATGGTGATTAGCGGGTCAAAACCTTATTTCGCGGGAGGCACTGAGTGTTATGGTGTTTCAACGGCGGGAAACGTCACAATTTCGTGCTAGATTTGCCGGCAATATTCCAGTCTCAGGTCCCGGTTCCGGGTAGCTTGGAAATCAGCATGACCGATACCGACTCCACCTTGCCGACGCGCCTGCGCGACACCGTCGAGGGCAGGCGCGTCTTCGACGCCGCCGCCGTGCGGCCCTGGCGTGTCTGGGGGCCGTACCTGGCCGAACGGCAATGGGGGACGGTGCGCGAGGACTACAGCGCCGGCGGCGACGCCTGGAGCTATCTGTCCTTCGACGATGCGCGCAGGCGGGCCTATCGCTGGGGCGAGGACGGGATCGGCGGCTTCGGCGAGCGGCATCTGCGCTGGTGCCTGTCGCTGGCGCTGTGGAACGAAAAAGACCCGATCATCAAGGAACGGCTGTTCGGCCTGACCAACTCGCAGGGCAACCACGGCGAGGATGTGAAGGAGGCCTATTTCTATTCCGACGGCCTGCCCAGCCACGCCTATATGCGCATGCTCTACAAATATCCGCAGGCGGCTTTTCCGTATGACGATCTGATCAAGGAGAACGCGCGGCGCGGGCCGCTCGACCCGGAATATGAGCTGGCCGATACCGGCGTGTTCAAGGACAGCCGCTATTTCGACGTCACTATCGAATATGCCAAGGCGGCGCCCGAAGACGTGTTGATGCGGGTAACGGTGGTCAATCGCGGGCCGGACGCCGCGCCGCTCCACATCCTGCCGCATCTGTGGGCCTGTAACTGCTGGTCGTGGAAGGAGGATGCGCCGCGGCCGGCCCTCAACCTGTCGCCGGACGGCAGCGTGTTGGCGGCCCATCCCGAAATCGGGCCAATGCGTCTGTTCGTCGAGGGATCGCCCGAGATCCTGTTTTGCGAGAACGACACCAATGTCGACCGGCTCTACGGCAAGACCCTCGCCGGGCCGTTCAAGGACGGGATCAACGAATGCGTGGTCCATGCCGACCGCAGCGCCGTCTGCGACACCGGGCACGGCACCAAATGTGCGGCGCATTTCACCGCTACGCTGGCGGCGGGTGAGACGCGGACCTTCCGTCTGCGCTTCCGGCCCGAGGGTGAGACCGAGGCACCGTTCGACGATTTCGACGCGGTCTTCGCCCAGCGCCTGGCCGAGGCCGACGAGTTCTACGCCGTCCTGCAGCGCGATATCGCCGACGCCGACAAAAGGCTGGTTCAGCGCCAGGCGCTGGCCGGGATGCTGTGGTCGAAGCAGACCTATAATTTCGACGTCCGCCTGTGGCTGTCAGGCGATCCCGCGCAGCCGGCGCCGCCGGCCAACCGGACCAAGGGCCGCAACGCCGCCTGGACCCATCTCAACAATGCCGACATCATCACCATGCCGGACACCTGGGAATATCCCTGGTACGCCGCCTGGGACCTGGCATTCCATTGCGTCACCTTCGCGATGATCGATCCGGAATTCGCCAAGGCCCAGCTCGTGCTGCTGACCCGCGAATGGTACATGCACCCGAACGGCCAGCTGCCGGCCTATGAGTGGAAGTTCGACGATGTGAACCCGCCGGTCCATGCCTGGGCGGCGTTCCGCGTCTTCCAGATCGACCGCGCGATCCGGGGCGTCGGCGACCGCGCGTTCCTGGAGCGGGTCTTCCACAAGCTGATGCTCAATTTCAACTGGTGGGTGAACCGCAAGGACGCGGACGGGCGCAACGTCTTCCAGGGCGGGTTCCTGGGGCTGGACAATATCGGCATCTTCGACCGCTCGGCGCCGCTGCCGACCGATGGCAGCATCAACCAGTCCGACGGCACCGCGTGGATGGCGATGTATGCGCTGAACCTGATGCGCATCGCGCTGTCGCTGGCGCGCGAGAACCATGTCTATGAGGACATCGCCAGCAAGTTTTTCGAGCATTTCCTCTATATCGCCGAGGCCATGACCAAGATGGGCGGGGATCACGGCCTGTGGGACGAGCAGGACGAGTTCTTCTATGACGTGCTGGAGCTGCCGAGCGGACAGGCCATTCCGCTGCGCGTCCGCTCGATCGTCGGGCTGATCCCGCTTTACGCGGTCGCGGTGATCGAGTCCGATCATTTGAGCGAGATGCGGGGCTTCGCGTCACGCCTGCAATGGTTCCTGAACTACCGGCCCGATCTCGCCGCCCTGGTGTCGCGCTGGACCGAGCCGGCGCAGGGCGAACGCCATCTGCTGTCGCTGCTGCGCGGCCACCGGGTGAAGCGGCTGCTGGCGCGGGCGCTGGATGAGGCTGAGTTCTTCTCGGATTACGGCATCCGCGCGCTGTCGCGCGTGCATCTCGAGAAGCCCTATGTGTTCGAGTTCCAGGGCCAGAAATTCACCGTCGATTACGAGCCGGGCGAATCCACCAACCGGCTGTTCGGCGGCAATTCCAACTGGCGCGGCCCGATCTGGTTTCCGGTCAATTTCCTGCTGGTCGAGGCGCTGTACGAACTGCACCACTATTACGGCGACGACTTCACCGTCGAATGCCCGGTGGGGTCAGGTAAATATATGAGCCTGAAGCAGGTGGCGAAGGAAGTGAGCGAGCGGCTATGCCGGATCTTCCTGCGTGACAAGGACGGGCGGCGCCCAGTCTTCGGCGACGAAGCGCTTGCCCAGAACGACCCGCATTTCCGCGACCATGTGCTGTTCAACGAATATTTCCACGGCGACACGGGCAGGGGCCTCGGCGCCTCGCACCAGACCGGCTGGACCGGCGCGGTGGCGCTGCTGCTTCAGCCGCGCGATCCGGAGCAGCCTTGCATCCCGCTGATCCCATGAGCGCGTCCCCCGAGGCCGAGCTGGAGCGCTGCCTGGCCGAATATCTGCCGGAGGTCGCTGCCCAGGCGCGTGGGGCGCTGGAACGGATGAGCCGGCGCCTGCCGGGCGCGGTCCAGCTCGTCTATGACAATTACAACGCGCTCGCGATCGCCTTCAGCGCCAACGAGAAGCTGACCGGCGTGCTGTTCTCCATCGCGGTCTATCCGCGCTGGGTCAGCCTGTTCTTCTCGTATGGCTTCGCGCTCGACGATCCGGGGAAGCTACTTCAGGGCGAAGGCAAGCACATAAGGCATATCGTGCTGAAGGACATGGCCGTATTCGACGACCCCGCAGTCGAGGCCCTGATTGCACAAAGCCTGGCCCTCGCGCAGCAGCCGATCGACCAATCTCAACCGGGCAGGCTGATTATGAAATCCATCTCGGCCAAGCGCCGGCCGCGCCGGCCAAATATCTGATCGCGCAACAAAATACGCACCACGTTCGTTCTCTCCCCACTGACCCATCATTGTGATGAGCAAAGGAGAACAAACGTGAATCGCAAAATTATCAGCATGGCCGCCGGCCTCGCCCTGTCCGTGGGCAGTGTCGCCCCGGCCTTCGCCGCCGACCTGACACCGCAGCCCGTCAGCGCTGTGAACGTGACCCAACTGGCCGACGGCTATCGTTCGTCGAAGCTGGTTGGCGCCGCCGTCAAGAACAGCGCGGGCGATTCGATCGGCAAGATCGACGACCTGATCGTCAGCCGCAACGACAAGGTGCTGTATGCCGTTCTCTCGGTCGGCGGCTTCCTGGGCATCGGCAGCAAGCTGGTCGCCGTGCCCTATACCTCGCTTGAGGTCGGCAAGGACAATCTGGTCCTGCCCAGCGGCACCAAGGAGCAGCTGAAGGCCCTGCCGGAGTTCAAGTACGCGACGAGCTGATTCCGGCTTTCGAGTAGTGATGCGAACGCCCCGTACGGACAAGTGCGGGGCGTTTTGCTGATCTAGGCCAACCGGGTCCGCAGCCGGCCCTCGTAATCCCGCTTTCCGATCGGCACGCCCTGCGTGCGCAGGATGTCGTAGGCAGTCACAGCGTGGAAATGGAAGTTGGGCAGCGAGAACGAGAGCAAAAACGTTTCCGACGTGAAAGCGAGGCGCCGCGGGCCGATCTGAAGGTCCAGGTCCTTGCCGGCCCAGCCGTTGACCTCCTCTGGCTTCAGCGCTTCCAACGCCGTTACGCCTTGGCCGACCATGGCCTGAAGGTCGGCGAAAGGCATCTCTCCGATCAGAGGGGGCGGGGCAAACACGCCGGTCTTCACGGCCTCGAGCCCCGACACGGAATGGTGCACCAGGGCTTCGATCTGGAAATGGAAGGGCGCCATATCGGCAATGAGGCGGGCGTTCACGAAGTCGTCGGGGTCGGCACCCGTTTCGGCGCAATGATCGGCCGCCCGTTGAAGGAAGCCCGATACGGCGCGCAGGGTTTGGAGAAACGTCGGTACGCTGAGGTCGAAGAGGGGTGTCATCGTGCGGTTAGGTTAGCGCGCTGGAAGTTATCTCGCCACCGGCCTGCTTACCTTATGCGGGCGTAGGTCGGATTAGCGGAGCGTAATCCGACATCGGGCAATCGGTGCTAAGTGTCGGATTACGCTACGCTAATCCGACCTACATTCCTGCGTTTGATAATGGAGCGCGCAGATAAGTGCTAAGGCTACTTCAACCCCGCTTCCGTGCTTCCAGTCCCAGCCGCCGGCGGCTGTCGTGAGTAAAACTCCGCCGCCTCGGCAATCTCGGCCTTCGTCATATTTCTCGCGATGTTGCGCATCTGCTGGCTGATGTCGTTGCGCCGTTCGCTACCGGCGAATGCTTCGATCTGCGCTTTCAGATAGACCGGCGACTGGCCCTCCAGCCAGGCGGCTCCCGTCTTGTAGTCGATGGTGCCGTGGCAGGCGCCGCAGGGTGGGATGTTGCGTAGGGGCGCGCCGCTGAGCACGATAACCGGCGGGGCCACGTCGCCGGTGGGGTGATAGCCGGGCAGGCGGGGCAGGTAGGCGAAATAGGCGGCGAGGTCGCGCATGTCCTGGTCGGAGAGGTCGGTGACGCGCGGGCTCATCACCGCGCTGGTGCGGGCACCGGTTTTGTAGTCCTGGAGCTGCTTGTAAACCGCCGTTTCGTATTGGCCTGCGAGGTTGGGTGAATCCGCTTCGGACAGGCCGCGCGCGCCGTGGCACATGGTGCAGCGGAGCGCCAGCGTGGCCCCACGCCCGATCGAGACCGTGTCGGTCGGGCCCATCATCTGCGGGGTGACGATGACCTCGCTGGTCTTGAAGTCCGGCTTTACCGGCTGCGCGGCCAGGGTGGCCGGACGCACCAGACCGGCGGCGGTGCAGATCTTGTCCCATGTGTCGGCGAACACCGCGTTGGTTTGCAGCGACGGCAGAGCCACGAACCCGAACAGGGCCGCCACCACGGTGATGGCCAGGGTGAGGCCGAGCGCGCCGGTGAACCAGCGGTTGCGCGGGGTGAAGAGTTTCTCCTCGCTCATTTGCCGCCTCCCACCCTGATGACCGGCGTGGCGGTGTCATGCAGGGCCATCAGATGAGCGATGGGGAAGCCGTAATTGATCACGGTCAGCAGCAGCATCAACGCGGACCATAGGCCCAGCCCATTGAGCGCGGCCGGCAGCCTGACGGGCGGATGAACGGCGACGCTGAAGCGGTACTCGCCGGGCTCGACCGGCGCCGAGCGGTGGCCGCCGATCAGCACCGTCAGGAACAGAATGCCCGACACGACCAGGATCGCGCCGCCGATGACCGACATGATCACCGACGCGGCCTGCCCGGCCATCGCAGGGTCGGTATAGTCGTAATAGGCCATGCGGCGCGGCATGCCGAGGATGCCAACCCAGTGCCAGGGGAAGGTCAGCACCATCATGCCGACGAACCAGGTCCATAGCTGCCATCGCATCAGCCGGAAGCTCGTCAATGCCCGCCCGGTCAGGTGCGGCCACAGATCGTAGGCGATGGCGAAATACATGATGACGATGGCGCCGCCGAAGATCAGGTGGAAATGGCCGGTGATCCATTGGGTGTTGTGGATGGCGCTGTCGAGCTGGAAGCTCATATTGATCAGCCCGCCGGCGCCGCCGAAGCCCAGCATGATGAAGGAGAAGGCGACCGCCAGCATGATCGGGTTGTCCCACGGCAGCACCTTGAGCCAGCCCAGTGCGCCCTTGCCGCCGCGTAAGCGCGCCGCGATCTCGACCGAGGCGGAGATGGTGAAGATGGTCAGCAGTGTGGGCAGCGACACCAGGGCGGTGAAGACCGAGTGCAGGAACTTGAAGCCGGCCCCGACCTGCGGATCTGCGAACAGGTGGTGGATGCCGATCGGCATGGCCACGACAAGGAACAGGGCGAAGGAGATGCGGGCCATCGGGTCGCTGAACAGCCGCCCGCCGATCGCCCGGGGCACGATCGTGTAATAGGCGATATAGGTCGGGATCAGCCAGAAATAGACGATGGCGTGGAGCGTCCAGGAGAAGAAGACCCGCGCCAGCCCGGCATCGATCGTGCTGGTGAATCCGAGGGCGGCCGGGATGATCTGGAAGATCAGCTCCAGCGCCGCGCCGACCGCCGTCCAGCCCCACAGGTAGGAGCCGGCGACATTGGCGAACATCGCCAGCGGCACCGGCTCACTGGGATTGGCCCGCTTCCAGGCCCCGAGATTGACCGCCATCAGCCCGACCCAGATCCACGAGCCGACGACAACCAGCACCAAGCCGATGTAATAGCCGGGGTTGCCGATCATCGGCGGATAGAAGGTGTAGAGCACCGAGGCCCAGCCCAGCGAGACCGGCACCATCGCGGTAATCGTGCCCAGCAGCACCAGGAAGAACCCGGCCCAGGCCCAGCGGGCGCCGATCAGCGGCCGCTTCAGCGCGGCCTCGGTGATGGCATAGCCGAAGCCCATCGCCACCAGGGTCGGCAGCACATAGGCCATGGTCGTGCCGTGCGCGGTGACCGAGCGGTAATAGAGCTCAGGTCGGCCGAGCCAGGCGTGGAGCGGGCTGCGTATGAACATCTGCCACTCGCCCAGCAGCAAAGCGAGGCCGAAGCCGGCGAAGGCCAGCCAGAAATGGGCCAGGATCAGGCGCTTATTGTGCAACACAATCGACCCTCCGCCGGTCCGCCGCCAGCTTCTGGAATTCCGCCCTGTCGACGATCTTGATCCGCGCCCACATGCCTTCATGCCCGACGCCGCAGAACTCGTGGCACGGCATGTAGACCTCGGCCGGCTTGCTGAAGCGGGTGGCGATGGTCGAGACGTAGCCGGGCACCAGCATCGTGTTGATGGTGCTGTGCTCGATCAGGAAACCGTGGACCACGTCGGCGCTGGTGGCGCGGAACGTGACCGGCGTGTCGGTCGGCACCACGATGCATTGCGGGGTGAAGGAATATTGCTGCCCGACCGCGCGCACCGTAACCGAGCCGTCAGGCTCGACCGCGCTGCCCAGGTTACTCTCGATGAATTCGCCGGCGATGTGGAGTGTGCGGGGATCGACAGTCTCGATCCGCACCTGCGGCATCACCGCCTCATGGATGCCGGCGAAGGCGGCCATGACGATGAGGAGGGCGACGACAACGACGGAGATCGTCGCCCAGCGCCGCTCGACCCGCTCGGACGGATCGGGGCTGGTGTGGGTGGCTTCGCTCATGGCGTCGCCCGGGGCATGAAGACGAACAGATAGAAGGCGAGCCAGGTCGCGATAACGATGGCGGTGGCGATGCCGGCCAGGGTCAGAGCCCCGCGCGCGCCGGTCTTCAGGATCGGCTCCAGGGCTGCGTCGTCATATTGGGCTTCATGTTCGGAGTTGATCATCGGCCCCTCAATTCAGCGGCGCTTTGCGCAGGTCGTTGGCTTCGCGGGCCGACACCGCCGCGCCGCGATTGCCCCAGGACGAGCGGATATAGGTGACGACAGCCGCGACCTCGTCGTCCGACAGGTTCTGGGCGAAGGGCGGCATGCCGTAGGGCATCGGGTTACGCGGCGTGCCGGGCGGATAGCCGCCGTTCAGCACCATGCGGATGGGGTTCACCGCCGATTGCATCTGTATCGAGGGATTGCCGGCCAGCGGCGGATAATTGGGCACCGCGCCCTGGCCCTTGGCGCCATGACAGCTGGCGCATTGGCCGTCATAGATCGTCTTGCCCAGGGTCATTAGCAGGCTGTTCTCTGGCAGGGCGACGCTGGTCGTCTCCTTGCCGGGCGGGGTGCCTTCACCCAGGCTTTTCAGATAGACCGCCATCGCCCTGGCGTCGGCCTCGGTCATGTATTGCAGGCTGTCGTACGTCACCTCGGCCATCGGGCCGTAGACGACGCCGCGCTTGGAGATGCCGTCGCGCAGCAGGCCGGCGATGTCCTCGATGCTCCAGTCGCCCAGGCCCGCCTCCTTGTTGGAGGTCAGCGACGGGGCGTACCAGTTCTGCATCGGGATCAGCCCGCCCTCGAACTCCTTCGATTGCGAATTGCCGCCCAGCGCGTTGATCGCGGTGTGGCACATGGTGCAGTGGCCCAGCCCCTGGACGAGATAGGCCCCGCGGTTCCAGTCGGCAGATTTCTTCGGGTCGGGCTTGTACTCGCCCTCGTTGAAGAAAAGCGTCCGCCAGCCGAAGATCAGCTGCCGGTTGTTGTAGGGGAAGCTGAGCTGGTTTTCCTTGTTGGGCTGGTGGGCCGGCGGCACCGATTTCAGATAGGCGAACATCGCGTCCGAATCGGCCCGGGTGATCTTGGTGTATTCGGGGAACGGCATCGCCGGATAGATCAACCCGCCGTCGGGCGAGCGGCCGTTATGGAGTACGCCGTAGAAGTCGTCGGCCGACCATTTGCCGATGCCGGTCTCGAGATCGGAGGTGATGTTGGTGGAGAACAGTGTGCCGAACGGCGTCGGCATCGCCCGGCCCCCCGCCATCTCCTTCCCACCAGGATCGGTGTGGCAGGCGACGCAGTCGCCGGCGCGGACGAGATATTCGCCTCGGCTGATCTGGTCGGTTGCCGCGAGGGCCGGTACGGCCCAGAGGGCTGCGAGTGCGACGATGGAGCGAAGCTTCATGGCTGGCTCCCGCAGGCGAGCGGCATGGCGAGCGATCCGTGCGGGGCAGGGGCCGGATCGGCGGGAGCCGGCAGGCCGGAGAGATAGGCGGCGACTGCGGTCAGGTCCGCCTCGGTCAGGTGGCTGGCGACGATCTGCATGCAGTCCGGCGCCTTTGCCGTGCGCGTGCCGTAGCGCCAAGCGCCGAGCTGCGCGGTGATGTAGTTGGGCCTCAATCCCAGCAGGCCAGGGATCGCCGGTTCCTGCCCAGTGAATTTCGGGCCGTGGCAGTTGGCGCAGGCCGGGATGTCGCGCTTCGGATCGCCGTTCGTGACCAGCGCCTGGCCCAGCGCCAGCACATCCTTGCTTGCCGTCGATGGCCCCTGGCTCGGCAGCGGCGGGCGCTGGCCGGCGAAGTAGTCGGCGATGCTGTGGAGATAGGTGTCCGGCATGAACTCCAGCAGATAGTTCATCGGCGGATAGCGGCGGCGGCCGTCGCGGAAGGCGACGAGCTGGTTGAACAGATAGCCGGACGGCTTGCCGGCCAGGCGCGGGAAATAGTCGTTATTGGTGCCCTGGCCGTGATCGCCGTGGCAGGGGGCGCAGCCGAGCAGGCGCGCCTCCATCGTGTCGGGCGGCTGCGGATTGTCCGCCGCCAGGGCGGAGACGGATTGGAGCGAAAGGGCGGCCAGCAGCGCCGCCAGCTTCAAACCTGCCACGCTAATTTCTCCTGTCAGCGGGTCTGAACTGGCTAGTTATCAGGCAAGAAACAACGGCGCGAGAAGTCATCGTGAGAATACCGGAGATTATGCGCGAAATCTACAAAAGACGAGTTTCGACAAATGATTGGAGCGTGACCCGGGAGGGTGGGATCAGATTCCGATCGGGCCTCAACAGGATAATTACACCGGGTGGACCTGATATAATTTGAGCCAGATCAATGAACCGGCGGCAGTGCTTGAAAGCCGCCCGCCGATGGCCGATCTTCCAGTCATGCCCGATATTCTCCAGGCCGATACGCTCGGCGTCCCGACCCTTCCCTTCGACAACAGCTATTCCCGGCTGCCCGACCGGTTCTTCGCCCGGCTGGCGCCGACGCCGGTCAAGGAACCGAAGCTCATCAAGGTCAACGCGGCGTTGGCCCGGCATCTGGGACTCGATCCGGACTGGCTGAGTTCGCCCGCCGGCGTCGCGATGTTGGCCGGCAATCTGGTGCCCGAGGGGGCCGCGCCCCTGGCGATGGCCTATGCCGGGCACCAGTTCGGCAATTGGGTGCCGCAGCTTGGCGACGGCCGCGCCATCCTGCTGGGCGAGGTGATCGACGCCGACGGCGTCCGCCGCGACATCCAGCTCAAGGGGGCAGGGCGCACGCCGTACTCGCGCGGCGGCGACGGCAGGGCGGTGCTGGGACCGGTCTTACGCGAATATGTCGTCAGCGAGGCGATGGCGGCTTTGGGCGTTCCCACCACGCGCGCGCTGGCCGCGGTCACGACCGGCGAGCATGTCTGGCGCGAAACGCCCGAGCAGGGGGCCGTGCTGACCCGCGTGGCCAGGAGCCATATCCGCATCGGTACGTTCGAATTCTTCGCCAATAAGGGCGACGTCGAGGGCGTGCGCGCGCTCGCCGACTATGTGATTGCCCGCTACTATCCGGAGATTGCTGGGGCCGACCAGCCCTACCGTGCGCTGCTCGACGCGGTCATCGGCCGGGTGGCGGCGCTGGTGGCGCACTGGCTGCACATCGGCTTTATCCATGGGGTGATGAACACCGACAACATGTCGATCGCGGGCGAGACGATCGATTATGGCCCCTGCGCCTTCATGGACACGTACCACCCGGCGACGGTCTACAGCTCGATCGACGCGCAGGGCCGCTATGCCTATGCCAACCAGCCGCGCATCGCCCACTGGAACCTGTCGCGCCTGGCCGGTGCGCTGCTGCCGCTGATGGGCGACGACCGGGAAAAATCGGTCGCCATGGCACAGGAAACGCTCGACACCTTTCCGGATCGCTTCGGCGACGCCAACATAGCCGGTTTCCGCCGCAAGCTTGGCCTGACCGAGGCGCGCGAGGACGACGCCGACCTGCTGCAGGATTTGCTCGACCGCATGGCCGGGAACGAGGCCGATATGACGCTGGTCTTCCGCCGCCTGAGCGACGCGGCCGCCGGTGGCGCCGAGGACGATGCCAAGGTCGGCGAATTGTTCAACCAACCGGCCGCCTTCACCGAGTGGGTGCTGAAGTGGCGCCAGCGTCTGGCGGCTGAGAAGATCGGGCCGGCGGAGCGTTCGGCGGCGATGAAGTTGGTCAATCCGGCCTTCATCCCGCGCAACCATCGCATCCAGCAGGCGATCGAGGCGGCCGAGGGCGGCGACTTGACGCGGTTCGAGGTGCTGAACGCTGTCCTGTCAAAGCCTTACGAGGATCAGCCGGAATACGCCGACTACATGAAACCGCCGAAGCCTGACGAGGTGGTCCACAGGACATTCTGTGGCACCTAGTAAAGCCCCGCCGTTGCTGCCATATTGTTGAATTGACAGCGCTGCCTGTTCGGGGCAAAACGAGTCAACACAGTTTCAAAAGGGGAATCGCATGAGCTGGACCACTCCTCGCGTCGTCGAGATCAGCGTCGGCATGGAAATCAACTGCTACGCCTGCGCAGACATCTAAGTTTCAAATTTGACTGAACACCGCAGACCGGCGACCCCGGCTGCGGGTTTCGGCGTTTCCGTCATATGTTGGTGAAGCGTGCTGCATGTGCTGGTGCTTGGGGCGGCGGCCGGTGGTGGCTTTCCCCAATGGAATTGCAATGACGACGCCAACCGGCGCGCCCGCGCCGACGATCCTGCCGTAAGGCCCCGGACCCAATCCTCCATCGCCGTCAGCGCCGACGGCAAACGTTGGGTCATCCTCAACGCCTCCCCCGACCTGCGCCAGCAGATCAACGACAACAAGGCCCTGCATCCGGCAGCCGGCGATCCGTTGCGCGCCAGCCCGATTTCCGCCGTTGTCGTGACCAACGCCGATGTCGACCATGTCACCGGCTTGCTGAATTTGCGCGAAAGCCAGCCCCTTGCCGTGTATGGCCATGACCGGGTGCTGGGCGTGCTGGGGCAGAACAGCATCTTCAATGTGCTGAACCCCGCCTATGTCGACCGCCGGTCGCTGCCGCTCGACACGCCGCTCGAGCTGACGGCTAAGGACGGCGCGCCGCTCGGCGTCACGGTCACGTCCTTCGTCGTACCGGGTAAGATCGCGCTGTGGCTGGAGAACCTCGATGCACCGGGTTTCGGCTCGCAGGCCGGCGATACGATCGGCCTCAGGATCACCGGCGCGGATGGGTCCGATCCGGTCTTCTATATCCCCGGCTGCGCCTCCATGCCGCCGGAGCTGAAAGAGCGTGTGAAGGGCGCGGCTTTGGTGTTTTTCGACGGCACGCTATGGCGCGACGACGAGATGATCGCGGCGGGGGTCGGGGTTAAAACCGGGCAGCGCATGGGCCATATGAGCGTTTCGGGGCCGGACGGCGTGATGGCGGCCTTCGACGGGCTGGGTGTGCGGCGCAAGGTGCTGATCCACCTCAACAATACCAACCCGCTGCTGATCAACAATTCGCCGGAGCTGGCGGAGGCCGGACGCGCCGGCTGGGAAGTCGCCTTTGACGGCATGGAGATGACGGTATGAGCGACGCCTGGTCCGCCGCTGAGTTCGAGGCCCGCCTGCGCCAGATCGGCGTCGAGCGCTATCACGACAAGCATCCCTTCCACCGGAAGCTGCATGAGGGCGCGCTGACCAAGGGGCAGATGCAGGCCTGGGTGCTGAACCGCTTCTATTACCAGAAAACCATCCCGCTGAAGGATGCCAGCCTGATCGGCCGGGCCGATGATATCGACCTGCGCCGCGAATGGATCAGCCGCATCACCGACCATGACGGCGACAAGCCGGGCGAGGGCGGCATCGAGCGTTGGCTGATCCTGGCCGAAGGCGTCGGGCTGGACCGCGACTATGTCGCCAGCTGCGACGGCGTGCTGGCCGGCACCCGCTTCGCTTGCGAGGCCTATATCCGCTTCGTGCGCGAGAAGCCGCTTCTGGAGGCCGTCGCCTCGTCGCTGACCGAGCTGTTCGCGCCGGACCTGCACAAGACCCGGATCGCGGCGCTGCTGGAGCATTACCCCTTCGCCAACGACAAGACTCTGGCCTATTTCCGCACCCGCCTGACGCAGGCCCCGGCCGACGTCGCCTTCGGGCTGGGTTACGTGCTGCGCAACGCCCAGCGCCGCGACCAGCAGGAGGCATGCCTGGCTGCCTTGCGCTTCAAGACCGATGTGCTGTGGGCCCAGCTCGACGCGCTGCACCACGCCTATGTGACTCCAGCTTTGATCCCACCCGGCGCCTTCATCCCGGATGACATGAAATGAGTGAGCGGCAGGTCGTCGAAACCGATTCCGTCGCCAAACTGGCGCCGCATATGAAGCTGCGCTTCGACAAGGCGCGCGACACCTGGACCATTCAGGCGCCGGAACGCAGCTTCCATCTCGACCCGATCGCCCATCAGGTGGTTTCCCGCCTCGACGGCGTTGCAACGGTCGGCGGCGTGATCGCCGATCTGTGCGCTGCCTTTCCCGACGCCCCGGCCGAGATGATCGACGGCGACGTCCGCAAGCTGATTCAGGACCTCGCCGATAAGGGGGTGCTGGCGCTGTGAGCGCAATTGAGCCGCCGATGGCCCTGCTGGCGGAGCTGACCCACCGCTGCCCGCTGCAATGCCCGTACTGCTCCAATCCGCTGAACCTTGAGAAGGTGGCGGGCGAGATGCGGACGGACGAGTGGCTGCGCGCGTTGCGCGAGGCCGCCGATCTCGGCTGCATGCAGGTCCATTTCTCCGGCGGCGAGCCGACGGTCCGCACCGATCTGGAGGAATTGGTCGCCGGCGCGACCGAGGCCGGGCTCTATACCAACCTCATCACCTCCGGCGTGCTGCTCGACGAGGCGCGGCTCGCGCGGCTGGTCGCGGCAGGGCTGGAGCATGTGCATCTCAGCTTTCAGGATGCCGAGGTTCCGGGCGGCGACCGCATTGGCGGCTATCGCGGCGGGCATGAGAAGAAGATCGCCGTCGCCGCCATGGTCCGCGCCGCCGGCCTGCCGCTGACTGCGAATTTCGTCGTCCACCGCCAGAATGTCGACCGGCTGGAAGCGATGCTGGATCTGGCGGTCGAGATCGGCGCGCACCGGGCTGAGATTGCCAATGTCCAGTATTACGGCTGGGCGCTGAAGAACCGCGCGGCGCTGATGCCGACCCGGGCCCAGCTGGACCATATGACCGAGATCGTCACGGCTGCGCGCGAGCGGCTGAAGGGCGTGCTGGTGATCGATTATGTCGTGCCGGATTACTATGCCCAGCGCCCGAAATCCTGCATGGGCGGGTGGGGCAGGCGGTTCCTCAATATCTCGCCATCGGGCAAGGTGCTGCCCTGCCACGCGGCAGAAACCATCACCAATATGGAGTTCGACAGCGTCCGCCAGCGCAGCCTGGCCGATATCTGGGCCAATTCCAGCGCCTTCAACCGGTTCCGCGGCACTGACTGGATGCCCGAGCCTTGCCGTTCCTGCGACCGCAAGGAGATCGACTGGGGCGGCTGCCGCTGCCAGGCTTTCGCCATCACCGGCGATGCCGCCAGGACAGACCCGGCCTGCGGCCTGTCGGTCGATCACGGCCTGCTGGTCGACGCCGCGGTGAGCGAATCCGCCGCCGACCGGGAGGAATTCGTCTATCGCCGCTATGGCGCGGCGGCCAAGGAACCGGTCAAGGCGTAACCCTCACGCCACAAAACGCGCGTTCGCGGGTTGTTTCTCTGCCGGTGTAGCCGGTGAGCGAACTATGCGCGGTGCTTTCATGGCGAACCGGATCGAGGATTATGCCGTTATCGGCAATTGCCGGTCGATGGCGCTGGTCGGCCGCGACGGGTCGATCGACTGGATGTGCATGCCGCGCTTCGACAGTGGCGCGTGTTTCGCCGCGTTGCTGGGTGGGCCTGAGCATGGGCGCTGGCTGATTGCGCCGGACGGCAAGGCCAAAACCAGCCGGCAATATCGCGGCGACACGCTGATCCTGGAGACGACCTTCGAGACCAGGAAGGGTGCGGTCGCAGTCATCGACTTCATGAACCGGCGCGACGGGATTTCCGATCTCGTGCGGATCGTCCGCGGCCTGCGCGGCAAGGTTTCCATGCGGACGGAGCTGATCGTTCGCTATGATTACGGCTCGGTCACGCCCTGGGTGAACAAGACCGATGGCCGGCTTCAGCTCACCGCCGGCCCCGACCGCATGCTGGTCGATACCAAGGTCGAACTGCGCGGCGAGGATATGAAGACCGTCGGCGAGTTTGCGGTCGCGGAGGGCGAGGAAGTGACCTTCGCCCTGAACTGGTCGCAGTCCTACAGGCCCATGCCGGAACCGGCCGAGCCGGCGAAGCTGCTGAAGGAAACTGAGGAGTTCTGGACAGAGTGGGTCAGGGGCATGAAGCCGCTGAAAGACTGGTCGGCGGTGGTGACGCGGTCTTTGCTGACCTTGAAGGCGCTTCAGGATCTGGACACGGGCGGCATCGTCGCCGCCGGCACCACCTCGCTGCCGGAATGGATCGGCGGGCCGCGTAATTGGGATTATCGTTTCTGCTGGCTGCGCGATGCGACGCTGACCTTGTTCGCGCTGATGGGCGGCGGGTGCCTGGACGAGGCCAAGGCCTGGCGCGATTGGCTGATCCGCGCCGCGGCGGGCAGTCCGGACGATCTTCAGATCATGTATGGCGTCGCCGGTGAGCGCAGGCTGACCGAATATGAGGTCCCCTGGCTGCCGGGCTATGAGAAATCAGCGCCGGTCCGCATCGGTAACGCCGCCTCCGGACAGGTCCAGCTCGATGTCTATGGTGAAGTCATCGCCGCCATGTATATCGCCCGCAAATCCGGCCTTCAGCCCGATGACGATGACTGGGCGCTGGAAATCGCGCTCCTCGACCATTTGGAGAAGATATGGGAAGAACCCGACGACGGCATCTGGGAGGTGCGGGGCGGCCGCCAGCATTTCGTCCATTCCAAGGTCATGGCCTGGGTCGCCTTCGACCGCGCCATCAAGTCCGCCGACGAATTCGGCCTGAAGGCGCCTGTCGCGCGCTGGCGCAAGGTACGTAACGCGATCCATGCCCAGGTCTGCGAGCGCGGCTTCGACAAGAAGCGCAACAGCTTCGTACAGGCCTATGGCAGCAAGGCGCTGGACGCCGCCTTGCTGATCATCCCCAAGGTCCGCTTCCTGCCGCCCTCAGACCCCAGGGTGAAAGGCACGTTGGCGGCGATCGAGAAGGAGCTGTTCCGCGACGGCTTCGTGCTGCGCTACGACACCGGCGTCACCGAGGACGGGCTGCCGCCGGGGGAGGGGGCGTTCCTGGCCTGCAGCTTCTGGCTGGTCGACAATTACGTGCTGCAGGAGCGCTATGACGAGGCCCGCGAACTGTTCGAGCGGTTGCTGTCGCTGCGCAACGATGTCGGCCTGCTGGCCGAGGAATACGACCCCAGAGCCAAGCGCATGCTGGGCAATTTCCCGCAGGCTTTTTCCCATCTGGCGCTCATCAACTCGGCCCGCAACCTGATGATGACCAATGGCCGGGTGCACCCGCCGGGCGAGTCGCCGCATGAGCTTCATCCGGCGGCCGGAGGGGTGCGCTAGGGGGAAGCGGCACGCCCTCCTGCTAAGGTGCAGTGATTTCGAAATGCTCGTAATTCAAGTAGCTGGCTTTAGGATAGCCGGGCGCCACGGCATAGGCGGACACATATTGGGTTTTTGAGACAGTAAATGGACCGGTGTATTTTACGACATTAGGGGCCGGCGATCCGAAAAGGTAATAATAGATGGTGGCCCCGGGCGTAGAGTCTTTGAGATGTATGGATTGCGGTCCTTTATAGGTGCCTGTCTTGATCGAAAATACAGGTGTGGCGGGCACCCCGGCTGCCGGCTTGACCTGCGTTACGGAATTTATGTTCACGACATTGGCCGCCGTGACCGCCCCCGATTTGTAGTTCAGAAGGGGGATCGAGTCGAAAGGAGAGCCGAAATTGTAAACCTTGTCGGAATTGATCGCGTCCATGACGGCGAGGCCTTCAGCCTGACTCGCGCCGGCGATGCCCTGCACGCCCATGATCTGACCGATGACGGTGAAGCCGCCATTCTGGGTGTTGAGGTTCGTATTGTTCTTGACGTTGAAAAAGAACTGATCCGTTGCGCTGTTGGGATCGTTGCCCAATTTCGCCATCGCGAGCGTGCCCCGGATATTGGGGAGTTTGAACTCGTTCACGACCGGCGCGACGGTCGGAGACGTCGACGTCTGCCCTGGGCCGGTGAGCTTGTAACCCCCGCCCTGGTTCACAAAGCCGGCGACGACGCGGTGGAAGAGGGCGTTCGTGTAGGTCCCGTTGTTGACGTAGTGCAGGAAGTTGGCGACGTTTTTCGGCGCGGCGTCCGGGCGAAGCGCGACATAGATTTTACCCTGCGTCGTGTCGAACAGGTACGTATCGCCGTCCGGGGCCGCGGCGGTGACGTCCGTGCATAACCCGTCGATGGATACCGACGTGGTTCGAAAGCCGTTGCCGGCAATCCGCAGAGCGGCTGGGAGATTGCCGCTGGTTTTTGGGGCGAACGTGACCGACACGGTGCAACTGGCCCCGGCGGCGAGCGTCGTCCCGCAAGTCTGCGACTGCGAATAGGCGCTTCGCGCGGCGCCGACTAAATCGATGGATAGAGATGTAGCGGCCGTGTTTCCCGTGTTCTTGAATCTGACGGCCCGCGTGACCGCCTTTGCGCCGATATTGACGACCGGAAATGCAAGGCTCGCCGGGGTCGCGACGATTCCGGCCGCGGCGATCCTGCCGGTGGGCGTCTCGTCATTTTCGACGGATAGTGAAGGCGTGGTGCGTACGGAATTCTCCGCGGCGCAAGAAGGCTTTACCCCCGCGAGAGCCGGAACGATCAAGCTTACAGCAACGCAAAGCGGCGTTCTCAGCATGGGGCACTAACCTGCATGATTTTCGGGGTACAAGAGTCGCGTTGATACTAGGTGTTTGCCTGATTCCGCCCAAATTCACGAGCGTTACGTCAGATGGCGGCAGGCGCATGGGTAAGGTCGGTCTGCTGGCGGAGCTCGGCAGGTGATTCAAGTTATGTGGCTCAGGACCAAATCGGTGCCGTCAATGCGCACCTCCACTTCATCCACTTCGGATCCGGCCGACAGCGGTTCGGGGAATGGCTGCTCGAACGCATAGCAGCCGTCGCCCTTGCCCGCCTTCTGCAGATCGCTCCGATAGCGATTAGCCGTGCCGCGCGCCAGAAGCCTTCCATGATGCCAGACGGAATAGCCGAAGCGATGCTCCGGCATGAGCGGGGTCCATAGCCACCCGCGGGCCTGTGCGCGGTCGATCAAATCCAGATGGGCCTCGACCCGTAGATGCGCCGCCTTCGCGATGCCGTCGGCCAGGGCGGTAAGAACGATATCGCGCCTGTATTCGCGGCGGAATTCGGCCTGGCTCCGCGGTGAACCGCGATAGAGGGTGATACCGCCGCGGAAGGCATTTCCCGCGATCAGGTTCGGGTTGTTCTCAAGGATGCTGCCCAGGATGCCGTCATTGTCGGGCAGTACGACATCCGGCAGTCCTTCGGACTGAAAGACCGTGCGATGCCAGTGATCGTAAGTGGCGGCCAGGCCGTCGATCTCGTGATGGCGCGGGCCGGTCCGGTTCTTGATGCAGCTGCCGCACATCGACATCGGATAGATGCCCGATAAAATGCCGTCGCGCACGGTGGAGAAAGCCTCTCCCCGCCAGATGCTTTCTCCATCCCGACTGCCGACCGAGCCCAATGTCGGGCCGACGGCAAAACAGCACGGCTTAACCTCACCGGATTGCTTCACATACAGCGTCTTGAACGGCTCCATGCACGTGAAGCCGTCGCCCTCGTCCGGGGGGCGCATATCGAGCGCGCGACGGATATCTGGCGCGAAAATGTCCGGCGCGCTCGTCTTCCCGGTATCGACCGGCGGACGGAGCGCCACGACAGAGCGGGATGCCTCCTTGAACTCAGCCACCGGGACAAATCGATACGGCTTGCCCGGCTGCGTGGCCGGCTCCCGGCGCGCGGCCTGGATTGCCGCATACTCGGCCGCGTTCGCGGCCTGCTCCAGGGGGTAGATGTTGAGCTGCAGGCCCAATTCCCGGGCCCGCCTCATCGCCCGTTCGATGATCTCGCCTTCGACGTCCGGGCGAACGATCACCGCGTGACCGGCCATCGCATTGATGACGGCGCCATGCTCCTGCAGCGGCTTGACCTCGATATATTCGACGCCATGGGCCGCCATCAGCTCCACGAAACTGTCCAGCCGGTCGATATGATGCTGGAAGGCGAGGGAATTGATCACGACGATCGGGTAGAGGCTGCCTGACCGCTTCTTGGCTTCGTCCAGCCGCCGCAGTCCCCCCAGCACCTGATCGAACCGACCGCCGATATAGACATTCTCATATTCGTCCCGGGTGACGCCGGAGAAGCTGACGATAATCTTATGGACCTGCGACTTCACCAGCAGCTCGGCCAGCGCATCGTCCAGATGCATGCCGTTGGTGAAGAAATCGACCATCACCTCGAAGCGGGCGAGATACGCGATCGTATCGGCCAGGTTCGGATTGATGGTCGGTTCGCCATAGCCGAAACAATGAACGTTGAGGACATGCCGGAGCACGGACTCCAGCGGCTGCATGACGGTATCCGTGTCGAGGAAGCCGCGCTCCGCATCTTTCAGGGCGAACAGCCTGTGGGGATTGAGCGCGGAAAATGTCGGGCACATCGCGCATTTGAGATCGCAGATGTTGCTGATCTCGAGAAACAGCTCGGCCGGCCATGCCGGCATTTCCCGGCCTTCGGCAAAGGCCTGGAACGATCGGATGGTTTCAGCCTTATCGGCCAGCGGAGTGGTCGTCATGACCGCTTTCATTTGGTCTTTATAACTTATCGCCTTTCGTCTTCTCGAATTTTTATGGCGCTGATTTTAGCTCTTGAGGGCCGCCGTCATTGGCGGTTTGGTAATGGAGCAAATCTTGGCGCAACTACGATCTTCAGTACTGCCGATCGAGCGGGCATGGCGGGAACGCGGCCGCGAGTCCAGCGGGGACATTGCCGCGATCTATAACCGGGCCGGCGACGCTACGCGGCCTACGCCCACGGCGATCCGCAACAGCTCTTCGCCTTCGCTGCGCGCCGCCGGCCGGAGGGCGACGTGAGGAACTGGCGGACGGTTCTGGCACCGGTGACGATGCGGGGAATAATGATCGGTTCTTCCGGTGAGTCATTCCCGCGAAGGCGGGAATCCAGAGCAGTCGAGCGCTGGGGCGGGGAGATGGATTCCCGCCTTCGCGGGAATGACTCAGAGTTGAGGGCCGGCCAGCGGCCCCTGAGGGTTCTAAATGCTTGAGTTCAACTACCGCCCGGCCGGCGAGAAACGGCCGCCGCGTCATCTCGACGATGGGCTGTCTTTCCTCGTCCGCTATGTCGCGCCGGGCGCGCAGCATATGCCCTGCGAGAAACCCTGCCGGACACGGTCGGCCGCGCTCAATTTCTGCGTCATCCTGCGCAATCTCGGGGGCGAGCCGATGGAACTGCTGCAACTGGTCTGCGGCCGGCCGGATGCGGTGCTGGACGGGCAGGGCCTGGAGATCGCGATCGACCGCCAGCGCACGCGGCTGGAAACCGAAGCCGTTCCGCCCTGGCGGTAATTATTGAACCATATGGTTGACCATTCTGCTCAGGCAGGATATTAAACCGTATGGTTCAACTTCAACCCAGCCAGCTCGACCAGGTCTTCCACGCTCTGTCCGACCCCACGCGGCGCGCGATGTTGCGCAGCCTGGCGGACGGCGAGCGCAAGATCGGCGACCTGGCGACACCGTTCAGCATGTCTTTCGCCGCCGCGTCCAAGCATGTCCGCGTGTTGGAGGCTGCCGGCCTCGTCCGGCGGCGGATCGAAGGCAGGGTGCATATGTGCCGGATCGAGCCGGAGCCGCTGCGCTCGGCCGATGAATGGCTGCGTTTCTACGAGGCCTTCTGGAGCCGCAAGCTGGACGATCTGGAGGCAATCCTGCGGGCGGACGATGCGGCCGCGATGATGAAGGGAGGCATGAAGCCATGACGAAGCTGGTCTCGGCACGGATCACGCGCCGGTTCCATTACCCGCCCGAGCGGGTCTTCGATGCCTGGGTCGATCCGAACGTCGCGGGCCGCTGGCTGTTCACCTCGCCGATGAGCGAGACGCACACGACCGAGCTGGACGCCCGCGTCGGCGGTAAATGGACCATCGTCGATCGCCGCGATGGGGTGGATTACACCGCGATCGGCGAATATCTGGAGATCGACCGGCCGCGCCGTCTCGTCTTCAGCTTCGGCATGCCGCAATTCTCGCCCGAATCCTGCACGGTGACGGTCGAGATCGTGCCGGTGGCCGGCGGCTGTATCCTGACCTTGACCCAGGAGCCGGTGCCGGAGAACACCGAGGCCGGCCTGGTCGAGGGCTGGAGCCTGATGTTCAAGGGCCTGGCCGCGATTCTGACGCCGCACGGCGCGCCGGGTGAGATCGTCGAGCCCGGCACGATCCGCTTCGAACGGCTGCTGCCCGGCCCGGCGGAGCGTATATGGGAATTCCTGGCGGACTCCGACAAGCGCGGCACATGGTTCGCCTGGGGCGAGATGGCGCCCGAGGTCGGCAGCGAATTCCAGCTCCGCTTCCATCATGCCGAGCTGTCGGCGAACCAGGCGCCGATACCGGAGAAATGGAAGGCGATCGAGGCAGGCCATGTGAGCGGCACCTTGCGCGTCACCCGCTGGGAACCGCCCAAAGCGCTCGCTTTCACCTGGGGCGACGGCACGTCGGAGGTCACCTTCGAGTTGACGCCGATGGGCGGCTGGACCCTGCTGGTTCTGACCCACCGCCGGCTCGCCGACCGGGCGGCGATGGTGGGCACCGCCGGCGGATGGCACTCGCACCTGCGCATGCTGGCCGACCGGGTGGCCGGCACCGAACCGCCGGCCTTCTGGGCCGTTCATGGTGAGAATGACGGTCTCTATGAGAGGATTTTCCCCAAATGAGCGATCTCGGGAAGCTGGGAACCGCCGCCATGGTGAAGTTCGAGCGGCGCCTGCCCGGGCCGGTCGAACGTGTCTGGGACTTCCTGACCGACACCGCGCGCCTCCCGGGTTGGTTCGGCAATGGCACGCTCGAGCCGCGCGCCGGCGGCGCCGTGCGGCTGATGGATGGTCACGTCCGCGGCGTCGTCACCCAATGGGACCCGCCGCGTAAGCTGGCCTACACCTGGAACGTCCTCAATCCCGGCGAGGACCGGTCCGACTATCCCGAATCCTATCTCACCATCACCCTGGAACCGGCCGGCGACGAAGTGCTACTGACGCTGACCCACCTGCCGGTGCTGGAGCGGTTCGAGAAGCAGAACGCCATGGGCTGGCATACCTATCTCGATATGCTGGCGGCGGGGGTAAGGGGCGAGCCTGTCGAGGCTCGGCCGGTCTATATGGCGCGCAATGCCGCGCTGTATGGGGTCGATCTGGGTAATCTGGCGCGCTGACCCGCGCTTATCCCGGATTCAGCCATTCCCTGTACTGGGTGAAACGGTCGGCCAGCATGTCCAGGAAAATGCGGATCTTGACCGGCAGGTGGCTGCGATTGGCATAGACCGCGTTGATGACGAGTTCCACCGGCCGGTAGTCCGGCAGCAGACGCACCAGCTGGCCGCGGGCAAGCTCATCCGCCATCAGGAAAGACGGCACCAGGAAGATGCCGCGCCCTTCCAGCACGAAGGCACGGAGCGTTTCGGCATTGTTGGTGACCAGGTTGCCCTTGATCGGCGCCGACACGATGCTGCCGTCCGGGGCCTCGAAACGCCACTCCGCGCCGAACGGGTAAAAGCTGTAGCGCATGCAGTTGTGATGGGCGAGATCGACCGGCGTCGCGGGCGCCGGGTGCTTTTCGAGATAGGACGGGGCGCAGCATAGAATGTGACGCCAGCTGGCGAGGCGGCGCACGATCAGGCTGGAATCCTGAAGCGGCGTGGTGCGGATCACGAGATCGTAACCTTGTTCGATCAGGTCCACCGTCGCCTCGCCGGCCGTGAGGTCGATCGAGACCTGGGGATTGAGCGCCAGGTAGTCGGCCATCACCGGGTTCAGGAAGCGCGCCATCACCGCGCTGGCATAGATGCGCAGCTGGCCCTGCGGCGTCGCCTGCTGAGCGCCGGCGATCTGGTCCGCCTCCTGCAGGTCGGTCAGTATCTGGCGCGAGCGGTCGTAATACTCCTTCCCGATGTCGGTCAGGCTGACCTTGCGTGTCGTACGGTTCAGCAGCCTTACACCCAGCCTGTCCTCCAGCGCCTGGACATGATTGCTGACCATCGTCACCGACATATTGAGCTGCCGCCCGGCCGCGGAGAATCCGCCGCGCTCCACCACCTGTCCGAACACTTCGAGGCTGGTCAGCCGGTCCATCTTCGCTCCGATTGTTCAATCCGGGTTAGGATTATCAAATCCTGCTTGATGATCTTTCCTGATAATCGCGGATTATCGCAAGGGTGCGGATGCCGCATCTTCCAATCAAGAATTTTACGGCGGTCCGTCCCGGACAGCCGCTGTCGGATGGAGGATACAATGGTTGCAGTCGTTCGCCCCCAGCTTGCCCCTGAGCCCGCCGCCGTTCCGGAAGGGCCGGCTCCGCGCCGCCGCCTTGCCAAGCGCGCCCTGCTGGGGCTGGGCCTGCTCGCCGCCACCGCGCTGGCCGGCGATTTCGGGTACGACTACTGGACGGTCGGCCGCTTCATGGTCTCGACCGACGATGCCTATGTCCAGGCCGACTACACCACGGTTGCGCCAAAGGTTTCCGGCTATATCGCCGACGTGCTGGTGCAGGACAACGAGGCGGTGAAGGCCGGCCAGGTCCTTGCCCATATCGACGACCGCGACTTCCAGGCGGCCCAGGCCCAGGCGAAGGCCGGGGTTGATGCCGCCGAGGCGGCGATCGGCAATATCGATGCCGAGACCGCCCTGCAGCAGTCGGTGATCGAGCAGGCGCGGGCCGCCATCGGCGCCTCACAGGCCGCGCTGAAATTCAATCGGGCCGATGTCGTCCGCTACAGCGATCTGGCCCGAAACGGCTATGCCTCCGAGCAGCGGGCGCAGCAGAGCGAGACCGCGCGGTCCCAGTCGGCGGCCGAATTGCAGCGCGACCAGGCCGGGCTGACCGCCGCGCAGAAGAAGATCGCTGTGCTGGAGACCGAACGGGTCAAGGCTGTGGCCGAGCGCGACCGGGCGCAGGCGGTGCTGCGTCAGGCCGATCTCAACCTGTCCTACACGACCATCACCGCGCCGGTTGACGGCACCGTCGGCGCCCGGTCGCTCCGCGTCGGCGCCTTCGTCAATGCCGGTACCCAGCTGATGGCGGTGGTACCGCTCCACGCCGCCTATATCGTCGCCAATTTCAAGGAGACGCAGCTGACCCGGATGCGCGACGGCCAGCCGGTGACCGTGAAGGTCGACAGCTTTCCCGGCGTCAAGATCACGGGCCATGTCGACAGCCTGTCGCCGGCCAGCGGGCTCGAATTCTCCCTGCTGCCGCCCGATAACGCGACCGGCAACTTCACCAAGATCGTTCAGCGCATCCCGGTCAAGATCGTGCTGGACGACGCTCGCCTCGCCAATCTGCTGCGCGCCGGCATGTCGGTGGAGCCCAGCGTGAACACCAAGGCGACTGAGGCCGGTAGCCGGGTCGCGGGATTATAAATCCAGGGCGGACAATCCTTTCACATTTTCCCGAATTATCGCGGACAGGCCGAGGGTTCATTCTCTGCCTGTCCAGATCAGGGAGTTCGCGCCATGACCGTCGTCACCGCCGATCGTTTCGGCCAGATCAGCAAAGCCAAGCCCGCCCAGGCCAAATCCGAAGGCGGGGCGCGCATGTGGATGGCCGTCATCGGCGCCACCTTGGGCGCCTTCATGGCGGTGCTGAACATCCAGATCGTCAATGCCTCGCTGGCCGACATACAGGGCGCCATCGGCGCGGGCATCGACGATGGCGGCTGGATCTCCACCGCCTATCTGATCGCCGAAATCGTCGTCATCCCGCTATCGGGCTGGCTGGCCCAGGTCTTCTCGGTCCGCACCTATCTGCTGACCAACGCCGTGCTGTTCCTGCTGTTCTCGGCCGCCTGCGCCCTGGCTGAAAACCTTGGACAGATGATCGTGCTGCGCGCGATCCAGGGCTTTTCCGGCGGCGTGCTGATCCCCATGGCCTTCACCATCATCATCACCACGCTGCCCAAGGCCAAGCAGCCGATCGGCCTCGCGCTGTTCGCCCTGTCGGCCACGTTCGCCCCGGCGATCGGCCCGACCATCGGCGGTTACCTGACCGAGAACTGGGGCTGGCAGTACATCTTCTATGTGAATTTGGTGCCGGGCGCTCTGATGGTCGCGATGCTGTGGTTCTCGCTCGACAAGAGCCCGATGAATCTCGGCCTTCTTCGCCAGGGCGACTGGGCCGGCATCGCCACCATGGCAATCGGCCTGTCCTGCCTGCAGACGGCGCTGGAGGAGGGCAACAAGGACGACTGGTTCGGCTCGCCGTTCATCGTGAAGCTGTCGGTTACCGCCGCCGTCGCGCTGAGCGCCTTCATCGGCATCGAGCTCAACACCGCCAAGCCGCTTCTGAACCTGCGGCTGCTGGTCCGGCGGAATTTCGGCCTGGGCATCCTGGCGAACTTTCTGATGGGCATCGCGCTCTACGGCTCGGTCTTCATCCTGCCGGTCTATCTGGCCCGCATCCAGGGCTATAATTCGGAGCAGATCGGCATGGTGCTGGCCTGGACCGGCATTCCGCAGCTGGTCCTGATCCCGCTGGTGCCGCGGCTGATGAAGCGCTTTGACGTGCGGTTCATCATCGCCGCCGGCTTCGCCCTGTTCGCCGCCAGTAATTTCATGAATGTCGAGATGACCGGGGACTATGCCGCCGATCAGCTGCTGTGGCCGAACATCGTCCGCGCTGTCGGCCAGGCGCTCGCCTTCGCGCCTCTGTCGGCCATCGCCACCGCCGGGATCGAGCATGAGAACGCCGGTTCGGCCTCCGCCCTGTTCAACATGATGCGCAACCTGGGCGGCGCGATGGGCATCGCTGCGCTCCAGACCTTCCAGAGCAAGCGGGAGCAATATCACTCCAACGTGCTGACCCAGTCGGTCTCCGCCTTTTCCGAGGCGACCCGGACGCGGATCGACCAGCTGACCCACTATTTCATGGCCCATGGCGTGCCCGACCAGGCTGCCGCCACCGCCAAGGCGATTGCCGCGGTCGGCGGCCGGGTGCGGCAGCAGGCCAATATCATGGCCTTCAGCGACACGTTCTTCCTGCTGGGCGCCGCCTTGCTGATCGCGCTGGGTGCCACGCCGCTGCTGAAGAAAGCCGACCATCTGGAGGCCGGCGGCGGCCATTGAAGCCACCATTCGAGGAATGAAGGAGACAATCGTGAGCAGTTTGGTTCTCGACCGGCCGGCCCCAGCGGCGCACAAGGTCCACACCATGAAAGCCTGGCGCGTGAACGGCTTCGGCGGGACCGAAGCGATGATCCTCGAAGACGTGGCTGTGCCGGAGCCCGGTCCGGGCGAGATTCTGGTCAAGGTCCATGCCGCGGGCGTCGGCCCGTGGGACGGCTGGATCCGCTCCGGCCACAGTGCCCTGCCGCAGCCTTTGCCCCTGACATTGGGCTCGGACCTGTCGGGCACGGTGGCGGCGCTGGGCGAGGGGGTGACGGACTTCGCCGAGGGCGAGGCGGTCTATGGCGTCACCAACCCGCGCTTCATCGGCGCTTATGCCGAATATGCGGTGGCCAGGGCCGGGATGATGGCCGGCAAGCCCGAGAGTCTCGGCCACAAAGAGGCGGCTTCGGTTCCGGTGATCGCGGTGACCGCCTGGCAGGCCCTGTTCGAACAGGCGCGGGTGGGGCAGGGGCAGACCGTGCTGATCCATGGCGCCGCCGGCAATGTCGGCGCCTATGCCGTCCAGTTCGCCCGGCAGGCGGGCGCCAGGGTGATCGCCACAGCCGGTACCGGAGACATTGGAACGGTTCGCGCTCTGGGCGCCGACCAGGTGATCGACTATCGCTCGCAGCGCTTCGAGGATGAGATTTGCGACGTCGATGTCGTCGTCGACCTGGTGGGCGGTGAGACGCAGGCGCGTTCGTTCGCGGTGCTGAAGCGGGGCGGCATGCTGGTCTCGGCGGTGTCGGAGCCCGATCAGACCCTGGCCGCTC
>Ga0105238_10000854_pt1 | contig 31404 bp, 23 predicted proteins | sample KBSC34metaG_FD_81526 | JGI IMG/M metagenome (GOLD analysis project Ga0105238, IMG submission 81526) | Corn rhizosphere microbial communities from Kellogg Biological Station, Michigan, USA - KBS C3-4 metaG | ecosystem: Host-associated > Plants > Roots > Rhizosphere > Soil | place: Michigan, USA...
ACTCCTGCCGACCTTTGTGCGCGAAAACAATGTGACATAACGGACTTCCACGAGCGCAAGCGTTCCGGCCCGAGCGAGCGTTTTCTCACGAAGTTACGCTCAATTGTGTGTTGTCATCAGGGTGTGATAATGCCTTTACGCACTGCGTATAGGACGATTTCAGCTGTATTATGGAGCCCCAGTTTTTGCATCATGTTGGTGCGGTGTGTCTCAACAGTGTAAGGACTGAGGTTGAGAATCGCAGCTGCTTCCTTATTCGAGTTTCCCTCCGCCAGAAGTTGCAGGATTTCGCGTTCCCTCTCCGTCAATAGATCATACGAATCCTGAACGCCGCGCTTGCGCATCAGCCGTACGTCATCCGCTAGCAATGCCCGGGCAATCGCTGGAGAAAAGTACGGCTTTCCGACGGCGACCGAGCGAATGGCGCGCTCGATGTCTTCGTCTGCGTTGTCCTTGAGCAAATAGCCGCGGGCTCCGGCATCGAGAGCTTTCACGATGTAGCTCTCGTCGGTGTGCATACTGAGGAAGATTACACCCGTACGTGCGTTCTCGCGGATCATTTGTGCCGCCTGCAAGCCGTTCAGCAAGGGCATGGCGATGTCCATTATCACAATGTCCGGCTGCAGTTCCGCGGCGAGACGTACAGCTTCCCGGCCGTCCGCTGCTTCCCCAACCACTCCCATCCCGGAGATACGGTCAAGCAGAAGTTTCAACCCGGTCCGTACGATCCCGTGATCGTCCGCGATCAGGATGCGAATCATCGCTCATCTCCTTTACAGTGTCCTTCGCTGCGATTCGCTCCTTCGCTTTTGGTATCGGCAGACGGAACTCAACCCTGGTGCCATGCCCCGCTACTGAGGTCACTCGAAAATGTCCGCCAAGCTCTCGTATACGTTCCTCCATACCCACGAGGCCCAGGCCATCGCGCCGCAACGCTCCGGTGTCGAATCCGCAGCCGTTATCGGCCACGGTTCCCACGACCCATCCACCAGTTGCCTTCAGCGAGACTTCGACTCTATGCGCTCCGGCATGCTTGGCGACATTCGTGAGAGCCTCCTGAACCACTCTGTAGAGACAAGTGCTGTGGGTGTCGGGAAGGTGATCGAGCGCGGGATCCAACGCAGCCTCGATCTCTATGCTACTCGATCGCGAAATTTCTCTGATCAGCCACGCCAGGGCCGGAGTCAGGCCCAGATCGTCGAGCATAGAGGGCCGGAGCAACATGGCTATGTCTCGAACCACGCGAAGAGTCTGCTCGACGATGCTCATCGCATGCGCGATCCGGGAGGGAAACTCACTTCCGGAATCGCCGCACGTTCGCGCTATACTCGACAACTCCATGCGTAGGCCAGTGAGCATTTGGCCGACCTGATCGTGCAATTCGCGCGACAAGTATTTTCGCTCCTGCTCCTGGGCTGTGCGCACCTGCGCGGATAAGCGCCGCAATTCCGATTCGGCAATTTGGGAATGGCGTTCGAGCGCGACCATACGAGCCAGCGTCACGCCGGCAATCCCAAACCCAAGCAATAGAGCCAATCCGGTGGTCCAGGCCAGCGAGGCGCGAAAGTCCTGGTCGGCCCTTGTGATCCGTTCTCTCTCTCGAAAGAAATTATCGGTCATCATCCGTTCCACTTGGTCGGCGAGGGCAACGATCTCCTCGCGGCGCCGGAGCCTCTCTTGCAGAAATACCGCGCGGCGGGCGTTCTTTTCTGCAAGGGTCAAGTCCAAAGCAATCCGGGTGGGATCCAGATAGGTTTCGACTTCCAGGCGAAGGCGCTCCAGAGCCGTTTTCTCCAACTCGCTTTGAGACGACGCCGTCAAGATCCGGAAGCTATCGTTGGTGCTGATTCGAATCTTTAAAAACTGGTCAGCGTACTGCTGCGCGTGGTTGGGGTCGGCGTCAAGCAAGTAGTCGCGCGTAAGGATTCCGGTGAGATACACGTTGGCGCGCAGGGCGGCAAGCGCGTTCCCAGCCTCAAAATGGGCGTTGTGAAGCGCCGCGACGCGCAGTTGGGCGGCAGTGGCATTTCGCCAGATCGCAAAGGCTGAAGCGCCGATGATCAGCAGTAGGCCGGCAAACGCCGCGGTGAGAAGAATAGACCTGCGTAAGCGCACAGATGACTCCAGGTTCAGTGTCTCTCGAAACGCACGGCTGCGGGAAATAGTCACTCTTGCCGGGCGGAGAGTTGTGCTCGCTTGAACTGGAAGGTTTCAGTTTTTCCACTGGGAACGACGGGAATGACTTCCATTTCCATGACGTCGCCCTGAGGGAGAATCTTGAAGCGCCGTTTGACGACATCGGAGCCTTTGGTTTCCATCTCGACAAGCCGAGGCCCATTGAACCACATCGACACCATGGCTTTTTTCCCGGCGGTCTTGATCTCGCAGGTTGTACCCTCCGTGCTGCACGCAAAGTCTGCGACCTTGCCGCCAGCGTCCAGTTGCATGACTCGGATCGAGTTTTTAGCGGTCGAAAAAGTCCAGGACAAAGCTGGGCTGTTTTCCGCCGCGCCCTGCAGTTCCCATGAACCTAGCAACTTCTGACGGTCACTCTGGTCGTCTGCCAGTGCTTCTCCGGACAACGACAGTAGCAGGATTACGATAAGGTGACTTGGTTTCATGGCACGTTCGCTCCTTTTGAAATTTATCTTAAAAACCTCTCTCCGAACTTGCGCTAAAGCCCAGAGAGAGGATCGCCGAGGAGAACCATCAACGGGCAGCGGTAATGTGAGCCCGACGGTTCTTCTGCCAGCAAGCCTCTGTTTGATCTGTACAGACGGGGTGGTCTTTACCGAAGCTGATCACTGTCAATTGAACGTCAGGAATGCCCATCGTGGTCAGAAACTCCTCCGCCGCGCGCGCCCGTTTATCGCCCAGAGCCACATTGTATTCCTCTGAGCCGCGCTCATCGGCGTGGCCCTCGATCACCAGTTTTTGTCTGGGATAGCTGGCGAGAATATCGCGGATCACACCGACGTCGTCCTTGAGCACGGTGGTGGCGTCAGAGCGGATGGTGGCCTTATCGTAATCAAATAGCGCGTCTTCCAGACGCGCGAGGCGCTCATTGAGGGTCGCGCGTTCCTGTGGAGTCATCGTGGCTGCCGTGCGTGTCGTATTCGCAGCCTGGCTAGGTGTCATTGTCACAGGAGCAGCTCTGGGGGTAGCTCTAGGCGCTGGCGCCTGCGTAGCGACTGCGGCCGGAGTTGGCGCAGGCGGCACGGAAGCGACGGGAACGGCCTTATGGCAAGCGGCGATGGAAAGAATCCCCGCCAAGCCGATCGCTACAAAAAGTTGCTGCCTCATGATCATGATCTCCTCTTCCAGGTATCCGGCAGCCACGAAGCTTTTGAAATCCAACCGCGAAAGCCAGCAAGGCCGGATATGGTCTCTCTATCCATCAAACGCCAATCTAGCCAGCGGAACCATCCCGTAAAGGCACCAAAGATGGGCCACCTATACACCGAAGCTTTTGGTGGTCATCCTTTACTTTTGACTTTCTTGAGGCCGATCCCGTGTGCAGGAACTTCCATGGCCGGTGGAGCAGCCGAGGGAGGGCATGGGGACTGGTGGCAGTTCGTATCTGGCGTTAACAAGCGCCCAAAAAAGAGAAGCCCTTGGGGAGCTTTTCCTCTTACTTGCGACTCGATTTAACTCAGAATACGAATTTGGCCGACACCTGAAGAATTCTCGGATCGTATGAACTGGTGATGGTCCCAAACGGTCCGGCCCCGAAAGTGGAATTCACCGGAGCTGAAACCGTGCCCGCTCCTTGGTTCGCGCCCCCTGGACGCATGGAGTTGGGCAGGTTGAATGCGTCGCCGCGGATATCCATCCGCAGAGATTCGCGAAGCCGGAAGCTTCGCGAGATCGACATATCGATCTCGGAAAAGCTAGGCCCGTAGATCGAGTTGGCTTGCAGATTTCCGAGAACTCCCAACCCTGGAAGGGCAAATGCTTTGGCGTTCAAGAAAGGTACGCACGTGCCCGTGGGCGGACAGGCGGTCGGCGAAGAAGTGGTGTCGGACAAAACCAAATTCGGCCGCTGGCCTCCAAAGCCGTTCGCAAGATTGTCGGTTGCGTCTACGATATTGAGCGGCGCGCCGGACTGATAGCGGATGATGAATCCCAATTGCCAGCCTGAAGCAATCCAGCGCAATCCGTTATTTTTGAAGCGCGGCGTCTGGGCAACGCCCGACAGATTGAAGATGTGCCGACGGTCCCAACCGCAGGCTCCCTTGTCGTAATCGATGCTGGCCGGATCCAGGTAGGTGTTGTTCACGTTCATAGTTCCTCCGCCATGGCCGAATCGGTCCGTGGTAAGGCAGTGGCTCCAAGTGTAATTGGCGTTGAAGCTCACGCCTTTAGCCAAGCGGCGATTGACCGAAAGCAGCAGAGCGTTGTAAGACTGAGTGCCGCCATCGTTGACACCGTCGACGGACCCATAAAACTTGCCCTGGGTAGGATTCACGAAGTTGAGCAGACGTCGTTGGTTTACTGTGGTAGTGCATTTCGTCGGGAACGGAGCGGTTGCGCCCAGTGGGCAATCGGAAGTCAAAACCGATGGGTTCAGCGCATTCGTCAACCAGAGGTGTGCCGTTTCGCTTCCGATATAGCTGGCCGTCACCAGCCAAGGTACGCCGATCTGTTTCTGAATGGTCAAATTCCAGGAATTGACGGCGGTATTTTTCTTTTGAGGATCCAGACTTAGATAGGGTCCGTTGAGTACAAATAGAGCATTCTTGGGATCTGGCGAAACCGGGAAGGGATTCGGTATGGCCGTCCATGGATTGTCCAAGCTATGCGCTAAGCCCGCGTTGGTCCGAGTTTCGTCACCGAATGGCGGGCCGATCGTCATATTGATGAGGGTCTGGCCATTGGGGTAGTCGAAGAATTCTCCCCAGGAAGCTCTAATGGTCATTCTGCCATCGCCCCTGGGATCCCAGGCCAAACCTACGCGCGGTGCTATATTTCCCCACCTCTTATTGACGCTGGAATCGGGGAAGCCGGGATCACCTCCGAAGTATATTCCCGCCGGCGCCTGCGGAAACACTGTGCTCTTCGTGCCACTTGTGAAGCGCGCCATATCGAACCACATGTTGGCGCCGTTGGTGACGGATACCGGGAACCAGGGCTCCCAACGCGCTCCATAGTTCAGAGTCAGGTGCTGCGAAATCTTCCACGTGTCTTGCGCGTAAATACCCAGGTACCACTGCCGGGTGAACAGCGTGTTCGGTTCAGCCTGATCCAATCCAGCGCCGCCGAGCGCGCCCAGCAAGAAATCCGATAAAACTAGCCCGGTAAGATGGTTGTCGAAGTTATAGGTGCCGGGAGACCGGACGTTGGCATAGGACACCGAGTTCCACAGTGCGAAGTCCCCGCCAATGATAAATTGGTGAGATCCGCGCACCAAACTTAAATCGTTGCCGATCTCGTAGGTGTTACCTCGGAAGTTAGAGTTACTTTCAGTTCCATTACCAATATTGAAGCCACCGGCTGTGCCGCCGGCGCCCATGCTGATTTGCATGTAGTGGGGCGTATAGCTGAAAGCATTGATCCCCACGTCAATGGGTCCGAAATCGTCCACGGCGGACCGCTGGATCGCTGTACGGTCATAGGCAGCACGGAAGGAGTTGACCGTAGTCGGGCTGATGAGATACGTGTCCCCGTAGGTATAGGTCTGCGCTAGATTATCACGCCCGCCGGTGACAGTCGCCAGAATATTCGCATTCAGCGTATATGGAATCGGCTGATGATAGGTGGTCGCGATATAGCGCGCGAACATCGTCTGTTTGTCGCTCACCTGATAATCGCCGCGTCCGACGCCCTGGATTTCGTTCTGGGCGGTAACGATGCCGAAAAACGACTTGCCGCAGGGATCGCTGGTCTTCGGCAGATACTTGGTAGCGATCGCCACCGCCGCCGGGCTTAACAGATTCGGGTTGATGTGGTTGTTGACGTCGAACCCCTGGGCAAGCGGAAGTTGTTTTCTGGTTCCCTGGCACTGGGCGGAAGCGTAAGAGCTGAAGTCTCCTGCGATCATGGCCGCGGTCGGTACAATGCCGAAGTTGGTGGGGGGCGCCGTGCGGGTAACCGTGGCCTGAAGACCAGCGAAGAAGAACAACTTATTGTGAATCACCGGACCGCCGACCGTTCCACCGAACTGATTCCGCTTCAGCGTGTCGCGACTGGCCGCAAAGAAGTTGCGTGCGTCAAACACGCCGTTGCGGATGAATTCAAACGCATCGCCGTGAATACTGTTGGTGCCCGACTTGGTGACCGCGTTGACTGACGCTCCGGAGTGCACTCCGTTTTGGGCAGTCAAGGCGCTAGTTTCTACTTTGAACTCTTGCAAGGCGTCTGGAAACGGCAAGGGCATGTTGAAATTGTCATAGGGGTTGTTGTGCATGGCCCCATCCAAACGATAGGTGGTTCCGAAAGATGTCCCGCCCGCGACCGAGATTCCTTCACCGCCGCTAGCCCCTTGCCAGGAACGGCTGGAAGAGGTCGAGGCCACAACTGCCGGCCCGGACAGCGTGATCAAATCAGCCGCGTTGCGCCCGTTCAGCGGCAATTCCAGAATGCGCTGGTTTTCCAGCACTTGCCCGACGCCTGTGGCTTGCGTCTCCACCTGCGTAGTATTCGCTTCCACCTGCACGGACTCCGACGCGGTCCCGATCTTTAAGGAGACGTCCACTGTCGGATTCACCGAGACTTGCAGCACGATCCCTGTTTGCGCGAAGGCGGAGAAGCCGGCCTTCGTCACATCCATGCGATACGGCCCGATGGGCAGATTGGCGAGCACATAGACTCCGTCGGCACCGGTGGTTGTCGTGCGAACCGCACCGGTGTCGGTTTGCGTGGCCTTCACGTCGGCACCCGGAATGGCTGCGCCAGTAGGGTCGCGAACCGTACCCTGAATTTGAGAAGTGCTCTGCGCCCAACCTAAGGCTCCGATGGCGAGCAGCAAAAATACGCGAACCTGAAACCTAAATGTTTTCATTCGAACCCCCTCGGCGACTCTTGAAATCCAGCAAGGCCGGATTTAGTCTCTGCATATATCAAACGCCAATCGAGCCCGCTGGACCATCCCGTAAAGGCACCAAAGAAGCTTCAGCCTGAGCTGGAATACTCATAGTGACGTGACCTCCATAAACCGTCCGAAATGGAATACGATTTTGGACGAACGAAAGGGGAAAGCGGATGAGCAAGAGCAAGCACAGCGAGGCGCAGATCATCGCCGCGCTGAAGCAAGTGGAAGATGGCCGGTCGGTCGAGTACTTGGCTCGGGAATACGGTGTTTCCAAGCACACGATTTATGCCTGGAAGTCGAAGTATGGGGCATGGCTGTGAGCGAGGCGTAGTTACACGGCAATCCGCCCGCGGCGCTCCTACGCGAGCACGCAAATATATAAGCGCCAGTAGCCGTGGCTTGCTGTTGATTCTCCGGGTTTCAAAAGACCTCGGTTTTCCAACAAATCACTGGGCAGGCCCGTCAGTACCCGGGCGGATCGCTTGCCGGGAAAGACTCCGACGCTTCATCGATCATTCGTTCTTCCGCCTCGCGAATGTCTTTTTCGGCTTGGAGCCAATCGTCCATGGCCGAACCTGGTCGGTTACCACGCCGCCTATAGAGTTCCTGAGCACGCAGGCGGACCCTCTCTTGGTGGGGAAGGAGTTCCATACCGCTCTTAGTTGTATCGGCTGTTGGCATCTCTTCACCTCCACTTTGTTAGACGGAGTTTTGGGTAGGTCGGTTCAGGCCAAATCCCGGTACCAGGTCGCAAACTACTGTATTACTGGTAGGGTTAACCGATGGGCAGGGGCGCATACTTGTTGTATGCTTGCGAAGGACTTTGAAGTGGGTGATTGGGTGACCGTAAATGGCGAAGGCGACACACTCTGTAAGGTCTGGAGTAGCATTGCCGGGACCGCCTTTATAGTGCCGTTGAAACGTCCCTCCACGGAAGGATGGTACGTCGGGGTAGGGGATTTAACGGATCGGAATGCTTTACGGAATGTCTCGCGCAGCGATTGATCCGAAACTCCCAGTCCGCTGATAAATGAAGAGAACGCCTCTATTACTTTGTCAGTGATGACAGCCCCAACGTCGATGTACCTCTCTTGGTTCGCCTTCGCCGGCGACGCACGGGAAACTGCAGGATCGAATCAACTCATCCGGTAGCGTTCAACTGCGGCGACATCCCATTCGAAGCCGGCGCCCGGGCGATCCGATACGATCGCCATGCCGTCGACTATCTTGAGAGGCTCCTGCAAGATCGCGTCCCCCCAATCGACGTACTCCAGCCAATGGGCTGTCGGCGTCGCCGCAAGTAAGTGTGCGCTCACCTCGGGAAAGAGGTGAGATGACATCAGGATGTTACGTGCCGAAGCAAGGGCCGCCGCATCCATCCAACCCGTGATGCCGCCGATCCTGGCAAGATCGGGCATGACGAGATGACAGGCTCGGGCCTGCACCGTGGCGGACATCGCCTCGACGCCGTTGAAGTTCTCGCCGAGTTGCAGAGGAATCTTGCTCGTCGCTGCAATTATGGCATTTCCCGCCAGATCGTCGTGGCGGATCGGCTCCTCGAGCCAGGTGATTCCCTCCGACGCCAGTGCCTGGGCGCGCAACATGGCTTCCTCAAGCGACAGCGCCTGATTGTAATCGACCATCACGTCGATGACCGCACCCAATTGTTCACGCACCACCTTCAGAGCGGACATATCCTCTTTGAGCGTCGGATAACCGAGTCTCAGCTTGACCGCCTTGAAGCCCCGCTCGGTCAGTCGCATCGCCTCGTCCGCAACAGCAGCAGGAGTCATCAAACCCAGGCCACAAGAATTGTAGGCCCGTATCGGGCGCGGTGAACCGCCGAGCATGGATGCAAGCGGAAGGGCCGCGGCCCTAGCGAGCGCATCCCACATCGCCGCGTCGAGGCCTGAGAGCGCCATCCTTACCGTTCCGGTAACGCCTATCAGGGCAAATCTGCGCGCCAATTTGGCCGCGAGTTGGACAGGACGCACGTATTCGCCTGCGATCAGCGACGCCGCATCCTCAATCAGGAGCGTGAGGGCGCGTGCACCGGAAGGCCGATAGCAGAACAAGTATGTTTGCCCGGTGATGCCTTCCTCGGTCTCGAGATCGATCAAGAGCAGCGGCGCCTCGGTGACGCGTGCTGCGCTAGTACCGAGCGCATATGTCATCGGTACGAGAACGGGTGTCACGCGGGTGCTGCGGATTGTCAGCACTAAGCCTTCCTGGCTGGCTGCCTCGCTCATTTCACGAGGCTCTCATAGCCTGCCGCATGCAGGGCGAGGATGTCGGCAATCGCACGATTGAGCGGAGTGGGTACGCCTGCGGCTTCACCCAGCTCCACCACACCTCCCGACAGCCAGGGCACTTCAAGCCGATTTCCACGCTCTAGATCGTGGTGCATCGAAGAGGTCATATCGTAAGCCTGATTGTCCGCGAGAGCGAGGCGATGATCGGCATAATCGGAAGGCAGATCGATTCCATGCCCGCGTGCGACGACAACGACTTCCCGCATGACGTCGCGTAAGAAGGCACGTGTCTGCACGTTCTCTCGTATTGGTCCGATGGGCTTGCGCATCGTGGTCGTGGTACCCGATAGGCCCACTAGGAACACGTATTTTTGCCAGATCTCGCGCTGTATGTCAGTGCTCAGCTGCGCAGCGATACCACCTTTCAGGCAGGCTTCGAGAAGGCGCTGTCCGCGTTCGGAAGTTGTTCCATCGAGCTCCCCGAACAAGAGCCGCTGCATCCGACCAGTCTGCCGGATCACGCCGGGCCGATCGATCGTGGTGGCGACATATCCGACGCCGCCCATGACGCGTGATGCGCCGAACGCGTCGATAAGATACCGATCTTTCAAGACGCCGTTCTGAAAGGAGATAACCGTCGTGTGGGGGCCTACGATCGGCTTAACCGCTTCGATTGCGGCCGCCATGTCCCACAGCTTTACGGCGATCAACACGAAATCGGCGAGGTCAATCGACGACGGATCGTTGGTCACTGGCACCTGCGGGAGGTGAAAGGGCGCCGGTCCCCCCTCGATGGTCAATCCCTGCGAGCGCATCGCCTCCAAATGAGCACCACGCGCCACGAAATGGACGTCGGCCCCGCCGGCAGCCAGCCTACCGCCGAAATAACCGCCAACCCCTCCCGATCCCATGATCACGATCTTCATGCCATCACCGATTGAATGAGCTTCGCCTTACGTCGTGCAACCTCTACCGCCTGTTTTGAGTGGCTTTTGTTGAGCACGACGCGTGGTCTCCAAATCCACGTGTTTACGGCAAAAGCCGAGAAATCTTCGCGTTTTGCCAAGTGCTCGGCCGATTCGTTGGTCAGGTTCATTCGCCTGAATGTGCCGTGGATTTTCTCATATACCATTTGCGCGCTCCCTCTTGAACTATTTTCACGCGGATCAGATGCGTCGCGAGGCGGCACGCGCGATGCTGTTCCACAAATGCGTTTTTGCTTTGCTTATCACGGGGCAACCGCGAGCGCCTGCCATAGTCTAACTCCAAGCCACCACTCGTTCCCGCCGATTATGAGTATTAACGGGCTTCCATCCGAATGATTTGGGAAGCCGCGGGATTGTGCCGGACGACCCAGTAAAGTAACCACCCAGGGTATCCGATAGACGACTGATGACCATTGCCTTCAGACTCCGGCATTGGCGGGAAACCCACGGCCATGACATGATCGAGTACGCCTTGATGGCCGGTTTTCTCACAGTAGCTGCCGGAGCCGCGTTCCCACCGGTAGGGAACGCGATCCGCGCGATTTTCTCGCAAGTAGGCTCATCATTGAAACGTTTTTGAAGCGGACTTTATCTCACAGCCAGCTCCCCCCGAAAACCGTGCGGGTCCAAGTCATAAAGTCCCACCAACCCCCCATGCCCCTGCTTTGGTAAAGCGCGGGAAGGCGCGCCTTGGGTAGTGAGATCAGTGTTAGCGGGGACCATTCAATGATCTCATTTAAGTTCGAGGATGGCACCTAGCCCAGCGGTACCTTCGACCAAAGCGCCACAATCACCAAGCCAATTAACGCTGTCCAAACAATTGCAAAGTATAGTCGTCTCACATTTTGACCTCACAACTTAGCTCAAACCTTTGGCCACACTCCGATCTTTATTGGGTGCGGCCGCGATGCTGCAGCCTCGTTCGGGATAGTTAACCGACAGGCACAATCAGTTTCGCCGCCACCGTGGGGTGATTGCGCGCAGGATACGAAAGACGCCCTAGGTCTGCTTTCGGTGTTTGCCCTGTGGTCCCGGGGACTTTCCAGCCCAAAGACTCCGAACGCCATCTGGAAGGTAGAGTTGCATTGACAGAGGTCCGAATGGTTCGAGTAGGTCCCGCACACGTTCCGCTTCGTCCTCCCGGGGACAATAGGCAGCAAGGAGGCCAGCTCCTGCGTGCGACTCAGCGATATCGATATCTGCGAAGACTTCCTCGGTACCGAAAAAGCGGGAGAGAGTTGTCATTAGCTCTCCCCAAAGACCTACATCCGCCCTCATTTCCTCAAAAAACCGCAATGTCTCTCCGGCCGTCACAGCCACTACCTCATTCCTACTGAAACCCACCTCCCGTAACTTTTCAGCTGCATCCTTGGCGAGTTGAAAGGTGGAAAATGCTGCGAAGATGTAGTGAGTGGGATAGAACACCCCGAGTTTTGTTCGATAGCCGTGAAAGAAACGGTAAAGTTCACTCTTACCGACATTAGCGACTATCTTAGAGTTGGGATCTCGCCGAGGCCGATGCCAGCCGACCAACGGAGGCTGCCTTTGAACATTGTCCCCGAGCAGACCTGTGAGTTCCAATAAAACCAACCGTTTTAGGGATAAGTCAGTCAGCCCGCCGGCGGTTTCTTTCGCCCGATGCAGGCTGAACTCATACTCTTCTGGCATCGCACCAAGGAGATAAATACGCGCACTCTGTAAGTGTTCGAGGAGCAGATCGTCTTGACCATGGCGCAATTGCGTAATGAGATAGTCGAGCTTGGCTAAGCCGCGCTCGCGTAATTGCTCATCTAGAGCTCCGCGCACTATATTGTTCCTCCACTCTGCGGATGCTTGGTACCAAGGACATGTTACGCAATTCAAGGCGATCGCGCTGCATGGGCCATCCCAGGACCATTGAAACCATCGGATCTATTACGGAATCATGTTCAAATGGAATAACAAGTGCTCCACACAGAGAGGCAATGAGAGGATTGATGAGCGATGATTCTCTTTTCGCAACACTGAATCAGCCTGTCGTGGAATCGGCCTGTCGTGGAAGGCGAACAGTTAGTTCTACATAACGCCTCGACTGGCTCGATGGATTTGGTGTCCATAACCGACATCCCGCACAGTGACGCGGCTTTGGGCCAACCCCGCAAGCGTACGTTTTTGCAGAGAATCGCGAACAGTTCTAAAAATGTTGCAGAGGGTTCCCCTCCCATCGCGACGGTATTCGTGCTATCGGGGACTTATCTTATGCTGAAGGGCATTCAGACGTCTCTGCAGCAGCGGTACGGAAGGGGATGAAGGCACGATATTCGTGTGACCTGACACCGGAGAGAACACCGCGCGATGCGAATTGCGTTTCAATAACGGCGCTCTGGTCCGGCTTCAAGACATGCGAATTGGCCAGATCATGGAGGTGCTTTCGCTAGCGGGAACTCACCCAATACTCTACGAACCAGGGCTCAAAATAAGTGAGCGAGAAACATTTCGGAACCACCAACTGACGACCTGTTAGGATTGGTCCTCAAACTCAGAGGAAGACAATGTCACTACGCATCATTGAAAACGACGACTCCAACATTATAGAAATAGAAATCAGTGGAAAACTGGTTGCCAGCGATTTCCAGAGCCTGGAGTCTATCTTTCGGAGGATTGTGAAGCAGACTGGGAGGATTCGGATACTCTTCAGAATGCGGGACTTTCACGGTTGGGAACCCATCGCGTTCTGGGACGAGGTCAAGTTTGATCTAAAGCACTTCGGCGATATCGAGCGTCTTGCCATGGTGGGCGATAAGCAATGGCAGAAATTCCTCGGCGTGTTCGGCCGCCCATTCACTGCCGCGGAGATACGCTATTTCGATGAGAGTGAGCTTCCTGCGGCGAGAGTATGGCTGGCGCGCAATTCTATTTGAGACTTGCTGAGACGCAATGCTCAATCTTCACTCGTCTTGGCCAAGACATTGATCCGAAAGCGCTTTGAATTTGAAACAAGCGCTAGAGTGAAAGCCAAGTAACGATTTTGGGCCATCCGGTTCATCCGATGCTCATTGTGTTCCCTCTCGGCCTCTTAGCTGCTTCCGTTGGTTTCGACATCGGCTATTTTAAGGCCGGTAACTCGGAGTTCGCAATTGTCTCGTATTGGATGATTTCCGCCGGTATTATCGGAGGTTTACTCGCCGCGATATTTGGCGCGGTCGATTGTTGGGCGATTCCCTCCAGCACGCGAGCTAAGGCGATAGGTCTATGGCACGGTATTGGAAATGTGATTGTGACGCTACTCTTTATCGGTAGCTGGATTTTGAGGGATCGCGCAGCAGGATACGTTCCCTCGGATTCCGCTGTCATATTGTCCGCTAGTGCGGTGGGTTTGGCGTTGATTACGGGCTGGCTCGGCGGCGAATTGGTGGGCCGTCTGGGTGTGGGTGTGGACGAGGGAGCGCATCTGAACGCGCCCACTTCTCTGTCTAAACAACCAGCCTCAGCCCACAACGGACAGGCTGAAATACCAAGGCCTCACGGAGCCTGACCACGAAAGCCGAAGAATTCAGAGCATCCAGTGCGTGGAGCGCATTATGAAGCCCACACGACACCTCCATGATCTCGGCCAGAGTCTCTGGCTGGATAACATCACTCGTGGGCTCCTAACCGATGGGACGCTCCGGCACTATATCGATGAATTCTCGATTACGGGACTCACCTCAAATCCCTCGATTTTCGACCATGCGATTAAGGGTTCGGCGTTCTACGACGGTGCTATCCACGAAAAGCTGAAGCAGGGCAAGTCCGGCGAGGATCTCTTTTTTGACCTTGCAATCGATGACCTTAGGCAGGCTGCCGATCTGTTCCGCCCGATCTATGACCGGACGAATGGCATGGACGGTTGGGTTTCGCTAGAAGTGTCGCCCACCCTTGCCTACGACACGCCAGGCACAATCCTCGAAGTCGAGCGGCTTCGGGCTCGGGCTGCGCGGACTAACCTTTTCGTCAAGATTCCTGGTACACCACAAGGAATTCCTGCGATCGAGGAGTCTATTCTTGCTGGTGTGCCGGTGAACGTGACCCTCCTTTTTTCGCGTGAACAATATTTGGCTGCGGCCGAGGCTTATTTGCGCGGGATCGAGCGACGCATCCAAGTGGGCCTAAGTCCTGATGTTTGCTCCCTGGCATCGGTTTTCATCAGCCGCTGGGACAAGGCAACGCTGGAAAAAGTTCCTGCCGAGTTGCGAGATAAGCTCGGGATCGCCATCGCCAAGCGAACGTACAAGGCGTATCGCCAACTGCTCAATTCCGACCGCTGGCTGCGACTGGCGAATGCCGGTGCCCGGCCTCAGCGACTGCTCTGGGCCAGCACTGGTACAAAGGACCCGGCAGCGTCAGACATTCTTTATGTCAAGTCACTCGCCGCCCCGTTTACTGTCAACACGATTCCTGACAAGACTTTACTCGCTTTCGCCGAGCACGGCTCAGTCGGCGATCTAATGCCCCCTGACGGAGGCGACGCTGCGGAGATGATTGCGAGGTTCGCTAGAACGGGCATCGACTGTGACAGACTCGCTGCCGATCTTCAGCGCGAAGCCGCCGAGTCTTTTGTGAAAGATTGGAATGAATTGCTCACCTCCATTGCCTCGAAGAGCGCCGCATTCAGACTTGCTGGCTAAAGAGCAACTCGATGATCACGATACTTACAATCGAGCGCGAGTACGGAAGCGGGGCCGCTGAGATAGCCCGGAAGCTTGCGGAGCGCTTGGGCTGGAAGTTGTGGGATCAATCGCTCACCGACGAGATAGCCCGGCATATGAAGTGTGACCCTGATCAAATCGAAAAACATGGGGAACGAATAGACCCTCCATACTATCGTCTGCTGAAATCCTTTCTGCAAGGTAGCTTTGAGGGAAACCTAAACGCCCCACAGATGCAGATGGCGGATGCAGAGGGCATTCGCCGCGTCGCCGAACAAATGGTAATGGCGGCGGCCAACGAGGGGCAGGCCGTGATCGTCGGGCGAGGCTCGGCGTACTACTTACGAGACCGAGCTGATTCCTTCCATGTTTTCGTTTACGCGCCTTTCAAAGAAAGGGTGCATAGGTTGCAACAAGCGGGAAAGAGTGAGGATGAAGCGATTAAACTGGCCGAGACGATTGACCGCGGCCGCGCCGATTTCATCAAGCAATGTTTTGGCATCGAGTGGCCCGCCCGACATTTCTTTCATCTAATGATCAATTCCGGCATGGGTGATAAGACCGTGGTTCAGATGGTGCTGGACGGTCTATCGACCCTCCAGAAGGGAGCACAACCATACAGTCAAGCCGGCGATTGAGCCGCACCGGTTTGAACGTGTCTATCTTTGTAACAGAGCGTTGTCTCGCTCGTCATGACCAGCTAAGTAGAGGCGGGCTGGATCGATTGCTCCTTGCGTTCAGTTTTTAGTTTCGAAACAAATCCTGAAACATTAGATTTCCTCCGGGATCTAACAGACCGTAGGGCTTACGAGAAAATCCGACATAAGACGCTACATGACAATCAGCACTATGTAGGCACGAAAAACCGGATGTTATCAGGCCTGGCCCGGCCATGGCACAAATCTTTCACCGCAGCGCAAATAGCTTGGCGAAAGTCAGTATTGTTGCCGTCCTTCTCCTGCTTGGTGGGACAGTATGGGCGGCCTACAAAATCAATGCGGGAACGTTCATTACGGACGTCAATGTAGCTCGCGCCCAGCCTGTTCCTTTCAGCCACAAGCACCACGTTGGTGACGACGGCATTGACTGCCGCTATTGTCATACGTCGGTCGAGACTTCGTCCTTCGCAGGCCTTCCTCCCACAGAGACGTGCATGAGCTGCCATTCGCAGATTTGGGCGAATGCGGAGGTTTTGGAGCCGGTCCGTGCCAGCTTCCGCACTGGTAAGTCTCTCGAATGGACACGCGTCCACGATCTGCCGGATTTCGTCTACTTTAACCACAGCATCCATGTGAACAAAGGCATTGGCTGCTCGACTTGTCACGGCAGAATAGACCGGATGCCGCTGACGTACAAAGTAAATACGCTTTATATGCAGTGGTGCGTTGAATGCCATCGCAATCCGGCTCAATATGTCCGACCCCGGGACCAAGTTTTCAATATTGCATACCAGTACCCTGACAACCAGTCGGAGCTCGGTGAACGCCTGGTTCGAGAATACAAAATTCAAAGTCTGACGGACTGCGTGACATGCCACCGGTAGTCTTATGAAACACGACGAATCCGTCTACTGGCGCAGCTTAGAACAACTTGCTGCGACGGAAGAGTTTCGCGCGTTCGTCGAAGACGAGTTTCCGAACCGTACTCCGGATTGGAACGATCCTGAATCCCGTCGCGCCTTCCTGGGTGTCATGGGTGCATCGATCCTGCTTGTCGGGGCTTCGGCATGCACCAGGCAGCCGAAGGAACTCATTGTCCCCTACGTGCGTCAACCTGAGGAGGTGATTCCCGGCAAACCTCTGTTTTACGCTACCGCGATGAGCGTCGCGGGTATTGGTACTGGGGTGTTGGTTGAGAGCCATCTGGAGCGACCAACGAAGATTGAAGGTAATCCGGAACATCCCGCAAGTTTGGGGGCTACCGACGCTGCGATGCAAGCGAGCGTCCTGACCCTCTACGATCCCGACCGGTCACAGACAGTGACACGCAATGGCAACATCAGTGGTTGGGGAAGTTTCATCGCCGCATTAACCGCGGCACGAGACGCCGCCCAGCCGAAAAAGGGCGCGGGCATTCGAATTCTCACTGGGACGGTAACATCGCCTACACTCGCCGCCCAGATTCAGGATTTCCGTAGTGCGTTCCCTCAGGCCAAATGGCACCAATACGATCCATGCGGGCGGCATTCGGCGCGCGCAGGAGCGGTTACCGCCTTTGGCAGACCACTAAACACCATTTACCGCTTCGACCGTGCTGATGTGATCGTTTCACTCGACGCGGATTTTCTATGCTCGACGGTACCGGGCAGCCTGCGTTATTCCCGCGATTACAGCGCTCGCCGGCGCATTGCCGCCGAAAATCGAAGCGTTTCGCCTCGCCGCCTTTATATTGCCGAAAATGCGCCTTCAGTGACTGGTAGCATGGCCGACCACCATTTTCGGATGACCGCCGGGGGCGTGGCCGGGTTCGCGGAGGACATTGCTCGCGGCGATGCTGGTGCAACCTCCGCGGAAGTGCGTGCAGTGGTCAAAGATCTCCAAGCGCACCGTGGCGCCGGAATCGTAATGGCGGGCGAATACCAGCCGCCGCACGTGCACGCTTTCGTGCACACAATTAATCAATCCTTGGGCAACACGGGTAAGACTGTGATCTATACCGATCCGGTCGAAGCAAATCCAGTGGATGAAATCGCGTCTATCGCTGAATTGGTCAAGGATATGCGTACTGGTGCGGTCGAGACGCTGCTGATTTTAGGTGGGAACCCGGTCTACGACGCACCCGCCGACCTCAATTTCCTTGACGCGCTCAAGAAGGTGAAATTGCGGGCGCATTTGGGACTCTACCTAAATGAGACAGCGGCATGGTGCCACTGGCATATCCCGGAGGCGCATTACCTGGAGTCATGGGGCGACGCGCGCGCCTACGACGGCACGGCTAGCATCGTCCAGCCACTGATCATGCCTCTCTACGGCGGAAAGACGCTGGTACCGTTGCGAGGTGGTGTCACTTGGCCATCGGTGAATAGCATCCAAGGTCTAGATCAGTTCAAATTTGAGTCTGGTAAGCCACGCCCCTATTTATCAATTCATAGGATCTTTTGATTTGACCGTAGGCTAAGCGCACGCTAAATTCTAAACTGGAAGTACTTAAGGAGATTCGTGTATGCGTGTTTGGGTCGTATGTATGGCTTTGACGGCGGCGGCTTGGGCGGCGGATACAGGCACGAATTCAGCATCGGTCACTTTTGACAAGGATGTCCTTCCCATTTTGCAGGCAAATTGCCAAACCTGCCACAGACCCGGTCAGATCGCGCCCATGTCGTTCCTGACCTATCAAAGCACTCGTCCTTGGGCCAAGGCGATGAAGGCTGCGGTGGCTTCCCGCAAAATGCCGCCCTGGTTCGCCGATCCGCAATACGGCCATTACACTAATGACCGATCCTTGCAGCAAGGCGATATCGATATCATCGCGAAGTGGGCTGATGGCGGGGCCCCCGAGGGTGATGCCAAGGATGCACCGATTGCGCGCGAGTGGCCGGAGGGCTGGAGAATCCAGCCGGATGTCATTGTGCCAGGTCCCGTGATGGAGATTCCGGCACATCCAAAAAACAATGTGGTCGAGTGGATCTCAGTGACCATGCCAACCGGGTTTACGAAAGACACTTGGGTCACATCAGTGCAGATCAAGCCCGAACATCCCGAAGTTACACACCACATCTGTATCGCCTATATGCCCCACAACCCCAACGCGAAAATGGGAGTGCCGCAGTGGCAAGACAAGGAACGTGACGAAGACGGCGCGGCGATTCCGGAAAAGGGACCCACCTTTGGCGGCGGGCCACCGCGCGGTGCAGCTCCGGCTGCACGTCAAGGTGCCGCGGCTTCCGCTACTTCGACCAATGGTGGCGCGGAAGATTGCTACCTGCCGGGGAATCCGGCGGCGGATTACCGGGGACTCAAGGCTGCGAAATTGATTCCCGCCGGCTACGATGTTTTCTATAGCATCCACTACACACCCAACGGCAATACGTATACGGATCATATTCAGTTGGGATTCACAGTCGCGAAAGAAGCGCCAGAACGGCGTTACGTATCTTTGGCTGCGTCGGCGCCAATGGACTCCAAGCGGTTTGCCATACCGCCAAACGATCCGGCCTGGCTGAGTCCGCCGGCGGAGGCCACGTTTCTGCGAGACGTGGAGTTGGTCTTCATGATGCCTCACATGCACTACCGGGGCAAAGACGCAAAATGGACGCTGGAGTATCCCGATGGGCGCCAGGAAGTGGTGCTCAACGTTCCACATTATGACTTCAACTGGCAACTCGGCTACAACACCTCCATAAAAGTGCCGGCTGGAACCAAGCTGCACGTAGACGTTCACTTCGATAATTCGGTCAACAACAAATTCAATCCCAATCCAAACAAGACCGTATATTACGGGCAGATGACCTGGGAAGAGATGATGTACCAGTTCTTCGGCGTGGTGGTTGAGAAGGACGCCGATGTAACCAAGATCATCAAGCTGGCCGTGCCGCTCGCTGGGGGCGGCGGCTAAGCTTGACTCGCTGGTGACTCCAAGGGTATTCTAAACCCGTCCTACAGAGGTCGTGGTTGTGCTTGCACGTAAACTTGAGTACCTGATTGCACTTGCCAAAGAAGGTCACTTCGCCAGAGCTGCCGCGGCATGCCATGTTTCACAGCCAGCACTCTCCGCCGGAATTCAGCAGTTGGAGCATGAGCTGGGAGTTCAGATCGTCAAACGGGGGCAGCGGTTCCAGGGATTTACGGAGCAGGGTGACATCGTCCTGAACTGGGCGCAGCGGATGGAGATGGATTGTAAAAATCTCCGCCAGGAACTGCGCGACCGCACCAATCACTTGGCCGGCACGCTCCGTATCGGCGTATTGAACTCGACCACGCCGTTCCTGTCGATTTTCATGATCCCGTTTTCACAACGCTTTCCGGAAGTGAATCTCAAGGTCATGAATCATAATCCTTTTGACATTCAGCAGGGATTGGAAGACTTTTCCTTCGACATGGCGATTAGTTATTTGGACGACAAGCCGCGGCGTTACCGGTTTTCACACACTCTTTACACGCAAGAGTATTACCTGTTGACTCGAAAGGGGAGTCGATTTTCGCCGCAGGGCCCGGTCTCCTGGGAGGATGTGAAAGGCTTGCCGCTGTGCTTGTTCCCGGCGGAGACGCATGTGTTCGGGACCGAGGTTTACGAGACTTTGGGCGGACCTCATCCTGGTGTCGCGCGCGTCGAGACCAACGCTATGATGATTCTGCTCGATCACGTGCGGACCGGAAACTGGGCGTCTATTCTTCCCAAGCCAGTCCTCTTCATGATCGCGGGCAGCGATGAATTCGAAGCGGTTCCGCTCCCTCTCACGTCCGATGCCGGCGCTATCGGAATCGCGGTTCCTCATCGTGAACCCGAGTCCTATTTGGCAGAGGCGTTTTTTGAGCTCGCGACGAGTGCCGACGTGCTTGGCAAATTCCACGAGTTTTTCCAGCCTAGTCCCGCAGCCACGCACCGATAGAGTTTTTCTATCACTTCAAAGAAACCTTTGATTTGACCACCGGCCGGTGCCGCCTTATTCTGAGTCTCCGTTTCGCGTTCCGCAAAAGGAGAGATTCAAATGGCGAGCAACCGAGGTGTGGCTTATGTCGGTCCGGGCAAGGTAGAGGTCAAGTCCATCGATTATCCGAAGTTAAGGATGCCGAAGAGCGAGACCGATCCGTTTGGAGGCAAGGACGCCCCGCACGGCGTTATTTTGAAAATCGTCACGACGAACATCTGCGGATCGGACCAGCACATGGTACGCGGGCGAACTACGGCGCCTGCCGGACTGATCCTGGGCCACGAAATTACAGGCGAGGTAATCGAGAAGGGCAGCGACGTTGAGATGCTGAACGTCGGCGACATCGTCACCGTTCCATTCAACATAGCGTGCGGCCGCTGCCGCAATTGTCGCGAAGGGAAGACCGGGATTTGTCTCACAGTGAATCCGGCACGTCCTGGTGCGGCTTACGGCTATGTCGATATGGGTGGTTGGGTGGGTGGCCAAGCGGAGTATGTGTTGGTCCCCTATGCAGACTTCAACCTGATCAAGTTCCCTAACAAAGAGAAAGCTCTCGAAAAAATCAAAGATCTCACGTTGCTATCGGATATCTTTCCGACCGGCTATCATGGCGCGATTCAGGCGGGTGTGACTACGGGGTCGATTGTGTATGTCGCTGGAGCCGGGCCGGTCGGCTTGGCGTGCGCGGCATCGTGCCACCTGCTGGGCGCGGCTGTCGTTATTGTCGGGGATATGATTCCAGAGCGCTTGGCTCAGGCTAAGAGTTTTGGGTGCGAAACCATCGATCTTCGCAAAGGAGCATCCCTGGCCGATCAGATCGCGCAGATTACCGGCGAGCCCCTAGTCGATTCCGCCATCGATTGCGTGGGCTTCGAGGCCCGCGGGCATGGGAGCGACGCGAGCGTAGAGCAGCCTGCGACGGTACTGAATTCGATCATGGAGATCACGCGCGCGGGAGGATCGCTGGGGATTCCGGGATTGTATGTGACGGGCGATCCAGGTGGTGTGGATGCTGCGGCAAAAATCGGCTCATTGAGCATTCGCATCGGACTCGGCTGGGCCAAATCGCATTCGTTTCACACCGGCCAATGTCCGGTGCTGCGCTACAACCGGCCACTGATGCAGGCGATATTGCACGATAAGATCCAAATCGCCAAGGCAGTAAATGCCACCTTGATATCTCTGGACGATGCGCCCAGTGGATACCGGGATTTCGACCATGGCGCGGCCAAGAAGTTCGTGATTGACCCCCACGGGGCGGCCAGGAAAGCTGCCGCCTGAACAGAGCTCACAAGGAGACCAACATATGGTGACATTAGCAGACGCACGTAGAGTGATTGCGGCAGCGGAGGAGAAAGCGAGTAAGATCGGGCAACCGATGAACGTCGCTGTGGCCGACGAGGGCGGCAATATCGTGGCTCACGCACGGATGGACGGCGCGTGGATCGGCAGCATCGATATCTCCCAGAAGAAGGCCTACACATCCCGCGCCTTCGATATTGCGACCAAGGACCTGGCGGCGCATTCGCAGTCTGGCAATCAGTTCTTCGGTATCCATGCCTCCAATGGCGGAAAGATTATGATATTCGCCGGCGGGATTCCATTAAAGAAGAACGGAAAAGTGGTCGGAGCAATTGGCGTGAGCGGGGGGTCGGGGGAGCAAGATCATGCCGTGGCCGAGGCTGGAGCGGCGGCTTTCTGAAGAAGAGCTCGCTTGATAGGGTTGGGTTATCAAGTGTTAGGAAACTTCGATTTGACATCCAACTGATCACGGCAGTACCGTTGACAACAGCCTGAAATTCTTCGGCATGCGAAACTTGCATGCGAGGCGCGACAGGACGGGGTTCGAGGGGGGACAAAATGTCTAAAGAATCTAAGCGGGTCAATGTTTTAAGTGTCCTGGCCTTGGCGGGGCTACTAGGTGTTCTCAGCCAAGCTACCGTCCGGGCGCAAGCGGTGACCGCACAAATCAGCGGTACTGCCAAAGACCAATCCGGCGCAGCGATACCAGGTGTGGAAGTCACAGCCACACAGACGGAAACCGGGACGAAACGAAACGTCACGACCGATGAATCAGGATTCTATAACCTAACGAATCTGCCCATTGGACCCTATCGGTTAGAGGCGGCCAAGCCTGGTTTCCGTAGCTATGTGCAGACCGGAATTGTATTGCAAGTGAACAGCAACCCGGAAATCCAGTTGACCCTCAATGTAGGTCAGGTGACCGAGACTGTCGAAGTGGCAGCAAATGCCAGTGCCGTAGAGACGCGCAGTATGGGTGTCGGCTCGGTCGTCGAGAACCAACGCATTTTAGAGCTACCACTCAACGGACGTCAGGCCACTGATCTTATAGCGTTGGCGGGAGCGGCTGTACAGACCGGCTCCTCGCCGGCCTGGGCCATGAAAACGGGTGTCAATATTTCCGTAGCAGGAGGCCAAACTTACGGTGTCACATATCTGCTCGATGGTGCTCCGCACAGCAATTTCTACGACGCCACTGGCATGCCTGTTCCTTTCCCAGACGCGCTCCAAGAATTCAAGGTCGAGACCAGCGCGCTGAGCGCGCAGAACGGAACGCATTCGGGAGCGGCTGTGAGCGGCGTGACCAAATCGGGTACCAACGCATTTCATGGCGACTTATTTGAATTCGTGCGCAACTACCAATTCAATGCGCGGAATGCTTTTGCGGCCAAGCGCGACACTCTGAAGCGCAATCAATTCGGCGGCACGATAGGCGGCCGGATCATAAAAGACAAGCTATTTTTCTTCGGCGGCTATCAGGGCACTCGGACCCGCCAGGCGACCAGCGACAACACAGCTTTTGTCCCTACGCCGAAAATGCTGACGGGCGACTTCACCACGTTTGCGTCCGCCCAGTGTCAAGGAACCAATAAAAGCCTCACCGGCGGATTCGTTGGCAATAAGATCGATCCAAAGCTGTTCAGCCCGGCTGCCCTGAAGGTCGCGGCGCTGCTTCCCGCCGCCACCAATGACTGCGGACTCATTCTGTTCGGGCTAAAAGGCGTCGAAAATCTGGGTCAATATGTGGCCCGTGTGGATTATCAAATGAATGAGAAGCACACGATTTTCGGGCGTTATCTGGCAACACCAATCTTCGACGCAGTCCCTTACAGTCTATCTGGAGGCAATGTGCTTACCACCGCCACTCCAGCCGGCTCGCCCGTGAACAGCTATGGTCAGGATGACTTGGCGACTTCGTTTACGATTGGCGAAACCTGGCTGATCAATCCGACCACCGTAAATTCATTCCGTGCGTCGTTGAATCGCGTGGCAGCCGACCACCCGGGCCCGTCGTTTTTTGGACCCTCTGACGTTGGCGTCAAAGCATTCAGTTATCTTCCGCACTTCATGAGCATCACGGTTACGGGTGGTCCGACCATCGGGCAGGGCACAGGCGCGGATCTTTTCGCCAATAGCACCCAATACCAGTTGAACGATGACGTGAGTCTGGTGCGCGGGTCGCATCAATTTGGAGTGGGGGTAAGTGCCGCTCTCTCCACCGTGTATGCATTGGCGAATGTGTTCTCGATTGGGACCTACCCATTCACGGGGCAAGCGACAGGTTTGGGGATGGCTGATTTCCTGATGGGAAAGGTAACAGGTTCGCAGCAGGCGACTCCCAACGGACTGGTCAACTACGAGCGTTTCTTCGGGCTCTATGCGCAAGATACGTGGAAGGTGAGCCAACGGTTGACGGTGAATTATGGTTTGCGCTGGGATCCCTACTTCCCCATGCAGCTCAAGCAAAATACGATCTTCAACTTCAGTATGGACCGCTTCCGCCAGAACATTATCAGCAAAGTGATTCCTAACGCTCCTGCGGGCTTCTATTATCCGGGCGATCCCGGTTTCAACGGGCAAGCCAGTATCGAGAGTCAGTGGATGCACTTTCAGCCGCGCGTCGGTTTTGCGTGGGATCCTACCGGAGATGGAAAGACCTCTATTCGCGGTGGCGCTGGCATTGCATACGATTTTGTAAATCAACAACTGCACCACAACACCACAACGGCGGCGCCGTTCGGTGGGCGTCAACTCAAGCCCAACACCATTAGTTTTGACGATCCGTGGGGAGGCTTCCCCGGAGGCAACCCGTTCCCGTATGTGTCGGGCCCTGGGAACTATCTATTTACGCCCGCCAGCACCTTCCAGCCAATTCCTACAGACCTGCGAACGCCGAAAGTCTACTCCTGGAACTTCGGCATTCAACGTCAAGTGACGAAAGAGCTGTTTGTATCCGGGAGCTATATCGGCAACAATGCGATTCACCTGCTAACATCTGTGGAATTGAACCCGGCCATTCTGGTTCCCAATACCGCGGGGACCCCGCTCGGCACTTGTCCTACAGGCGTAACGGTGGGCTGCAACTCGCTGTCGAATACCCAACAGCGGCGCGTGCTTTCATTGCAAGACCCCGTGAAATCGGCGAACATCGGATTCCTCACGCAGTATGACGATGGGGCCACGCAGTCTTACCATGGGCTCCTGATGAATTCCACTTGGCGCCCAAAGCAAGGCGTCAACATCAATGCGAACTACACGTGGTCGCATTGTCTTGCGGACTACATTTTCCAGGGAACGCCGCCCAACCCCGGGCAAAACTATTTCCACTATTTCGACCGGCATGCAGATCGAGGTAATTGTGTGGGCGATCGGCGCCATATTTTCAATTTGACGGCTGTCGCGCAGAGCCCGCGCTTTGACAATCGGGCCCTGCGCGTCGTTGGAACCGGCTGGACCGTCTCCACGATATACCGCTATCAAACGGGAGCGTATCTGAGCGTTATATCCGGCGTCGACAGATCGCTCAGCGGAATCGCAGCGACGATTCAGCGTCCCGACCAAGTGAACTCCAATGCAATCGCGGCCGATTCTGGTTCCGCCTGCGTCGGGCGTCCAGGATGTATTAGCTGGCTGAACCCTGCGGCCTTCGCGCAGCCGGCCTTCGGCACTTTCGGTAACGTGGGTTACCAAAATATTCTCGCGCCCGCTTTCTGGCAGTTCGATGCAGCGCTCTCCCGCGAATTCCGGGTCCGTGAAGGCCAGCGTCTTGAAATTCGCGCCGAAGCGTTCAATATCATCAACGGCGTCCGGCCGGTGACGCCGGCAGCGGGCAGTTCGACATTGAACATCAATAGCCCGAACACTTTCGGCGTAATTCTGAGCTCGTACGATCCGAGAATCATGCAGTTCGCTGCCAAGTTCGTTTTTTAGGGAATCACCCTCGCGGCAGAGTCTACAGCTTCAAAAGTCAGCCGAGCTTGATCAGGGATGTGCCTGGCATGCGCAGTCGGCTGAGTTTCTCGATCTCCGCGAGAGCGATCTCCAGATTGCGGCGAGCGACTAGAGCATGTTCGCGGGTTAGGCGCTCCGCGAGCGGTCCGTCCTTGCTTTCGATAGCGAGTATGATTTCATGATGTTGTTCAATCGCGAGCGGCATGATGTCGCGGCCCGATACCGGCACCGGGGCTGCGGGGGAAGCGAAGGGAATCGCATAAATTCGCTCGACTACCGCGCGCAACATGGGACTCTTCGCCAGGTCCACCAGGGCGAGATGAAAGGCCGCATTTAATTCACCATAACGGGACAATTCATCGGTGGGGCCTGAACCTGGCTGCATCGCCGTCGGGCTGGCGGTCATGAGTGCATCGATTTCCGCGTTGCATTGGCGAAGAGAGTTCAACTCGTAGGGATCGGTGATCCTCTCGGCCGCGAGTTTCGCCGCCATACCCTCGAGTGTGCCGCGCATTTCAATCGCGTCCCAAATGTCTGTCTTGGTGAATTCGCGTACGGCGAAGCCACCGCCTGTGGACGGCTCGAGCAAGCCTTCCTGAGAAAGGCGTTCCAATGCCAGACGCACTGGCGTCCGCGAAATGCCTAGTCGTACTGCTAGAGGGATCTCCGCGATGCGCTCGTGCGGTCGAAACTCCCCCTTGAGGATCATCTCGCGCAACTTCACGGAAGTGCGGCCGCTATGAGATTCGGGCGCGGTCTTGCTTCGCAACTTAGAGGGTTTCTTCAACGGATCATCATAACACCAACTGCATACATGCTCTAGCGATTTCTCTCAGAAAGCCCGCAGGACGAAGCCTAGTCGAAGTGACGATTATGTGTGGTATCAGTCACTTAGAATCTGCCCTGCGTTCATAACGAGAGGTTATCGAAACCCATCGACTATCTATTTGACGTTGCATGCAACGGGGACTTATCATTCGTGTTGTAGTTTATGGAGGAGAGCGACTGTATGAAGAAGTCAGCGGGCTCGATTGTGATCGGTCTTTCGTCCTTGGCTGCGGGCTTGGCGATTCTGGTGTTCAACGGGTACGCACAGCAGCCTTCACGAGTTTCCCAGACGGAGCACGTCGATTACAACTGGCAGATCCGGCCCATCCTTTCAGACAACTGCTACCGCTGCCATGGGCCTGACGCGAAAAGCCGGCAGGCGGGACTGCGACTCGACCAGCAAGAGAGCGCGTACGAGCAGGCGATCGTGCCTGGCAAGCCGCAGGAAAGCGAGATGATCCGGCGGATCTCCTCGAAGGACCCGGCTTATCGGATGCCGCCGCCCGCGGCGAGCGCCAAGCCCCTCACGGATGCCGAGGTGGCCACGCTGACCGAATGGGTCAAGCAAGGCGCCGAATACAAAACGCACTGGGCTTTCATCACGCCGGTGAAGGCGCCTTTACCGCAGACGAGTTTGACGAGCCGTGTGGTGAATGCGATCGATCGCTTCATCTTTGCGCGACTGGAGAAAGAGGGATTGAAGCCGTCGCCCGAAGCCGACAAGGAGACTCTGATCAATCGCGTCACGCTTTCTCTAACGGGATTGCCTCCGACACTTCCGGAAGTAGATGCTTTTCTTGCGGATAAGAGTCCGAATGCTTATGAAAAAGTCGTCGACCGGTTGTTGGCGTCGCCCACATACGGCGAGCACATGGCGGCTTACTGGGCCAACATCTCGCGGTATTCGGAGAGCGACGGTTTTTTGGACGATCATCACGACCGCTTGTTCTGGCCGTATCGCGATTGGGTGATCTCGGCATTCAACCGAAACATGCCGTTCAATCAGTTCTCGACCTGGCAACTCGCAGGGGATCTTTTGCCGAATGCCACTAAGGAGCAGAAGCTGGCGACGGCGTTTCTGCGGGTGGGGAAGCGGACGACGGAGAATGGCGCTATCGATGAAGAGTACCGCGTCGAGTATGCGCTCGATCGCGCCAATGTTGTGGGAGGTGGGTTCCTGGCGCTGACCACCGGATGTGCGCGCTGCCACGATCACAAATATGATCCGATCGCGCAGAAAGAATACTACTCGCTATCGGGATTCTTCAATAGCGCGGATGAGCCAGGCTTCTTTGCGCCCGGGTTTAGCACGATTCAGGGTGGCCCCACTCTGCCTTGGACCGACAAAGCGACCGATGAAAAGATCGCCGCTACTGAACGTGCTCTGAAGTCTGCGGAGAGTGCCTATTCGGCCGTGCGCCGCGCTGCCAATGCCGAGGCAATCGCACGAGTCGGCGTGTTGCTCAAGCAGCCAGCCAGTGAAGTAGCGGGCGTGGTTCAGAAGTCGCTGGATTCGGCAACAGTGGCTTACTATCCTTTTGAATCCACCGCTCCCATTCCGGACGATCAATTGCCTAAGTCGCGGGCACGGCGCGGACAGAAGCCTCCAGCAGATCTGGTGTCGCCCTTCCGTGGACGCGATCCCAATGGACCGCCACCCGAGATCGACGCGGTACGCGCAGCACGAGAGTTCGGGCAGCGCCTTCCGAACAGCATGATCCGCGAGAACCTCGTTTTCTCACCGAGCGGTCTTCCAGGCGGCGAGCCTGCGGTGCTGGAGGAAGCAAATCTGCGGCCCGGCGGCGCCAAAGGGAATGCGCTATTTTTCACGGACACGAATCGCGGTTTTCTGGGCAAGAGCGTTGGGTTCTACGACCGGACGCAGCCGTTCAGCTTCGACCTGTGGGTTTATGCGGTTTCAGTCTATGAAAACTCGCAGGTCTTGAATCATCGCGATGATGACAACTCCGGTGGTGCTGGTTACAAACTGAACCTGGAAAAGAATCATCTTTCGTTTTTCATGATGCACTCCTGGCCCTACAACATGCTGCACGTAGTTTCTAAGGAACCGGTTCCTATCAAACAATGGACCCACGTTTCGATGACCTACGACGGCTCCAGCCGTGCAGCGGGATTGCACCTCTATGTCAACGGCGAGCCCGCGGAGGTGGACGTCGAGCACGATCATCTTACGGAAAGCAGTTTGCCTCGCAGCTATGCGGCAGCGTTTAATGAGTTTGTCGGAGTGGAGTTTGGTCGCCGTTTCCGCGAAGTCACCATGAAAGATGGCGGCATTGATGAGGTTCGCTTCTTCAATCGAGCGCTTACACCGCTTGAAGTAAGTTATCTACACAAGGGTGCCCGAGCCATCGAAGCCGAGCGTGCGAAGTTGGCTGACGAGATGGCTGAGTTGGTGGCTGGCAATGATTCGCGGGTGATCGAGGCCGGCAAAGTTCTGTATGCGGCGCGGGAAGCGCAGAATCAAGCTGTTTCTTGGGTGCCCGAGGTTATGGTGATGGCGGATGCGCCCAAGCCCCGACAGACTTACGTTCTGAGCCGCGGGCTTTACAATGTACGCCTAGATCCAATAGATCCTGCGCCTCTCACCCAAGTCTTCCCGTTTGACCCCAAGCTGCCGAAGAACCGTATCGGCCTGGCGCAGTGGCTGTTCGATCCTAAGAACCCGCTGGTATCGCGGGTCTTTGTAAACCGCATGTGGCAGCAGATGCTGGGGAAGGGAATCGTAGAAACCTCCGACGACTTCGGCATGCAGGGGTCGCGACCGACGCATCCCGAGTTACTCGACTGGCTGGCTGTCGACTTCATCGAATCCGGTTGGGACATGAAGCGCTTGAATAAGATGATCGTGATGTCGGCGACGTTCCGGCAGTCTTCCGATGTGAACGATGAAATCGTAAAGCGAGATCCGGGCAACGTGCTCTATGCTCGAGGGCCGCGCATGCGCATGTCAGCCGAACAAATCCGCGATAACGCGCTCGCGGTCAGCGGATTATTAGTGAAGACGATCGGAGGCCCGAGCGTTTATCCGTACCAGTCGGACGGCGTGTGGGTGTTGGGCGTAACTCCCTACCGCTATCCAAGGCCCGACGAACTTTCTCCGGAAGAACAGCATCGGCGCAGCCTGTATTCTTTTGTGAAACGCAACACTCCACCGCCTTCTATGTCGGTGTTCGATTTCTCGGAGCGCCATGGCACTATTGCGCGGCGCCTTACGTCCAACACGCCGTTGCAGGCTCTGGTGTTGCTCGACGATCCGCAATATTTGGAAGCGTATCGTGTGTTGGCGACCACCGTCCTCAAGGAGAAGACCGATAAGGACGAGCAGGTCAAGCTGGTTTTCCGCTTGGCCACGAGACGGTTTCCGAAGGAAGCGGAGATGGCTGAGCTTCGGCAATACTATGAGCGGGAACTCGCCCGGTTTGATGGCGAGAGGAAGAAAGCCGAAGACCTGGTTCACGTCGGTGTAACGCCGGTGGATTCCTCGGTGGATGTGGTGAGGATCGCAGCGCTGACCAACGTCGCAGCTGCAGTGATGAACACACCGGACGCATATTCGATTCACTAGAGGCCCTATGAAACAGATAGACGCGAACAGATTGAAGACTGCTCTGGCTCGCAGAGCCTTTCTGAAGACTGGCAGCGGACTAGGTGCGCTCGCGCTCGCTGAACTTATGGGAGGGACGCGGCTGCTGGGGCAAACTCCCTCATCCGCCGGAGGCGTGGTAATCAAGAGCAACGGCGTGCTGAAGAACCTGCACTTCGCGCCTCGCGCGAAACGAGTGATCCGCATTCACATGATCGGAGCGGTTTCGCAGGTGGATAGCTTCGACTACAAGCCCATGCTTGAAAAGATGCACGGCGAACAACTCCCGCCGTCCGTTCGAGGAAAAGGGCGGCTTTCGACCATGAGCGCGGCGCAGTCTTCGTTCCCGATCGTGAAAGCCATTAGCCCGTTTTCGCAGCACGGCCAGAGCGGCGCCTGGGTCAGCGATCTGTTCCCCTACACGGCGAAGGTTGTAGACGATCTTTGCTTCATCAAAACGCTCCGTACGGATCACGTCAATCACGATCCTGCCGCGAAATTCTTGCATACCGGCTTCCAGTTGGCGGGTCGACCACCTGAGGGAGCCTGGGTGGCGTACGCAATCGGATCGGAGAATCAAAACCTCCCGGCGTTCGTTGCGTTTACCTCGGGAACCTTCGGCGGCGTGAGCCATGATGCCTCGAACTGGGGATCGGGCTTTCTTCCTTCGCAGTATCAGGGCGTGCCTTTCCGCGCAGGCAAGGACCCGGTGCTCTACGTAAGCAACCCGAACGGAATGGACATGCAGGATCGCCGCGGGATGCTGGATGTGATTGGCAGGCTTTCTGAGGCGCAGCACGAGATATCCGACGACCCGGAGATTCCAGCCAAGATCAGTCAGTATGAGATGGCTTATCGGATGATGACTTCGGTTCCGGAAGTGGCCGATATCAGCAAAGAGCCCGATCGTATTTTAGATATGTACGGTCCGGATGTACGCAAACCCGGCACCTTCGCGCGTAATTGCCTGCTGGCAAGGCGCCTGGCCGAGCGCGACGTACGGTTCATTTCCGTCATGCATGTGGGATGGGATCACCATACCAACATCCTGCAGCGGCATCCGCCGGACTGCCTGATGGTGGATCAACCATCCGCAGCGCTGGTCGCCGATCTGAAACAGCGCGGGCTGCTGAAAGACACGTTAGTGATGTGGGGCAGCGAGTTCGGACGGACCTCATTTGCGCAAGGCCCGAT
>Ga0105238_10000856_pt1 | contig 31384 bp, 38 predicted proteins | sample KBSC34metaG_FD_81526 | JGI IMG/M metagenome (GOLD analysis project Ga0105238, IMG submission 81526) | Corn rhizosphere microbial communities from Kellogg Biological Station, Michigan, USA - KBS C3-4 metaG | ecosystem: Host-associated > Plants > Roots > Rhizosphere > Soil | place: Michigan, USA...
GGGGAGAGCGACTATCTGGGCTGTCAAGTTGCATTTGCGAACTCGGTTCTCGCGTCGCGTGCTTTTGCGTTGAGGATGACGAGAAGTTTTCTGGCGAGTGCGATGCGGATGAGCATTTTGGGCTTTCCCGCCTGCTGCAACCGCTGAGCGAACGCTTTGAGATGCGGATCGAACTTGGCCACGATGGCCGCGACGACAAAGAGGATGCCACGCGGCCCTGCGCGGCCGCCGCGCACGTGCCTGTTGCCGGCGCGCCTGCCGCTGTCATTGGCGATGGGGGCAAGGCCCGCCAGCTTGGCGACAGCTTTGTTGGAGATGAGGCCAATCTCGGGCAGTTCGGCCATCAGGCGAGCAACGGTGCGGCCAGCCACACCCTTGAGCGAACGAAACACCGATCCCAGCTTGGCCCACAGCGGATCGTCGTCGATCATCGAGGCGATCTCGCCTTCCAGACGCCGCTCCTCGCGCTTGAGGAAGGCGAGCATGGCCTCGATACTGGCGCATACCTCGGCATCGCGTGCGGCGCTTTTGCGCTGCTTGTTGATGGTGGCATCGCCGACAACCTGGCAAAGCCGCCCAACCAGCGCAGCAAGGCGCTGCTGGGAGCTGCTGGGCGGTGGCGTCGGGATCGTCTTCTTGACGGCGCAATAATGGGCAATGACCGCAGCATCGATCTGGTCGGTCTTCTCCAAGTGGCCCATCGCCTCGGCGAAGCAGCGCACGCTTCTGGCATTGACCAGGGCGCATGGCATGCCGTGCGCCCACAAAAGCATGAAGCCAAGCCGCTCATAGCCGCCCGACGCCTCCATCACCGCAAGAGCTGCACCGTGGCTGCGGCAGAACAGCCAAAGCGCTGCGATCCCCGTGGCATCGTTGGCGAAGCGCTCTGCGCCACCGCTCGGCCAGACATGCGCGTCCAGCCAATCCTTAGAAACATCAACTCCACAAATGATCCTGTTCACGGTAACCTGCCTTGTGCGTACGGTTGGAACCAAGCGACTGTTCGGTCGTGCGTGACGAAGGCGAAGATCCCAAGCTCTCCCGCGGCTGTAACCTCAGGTGGTACGGGCGACTTCGCCAAGCCAAGGTCCGGCTGGCCAGCCGGACCTTGGCTCAATCGCTTCAATCCCACGAAATCTCTCTCATGTAGATACAAGGTGGCGCGGCGAAGCCGCGACGGAGAGGGGTCTTCATAAAGCTAAGACCCATGGGGTGCCGCCCCGCGCTTCATCCTTTATCGCCGGCGCCGCCCACTCTCCGACCGCTTCGCGGCCACCTCTCCCCCGCCTCTGGCGGGGGCGAGGAACAGGGCGCTTCGCATAATTCTCCCCACCCCTGTCGGAATCCTCTCCCTCCGTCCGTCCTTGGGACACATCGACCGCTTCAACCATCCGGAGGGATACTCGTGGAAGACACCCAATCATCCTGGCAGACCGCCGCCATTCTCATCGCTCGCCTGATCTTCGCCGCCATGTTCGCGATGGGCGTTGCTTTCAAGTTCATGGATATGGGCGCGACCGCCGGCTACATCGCCGCCGCCGGCTTCCCGTTCCCGCTGTTCCTGGCCTGGTGCGCGGCGATCCTCGAAACGCTGCTGGTGATCGCCTTCCTCACCGGCGCCTTCATGACGCCGCTGGCGCTGATCGGCGCGGTCTACGTCATCTTCCTCGGCTTTGCCTTCCATGGCCCGTCGCACTGGGCCGGAAACCAGGCCGAGTTCGGCGCCTTCATGTCGCATTTCCCGTTCGCCGCTGGCCTCCTCTACGCCGCCGTGCACGGCCCGGGCAGCGTGCTGGCCCTGCGTCAGGGCTGGCCGGGCAGGGCGTGAAGCTCTTTTCCTTCTCCCCGTTACGTTACGGGGAGAAGGTGCCCCGAAGGGGGGCGGATGAGGGGGCAGCGCCAGCCTGTGAGGAGGGCACCGCTGCTCACTCACATCTGGTCGTTATACGGCTCCTTCATCTGGCCCACCATGCGGGTCAGCTTCGAGAAGGACGGCATGTCGGCTTCGGGCTGGCACTGGTTGGCGAGCTCGAGCAACCGGATCGGAAAATTGATGGCGTCGCGGTTCGACGCCGAGATGGCCTCCGAGCGCTCCTCGCCGGTCTCGCTGGCTTCGGCCTTGCGCAGCGCGATGTCGATCTCCTCGACGCTGAGCACGCCTTTCCTGACCAGCACATGGTTGATTGCGGCGACGGCCATCAGCAGGCCTTCGAGTTGAAGATTGGCGACGTTCATGGCGTTCCTCCCATTGACCTCGCCTCAAGAACGCATGAGCGGCGTTTCCGATCCGGGAGGGGAAGCCTACCCGGATTACGCCTCCATCCAGCGCTCGCCATACTCGCTCCAGAGCTGCCTGATCTCGCGGTTGCCGAGCGGTGGCGTCTGGCGGTCGCCATAGGCGATGGCGACGGCGCTGAGGTCGTATTGGCCCTCGGCCTGGGCGATGAAGCGGATCGCCTCGCCGAGCGGCCTTGAATGAAAGATCGGATCGGCCTGGCCTCGGCCAAGGCTGCGAACGCCCGAAATGCTTGCAGGCACATGCCGCATCCGAAAGACGGATGCCATGGCAGGGCTATCCATGCTGCTCTCCGCGATTCCCTAAGGGAATGATCCCATAAGCTCCGGCTAATGACCAGCCGGGACAACCGGCTACAGCAACAGGGCAGGTATGGTACAACCTTGAAAAGAAAAAGCATGGCATGGAAAGGAAGGCCGGGCACGGCGGCCCGGCCTTCCTTTCGCGCGGCCGCCGCGAGGCGGCCTTCGCTCACTACCGTCGATCGGCCAGGCTGATCCAGCCGAACCGAGATTTACCTATGCCAGCGGTGCAGCCAGTCGGGCTCCGGATCGGAGGTCCTGCTGATTGCCATGCCGGCCAGCAACCCGACCAGGCCGCCGATCAGCATCGCCGTCGAGAATGTGCCCGGGTTCTGCTGCACCGTTTCCGACACGCTCCGCGCCTGGCTGCGCAACTGACTGGCCGCGCGCGAGGCGCGATCGGAAGCGCCGCTGTAAAGGTCGGAGGCGCGGCCGGTCGCGTTCTGGTACCAGCCCTGCGCGGTCTCGACGGCCTCCTCGGCCTGTTCGGAAAGCGCGCGGTTCAGCCGGCTCACCTCGCGCTTCAACTCCGCGATCTGTTTCTTCATCGCGTCTTCGGATGCCCTTGAGGCCCGCGGGCTGCTGCGCGACGCAGTGGTGCTGCGCGCGGCGGTTGTCTTCGCGTTGCCGTTGGCTGAATTGGCGGTGCTGGTGTCGTTGTCTGCCATCGTATTCTCCTTTTTGACTCCTGCAACGGCCAGGGCGCTTCATGGTTCCGCATCTCGTGGTTCCCGCTGGCGCATTCGCCTGGGAAAAACCAGGGCCGCGGAGAGACCTCCACGGCCCTTGAGTCAAGCCCAACGCCTTTACTTGCCGCAATTCTTGTCGTTGACGTTCGGCTGCATGGTGCCGGCGGTGCTGTTATTGGCATCGCCCACGGCGCCTTGCGGGCTGTTCGGACAGTTCTTGTCGGCGTTCGAATTCATGTCGCCGCCGGTGACGCTGCCGGTCGTGCCGGTATCGGGCGCGGCCTGGTCAGGCGACGGGTTGGCCGGCGTCTTCGGATCGATGGTGATGGTCTGGCCGCTGCCGCCGCCATTATTTCCGGCGGTGCCGGCAGTCTGCGCCATCGCCGCCGTGGCGAGACCGATGGTGAGAGCCGAAGCTGCAAGAATCCTCGTAAGCATGATCTTCTCCTGTGTTGCGGGACGGTTCGTCTGTCGCGTTGCGACTAAGGGTGGAACCCGTCGGGCAGGGGTTGGTTCCGACAAAATTTCCCCCCGGCTGTCAGCCGAGGTTCAATCTGTGGCTGTGGCGCACAGGGGAACTCTTCGAAAGATTTTCGAAGGCGATAGGAAAATTTGCCTAGAAGCCATTGCCCGGTGAAGGCAGCTATGCTACTGTTTTGTCCATGGTGCTGATTTGCGCCAATGACCCGCCGCCCGGCGGGTTTTGTTTTTGGCGCCGCACATTTTTCAAAGCGCCGGCGCGAAGGAATGCGACGCTTCCGATTGCCAACTGGCCGAGGCCCAGATGCCACGTTACGCCACCATCATCACCGCCGATGACGGCGCCGAGATCGTCAGCGCCATCGGCGAATTCGAGGGTTCGAGCCTGCCGCGCAGCTCAGGCCGCGTCGAGCAGGTCGCGCCGGGCGTGCGCATCGGCATGGTTCGCGGCGGGCCGGGCGAAGCCATCGCCGGTTTCGGTTACCCGCATCAGGGACTCGGCCCGTCGGCAATCGCTGCCGCCTCGGCGAAGCTGAAGGCCATGGCCGCCCCGGCCGCTGATGCCGAGCCCATCAAGCCAACTCGTGCCAAGCCGCGCAGGAAGCCGGCGCGCAAGCTGCGCAAGGCGAGGGCGGCAAAGGCCGCGCCATCCGATGCGGCGGTCCATGGCTGACGAACGCAAGGCCGTGCCCCGCAAGTCCGTCGGCGCCAAGCGGGCAAGGCGAAAGCCGACGGCCCCTCAAGTCGATGCGAGGCCGGCCACCCGCCCGAAGCGCCCGCGAAGAACGCTCGTCGACGACTTCGCAGCGGCATTGCGCGCCGACTTCCACGCCCACGGCGCTGGCGTCATCGCCGCGGTCAGGGCGGAAAAGCCCGACCAGTATCTGAAGGTCGTGCTGACGCTGCTGCCCAAGGATTTTTCACAGAACCTCGATGCCAATCAAAACACTCTCGAGCAATTCTCGGACATCGTTTTCGAGGTGGTGGTGCGAAGATTCAAACCGGCGCGGGATTCCTGATCGCGACAGGTTCGAAGTCGCGGCCGGCTTGTTTCTCGAAGCATTGATGTCATCGCGATGGTCGAGCATTGGCAGCCGCCACTCGAAGCGCTGGAAGAACCCGGCCACAACTCCTATCTATGGAGCAATCCAAAGGAGGTGTGACATGGCTTCTTCCACCGAACGCGCGGTCCTTGCCGGCGGCTGCTTCTGGGGCATGCAGGATCTGATCCGACGCTTGCCCGGCGTTGTTTCAACGCGAGTCGGCTATAGCGGCGGCGATGTTCCCAACGCGACCTACCGTAACCACGGCACCCACGCCGAGGCGATCGAGATCGTCTTCGACCCGGCCAGGACCAATTTCCGCACGCTGCTCGAATTCTTCTTCCAGATCCACGATCCGACGACGAGAAACCGCCAGGGCAACGATATCGGCGCGAGCTATCGCTCGGCGATTTTCTACACCAGCGATGAGCAGAAGCGGATCGCCGAGGACACGATCGCCGATGTCGACGCGTCCGGCCTGTGGCCCGGCAAGGTCGTCACCGAGCTCGCTCCGGTCGGCCCCTTCTGGGAAGCCGAGCCCGAGCACCAGGACTATCTCGAGCGCTATCCCAACGGCTACACCTGCCATTTCGCGCGGCCCGGATGGAAGCTTCCGGTCCGCCAAAAGGCTGCCGCGTCATAGACCGGTCGCGAGGCTATCGGACATAGCCTTGATCGCTTGAGGTCCCAGCCCGCCATGCCGAAAAGGCATGGCGGGCTTTTTGCGTTCTGGACGCCTCGCGGTGGCTAGAGCAATTCCAGGAAAAGTGTGTAACGGTTTTCCGTCCGGAATTGCTAAAAACAAATACTTAGAGCGGTTCAGCGTCGATGGAAACGCTGAACCCTCCATCTGTTTGTCTTGACGCAATTCCGGGAAAACCGCGACGCGCTTTTCCCGGAATTGCTTTAGGCGGGCTTAGCCCTTGGCGCGGCGGCCTTCGTGTTCATGGCTGCCGATCCAGTGGGCGCGGATGCGATCGCTGGCCTCGAGATAAGCCATATCGATGAGATAGGTCAGGAGCTTTTCGCCATCTGCCTCCGCCTTCTGGCGAAGCTCTCGCAAGATCCCCTGCGCAAACTGCAGGTTTTCCATTTTGCTAGGCTGGTCCATGGGTGCCCCCCAAATGTCTGCGCGGTAAGTTTGGCTCACTATGCTTGTATGATGGTTGTGACCCCGTGCGCGGTGAAGGTGTATTCGGTTGCACCGACGCCCGATCAACGAACCTGTTGGACATTGCGCGGAAATGTCGATATTTTACGCGCCCAATCAGATGGCGACCATGCACGAAGACGAGGGCAGCACTCCTGACAAGTTGCAAGCTATGCTTGACGTGATTGCCAGGAGCGAGCCCTCGATCGAGAGCGGGCAGGCTGACTTCGGCCGGTTGAGGGCCGATGCTGCCCGGGCCGCCGGAGTGTTGATCGAATTTTATGGCGACGCGGCCCTGGAGCGCGCCAAGCTGATCGAACACCGATCGCCCCAATCGCATTTCGCGCGCATGGTCACGGCCGAAGTCGGCAGGCGAGGCAAGCCAAGCTAGCCTACAAACAATCGGCGAAAGCTGCCTTAGGACGATCTTCGCCTCCCCAGCTTTCCGTCGAGCCGCTGCTCGACCTCTTCCTCGATGTTGTCCAGAAGATAGGACAACACGTCGAGTCCGATGGACCGCGCGATGTCCTTGGCCTGTCCGATGTGGTTGTGGATCTCGCGCAGCGACTGTTCCTCGCACGCTGCATCCTTCGTCAGATCGACGAACCAGCCGGGATAGAGCGCTGGCTCGCCCACGCCGTCGACACAGCATTGGCCGACGGCCAGGATCTTGCGCAACCCCATTTTTTCCGAGCGGACCCTGTAAACTTCCCTGAAGCCCGATTTGCGCTCGATTGCCTTGCGGATGGCCAGTCGGACCCTGGGGCGGTCATCCCGATCGATGCTTTGCATCCACCGTTCCAGCGACGCGCCGTGCGAGAATTCGTCGAGTGTCAGGCCGAAATAGTCTGAAAGATTGGCGTCGCCATAGATACAGTCACGCTTAATGTCCCAGGTCCAGAACCCGTCGATCGGTGGATACCGCATATGCATGTTTCGGCCGTGTTCAGGCGCCGACGTCATGAAAACCGCCTCGTCCGGTTTCAAGATTCGGCAACACTATGTCGCAAAAATTGAAAGAAACAAAGGTGGCCTTTTGTACAGGGCCCAAAGTCATAAGGCTCGCTGTTTGTGGCAAATTTCGAATGTCATATTTGATATAGTCAGAAAGAAAATGGCTAAAGAGGTTTCTTAAGTTGAAAGAATTTTCACTTTGGTATTGCAACCGCAGTTTGGTATTTCACGTGATAAGCACTGCGGGAAGAAGGTGAAACAATCCCAAAGGTTGTATTTCGTACCAAACAAGCTTGAAAATTCTTATATTTTGTAGAAGGCGATGGAACTCTATACGCGCTGCTGACTGAAAACATGCACCTCACGAATGCTAGCTTCGGCCTATCGGCTGGCAAACCGACCGGTGGTTGAAAAATTCGAAACGTCGAGAAAAGCCTGCGTATTTCAATCGATAGCCGGCCATTTCCCGGATGCGCCGCAGCTCCACTCGACTGAGGACCATTATCGTTACGACTTCAGTCCAGCAAGAATTGGACCTAGGCCGACCTTTGCTGCGGCTCCCGGTCGGTTTCACCGTCGGCAACCGAATCAACTCCGATCCGATCATGTTCGAATTGACGCGCCGCGGGGAGGGCTTGCAGCCAGGGCTCACGGCGTCCGGTCCACAGCTCGTAGCCCGGCACCAGCCCTTCAGTTGGCGCGACGTCCAGGCTGCCGATCGTGACCTCGACCTCGTCTTCGCCGACGAACGGAACGCGGCTTCCGCAGGTAGGGCAAAAACTCCGAGTGCCATAGGTGCTGGTGAGTCCGCTGGTCTCGAACGCCTGAAGCGGCCACACGGCATAGGCATGAAAAGCCGATCCGCTTGTCTTGCGGCAATCCTTGCAATGGCAGAGGCCGACCCGCGTCGGCTCGCCGGTCACGCGGAACTGCACGCCGCCGCATAGACAACTGCCGCTGCGCGCGATTTCAGCCATCGCCGTTCCTCCTGCTGTTACGCACAGAACCAAGTCGCGGCCGGCAAAGTCCTGATGCTGACTGCTACAACCCGCATGAGGTTGCGATGGTTCCGCGCCCAGACGCAAGAAGCATCGGTCAGTCGGGAAGGTTTATCGGCTCCTCGCACCGATAGACGCGGCACTCGCCGTCCTTGGCCGGAACGGTCGTCGAGATCGGGACTTCTGGCCAGTCGCACTCATTGCCGAACTGCCGCACGAAGCGGTCATAAGTGTCCGGGCCGGTCGTCAAGACCACCGCATGGTCGCTTCTGATCAGCGCCTGCGTCCGTGCGCAAGTCATGGCGCGTGTGTCCGGTCGGGCGTAGGCGGCGCTCGCGGCGCACAACATCGTACCGGCAAGAAGTGCGATCGACAGGGTTCTCATGGGACACCAGGCTTCGGAGTTTCCTGTCGAATATGGATCGCGGCTAGAACACCGCAAGATATTTGAGCAACGATATGATTCCGATGATGATGACGATAATCTGCGCAATCTGTCGCGCGCGGGCATCGAGCGGCAAGCGCTGCACGAGATAGAGCACCAGGATCACCACCAGGAAAGTGATCAGGATGCCGATAAGAACAGATGCGCCCATTGCGTGCCTCCAGTTATCCCAAGGATTGCCCTAACCGGGCTGCCCCAAACGTCGCGGGAATGAAAATGGTTCCGCGAAGGCGAAGTGGAACGGGAGATATGGTGGGGCGTTGTTCAGCATCTTTGAATATTCAGGATGGGAACATGAAGGACATATTCAGCACCGCTACCATCATCGCGTCGATTGCAATCGCCATCGCGCTCATGTTTTTGGTCCCAATCAAGCTTGAGGCCAACCCTGGGCCGCCGATCGTGTCGTCCCATTCGGTCAGCAGTGAATAGATGCCCGAAGGTGAGCGGAACATGCGTGCCGCTTGCGAGTTGATTTCGTCGTAACGGGCGCTGGATCGCGCTTCAGAAAGAGGAAATGACTATGGGTCTCGGCACAATTCTTATCATCATTCTCATTCTTGCCTTGCTTGGCGGCTTCAGCGGCTTGGGGGGCGGGCCGTTCTACGGCACGGGCTATTATGGCGGCGGCGGCCTGGGGCTGGTTCTTGTCATCGTGATCATTCTGGTTGTGCTCGGACGGATCTGATAGCCGGCCGGGCGACGGACCTGCTTAATCAGCCAGCGCGTCCCGCAGCTTCGCCGCCAGTTGTTCCAGCGTGAACGGCTTGGCGATGAAGTGCACATCGTGGTCGAGCACGCCATTGTGCACGACCGCGTTGCGGGTGAAACCGGTCATGAACACCACTTTCAGTGAGCGGGAATGTTTGCGCGCCTGTTCGGCCAATTGGCGGCCATTCATGCCCGGCATGACGATATCCGTCAGCATCAACGCGATGGCGGCGTTCTCGCCGAGCTTGCGTAGCGCCTCTTCGCCGCCGGCGGCCTCGATGACGGTATAGCCGAGCTCCAGCAGCGTTGCGGCTGTCGAGGCACGCACGCGGGGGTCGTCCTCGACGAGCAGGACGGTTTCGGTCGCCGGGACTTCGCTCTTGGCGCTTGCCCTCGCCGGCGTGGCCGCTTCCTCTGGACCGGTGAAGCGCGGAAGATAGATCTTGATCGTCGTTCCTTCCCCGGGCTCCGAATAGATTTTGACGTGCCCGCCGGATTGTTTGACGAAGCCGAACACCTGGCTGAGCCCGAGTCCCGTACCTTTGGACGCGGGCTTGGTGGTGAAGAACGGCTCGAAAGCCTTGGCCATGATGTCCGTCGACATGCCCGCGCCGGTATCGGTCACCGCGATCATGACATACTGGCCGGCCTTCACTTCGGGATGCGCCACCGCATAGGCCTCGTCGAGATGGCAATTGGCGGTCTCGATGGTGAGCTTGCCCTTTTCGTCCATGGCGTCGCGCGCGTTGACCGCCAGGTTGATGATGGCGTTCTCGACCTGGCTCGGGTCGGCATGCGTTTTCCAAAGCCCGCCCGCGAGCACCGTTTCGATCTCGATCGCGTGACCGAGCGTACGGCGCAAAAGATCCGACATGCCTGTGACGAGGCGGTTGGCGTCGACGACCTGCGGCGCCAGCGGTTGCTGCCTGGAAAAGGCAAGCAGCCTGGCCGTGAGGTTGGCGGCGCGCGCCGCGGCGTCGGCGGCCGCCTCGACGAAGCTCTGCACGTCATGCTCGCCGCGCGCGAGCTTGCGCTGCGCGAGGTTCATCGCGCTAGTGATGACGGCCAGCATATTGTTGAAATCATGCGCGATGCCGCCCGTGAGCTGGCCTACCGCCTCCATCTTCTGCACCTGGCGAAGTTGCGACTCCGCCTTTTCACGCGTCTCGATCTCGTTGAGCAGCGCGGCGTTCTTGGCGCTCAATGCGTCCTGCGCGACGGCCACCTCCTGGAAACGACGGCTGGATTGGCGGATCGTGTAGATACCGAGCAGGAAGATGCCCAGCAGCGCCGCGAACGAGCCGGCGCGCAGCCAGCCTTCGATCTCTTCCATGTGCTCGGAGCGGGCAGCGAGGTTCGCGCCGTCGATGCGCCGGATCGCGTCGATATTGGCGCGGATCTGGTCCATGTCCAGCTTGCCCCTGCCGCCGCGCACGATGTCCAGCGCTTTCGCCGTGTTGCCCGTGTCGTAGAGCCGGATCGTCTCTGCGAGCTCGGCCTGCTTGCGGGCAAGCGCGTCCTTGATGCCGACCACCTGCTCAGCCCTGTCGCTACCGGCCGGAAACATCTCATTGGTGCGCTTAAGCAATGCCGGCAGCGCATCGACCGCATGCTGGTATGGCAACAGATAGTTCTTCTCGCCGGTCAGCAGATAGCCGCGTTGGCCGGTCTCGGCGTCCTGGGCGAGCGACAGCAGGCCCGAGAGCAATTGCTGGGCTTCAATCGCCTCGCGGCTGGCGTCGCGGTCCGCTATCTGCGTTTCGGCGAGCATGGCGCGCGCGCCGATGATCAGCGCGACAATGGCAAAGCCGGCAAGGAGCGGAAGCGCTTGCCATCGCAGGGCGCGTCGCAGTCGAACGATCATTGCTTTGTCGGGCCTGAGGAAATCGTGAAGTTCGCCAAGTGGTAGGCGGCGGCAAAGCGCAAGGCAATAGTCAGGTCCATGAGGCAATGATTGCAGCAAGCCCGGCAGGGCTGGCTATGTCAAACTTTAATGACGGCGGCCTCGGCCGATGCCAGAATATGGGATTCCGCTACGGGGGCGACCGGCAGTGACTCCTCGGATCTCGCTAGCTCTCGCGCCCACTGCATTCGAGGCAGACGATGCTGTGTCCCGGACAACTCAGCCGGTGCGTGCCTCCTGGGCAGCAATGGCCGTTCGAGCTCAGCCAGCGCGCGCAAACGAAAACCTTCTTGGCCCCGTGACAGCGGGTGCATTCCTGCGGACGCATCAATTCCTCCCGTGATGGGATGCGATGTTCCGCTTCAACGACCGTGTTCATCCGTTTAGTCCCCAACGCCTGGATTATCGGTCACGTATGGTATTTCACTATTCTTTACATTAGGGTTTATGAATGTGAAAGCCGCGAAAGCGTCGCAACGCTTTCACATGCTTGCGCGCTTCCCCTTTGCGCTGCCCTTGCTAAATGTGATGTTGCCCCATGCGCCGGCCGATTCTGACGGCCGGGGCAGGCAACGGGAACCTTCTGCTATGACATGGACCGGCGCGGGCGCGCTTTTCATCCTCGTGCTCACCTATGCCGGCGTGGCCGTAGGTCGCATCCCGGGCCTGCGCCTCGACCGCGCCGGCATCGCACTGCTCGGCGGCGCCGCCATGATCGCCATCGGCGCGATCGGCATAGAGGATGCCTACAAAGCCATCAATTTCGACACCATCACGCTGCTGCTCGGCATGATGATCGTCGTCGCGCATCTGAAGGTCTCGGGCGCGTTTCGCGCCCTCGGCGGCTTTGCCATCGAGCACGCCCATGCGCCCTTCATGCTTCTGGTGATGGTGACGCTATTGACCGGTGTGCTCTCGGCCTTCCTGGTCAATGATGCGATCTGCCTGGTGATGGCACCGATCGTCGTTCACGTCACCCGCGTCATCAACCGCAACCCGGTGCCTTACCTCATCGCCACCTGCACGGCCTCGAACTGCGGCAGCGTTGCCACCATCACCGGCAATCCGCAGAACATGGTGATCGGCGCGCTGTCGGGCATTTCCTATCCGGCTTTCACGCTGGCGCTCACGCCGGTGGCGCTGTTCAGCCTGCTCTGCGTCATCGTCATCATACGCATTGTCTACCGCGCCGAATTCTCCCGCCCCGCCGAACTCAGCCCGGAAGTCTATCGCGGCCGCATGCTGCCCGGACAGGTGCTGAAGGCCACCATCGTCTGCGTGCTGCTGGCGCTGGCCTTCTTCGCCGGCGTTCCCGTCGCCAAGGCGGCGCTGATTGCAGGCGCCTTCCTGCTGGTCACCCGGACAATCAAGCCGCAGCGCATCTACCGCGAGATCGACGGCCCGCTGCTCTTCATGTTTGCCGGCCTGTTCGTGGTGGTCGCGGGCGCCGAGCGCACGCTGCTCACGCCCGACATGATCGCCTGGGCGAAGAACATCGGCCTCGACGATGTCTGGCGGCTCTCCGGCTTCACGGCGGTGCTTTCCAACATCATGAGCAATGTGCCGGCGGTGTTGGCGCTCAGGCCCTTCATTCCCGGGTTGGAAAACCCGGAGCGCGCCTGGCTGGTCGTGGCGATGAGCTCCACGCTTGCCGGCAATTTCACGCTGCTCGGTTCGGTCGCCAACCTGATCGTCGCCGAGCAGGCAAAGGCGACGGGTAAGGAGCTCTCCTTCTCCGCCTTCTTCAAGGTCGGCCTGCCGCTGACCCTGGTGACGCTTCTCGCCGGCACCGCCTGGCTGGCATGGGCCTGAGAGACACCATCACGTCGGACCGAGCCAATCGGGGACACCTAGAGCAATTCCAGGAAAAGTGTGTAACGGTTTTCCGTCCGGAATTGCGTAAAAACAAATACTTAGAGCGGTTCGGTGATTCCGTGAAACACTGAACCGCTCTAAGCGCTGTGTTTGCCTGCCATCCTCGCCCGCACCAGCGTCGCGGCGGCATGGCCGGCGGCGTTGACATAGTCGGGATTGTGATGGATCAGCATGCTGGAAAAGGCGCCGTCCATCAAAAGCACGATCTCGCGGGCCAGCATCTTCGCCTCGCCGACATCGTGGTCTGAAAGCGCGCCGGCCAGCCATTTTTCGAAATTGCTCTTGTGGCGCGCTCCAGCCTTCACCGCCGGATGCCCGGGCATCGCCGCCAGCTCGGCCGCCGTGCGCAGGAAGCCGCAGCCTTTCCATTTGGGATGACGGGCCACCCGCGCCAGGTTGGTGAAGATCGCCTCGACCTTCTTGTCCGCTCCGCCTCCCGCCGCGTCGAACCAGCCTGCCATCTGCTCGAGGTTAGGCTGGTCGCGCCCTTCGAGATAGGCCGCGATCAGGTCGTCCTTGCTCTTGAAATGGTAGTAGAGCGTGCGCTTGGTGAGGCCGGCTTTTTCGGCCACGGCGTCGACGCTGACGCGGCCGATGCCTTCGGCATAGAACAGCTTGGTTGCGGCGTCGACGAGTCGTTTTCGCGTGGGATTGGGCTTTTCGCTCATCGCGTAAGTATACCGACTAGTGAATATACAAGCAATCGAAAGCCTGCTCCTTATTCCGTTGAACAGTCGGAAAGGATATGTCATGACCGAACTTGTGCTGAGCGAGACGCGCGAGCGCGTTGCGGTCCTCACCCTCAACCGCCCCGACAAGCTGAACGCACTGAACTACGCGCTGATCGACCGGCTGCTTTCGCTCCTCGACCTGATCGAGACGGACGATGGCGTGCGCGCCGTCATCCTCACAGGGGCAGGGGAACGCGCCTTTTCCGCCGGCGCCGACATCCACGAATTCTCATTGAGCGTGGCCGACGGCACCGATGCCGCGCTGCGCGATTTCGTCATGCGCGGCCAACGCCTGACGGCGCGGCTGGAAGCATTCCGCAAGCCGGTCATCGCGGCCGTCAACGGCATCGCCTTTGGCGGTGGCTGCGAGATCACCGAGGCGGTGCCGCTGGCCATCGCCAGCGACCGCGCGTTGTTCGCCAAGCCGGAGATCAAGCTTGCCATGCCGCCGACCTTCGGCGGTACGCAGCGCCTGCCGAGGCTGGCCGGCCGCAAATGCGCCCTGGAACTGCTGTTGACCGGCGAGACATTTGCCGCCGGGCGCGCAGCAGAACTCGGCCTGGTCAACCACGTCGTGCCGCATGCCGAGCTGATGCGAGCGGCCTTCGACCTCGCCCGCCGCATAGTCGGTCATTCGCCGGCGGCGGTCGCCGGCATTCTCACCGCGGTGGCGCGCGGCATCAACTCGAGCATTGCGGAAGGCCTGCTGGTCGAGGCCGAACAATTCGCCCGCGTGGCTCCGACAGCAGACCTGCGCGAAGGCTTGGGCGCCTGGATCGAGCGGCGGCAAGCGGTCTACGACGGCTCATGGACGCATGTCACCCGGCCGGCCGAGGCCAGGCGCGCCGCGCGACGTCTCGACCGCGCAGCCGGTCTGCCGGGGTAAGCGCCTTGCCTGGAGCATGATGCCGAAAAGTGTGAAGCGGCTTTCGGACGACATCATATTTCTTTGATTTAGAGACGGATTCAGATTTCAGGTCGATTCGACCCGAAATCATCCAGCTCTAGGCCACCGCTTTCAACGGCGCCTTGTCTGCCTGCTGCACGCGCGCAGCGGCCGCGAGCAGGTCGGTCTGAGTGATCAGGCCGAGGATGCGCCGTTCGGCATCGACGATCACCACCGCATGGCTGCGCCCGTCGGTCAGCACCGGCAGCAGGCTCATCGCCGGCGTGTCGGATGAGGCGGTGCCGGCCTTCGACATCACCCCTTTCACCGTGTCGGTCGCTTTCGTCAGCTCGCGCAGACCGACGGCGCCGGAGAGTCGTCCGTCCGCGTCGACCACCGGCAGGGTGCGGATGTTGTGGTCGATCAGCTGTTTACGCGCTTCGTCGGGGGAGGTTGTTTCGGTCACCGAGATCACGTCGCGGGACATGATGTCCCGGCAAAGCAGCGTGCGCTGCGAGCGCACCGCCGCTTGCAGCTCGACCTGGCGCAGCAGGCGCTCCAGGTCGTCACGGTCGATGTCGAAGGTCTCGTCAAGCGCGGAGAGCGCAGCATCGACATCCTCGGGCCGGAAGCCGACGCGTTCGGCCGGTGGCCGGTCGGCGGTGCCGTGGCCACTGGCGGCGGGCACGTGCACATGGGGATAGTTGCGCCGCGACAGTTTGTGGAAGAGGAAGCCGAGCGCAACCAGGATGATCGAGTTGAGTGCCACCGGTACGAAGGGAAACAGGAAGCCGGCGGCGGCCACGGCCGGCCCGCCGAGCACGCCGGTGAGTGCCGCAGCACCCCCCGGCGGATGCAATGAGCGCGTGAACGACATGGCGGCGATCGCCAGCGCCACCGCAAGGCCGGAGGCGATCACCGTGTCGTGCACAAAATGCGCCACCGTCACGCCGACCAGCGCCGAAATCGTGTTGCCGCCGATGATCGACCAGGGCTGCGCCAGCGGGCTTGACGGAACGGCAAAGAGCAGCACGGCGGAAGCGCCCATGGGCGCCACCAGCATCGCCACAAGCGGGCCGCTACCCATGGCAAGCCCGCTGATCATGCCGGTCAGCGCGATACCGATGGTCGCGCCGATGCAGGCAAGCAGCCGTTCGCGAAGCGTCGCGCCGGCAAGGATCGGAACGAAAAGGCGAAACGCCATGGCAGGCCTTGGATCCAAGAGGTGGAATTGCGTTGCCCGCAATGCCGCTGAAATCACGGATTTGAAAGCCAAACCAATCCGTAGATTGGCAGCAGAGGAGAATATTATTGCACAGCGATCCGCGTATGACGTGCCGCCAGCGGCCTCGGCTTTCTCAATCGCGCCAAGGCGTTATGGCAGTTTGCGGACTCGGCCTGGCTATCGCCGGCTGCGCTACCGCTTCTTTGGCTGGACGGTGAATCCCAGCCCGCCCAGCATCTTCACCGCGCCGCTCTTGCCACCTTCGAAATCGCCGGAGGCGAGCCGCGCACCCGTGGTGAACTCATAGGCCGTGCCGAGGATGGCCTTTGGTGGGTAGAGGCGGCCCTCCCAGGCCAGTTCATAAGTGGTGGTCGGCGAAAAGCCATGTTCGGCGAAAAACCGGTCAGGCCCCAGCCGGTCGTAGTCTTGCATCGCGCGCAAGACATGCGCGCGGGTCACGCGGTCCCAGGCAATCATTTCTTCGTCCTCCTTCAGACGTCAAACGGACTTCACCTCGCCGCCATCCATGCGCAGCGTCGAGCCGGTCATCCAGCGGGCGGCTGGCGAGACGAGGAAGGCCATCAACTCGGCGATCTCTTCCGGCTCGCCGTAGCGGGCAATGCCGGCTTCCTTCGGAAAATTCGCCGTCGCTTCCTCGACGCTCATCTTGTGCAGCGGCGCCCAGTGCTCGAGATAGGAGCGTCGGCGGCCGGTCATCACCGGGCCCGGCAACACGCTGTTGACCTGCACCCCGTCGGCGATGCCGCGATCGGAAAAGGCCTTGCCCAGCGCCACGATTGCCGCGTTGATCGTTCCGACCGCCGCATAGGGCGCTTTCGGAAACAGCGCCGAATTGCCGGACATCAGCACCACCGAGCCGCCGGCCGCCTTCAGCGCCGGCCATGCCGCGACGGTCAGCCGCCGGGCGCCATGCAGCTTCAGCGCCAGGCCGGCGTCCCATTGCTCGTCGGTCATCTCGAAGAGATCGATCTGCGGCACGGCGCCGGCGATGTTGAGCAGCGCGTCGATGCGGCCGAAGGTGGCAAGCGCCTGGTCGACCACCGCCTGGGCGGCGTTCGGCCGGGCTAGGTCGGCATCGATGATCAGCACTTCGGCGCCTGCGCCCTTGATGGCCTTGGCGGTCTCCTCCAGCTTCGCCCGGTTGCGCGCGACCAGCACGAGTGCGGAAAAATCCCGCGCCAGCCGGATGGCAGTGGCCTGGCCGATGCCCTGACTGGCGCCGGTGATGACGGCGACAGATTTCGACATGGCGAATTTTCCTTTTTCTTGATCAGCCTAGGAAGTCGCGGATGGCGGCGGCGATTTCGCCGGCATGGGTTTCGAGCGCGAAATGCCCGGTGTCGAGAAAGCTCACCACCGCATCCGGCATGTCGCGCTTGAACGCCTCGGCGCCGGGTGGCAGGAAGAACGGGTCGTTCTTGCCCCACACCGCCAGGAACGGCGGTTTGTGGGTGCGAAAATAGGCCTGGAAGGTTGGATAGAGGGCGACATTGCTCTTGTAGTCGCCGAAGAGGTCGAGCTGGATCTCTTCCGCGCCGGGACGGTCGAGATAGAAGCTGTCCAGCGAATGGCCGTCGGGTGAGACGCGTTCCGCCGGCGCGCCATGCGTGTACTGCCAGGCAACCGCTTCCGGCTTGAAGGCCGGGCGCAGCGCCTCGCGGTTGGCAGGCGAGGGGTCCCGCCAATAGGCGCGGATCGGGTTCCAGTCCTCACCCAGGCCTTCCTCATAGGCGTTGCCGTTCTGCGAAATGATCGCGGCGATGCGCTCGGGATGTTTTACCGCCAGCCGGAAGCCGGTCGGCGCGCCATAATCGAAGACATAGATGGCGTAGCGGTCGAAGCCGACAACCTCGGTGAAGCGGTCGATGATCTCGGCGATGCGGTCGAACGTGTAGGTGAATTCGCCTGCTTGCGGCATGTCGGAGCGGCCGAAGCTGGGCAGGTCGGGTGCGACGATGTGGAAGCGATCGGCAAGCAGCGGAATGAGGTCGCGGAACATATGGCTCGAGCTCGGGAAGCCATGCAGCAGAAGCAGCTTTGGCGCGCCGGGCCGGCCGGCCTCGCGGTAGAAAATGTTGAAGCCGTCGACATTAGCAGTCCGGTAGGCGGTCATTGTTCTCTCCATTGTAGTAACTGAATCGATTCGTATTAGAGGGTTATTTTGAGTCCGGGCGTCAGCCTTGCGCGGCCTCAAGAGTGATCTCGACGACGGGCGCGCCGCCGTGGACAAGTGCGATGCTCATTCCCTGTGCAAGCATGCCGCTTCCTTCCATCAACTTGATAACCTTCCTAAGTCATTTAAGGTGGTTACGACTGTAGAGCATAACTTGTCAAGCTGGACCAAACCGGTTATCACGGAGTCGTGTTTACGATGGACGCCTGCGTCGGACAGCTGCCGGCGTGAATTGGAGCTTCGATGGTTCGATCACCCGCGCTTTTTGTCGGCGACGCGCCCGGCCTCGATTTCCTCAACTCGATCGCCACTCCGCTCGACAGGCCAGTCGATTGGATCGACGACGGCGAGGGCTTGCTGGATTGGCTCGGCCAGGCGCGGCTGGTGCCGGCTGACGTTCTTGGCAGCATGCGAAGCTTGGCGCTGCCCGGCGAGTTCGATAAGGTCGCCGATCAAGCACGGCATCTGCGCGAGTGGTTCAGGAGCTTCGTGCAGGCGCACAAGGGGCGGGCGCTGAAGGCGGCGGATTTGGCGGAGCTCGACCCGCTCAACCGTCTGCTGGAACGCGACGAGACGTTCAACCGGATCGCGCCGGCCGGCAGCGGCGCACCGTTCGCGCTTCAGACGGCCCGCAAATGGCGGACCCCCGAGGCGCTCCTGCTGCCGATCGGAGAGGCGCTGGCAAAACTCGTCTGCACCGAGGATTTTTCACATGTGAAGGCGTGCGAAGGTCCGGCCTGCACGCTGCTTTTTGCCGATCACACGCGCGGGCACAGGCGCCGCTGGTGCAGCATGGCGGCCTGCGGCAACAGGGCAAAACAGGCCGCGCACCGGCATCGGCACAAGGATGGCCACCACTAAACAACTTCAGGAAGGCAGCCCGGCGTTTTCCGCGAAATGAGCTGCTTCAAGTCGAGCGAGGCGCGGGCGCGCCTCGCTCTGCGGCAGGGTGATCACGGGACCACCGCGACATGGCCCTTCATGTTGGGATGGAAGCGGCAGAAATAGTCGACCGCTCCCGCCGCCTTCAGCGTGACCTTGCCCGTCGACTTTGCCGGGATCATCACATCCCAGCCGCCTTTCACCGTCGCGGTGTGGGCAATCACGTCCTTGTTCGTCCATTCGATCGTATCGCCAACCTTGGCCTGAACGCTTACCGGCGAAAAGACCAGCTTGTCGATCGTCACCTCGATCGTCGCCGCGAGCGCCGGCGACGACGCGATGAGCGCCAACGCCAGTGTCGGAGCAAGAAGCAGCGGCCTCATTTCAGCATGCCGGCGACGTGTTCGGCATGCTGCTCATGCCCTTGGAAGATCTTGAGGCCGGTCTCCAGCAGGCTCTTCAGCTCGGCATTGCTTGCCGAGGGGATGAGCAGGGTTTCGAGCGCGCCGTTGACCTGCTTGTGATAGGCGACCTCGTTCTCGATATAGGCCTTGTCGAAGTCGGCCCCCTTGAGCTTCGCCAGCTTGGCGCGCTCCTCCTTGGCGGCCTTGGTCAGCGCCTTGCTGGTGTCGTTGTCCTCGGGCGTGACCTTCAGCTTCTTCACCAGGTCGAGCGCCTGCTTGTTCACCGCCTCATGGTCGCGTTCCATGTCCTTGGCGAAGTCGACGACCTCCTTGTTCTTGGACGTCTTGATCGCCAGCTTGGCCGCCTCGACGTCGATCGTGCCGGCCGTATAGGCGATGTGGGCGATCTGCGGGTCGGTGGGCTTTTCGGCGGCTTGCGCCAGCGGCGCGGTGCTTACGAGGAAAAGTGCGGCAAGGGCGGCGGTTGATCGCATGAACATGGCATCTCCTTCGCCCGGCGGCGCTGGCCTCGGGCTCATCTGGTGTTGACTGCCATTGGATGCGGGGAGGAGCGAAACGTTCCCGGGAAAACGGCCAGGGACCGAAATCAGAGCAATTCCAGGAAAAGTGTGAGCGGTTTTCCGTTTCGGGAATTGCGTCAAGACAAAGAGATAGGACGGTTCGCCGTTTCCGTGAAACGGCGAACCGTCCTATCCCTCGAACCCGAGCCTTCTCATCACCGCCTGCGTCAGTCGCTCGCAGCGCCGACCGGCGAAGGGGAAGGCGTCGAGCAAGACCGGGCCGATCTCGTCGTCGAGCGCCTTGCGCACCAGCGTTCGCGCCCGGTGCAGCCTCGTCTTCACGGTTTCAGGCCGCACGCCCAGAAGGTCGGCGGTTTCCTCGATGCTCAGGCCCTCGATGACACGGGCGACGAAAACCGTGCGGTAGACATCGGGAAGGCTGTCGGTCGCACGTTCGACAAGTCCCAGAATCTGGCGCTGCGCCATCGTCCGCTCCGGATCGTCACTTGGGTTCAGGGGAAACCGGATGATCTGCGCCTCCGGGTTTTCGGGCATCGCCACGGTGCGCTTGCGCTTGCGCAGCCGGCCGAGCGCCTCGTTGATGACGATGCGCGACAGCCAGGTGGAAAGCGACGCCTCGCCGCGAAAAGCGCCGAGACTGGCGAAGGCGCGCATATAGGCCTCCTGCACGATGTCCTCGGCCTCGGCGTCGTTACGCACCACGCCGCGCGCGATGCGATAGAGCCGTTGATTGTGCGTCTTGATGATGGCGCGGAACGCATTCGGATCGCGCGCAAGTGCCCGGCGCACCAGTGCTACGTCGCCGGCCTCGGCCACGCCTGTTCCGGCGGCTTCGATAGCAGGCTCTCTCATCTCGCCTTGACCTCCGGCAACTGTTACATCCGCGATTGGATGCGCCTGCCGACAAAAGGTTCCCGAGTTTGTTGCGCGGGCCATGCTAGCGCTTCGGCCGAGGCTTGTCTGCCGCTGGTGCGGAACCCTGCGCCGATCAGCCTGTCATCCGGCGGCGGCCGCGGCCGCGAGTCCGCGCAGAATATCGGCCTTGAGATCCTCGACATCCTCCAGCCCGACCTGCAGGCGGATCAGCGAGCCGGCATACGAACCTTTGGCAAGTTTGCGGTCGCCGAGGAAGACCGGAACGGCGAGGCTCTCATAGCCGCCCCAGGAATAGCCGAGGCCGAAGATCTTGAGCGCGTCGAGGAAGGCATGCTGCGCCTTCTGTCCGCCGCCCTTGAGCACGATCGAGAAGACGCCGGTGGAGCCGCAGAAATCGCGCTTCCAGAGCGCATGGTCGGGATGGCTTTCCAGCGCCGGATGCAACACCTGCGCGACGCCCGGCTGCTCTTCGAGCCAGCGCGCGATATCGAGCGCGCTCCTGCGGTGATGCTCGAGCCGCACCCCCATCGTGCGCAGGCCGCGCAGCACCTGGTAGACGTCGTCCGGACCGGAGCAGCAGCCGAGTGCGCAGAAGCCATCAAAGAGCTTCGTCCAGCAGGCCTCGTTGGCCGAAACCAGGCCGAGCAGCACGTCGGAATGCCCGGCGGGATATTTCGTCGCCGCATGGATCGAGATGTCGACGCCATGGGCGAGCGGCTTGAAATAAAGCGGCGTCGCCCAGGTATTATCCATCATCACGATGGCGCCGGCGGCATGTGCGGCCTTGGCGATCGCCGGGATGTCCTGCACCTCGTAGGTGTTCGATCCCGGCGATTCCGTGAACACCACCCTGGTGTTGGGCCTGATCAGCGAAGCGATGCCGGCGCCTATGCGCGGCTCGTAATATTCGACCTCGACGCCGAGCCGCTTCAGCATCGTATCCGCGAAGTGGCGCGTCGGGTGGTAGACGCTGTCGACGATCAACAGGTGATCGCCCGCGGCAAGGAAGGCGAGCAGCGGTATCGTCACCGCCGCCAGCCCCGAAGGCACCGCGACGGTGCCGGCCGAGCCTTCCAGCGCATCGACGGCGAGCGTGAGCGCATCCATAGTAGGCGTTCCGCGCGTGCCGTAAGTGTATTTCTGGCTGCGCCCGGCCATCGAGGCGGCATCGGGGTAAAGCACCGTCGAGGCGTGCACGACCGGCGGGTTGACGAAGCCGAAATAGTCGTGCGGGTTGTTGCCGGAATGGGCAAGCAGCGTGTTGATGCCCATTTCGATGCCGTCTTTAGCCATGGTTCGTCGCCTGTCGAATGATGTCAGGGGACCAGCCATAGAGCGGCGGCAAAGCCCGCGCAACCGCACCGGGCCCGCCAAAAGCCGATCTTCCGCTAGGCCAATCCAACGGCGCGTGCGACCAATAAAGCACTGCTATTGCCGGAGCGGATTCTGCCGGCGAATCATGGTTTCACGCGCTCGCAACTTGACTGATTTGTTCGCATGGCCTGCCGATTTCATGGGCTCTTGTTCGCGATTCAGGCATTTGCGGCAATTGCTTTTCATACCTCTTCGGATTCGGTCATTTCCCTTGACCTCACAGGAATAATCGCCTTCGATGCGTTTCGTGAATGGGAGGCAGCGCATCGGCAACCGATGCGGGTCCGGGAGTGGGCCTTTAAGTGGGAGCTGCATTCACAAACGAAAAAAGATCAAGCGTCACCTGGCAGCAGGGGCGCCTGTAACAGAAAAGGGTCTGTGGGTCATGAAACACATTGCAATCGGCATTCTTGGCGCCGCCACGCTCGGGTTCATGGCGTCCGCCGCTTCGGCCGGCACGCTCGATACCGTGAAGCAGAAGGGCTTCCTCCAGTGCGGCGTCTCGACCGGCCTGGCCGGCTTCTCGGCGCCGGACGACAAGGGTGACTGGAAGGGCATCGACGCGGATTTCTGTCGCGCCGTTGCCGCGGCCGTCTTCGGTGACGCCTCCAAGGTCAAGTTCACGCCGCTCAGCGCCAAGGAGCGTTTCACCGCCCTGCAGTCGGGCGAGATCGACATCCTGTCGCGCAACACCACCTGGACGAGCAACCGCGACAGCGCGCTCGGCCTCGATTTTGTCGGCGTCACTTATTATGACGGCCAGGGCTTCATGATCAACGCCAAGAAACTGCCGGGCGTGAACTCCGCGCTGCAGCTTTCGGGCGCCGCCGTCTGCGTGCAGAGCGGCACCACGACCGAGCTCAACCTCGCCGACTACTTCAAGAAGAACAAGATGGAATACAACCCCGTCGTGTTCGAGAAGCTGGAAGAGGTCAACGCCGCCTATGACGCCGGCCGCTGCGACGCTTACACCACCGACCAGTCCGGCCTTTACGGCATCCGCCTGACGCTCTCCTCGCCGGCCGACCATGTCGTGCTGCCCGAGATCATCTCCAAGGAGCCGCTTGGCCCGGCCGTGCGCCAGGGTGACGACCAGTGGGCGCATATCGCCCGCTGGACGTATTTCGCGCTGCTCAACGCCGAGGAAGCCGGCATCACGCAGGCGAATGTCGATGAGATGAAGACGTCGACCGACCCGAACATCCAGCGCCTCCTCGGCACTGAACCCGATGGCAAGTACGGCGCCGATCTCGGCCTCTCCAACGACTTTGTTGTCAACATCGTCAAGGCTGTCGGCAACTACGGTGAAATGTTCGAGCGCAATGTCGGCTCGGGCAGCCCGCTCAAGATCGCGCGCGGGATCAATGCGCTGTGGACCAAGGGCGGCCTTCAATACGGTCCGCCGATCCGCTGATTGAAACGTGATCCGGGAGGCAGGTCGTCTGCCTCCCGGTTTCTCTTTCCAGGGGATGGTCCATGGCTTCGCAGGAAATCCTTCGCGAGGAGCCGAGTCGCGGCTCCTTCATCAACGACCCGAGAATACGCGGCCTGTTCTTCCAGACGCTGGTCGTGATCCTCCTCTTCGGCTCGATCTGGTGGATCGTCAACAACGTCCTCGAGAACCTCCAGCGCCTGCACATTGCTTCAGGCTTCCAGTTCCTGAGGAGCAGGGCCGGCTTCGACATTTCCGACACCCCGATCGCCTACACGTCGGACTCGACCTATTTCCGTGCGCTCGTCGTTGGCCTGCTCAACACGATCATCGTAGCTGTCGCCGGCATTGTCCTTGCCACCATCATCGGCTTCACCGTTGGCATCGGCCGTCTGTCGCAGAACTGGCTGATCCGCAAGATCTGCACGGTCTATGTCGAGATATTCCGCAATATCCCGCCGCTGCTGGTCATCTTCTTCTGGTATTCCGGCGTGTTGGCCGTGCTGCCGCCGCCGCGCGAGAGCATCCATCTGCCTTTCGGCTCCTTCCTCAACCAGCGCGGTTTCTATTTCCCGCGCGCCGTTTGGGGGGATGGCTCCTGGCTGATCGGCGTCGCATTGCTGGTGGCCATCGCAATGGCCTGGTTCGTCGCCCACCGGGCGCGACAGCGGCAGAAGGCAACCGGACAGCAATTCCCGGTGTTGTGGACATCGGTCGCGCTTATCGTCGGCCTGCCGGTGCTTGCCTTCCTGCTCAGCGGCATGCCGCTGGCCTTCGATTTTCCGAAGCAGTCGACCTTCAACCTGACCGGTGGCTTCTGGGTCAAGCCTGAGTTCCTGTCGCTCCTGCTGGCGCTGTCCTTCTACACTGCGGCCTTCATCGCCGAGATCGTGCGCGCCGGCATCAGGGGCGTCAGCAAGGGCCAGACCGAGGCCGCGGCAGCACTTGGCCTTCGCTCCGGCCCGATCCTGCGGCTGGTGGTCATCCCGCAGGCGATGCGCATCGTCATCCCGCCGCTGACCAGCCAGTATCTCAACCTGACCAAGAACTCCTCGCTGGCGATCGCCATCGGCTATCCCGATCTCACAGCCACGGCCGGCACGGTGCTCAACCAGACGGGGCAGGCGGTGGAAGGCGTGTTCATCATGATGATCGCCTATCTGGTGCTGAGCCTCGTCACCTCCGCGGTGATGAACGTCGTCAACGCCAGAATGGCGCTGGTGGAAAGGTAGAGCCATGCAGGAACACGATATGTCCTGGGTGCGCACCGAGATGGTGCTGGCGCAGCCGGCGCCGGCCGGGGAGCGCGGCGCTTATGCCTGGGTGCGCAAGAACCTGATTGGTTCGGTAGGGGACATTGTCCTTACCGTCCTGGGCATTGCCATTGTGCTGTGGATCCTGCCGCAGGTCATCAACTGGGCCTTCATCAATGCCCAGTGGACCGGACCGGACCGCACGGTATGCACGACCGCCTCGCAAGGCGGCATTCAGCCCGAGGGCTGGACCGGCGCCTGCTGGGCCTTCGTCAACGCCAAGTTCGGCCAGTTCATGTTCGGCACCTATCCGGTCGAGGAGCGTTGGCGGCCGATCCTGGTCGCCATCCTGTTCGTGGCCCTGCTTGTGCCGATGCTGATCCCGCGTGTGCCGCGCAAGGGGTTGAATGCGATCCTGCTCTTCGTGGTGCTGCCGATCGTCGCCTTCTTCCTGCTGCTCGGCGGCGTACTCGGCCTGCCGGTTGTCGAAACGTCGCGCTGGGGCGGGCTCCTCGTCACGCTCAGCCTTTCCTTCGTCGGCATTGCCGTGTCGCTGCCTTTGGGCATCGTGCTGGCGCTCGGGCGCCGTTCGAAGATGCCGATCATCAAATGGCTGTGCATCGTCTTCATCGAGACGGTGCGTGGCATTCCCTTGATCACGGTGCTGTTCTTCGCCAGCGTCATGCTGCCGCTGTTCCTGCCCGCGGGCGTCACCTTCGACAAGTATCTGCGGGCGTTGATCGGCGTGTCGCTGTTTGCCGCCGCCTATATGGCTGAGGTGATCCGTGGCGGCCTGCAGGCGATTCCGAAGGGCCAATATGAGGGCGCCGACTCGCTCGGCCTCGGCTACTGGCAGAAGATGAGCCTGATCGTGCTGCCGCAGGCGCTGAAGCTGGTCATTCCGGGCATCGTCAACACCTTCATCGGCATGTTCAAGGACACCAGCCTGGTCCTCATCATCTCGATGTTCGATCTGCTCGGCGTGGTGAAGCAGAACTTTGCCGACGCCAACTGGGCGACGCCACAGACGGCCAGATCCGGGCTGATCTTCGCCGCCTTCGTGTTCTGGCTGTTCTGCTTCGGCATGTCGCGCTATTCAATGTATACTGAACGCCGGCTCGACACCGGCTACAAACGCTGATGCATGTCGCCCAAAAGTGTGTAGCGGTTTTGGGATAACGACATGCATCAAAAACAACGATAAGGGGAATTGGCCATGGCCACCGAAAACGCTGTCAGCGCCGAAGAGATCAAGGTCGATACCAAGAAGATGCATATCTCGACCACCGATGTCGCCATCGACATCGTTGGCATGCACAAATGGTATGGCGAGTTCCACGTATTGAAGGACATCAACCTCAAGGTGATGCGCGGCGAGCGCATCGTCATCTGTGGTCCGTCCGGCTCCGGCAAGTCGACCATGATCCGCTGCATCAACCGGCTGGAAGAGCACCAGAAGGGTAAGATCATCGTCGACGGCAAGGAACTCACCAACGATCTGAAGAAGATCGACGAGGTGCGCCGCGAGGTCGGCATGGTGTTCCAGCACTTCAACCTGTTCCCGCACCTCACCATCCTGGAGAACTGCACGCTGGCGCCGATCTGGGTGCGCAAGATGCCGAAGAAGCAGGCCGAGGAAATCGCCATGCATTTCCTCAAGCGCGTCAAAATCCCGGAGCAGGCCAACAAATATCCGGGCCAGCTCTCGGGCGGCCAGCAGCAGCGCGTCGCGATCGCGCGCTCGCTATGCATGAACCCGCGCATCATGCTGTTCGACGAGCCGACCTCGGCGCTCGATCCGGAAATGATCAAGGAAGTGCTGGAGACGATGGTGGGTCTGGCGGAAGAGGGCATGACCATGCTCTGCGTCACCCACGAGATGGGCTTCGCACGCAAGGTTGCCAACCGCGTGATCTTCATGGATCAGGGCCAGATCGTCGAGCAGAACACGCCGGCCGAGTTCTTCGACCATCCGCGCCACGAGCGCACGAAGCTGTTCCTGAGCCAGATCCTGCACTGAGCGGCGCCCACTCGGTCGTCGTCCTAGGGCGAAGCAAGGAGCGAAGCCACGCGCGCAGACCCTAGGATCCATGCCGTTACGCTAAGGCGTTGCGACGCTTACAGAATTCTGCACCTTTGTGCTTTGGGTCAAGGTCACGGCATGGATCCTCGGGTCAAGCCCGAGGATGACGAAGTCACGAGGCGACCGGCTCACCCCGCCTGATGCGAAGATTCCTCCGATACCTTGCGATGCTCCTGGGAACGCTGGTGCTTGCCGCCGTGCTCGGCACGCTGGTGCCGCGCCCGCTCTGGCCAGCCGCTGCGGGCGGCGAGGGCGCGCGGCAGATCCTTGTGCTGAAGAACCCGATCCACACCGACATCGCCATTCCCCTCGACGACGGCGTTCGACGGCGCTTCGCCTTCCTTGCCGATGCCGGCCTGCCGACCGATGCGCCGGAGGCGCGCTACATCGTCTTCGGCTGGGGCGGCCGTGCCTTCTATCTGGAGACGCCGACCTGGTCGCAGTTGAAGGCGGTGCCGGTGCTGAAGGCGCTGACGCTCGACGCCTCGGTGATGCATGTGGATGTCGCCGGCACCATTCTGGAGCCGCATCCGGATGTTGCCGGTTTCGATATCGACGAGGCGCATTTCGCAGCACTGCTCGATTATATCGCGGCGAGCTTCCGGCAGGGAGCGAACGGGCCGATTGTGATCAAGAACGCCGGCTATTCCAGCTTCGACCGCTTCTATGAGGCCAACGGCCGCTTCAACGCGCTTATCGGCTGCAACACCTGGACGGCGGCGGCACTGCGCGTTGCCGGTCTGCGCACAGGTTGGTGGAACCCGCTGCCGGTGTCGCTTGGGGTGTCGATGAGGCTGTATAACTAAACCAGGCGAGCATCCCGGGAAAATTGCCAGCGCCTCGTTTCTTCGCGCCCCTCTGTCCCGCCAGCCCAACCAACTTGTCGCCGTTCGCCGACCTACCGCCTCACAACCTTCCGCTCCTCCCAGCCATAGAGCCAGTCCAGATCGGCCGCGAGCTTGTCCGCCGGTCGCGTCGCCAGCACCACATTGCGAGCCAGCGCCACCGGGCCCCAGGCGTGCCAGGCGAGACGATTGAGCGCTCCGCGTTTCAGCACCCTTTCGACGCGAGGTCGTCGAAGATTTTCCCAGACAGTGAGGCTTTGAGCCGGATCGCCGGGGAAATCGGCGATCAGATTGGCGAGCATCGAGGCGTCCTCGATTCCCATGGCCGCGCCCTGCGCCGCGAACGGCGTCATGGCATGCGCGGCGTCGCCGATCAGCGCGATGCCTTGCGGGACCGACCAGCGCTGTTGCTGGACGGTATGCATTGGAAACGCCGTCCATGGCCCCGCCAGCGCGACGAGCCTTGCGAGCATCGCTGCGGTGCCACGCATGGCATTGGACAGGATGGCCGGGTCGGCATGGCCTGACCAGCCTTCCGCGATACGCTCGCCTCTGGTGAAGGCGGCGAGGTTGACGGCGCGCCCCTTGCTCACCGGATAGGCGACCATATGGAAGCCGGGATGCAGAAAGGTGGTGACGCAGCCCGCCGCGCCGATCTCGGCAAAAGTCTGACCGGCGGCGCTTTCGGCGGCCACGGTGGCCCGCCAGGCCAGTCGGCCCGAGAAGCGGCTTTTCGTGAAAGCGGCTTCGCTGCGGGCCAGCTCGGTGCGAACCGAGGACCACACGCCGTCCGCGCCGACCAATAGGCCGCCCGTGACCTCCGTGGCTTTGCCATCGGTCTCGACTGTCGCGGTTACGCCTCGCGGGTCGACGGCGATGCCGGCCACCCGCGCACTGGTCACAAGCTCGATATTGGGCCGTTCCGCCGCCGCAGCCATCAGCGCCGCCTGCAGGTCGGCGCGATGCGCCACCAGATAGGGCGCGCCCCAGCGGCTTTCAGCAGCCCTCCCAAGCGGCACGCGCGCCAGCTCGCGCAGGCTTCTCGCATCCTTCAGCACCACCGCTTCCGGCCGGACCGCGTTGGGCAGCAGGTGATCGAGCACGCCGAGCTGGCGCAGGATGCGGCTCGCGTTGGGGGAAAGCTGGAGACCGGAGCCGGCGGCTTCGAGCTGCCTGGCCTGCTCGAACAGTTTCACCGGGAAGCCGCGCTCGACAAAGGCAAGCGCTGCCGTCAGTCCGGCGATGCCAGCCCCGGCGATGACGATTTGCCGGGACCGTGTCTCACTCATGATCGGGGAAAAAGCTCAGGCAGCCTGGTCGACATAGAGGCAGCCGGCTGGCTGCGTTTCCGTCGCCTTCAGCGACGGCGAATAGCGGTAGAGCGTCGAGCAGTAGGGGCAGACCTTTTCGTTGTCGTCGCCCATGTCGAGGAACACATGCGGATGGTCGAAAGGCGGGTTGGCGCCGGTGCACATGAATTCCTTGACGCCGATCTCGATGACCGGATGGCCAGCATCGTTCTGGAAATGGGGAATGCTACCGCCTGCCATCGTCGTCTCCAATTGGGTTCGGCCAGTGGGTTTGACCAGTCTGCATCTGGAGCATAACAGGCCAGTTTGCAAGATCGATGAAATCAAACTGTCGCAAAAGGCTGGCAGAGGATAAGTTGAGCCGGTTAAGCGCATGAGGCCGGTGTCGGAGCGATTCCGTGACGATCATGCGTCATAAAGAAATGTTAGAGCGTCGTTGAACGGCAATATGCGGCGCCCCTTGGGGACGGTTGCGGGCAAGAGCGGGAAACCATGAACGAACTGAAGCCTGTGCAGAGCGAGTTCATCACCGTCGAGGCGGCAAGCCCGGACGGAGGCAATCCCGACCGTTTCGTCAACCGTGAATTCTCCTGGCTGCAATTCAACCGCCGTGTGCTGGAGGAATCGCTGAACGAGCATCATCCGCTGCTCGAACGCGTCCGCTTCCTGTCGATTTCGGCGGCTAATCTCGATGAGTTCTTCATGGTCCGCGTCGCCGGCCTTGCCGGCCAGGTCCGCGAAGGCATCGCGCTGAAGAGCCCGGACGGCCGCACCCCGGAGCAGCAGCTCGAGCAATTGCTGCGCGAGGTCGAGCGCCTGCAGGAGGATCAGCAAAAGAGCCTGTCGGCGCTGATGCAACTGCTCAACAAGGAGGGCATCGAAAGCATCACCCGCGACGCGCTGACCAAGGAAGAGAAGAACTGGCTGGAAGACCATTTCCAGGAGCAGGTTTTCCCGGTGCTCACCCCACTGTCCATCGACCCGGCGCATCCGTTCCCGTTCATCCCCAATCTCGGCTTCTCGATCGCGCTGCAGCTGCGCCACCGCAAGAACGGCGAGCAGATGAGCGCGCTCTTGCGCCTGCCGGTGGCCCTCAGGCGCTTCATCCGTCTGCCCGACCGCAAGAACCACGTCCGCTTCATCCCGCTGGAGGAGGTGGTCGGTATCTATATCGGTAAGCTTTTCCCCGGCTATGAGGTCAAGGGCTCCGGCACGTTCCGCATCATCCGCGACAGCGATATCGAGGTGGAAGAGGAGTCGGAAGACCTCGTGCGCCTGTTCGAAACGGCGCTGAAGCGACGCCGTCGCGGTTCGGTGATCCGCATCGAATTCGACACGCTGATGCCGGCCGAGCTGCGTGATTTCGTCGCCGGCGAGCTCGGCGTCTCGTCGAGCCGCATCAGCGTGCTCACCGGTCCGCTGGCGCTCAACCAGATTTCCGAGATCGTCGCCATTCCGCGCGACGACCTGAAGTTCACGCCCTACAATCCGCGCTTCCCCGAACGCATCCGCGAGCATGGCGGCGACTGCCTGGCCGCCATCCGCGAGAAGGACATCGTCGTCCACCACCCTTACGAATCCTTCGACGTGGTGGTGCAGTTCCTGCGCCAGGCCGCCGCCGACCCGGAGGTGGTGGCGATCAAGCAAACGCTCTATCGCACCTCGAACGACAGCCCGATCGTGCGCGCGCTGATCGACGCCGCCGAAGCCGGCAAGTCGGTGACGGCACTTGTCGAGCTCAAGGCGCGCTTCGACGAAGAGGCCAACATCCGCTGGGCGCGCGACCTCGAACGCGCCGGCGTCCAGGTCGTGTTCGGCTTCCTGGAGCTGAAGACGCACGCCAAGATGTCGCTGATCGTGCGCCGTGAAGACGGCCGGCTGCGCAATTACGTCCATCTCGGCACCGGCAACTACCACCCGGTCACCGCCCGCATCTACACCGACCTGTCCTTCTTCACCATCGACCCGACGATCGCGCGCGATGTCGCGCAGATCTTCAACTTCATCACCGGCTATGCCGAACCGGCTGAGGAGATGCGTCTTGCCGTGTCGCCCTTCACGCTGCGCAAGCGCATCCTCAAGCACATCGCCGAGGAAGTCGTCCATGCGCACGAAGGACGGCCGGCGCGCATCTGGATGAAGATGAACGCGCTGGTCGACCCGATCATCATCGACGCGCTCTACGACGCCAGCCGCGTCGGCGTCGAGATCGATCTCGTCGTGCGCGGCATCTGCTGTCTGCGGCCGCAGGTGCCGGGCCTTTCCGAGAACATCCGGGTCAAGTCGATCGTCGGCCGTTTCCTCGAGCACAGCCGCATCTTCTGCTTCGGCAACGGCCACGGCCTGCCGTCGGACGAGGCGATCATCTACATCTCGTCGGCCGACATGATGCCGCGCAATCTCGACCGCCGCGTCGAGACTCTGGTGCCGATCACCAATCCAACTGTGCATGAACAGGTGCTTGGCCAGATCATGCTGGGCAACATCATGGACAACCAGCA
>Ga0105238_10000858_pt1 | contig 31355 bp, 23 predicted proteins | sample KBSC34metaG_FD_81526 | JGI IMG/M metagenome (GOLD analysis project Ga0105238, IMG submission 81526) | Corn rhizosphere microbial communities from Kellogg Biological Station, Michigan, USA - KBS C3-4 metaG | ecosystem: Host-associated > Plants > Roots > Rhizosphere > Soil | place: Michigan, USA...
CCTCACGAACATCCAAATTGACGCGGTCAGGCCGGCGGTGATGGCCATATCAGTCGTAGCAAGTCCGGCATGCGCCAGAACCGGAGGAAACATCGTCAAGACAAATACCGCCACGACAGCACAAAATGATCCGTAGTACTCTCGACACCACCCCCAGACAGCGGTTAATAGCCAAAGAAAAAACACGAGGTTTCCGACGCGCGCACGCGCCAGTGTTTTATGAAAGTCCGCAGCATAGAGAATGGAGTTGCCATCAGCCCATCGCTCGCCCGTGGGAGTGACCTTGATCCCTGAAAGCAGGGGCCCCACAGCAAAAGCTACTGGAGCCAATGGCGGGTGAAGCGGATAAAGGTACGGATAGCCGTTGAGCCAGAGATCTCCACGTGCGATGTGCGCAGGCTCATCATAGGTCTGACAAAATACGTGATACGTACCGACAATCCTGCCAACAGCGATCGCAAGTATTACGCACACAGATATCACACTCAGCGCGCCTGACTTGCCTCCGCCATCAGAAGTATGACATGATGGCTTAACGAGACCGCACATAGCTTAACCTACTCTCATACGAAGCGCTCTACGCTTTTCTCGTGCTATTTTATCTTACCTAACTGGCGCTCACCCGCAAACCGGCTCTGGACTTCCACAAGACTCGCGGCCGATCAGCGAGTGCCAGCAACAATGAGGTGGCAGAGACTTCCCCGGCAGATCGTGCCTCACCGATGACCGATGTCGTCTAGCGGAAGGGACGCCCATGTCGATGCCCTTCAGAATCTGCCTTGATCGATAGACAGTCTTCGCTGGACAACTGATAAATGAATATTGAGTACCCAGCCATCGCAACTGGTGTTGTCTTCAGAAAATAGGCGTAGCGACCGTCCTGCAAATGCAGATTATTCACGCTGATTGCATGCCATCCGGGCGTCGGCTCAGGAAGCAGGTTCGGCACGGCGATCCCAGCCAAGGCAGTCACGACGGGTTCATTATAGAGCGTCATCCGCAAGGGGCTTGCCTCCGGATGGGCCTCCAGCCACGATTTAAAGTAGAGCAGATCCTGACCCCAGTCGACATTGCTGCCCAGCAAATGACGATGTCCGCATTGTGGCCCCCCCGCGACTTCATTGAAGTAGCCGAGCGAGTGAGGATAAATAGACAGACTGCTCAACGCTCCCCACCCGATACTCAACAGCACAACAGCGGTCACTCGCCAGTCGCCACGACCTACGCTTAGTGCAGCTCGACTCGCCAGTATAATTGCAAACGGAAACACAGGCAGTATGTAGCGTAAATGCCTGTTAAAGCCCTGCTGGGAACTGATAAACACAAGCATTGTTATAAGCGGAAACAACAAAAACACTTCCTCGCGCCATGAAGCTCGGCAGTCTGAAGAAGCAAGCCCAAGCACCAGCGCGATTCCAGCTACCATCCAATACCCACACGGCTCCTTGATGAAGGCGGCATAGATGTAGTAGTACCACCAACCACGGTCTCGCCATTCACCGCGTAAATACGATTGATCTATCGATTCAAAGTGATACCTCTGCCTGTCGATACCCTGCACGTACTCGCGAGGAAGAGGTACTGGAAGCCGTCCGAGCCAAGTCGCCCGAAACCGATTCCGAGACATCTCACCATGGTATTCCGGCCCACCACCTCCTAGCGATTTACTCAAGAACTGATAGTCGCCTAGCGGCGTCAGTGTCCCTTCGAATCCATACCACGCGTTGACCGACCAAATCCCTAACAGCACAATAATCGCCATCTGTGCCCCTTCAGCCCAGACTGAGCGGTCCTGCTGACATCTGGCACGCTTTCTCAAAATCAGCCATAACAACGGCCACATCCCGAACAATGGAATCCAACTCGTTCTCGCTGACTGAGCCTGACCAAACACAAAACCAGCCAACAATGCTTTTGACCAATTGGGGGACAAGAGCCAATGCCGGAACGAATAAAATGCAGCAATGCCGATGGAAGCAGAGGCGACATCCGGTGAAATGAGATGCCCATGACCGAGAATATTTGGCGAAAAGCACCAGATAGTTGCCGCGAGTATGGCTGCACGATTGCCGAATAACTCACCGGCCCAACGCCAGCAGATCCACATCCCAAGCAGGCTGAATGGCAGGCAGGCCATGCGTGCCACTGTGAGCAGCCAGAAGGAACGTACGCCATTCAATTCCAAAAACCGAAATGAGACCGCCCATTCAGGCCGAACTGCAATGTCATCTGAATACGACGACCAGTCGGACTGATAGCCCACCCACATGAGAGGTAGCGTCGCCACCAGTCGTACCAATGGCGGGTTTACCCGAAACATACCAAATCGACCCTGCTCCCAATGAAACAGCCCCGACGGAAGATGTGCCACCTCATCAAATGTGAAACTATCCTGATGAGCACAATAAGCCAGCAACAGGAAATGAATGATGCCACAGCATAGCATCGCCTTAGTGGACCAGGACGCTGACACCTCGCCCCCGCTTGAGTTCGACACGCCCCTCGACAGATCAGGCATTCTCAATAACTCCTCAGCCCGAGCGGACCAGATTCGGACGCACTCCGCCCAGCATCCTACTGGATTCACCCTGCCATTGAATGAGTTCCCCCATGGCTTACGATATAAACAGCGCCAACTCCGCAAGCCTTTTTAATGTCGAAGGAACAAGGTCTGAAGCCAGGCGCGTGGACTCCTCGGCGCTCATAGCATGGCCATTGTTGCCATTCGACCGGATATCTCTATTCACTATTTGCCGAGACAGGCTTGCCACAAGCTCGCCAACCGAGCGCTGCCCATCGCACTGGGCAACCAGATGGCACTGGATAGCATCGAGCACGATCGACTCGTGCTTTGCATTGGTAACGGCCTCCCCTCTGCTTGCCTGAAGCTGCATTAGTCGCGACGCTTTCGGCCGCTCACTGACGACCCCGACGAACTTCGGCGTATCGAGATGAAAGAAAACAACATTAGTAGCAAACAGACGCAACAGCTTCCTCGACAGCCGATCAACTGTCGACGCCCTTCCGCCGCCCTCTATCGACAATGCGTTTTCCATGATCGAAGACTGCACGAGGCAAACGAGATCAACAAACGGAACTGACGAGGGCCAGGCAATGCCCAGATGAAAGAGTGTGGCCTTGATCATCGGATCACTTATCGAAATGGTGCCACCGTCCAGGAACCTGAACGTGACCGGTATTGTCGACATCAGATCGGGTCTCGGGAATTGAGTTCTCGCACTCGATGACACACGAAAGTGCGTGAGCCTCTGCTCGGGCGATTTCCGATCCAAGTGACATCCCGCGTGACAGAGTAAGGATCGGCGAAAGCCACGATTCCACAGAAAATCCTTATATTGTTCTACCTCACCTGAGTCGCGAGAAACATCCATTAAGACTCGCAAATCAGATGATGAAACGGATTCGAAATTCATGTATTCGTAGTCCGCGTCACCCAAGTATTGCAACCCAGACTTTTGAACACGCTCCGAGAACTCATGGAAGTGAAGAGGAGAGTTTACGTGTTCCAAATACTCGTGAATCAGGTAGTAGTCGTCGTTTTCCGTGGCGATTTTGTGGGACCTATTCAGCAACTCTTTGTAATGTGCGGTATCCTGGCCAACAGCTGTGTTGAGCAACTTGACGACATTTTTGGCGCTATTCAATTTCTGAATCTGATCTTTGATATATCTAGATGAATACATCATGATGTCTCGCGCAATCGCATTCATACGCCACTTTGGAAACACATTATAGCTTACATATGCAATTCCATTCTGAGACAAACACGTCCTGCATATGTCGAGTATTTTGTGTTTGACATCATCAGGAACCCAGGAATACACTCCGTGACAGATGATATAATCAAATTGCGGATCGCTTTGAAAATCCAGAATATCCTGGCAACGGAGTTCGACATTAGTCAATCCTGCCGTCTTCCGCATTTCATTTCCTCGCTCCACTTGAACCGAAGAAGCGTCGATCCCCAAAAACTCTCCACCTGGCAGCGTCTCGGCCATAGGTAGAAGATTGCCACCACTCGAGCAACCCAACTCCAAGACCCGGCACTTCTCGACCGAAGGAGCTCGGTGATTCACCAACATCGCGACTGTTGCCAACGCGATTGGATGCGTTTGAGTGAACGAGACGCTCTTGTAAGGAACAAGGTCATACGGTGTCGGCAGGTCGTGGCCGCTTTCGGAAGGCACCCCGCTTGCAGGACCGCCACTGCCTTGATCTGCGGAATTCAATTCTCCTTGCCCACGAAACGCATGCAGTGCAGCATCTAGATCGTTATCTGACTCAAGAAAGTAACGCGCAAAAGAGTTTCTGACAGCAACGGAACCTGGCAAGAGTTGATTTGCCTGATCCAGACATCGTTTCGCATCCTTGAAATCGAGCAAGTCGCAATAGATCTCTCCAAGGCGTCGAAAATACGAGCCCAGACGCCCCCTGGAAATTGGCCCTCGAAGTGGTCGTCGCACAAATGATCTGGCCAAATCCTCTTCTCCGGCGCGACACGCACTTCGAGCAAATAGGTGCCTGATAACCGTCTCCGCGTGGCCGACTTGAATGTCATACTTGAGAATCGCCATCGCCAACCTGGGATTGTTTCGTTCATATGAACGCCGCGCTGCGCGATACGCGAAGGCTGCAAAGTATCGCCGCCATCCTTCAAAATAAGAGCGAGAGATTCGTCCTGGCGAAGCAATCGCAATAGGACCCAAGACCTCGTCGACAATTACCTCGTCCGGAAGCCCCGACACTTCTCCCTTCGTGATTGGGTGCGAGAGCACAGTTTTGATCCTGTCGATAACAAAGCTTGGTTTTGGATTCTGAAGTCGACACACAAGCAAAGAAACAGCCTTAATCGCCTGTCTGGCCGCCGTCGAGCGTGCTGCGCCGGGCGCCAAGATCCGTCATAAGAGTTATTCGAGCTCGTCGAGCGCACTTCGACGCCATCGGATCAAAAAACGACCCTCATAAGTCACAGGCATGAGTTAAGGGCACAATAGAATGGAAACTCACACAAGCACGAAAAACATCACATCGATAGAATGTCATCCGCTAGGTCAGTCACGCCGTAGCAAGCCTTCGATGTCCTTGATCAGATCTTCGCGCAAAGTTGGTGAATAACCGACATGAACCTTGCGGATGATGCCTTGCTGATCAATGATCAAAAGAGTGGGAAATCCTTCGATTTGATATTTCTCAGCGATCTCGCGACCTTTCAGGACAGGATACTTCAAGCCCATCCTTTCCACGACTGACATCGCGTCTTGCTCCTTTTCATCGGTGCTCACACCCATGATGACGACCTGCCTGCCCTTAAAATGGTCTGCGACTTTGCTTACCTGTGGTATCGTCCGTCGACACCAGACGCATTGATTAAACCAGAAGTCGAGTATCACAACATTACCTTGATACTGTCGCAGCGCGTGAGCAGTCCCTGCCAAATCCGTTGTCGTCCAATCCTGGGCAGCAACCCCCTCTAGGGGCGACGGTGCAGATGATTTCGCGACGACGGGTTTAGGAGGTTTTGTTTTTAGGAGAGGACAATGGGCCTTCAGATCGTCTAGTGCGGCTTGACTGACATTGGCACCGAGAAAGTCGACCTGGACTAACGATTCGAGACCGAAGAGCGACCGAAGGCCGGAATCTGTGATCTGCGTTTCCGAAAGATCAAGCACGCTAAGCGTCTTCAGCCCTGAAAGTGACTTGAGCCCTTCATCGCTGATCGCAGTGCCCGCCAAATACAGTTTCTGCAGCTTGGAGCAACGCTGCAATGTTCGCATGCCTGAATCTGTAACCTCCGTTCCACTGAGGTTCAGCACACGCAATTCCGACAATCGTGCAATGTGCTCAAGACCCTCATCGGAGGCGAGCGTGTAAGCAAAGTAAGCATCCTGCACTGCATCGAGCGGTTTTAAGAACCGCAAGTCGCTATCGCGGAGGCGGTGGCTGAAATTGAGGAAAATTTCTGATACTGGGGCATCAATACGGTCGTAGTCGCGCCAAATTCGCCCCCCCAAGGAGTCAATCCTAACGATTGCGGCCACGACATCCGGATCATCTCCTGGAAGCGCGCCTGCTTTCCGCGCAGCAGCCTCGAGCGCCGGTCCTGATCGCGATGTTTCGGTCAAGATAGGGATAGTGTGCTTGAACTTTCGAACTCTCTCATCGGTGGACTGAAAGTCACCCAGACTAAGCACCAATCGAAATCCGCAGCATTCTCCGCCGGGGATCGGTGAGCCACCGTCCCGACAAGCGGACCGACATTCATTTGCCCCATGATTGAAGCTGCCGCCACGCACAACGAGATTCCAGCCAGCTTCAACAGAATGTGGATCTACCCCGCCAGAAAGTCTCGGTTGATAAAAATCACGACACATCTCGGCAACGTTGCCGTGCATATCGAAAAGCCCCCAACCATTCGGACGCTTCTTGCCGACAGGATGGGCGTATGCTTCGCGCACCTGTGTCGTGTTGTCGTAAAACCATTCAAATTCTCCAAGTGCGGTATCATCATCACCAAAATGAAACCGCGTGCGCGTCTCAGCACGACATGCATATTCCCACTGAGCTTCTGTAGGCAGTGTGTATTCCCATCCAGCAAGCAATCGACCGGCCACGCGTTCCTGCCGATTGAGCCTGCTACAAAACTCCATTGCATCGAACCAATTCATCCAAGTGGCCGGCATATTGTCTTGCTTGGGTATCCGCTCTCCATTGACATCCCAAGGGCAGGTCCCCATAACTCGCTGCCATTCAGCCTGAGTGACCTCACACTGGCCCATCCAAAAACCCTGGCTTAAAGAAACTTCGGCGGGGGGCTTTCTTTCAGTGGGGGGGTGAATCTCTTTGCGATCGACACCCGGCACAACAGGTGCCTCGCCATCCTCGATCTGCTCCAATGTAAAGCTGCCGGGGGGACACCACACGAATCTCATTCCCAGGCCATTGTCGTCCCGCACTTGCCCGGCTTTATCACCAACCGACAACGCCCCCCTGGCCAACTTGCTACCGACTTGCCCGTGCGAAGGAGTTCCATAAAACGCACAGATCAAAACTGCGATAGGCCAAAGACATGCGTATTTCATTTCTTCAACTCCAAGTCGAGATGGGAACCAATCAACGCGCCCACTCCTTTCGGTGTCAGAATTGCCTGTCGTGCGGCTGCTTTTTCGCCGACTCAAACGCAACCCCAGCACTGATGCACTATTACACAGAGATTGCCAGAGTGCAAGCCGACCCTACATTCTATGGTTGATTTGAAACATTTCGAAATCGCATTATGATCCATTCACGCCATGTTTCTCGACGAGCCCTGCAATCCCCCGCCTGCCGCAAGATGCAACCGCGGTGAATCAAGAGGAGGCACTTTACGAAACGGAGAGCCTAAACGAGAAGCACCGAACCGCGCCAATATGCGAACACACCGGAGCGAAAGACCGCCCGCCCGTAAGCGCTGGCGAGCCATGGAATCCGCCAACGATGCGGTTACTCAATGAAGCGGGGATTTCCGGAAGAGCCACTCAAAAACAACACACCATGTGAATTGGGGAGTTCCGCGTACAGTCTGGCTCCAGCACGGTCTCACCCCGAATAACACGATGGTACCCAGCATCTGTCGTAAACTGCTGCACGAGCAAAGCCCGCCCCAACTTTCGATTCCTGGCGAGACATGATGGCAGCCCTCTTTCGTAGTCACCGATTTCAATCCCTAACTCTCCTAGGAGCGTTAGCGCTGTCATTATTCGCTGCCGCAGGCCTCGACTCCTTGCGCCGTAAAACCCCGCCACGCCATCTGCAACTGACGCAGGGTTCCCTCTCTCGTTCGCCATTGATACTCGCCTCGCCTGAGCTTAGCACCAGGCAACGCTCTGAGCTTCGCTCGCTTTGCGATCTATCAAGAGCTGCCGATGAGCTCAACCTCAGCTACTGCTTTCATTTGCTGCTATTGTTTGGCCCGAATGTCGAAGCACGCCAAGATGAGCAGGCTATTCCTTTGCTGCAAGCAATACTCGACCCGCCATCAACCGCCCCATTTCTTGGAGCACCGGCACTTCAATTCACAGACTTCGGAATGCGCTTCAAGCCTCCACTCGAAGCAGTTGGGGAATCTCATTTAAATCAAGGGATTGCCGTTTTGGCGCAACTTGGCATCTCACTCGATTGCCAAGTTGCAGCTGGAGGGCACCGAGGGTGCGTCTGTGATATTCTGTCAGACTGCATGGTGAATTTCGATCGACATCAACCCGATGGGTCCTGGGCATTGGTCGCGTTCGCCATTTACCTCAACGAAAATCCACGCTGGGTAAATCGCCTCGGCGACACCTGCGACCTTGAGGCGATCGTTAACGACACGCTCTCACTCACCTGGGAAGGCGAGAGTTGCGGTGGCGCACACAGACTGGCCGCCTTAACTTACTACCTGCTGGGCGTGAGAGCACATCGTTTGCAATGCTCAGCGGCAACCGAACGGCGACTGACTGAATTCCTGCGTGACATATTCTTGACGATTACCGCCGCACAAGCAGATGATGGCTCAATTGCGGAAGATTGGCACAATCAGAATCGAGCGACCGATTCTACAGGCCGACTCACGAAGCCTGTCGCGACATTCGAAACAACATCCCACATCGCGGAGTGGCTGACCCACCTGCCAGGTGATATCCAAGATGATTCAACCGTGCGCAAGCGAGCAATAAGCTGGTTGATACCTACGCTCGATCGACTCGGCACGGCTGAAATGAGGAAGTGCATCTGCCCCGTAACTCATGCACTGAAGGCAATTGCTTGGCAGGAACATCAGTAACCTTTCGCAGTTCTCGATCCGCGCCGCATCAAGACGGATTGAACGAAAGGTGACACCGATTGCGCGGACAGCCCTGTCAACCGACATGGCCCCGATTGCGAAAATTGCCCGCAAATCCTCACGCCAAGAACCACTGGGCTCCGGGCGAGGAGTGGAAAACGACATCATCACACAAGATCTCTTTTGCCGCACTGCATCTTCATGCAATACCGCCCGCAGGGGACGCTTGATCGCAATCACGGTTGTGTGTAAACTCGCACCAGAGTAGATTCGTATCACCAATCACACACTCAGCGCGACAGATCTTTTTGATTCGCTGGCGTTCACAATATGGACGCATTTAATGCACTCCCACCGGTGTCAAACTCATTTTGCGAGAGTATTCACCTGAGGTGGGCCGACGAGCACAGTGATCCAAATGACAACAGCGTTCAGATACGCAGACGGGCGCAAGCAAAACAAATCACATTTCATAATGCACACAAAGTCGAAGTTGGGTGAATAGCCGAACGTGACTTTCCTGCCAAGCATTCGCCTGCGTGTAAGACACCCGCGACCGAATTGAGAATCACCTCTATTAATTATTAATTAAGGGATTACTTGATGAACACCGAGATTGCTTCGCAAGCTCCCGCAGTGACGACAACCGCCAAATCAACTTCCACTTCGAGCCGATTCACACGAAGCCGAACGCTGATCGCTCTGTCGCTCGGATGCCTTTTACCCGTTGTCTCAATCGGTATCGCCTCCATTCGGTATGGATCATACGACGTGGCAATAGCCGCCCTAGTTCGGCGAGACGCTTTCGCATTTAGCCCTTCGCAACTGGAGCTAAATGGAGTCGTGCCGGGTTCAACTGTCGACTTGAATTTGATGCTCTACAACCTTGGGTCAACCGACCTCACAATCGTCGAAGGCCGCCCAAGTTGCAGTTGCATTTCGGTGCCTCTGGCAGGAAAGCGGCTTCAGCCAGGGGAACGCCTCCCAATACACGGAACACTCATCTCACGGGACGACAGCATCACGCCGCAGTCTTACCGGATTTCGCTATGGCTCGACAAATGCGACGAAGTGTTCCAGATTCCGATCACACTTACGTTCGCTGCATCACATTAATGGCGACGCGAGCTACCACTGTGGTAGCTCGACTTTGTTGGTTCGTTGGATGGAGGCATCGAAGAAGAAATGATCACACACTGTTTCAAGCGATTCGAAAATGTCTACCTATTTCTAGGCACGGCAATGCTCGCCGCATCGGTTCTCTTGAGTCCGGCGCCGAGTGCCAAGGCCGCATGTTCGGACAATGGCTGCGTTAACAACACGACGTGCGCAGGCGGCGGATGCAAAGGAGTGAAGAATGATGCCAAAGGACCAGCATGCGCTTGCAATGGCAACAACAATTCGTGCAGTTGCCTTTAATCGCAACTGAATCGCTGGCATGAGAATTCCGAGTCGGGCCGGCACACGCCCAACCGACTCGGAACCTTTCTGAATCCCGCAGACGTAACATCGCCTCAACCGCGTTTGGTACACACATTCACAAAGTCGCAACCTCTATTCACGCATATTGGCTACCGAGTCCAACATCGCGCTGGGTATAGCAATTACTTCCGGTATTGTCTCTCCCATCCATTCCTGAATTACGAGTCCATTCCCGAATTACGAGGCAGCAGGATGGCAACATCTGTATCCCGACCGCTCCTCGACTACCCCGACCGCTCCTCGACGAGGCACCCTATTTTGAGCTTCTTTCGGCCGCATCAGCATTGCACGTCACGAGCACGAACACTCTCCGTTCAGCACCTGTGCAGGAGAATGCCCGCTCAAGGATTCGTGTTGATTCTTCTATGCATGTCCTCCCTGCAATTGCAAGGCGCCGACCTCGCTTTGCGAGATCGCTTTCTCAATGAGGCCCCAAATGGCTGGCGCCGCCTGAGCAACGTCCTCTTGCAATCAAGAGGGAAAGCGACACTGCTGATATATTCGCTTGGCGATGGGGACGATGGCAGTGCTGTGTTGCGATCCAAGATCACCTCTACATTCGCATTCAACGGACTAGAACATCGGCGTGTGGATGCGGAGATGGACAACATCAAAGACGGCAAATCACTCAATCCGACACCAACGTTATATGTGAACGCCCGCAATCCGACCGGTGCGTTTCAAGTCGAAGGAGCATACGGAGCACCCGGGCGGTATGTCCTTGATCGTTTGTACCCCAATTCGACACTCAAACTCTGGGACCGCGACGCCAATACAAGAGATGGCACATGGATGATGGGGCCAGCAGTGATCGGACCATTTCACCCAGAAAGCCTTGATCTTGCCGAGGCGATTAAATCTCCTTCTTTTAAATTGAACGATATCCATCTCGACGGCGCCCAAGTTTCTGTTGCATTTGACGCGAAGTGTGAAACTGATGACTCCCTGCGGAACGCAACGATCCTCCTAGACCCAGAGAATTCCTGGGCGGTTACGCATTACCACCTTGAGTACCCCAGCAAACAGCCAGGCTTGCGATGGGCGTGCGATGGCTTAATCCACTATGAACCAACGCAGTTCGGTGACTCAGGCATCAAACTCCCCAAATCGGCCGTGCAGACCTCCGCACCCGCGGATAATTACCGAAACGGAAAAACGCTCAGTGATCGATTTGAGTACTCTCTTGACGAATTCGAGGTCGCTGACGTCCCCAAGACCGAATTCACGTTAACGGCAGTAGGACTGACAGACACTGGCGAGAGTCCACTCCTTGCGAAAAGGCGGTCTCCTTTAGGGATCATACTCATCCTCAATCTCGGGGCTGCACTCATGTTTCTCTGCTACTGGCTATCACGTCGACAAAAGGCGACTGAATTGTCCAAGTAATTGCATACCCTCAACACTCAGCGACGGCCCCACTGGGCGATGGTAACCGACTCGCCCACTGCCCCTTCATACACCAAGGCACCTCGCTACACAGGCCACCCTGTTTTATCACGCTTTGCCACTCCAATGAACTCATCCACTCCTTTGACTACCCGCGACTTCCCCATCACGCTGGCCGTCGTTGGACTTCTTGGAATCCATGCATTGCTGCTGGCCTACTCGGCAACTGTCCACGGCCCGACCGACTTGGAACCAGCATTTATCGCGAGCGGGCTCTATCACTGGGAGCAAATGAAGTTTGAACACTATCGCGTTAATCCTCCGCTGCCTCGAATGCTTGCAACGCTTCCACTGCTGCTCACTGACTACAGTATGTCGTGGTCCGGCTTATACAACTCACCCGGACAACGCAACGAACTCGCTTTAGGAGACCGTTTTCTCGATCTCAATGGACAGCGATCCCTATTCCTTCTCCATTTGGCACGCTGGGCCAACAGTTCCTTTTCTCTCGTTGGAGGGTATGTTGCCTATCGCTGGTCACGCGCATTGTACGGCACAACAGCAGGGATATTGACACTGACGTTATGGACTTTCGAACCGAACCTCCTCGCACACGCAGAACTTGTCACTCCGGATTCAGCATGCTGGTCGTGCGGACTTGTCGCAAACTACCTGTTTTGGCACTGGTTGCGATCTCCCACATGGCGAAACGCCCTTTGCGCTGGCTTCGGACTCGGGCTTGCCGAATTAACAAAGTTCACATGGATTCTATTGTTCATTCTCTGGCCAGTCATCTGGTGCTGTTGGCAGCTACAGACTTACAGACAAAAGACATCCTCGTGCAATAGTACAGAGGCAACTCCGTCGAACCGTGGGTGGCTCTCGGGATGCGTACATCTGGTCTTGATCATCACGCTGGCGATCAACATCATCAATGCGGGATACGCGTATCAGGGGACGGGCATTACCTTGGGGCAGTACCCCTTTGTCAGCAAAGCTCTGAGCAAACAGTCTTCATCAGAAGCCGATCGTGGCCCAGGAAACAGGTTTACGAACACTTGGCTCTCTGATCTACCCATCCCACTTCCCCTCGACTACGTCCTTGGCTTGGACGTTCAGAAAAAAGATCTCGAAGCGTTTGGTGTACCGTCCTTTCTCCGCGGTACGTGGAAGCGTGACGGATGGTGGTACTATTACCTTTACGGGCTCGCGGTCAAAGCTCCAGTCGGACTCTGGGGACTCCTCCTCTACTCGCTACTCGTAACGACACGGCCTATTAGCCATTCCTTTGGCGACATATTACTTCCCGCACTCATCGCACTCGCTGTGATGACCACTGTTAGCATGCACACGGCCTTTAACATTCATTTGCGATACGTATATCCATGCCTTGCGCTCACTCTTGTTGTCATCGGCCGAGCTACCTGCGCAACCGGGAACAGATGGTTGCGTGCGTGCTTTATATCGATGTGCGCCGGAGGCGTCATCTGCGAATGCGCGAGCGTCTACCCTCATCAGTTAGCCTTTTTTAACTGCTTGGTTGGAGGTCCGGCACACGGCGCTTATCATCTGCGGGGCAGCAACTTAGATTGGTGTCAAGATGTACCAGCGGCCGTTCAGTGCGCTAGTGCGTTAGCGGACAGAACCGGTTTGCCGGTCTATATCGATGACGGAATTGGGTATAAGCTCAGGGCCCTATATCCAGAGTGCAGCGTTTTGGTGAGCGGCGGAGCCATGCCCGATCACAATGCATCAGGGGCTTATGTGTTGCGGGGCCTGACACTCTGGCCAAGTGAGGTTCCAGAAGGAGGTGAAAGAGATGAAGCTGTACTGCAACGGCGGAGCGATCTCGTGAAAAGTGAGTGGCAGCCACTTGGTCTTAGCGTCTCTCTCCCTTATTCATTTCGTTTGTATTTTAAGAGTGGTGATGATAGATCGTCAACTCATTGAACGGACGATGAGGCCGGTGTCGTCCGCCCGACTCTTCTGGAATGCGCCGCTCTTGTTGCAGCGTCAGCGGGCCAAGGCAGCGATACCATGAACAGCATTAATGGCGTCAGCCACGACGGCATTTCACTTTGGACTGCGGGGCCTTGGGCTACTCGATCGCTCATTGGACTCACATGCGTTCAGTTGCTCTTACTCGCCTGGTGTGCCAAACAAGATAGTTTTACGGCGGACGAGGTTGCCCATCTTCCATCTGGCCTATTTCACTGGGAGCGAGGCCACTTTGGGATGTTTAACGTCAACCCGCCGCTCGTGCGAATGGTCGCAACCCTGCCACTCCTATTTATGAAGTATGAGACCGATTGGTCCCGATACTCGGAAGACATCAGGGTGCGACCAGAGAGAGAACTGTCCGAGCGATTCATCGAACTGAATGGTGCGCGTTCGTTCACACTCCTGACAATGGCACGTCTGGCATGTTTGCCGTTCAGCTTGCTTGGGATGTGGATCTGTTGGCGTTGGGCCGGCGAGCTCTTTGGCGATCGCGCCGCAGTCTTGTCTGCGATCCTGTGGTGTTTTTCGCCGAATATCCTTGGCCACGGGCACCTCATGACTCCTGATGTCGCGTGCGCATCGCTCGCAGCCGCCGCCTTCTATGCATTTCGACATTGGTTACTCTCGTCAACCTGGCCGCAGACCCTGCTGGCTGGCTTCGCATTCGGCCATGCTCAGGCGACGAAAACGAGCTGTATAATTCTCTTTGGACTCTGGCCATTGTTATGGATGTTCTGGCGAACGTCTCGCAGGGAGGAGCCGATTCGCGGGATGCGGACAGAAGCGATACAGATGGCAACCATTTTGCTACTGGGTCTTTTGTCGATCAACGCGTGGTATGGTTTCGACGGAACGCTAACACAATTGGGCAACTACCAGTTTTTGAGTACTGCCCTTGGAGGGGACGCTGCGGCGGTCGACCGCGAGTTGCCGAGGAATCGGTTTCAAGGAACCTGGCTGGGACACTTTCCAATTCCGCTTCCTCGGCACTATATCCAAGGTATCGATCGGCAAAAGTACCATTTTGAACGACCGGACATGTCGTATCTGTGTGGCGTATGGCGCGAGAGTGGGTGGTGGCACTATTATGTATATGCAGCGCTCGTCAAAGAACCGCTGGGATACTGGGCTCTTGCTGCGCTCGCGATTGTCCTCAGACTCGCTTTTGTGGCATATCGGACCCGATGGCGAAACGAAGTGCTCTTGCTCGTGGCGTTGGTTGCCTTCACGCTATTTATCAGTTCGCAACGTGGCTTCAACCGACATCTACGCTACTTGTTACCTGCATTCCCATACGCCTTCATACTCGTCAGTCGCGTCGCGCGCAGCGTCAGTTGTCGCGACTTATTGCTGGCAGCTTGCGTGTGTGTTTGTACTACATGGGGAATTGTCAGCAGTCTGACGGTCTATCCGCATTCATTGGGGTACTTCAATGAATGGGCAGGTGGTCCCAAGAACGGCCATAATCATCTTCTCGCGAGCAACACCGATTGGGGACAGGATCTGCTCTATCTCAAGCAGTGGGCTGACGATCATCCAGAAGCAGTTCCTCTGCACATTTTTCGTGATATGGATCGTATTGATATCAACTTGGCGATCAAGAATGCAGTAGAGATTCCATCAGAACCAACGACGGGCTGGTACGCACTGAGTGTCAATGGACTTCATCTCCGAGACGATCAATACTCATATTTCCGGGACACAAGTCCGGTTGCAACGGCAGGTTATTCACTCTTTATCTACAACCTCTCTGAGGAGAGTTGTCGAATCATTAAACTCAAACTGACAACAACATCTGCAAGCCCCAATCGTGATAACCGCTCACACGCTGGACAGCAGTGACGGCAGAGTGGGATGGTCGAAAATGAATCCTTGAGAATATCGACAAGGTTTACCATTGGTGCATTGGTTTAGTTGCCAGCGATCGAATCAACTCGTCGAAAATTGCAGAAAGATCGTTCCCGACGAATGCGGGTGCCGCCCGCCCCGTTTATTTTTTTTGGAGCGGAAAATGCAAGAGCCCCCGTCGAACGAGTCAAACCTACCGGGCACGCCAAATCGGTCCGAAGACGTCGGTGAGCCTACCTGGGAAGAGATACGTCCTTGGGCTGAGTTCTGTTGTTGGACGGCGCTCGTCATGGCCCCGATAATTAATTGGGTGAATGGGCCGGCGGTTTCACAAGACCAATTCGTCGTTCGAACGGGATTGATTGTCTTGGCGGCGTGTGGCGGAATCGGCCTTCGCTTTTACGCATTGCTCAGACGCTAAATTTAGTGGGCCACGGCTCATTCCCGCCGCCGAAACCGCGGATCCTTGATGCTTCCGTTGGGGCCCGTCTTCCATCCGTAATTGAAAAAGTTAGCAGAATTCATATCGCCACTGCGGTGCATCGAAATGAGGCGAACAAGAGTGAATGCAAAGGCCAATTGAGGCACTCAGCGCACGATTGACGCATCATTTGTGTTTCGCCAACATCCCAGTATTCTGAATACTTCACAAAAGAACTCTACGGTGCGTCTGAAGTGCGCCCTTTGCGTCAAAAGCATACAGCGGAAGGCAGGTTTGCTCGTGGTGCGACTCGCAGTCCAGATTCCGTGTTTTAATGAGGTGAGCGATTTGCCTCTCGCTCTCGCTGATCTACCCAGGAAGTTGCGTGGAGTTGACGAGATCTTCTATCTGGTGATCGACGATGGGAGCACGGATGGAACGAGTGACGTTGCCGAAGCATGTGGAGCGCACTACGTTGTCCGATTCGCACGGAATCGTGGCTTAGCAGCGGCTTATTCGGCCGGAATGGAAGCGTGCTATCGGTTGGGAGCGGATATTGTTGTTAACACGGATGCCGACAATCAATACTGTGCCGCTGACATCGAGCGTCTGATCGAGCCAATTGTGTCTGGTGCCGCCGATCTTGTGGTGGGTGATCGGCAGACAAACTCGATCGGTCATTTTGGTTGGTCGAAGAAGCTGCTTCAACGCTGGGGAACTCGACTGGTTCGGCGGGCCGCGGGCGTGCAGGTGAATGATGCAACCAGTGGCTTTCGGGCACTCAATCGCAGAGCCGCCGCCATGCAATTCGTTCACAACCGCTTTTCATACACACTGGAAACTCTGATTCACGCGGGTGTCCAGGGTCTCGCAGTCGTCAGTATTCCTGTTCGCGTCAACGCCCCGACTCGTCCCTCTCGATTATTTCGATCGATTCCCCAATACCTGCAGCGGAGCATTCCGGTCATTCTGAGATCCTATTTGGCATATTGGCCGGGGCGAACATTTTCCAGGATTGCTCTGGGACTGGGGCTCCTAGGGTTGTTGGGTGTCGGCCGATTTGTCGGCCACTACCTGATCGATCCGGATTATAACGGGCACATCCAGTCTCTACAGGTGGGTGTGTTCAGTTTGACCCTCGCATTTCTCTGTGCGCTTCTGGCCGCATTAGCAGATCTTTTGTCGGTTAATCGCCGATTGTCCGAAGCGACATTGCTTCGAATAAAAGAAATTGACGCACGAGAATTGCGATTATGGGACTTGGCCCCCGGAGAATCTCGCGCCGGGGTGCATCGAACGTGGGCAGCTCGGCTCGAATCAGCCAACGGTGCTCCGCTACCGATAATTAAGACTTTCGTGCACACACCGACAGAAATTGATGGGAGCAAGTAATCCCGTATTGATCGACCTGCCAACGAGTCGCTGGCTCGACCTTGATGAATATTCTCGCGAATAAGGCCCCCCGATCTGACGATCGCGGAAATCTGGACAACGAAGTGCTGTCTTGGCTGGGTGAAAACCAGATTTATTCCGAATTGTCGCCTGCGCTGGGAGGGGCCAATTTCAATTGATGGACGATCGTGCGTGTCATCCGAGGCAACTTGACGATCGCGTCGGCATGACCTGCCTGAATGACCGCTTTGGGCATGCCGTAGACAGTGCAACCATCAGCATGCTGAGCAATCACACGTCCGCCGCGAGATCGTACGAGTTCGCAACCGGCAGTACCGTCACGTCCCATCCCGGTCAAGATGACCGTCAGCAATTGACCGCCGAAGAGTTGGACGGCCGAGCGAAGCGTGAAATCGACGGCAGGTCGGCATCCATGTTCGGCGGGTGACTCGATCAATCTGATGAAGACACCGTCGGACGTGCGGCGTTCCAGTTGCAAATGTCGACCACCGCGCGCCAAGGCGACATAGCCCGGCTTCACGCGCATCCCGTCGCTGGCTTCGACAACCTCCAGCTCGCTGGCTTCATTCAGTCGAGCGGCCAGGGACGCGGTATAGCGTTCGGGCATATGCTGCACAATAAAGACTGGAACCGGAAAGTCAGCGGGCAGATCAGGAATGACCTGCGCCAAGGCATCGGGTCCGCCTGTCGAACAACCAATAACGACAGCATCAATGTGCCGTATTCCCGCCAACGATTCTGACGAGTCATCGCTTGCGGTAGACGTCTCCGCGGTCGAGGGAGCGGTCTCGCGCAGCGCACAAATCCGCTCTTCCAATGCCGATCGCAGGGCCGCCTTGTTTTCAGACGGGTTACTTCCGGACGGCTTCAGGATGAAATCAAAGGCGCCTTCCAACAGGGCGTCAGTGGTGACCTGCGCTCCCGCCGTCGTCAGGCGGCTGATCATAACGACTTTGGCTTTGATCCGTTTGCGCTTCAATTCGCGCAGAACGTCGATCCCCGACAATTCGGGCATTTCCACATCTAACGTGACCAGGTCTGGCTGCAGCTCGGCGATTTTCTCGATCGCCGCCTTGCCATCGGCGACACTGGCGACAACCTGACAGTCAGGGATTTCGGACAGAACATTGCGCAGCATCGTCCGAAATAACGCCGAATCGTCGACGACGACAACTCGAAATGGATCCATCTGTTATGCATCCACCTGATATTGTTCGAAAAACAACTGCAATTGGGCTGGATCAAATGGCTTGACGATAAAATCCATGGCACCGGCGACAATACATTCTCGCAACTTGTCCTTCTGATTGACGGCACTGACCATCACGATTTGAGCGGCGGGATCCTGATCACGAATCGCCTTGAGTGCCGACAATCCGTCCATCTCGGGCATGACCATGTCCAGCGTCACGAGGTGGGGCTGATGTTCAAGATAGAGTCGAACGGCGTCAGCTCCGTTGACGGCTTCTGCAACGATGGTCCAACCGGCACGCGTGGCGATGTCTCGGATTTTCATCCGCATGATCAAAGCGTCGTCGACGATCATCAGACGTTTCATTAGATTCGTTTACTCCGCAACTCTCACAATTCCACGGCAGGCTGTCCAACACTTTCGACGATGACAATCCCCGTCGCGACATCATACGCCAGACGGCGCCCCTGTTTCCCGCCACAATGTCTTCCCAGGATCGGAATTCCGGCCTCTTTGAGCAGCGCCTCGACGACCGCCAGATTCTGCTCACCGATCGGATTCAGTCTGGTCATCGCGAACATATTGGCACCACCCGCCAGTTTCGCGGTCAGTTGACGCGGCTTACCACCCGACAATTCGATGAGACGAATCAATTCGGGCAGGGCGGTGTCCGCATATTTTCCAGGCAATTCCACTTCTGTATCGTTGGACGCAGGTAACACGATATGTGCCAGGCCACCCACGTGGTTGGCTGGATCATGCAGCGCAAGCCCAATACACGATCCCAACAGCGTCCTCAACACGCCTGCCTTTTTCATGACCATAAGTTCGCCGATACCGACCTTGTGTTCGGTCTGGTTTTCGGTACGACGAATTCGCGTCTCGGGCGTCATGGACGATTGGAAATTCATGAAAGGCGGTTCAGGATTTCAGCGAGGGTTTCCAATGAGGCTGGATCGGGGATCAAGAGAAACGTCCAGCGCAACGGCTGTCCGGAAAGATCAAATCGAGCCTTGGCGAAGACCACTTCGCGGGCGAACAGCGCTTGTTCCATGAATGCCGACTGCAGCAGGCTTTCGGCAAAATCTCGGAGAAACTGGGGTGGTGACGGAATCAATTCGCCGCGTTCGTCACAGCCTTCGGAAAGGTAATGTGCGATGCCATTCAGGTAGGCGCTGCCGGCGATGTTCATCGTTTCCATGACACAGGATCGCTCCAGCTCTTCCCACGACGTGGCCGTTCCTTTGGGGCGAGATAGCAACATGTCCGACAAACCCAGGCCGCTGACATCGTCGAACGCCAATAACATGTGTCCGGTCAGCAGGCCTTCCATTTCCATCAGCACCATGCAGACGGCATTGTCGCCTTCGCCCAACACACTGAGAGCTGATTCCAGTGGGCACTGGTCCACGGCGTCGATCGAGATCGACATCGGCGCATGCAGCCATTGTGCCAGTGCCGTGGATGCTTCCGACGCGCCCCGATGAAAGGCTTTCGTGAGTTGCGCGATCTGCTGATCAGTGAACGGTTCCGTCGACAAGGGTGTGTTTCCTTCAGAATCGTCAAATGGCGCTCGCGGAATAATTCACGTGCGATCGTTCGGCAGCCAGATCGACCAGAGCGGCCGAATCCAGCATCAGGCAGACGTCGCCATCGCCCAGAATGCTGGCGCCCGACAATCCTCGCATCGGCTGGAAATTATCAGAGAGTGATTTGATCACCAGGTCGGCACGGCCGACCAGCGCATCGACTGTCAGACCCAGCGTCTTGCTGCGACTGTGGATGACCACCACGTTGACCTTTTCGGTACCCGAGTTTGTCACGAGCAGATCCTTCTCCTTGGGGCCGCTGTTCCATTCAAAGACTCCCTTCATACTGACCAACGGAATCAGTTCGCCCCGCACGTCGATCGTCGTATAGCGGTGAACTTTGTGGACCTGGCTGCGCGGGACGGAAACGATTTCGCGCACTTCATCGATCGGGATCGAGAAATAACCATCTCGAAACCGCATGATCAAACTATGGATGATTGCCAGCGTCAGTGGGAGCCGAATCGTAAAGGTCGTTCCCGATCCTGGTAACGACGCGACATCAATGGTTCCACTCAGTTCGGATATCGCGTTGTGGACAATATCCATCCCCACGCCGCGGCCGGAAATCTCGGTGACGGCTTCTGCCGTACTGAACCCCGGATGCCAGATGTAACCGATCGCCTGCGGTTCGGTCATATCCGCCGCTTGAGCAGCAGTGGCCAGACCTCGTTCAACAATCCGCTTCAGAATCTTCTGGATATTGATTCCGGCCCCATCGTCTCGAACCGTGATCCAGACACTGTTGCCACGATGCGCGGCCGACAACGTGACAGTGCCGCCTTCGGACTTGCCTGCAGCGCGACGTTGTTCGGGTGTCTCAAGCCCATGATCAATCGAATTGCGGACCAGGTGCAGAAGCGGGTCGCCCAAGGCATCAATCATGCGTTTGTCGAGTTCCGTCTTTTCTCCTTGAATGACAAGCTGCACTTGCTTGCCGCGTCCCACGGACAAGTCGCGAACGACGCGTTTGAAGCGATTGAACAAGGGGCCAATCGGCACCATGCGCGTGTTCAACACACCGCGCTGCAGATTCTTCGAAACTCGAGTCAGTTGGTCGACAGCGTCACGGATTTCGGCGAAGTGATGATGTCCTTCTGACCAAAGTTCCGCATGCCGGTCCAGGTCATTCAGGTCTTCATCCAGGTCCATGGCGACGTGTGACAACATGTCCTCGACGCCATCGGTCTCTGCCAACTGTTGCCGTAGCGAATCGAACCGCTGTCGCAGGCGGTCGGCCAGTTCTTTCGATTTTTTGAAGTGGGAACTTTGCTGAATCAATGGGGTCATCGCATTCGAGATCTGCGAGAACCGCGCGTTGGCAACCACCAGTTCACCGGTCAGGTTCATCAGATGATCCAGTCGGCCGATGTCGACTCGCAGCGTTTCACTCGACTGCAACTTCTCTTCGGCCGGTTCGGCTTCGAGCTTTCTTGTGCTGATCGCTTCTGCCGTGACAATCGGTTCGGCTGGTGCCAGCGGCTGTTCGACAAGCGACGCCGTGGGCGGCGGCAGAGGTTCAACCACGGCTTCGGCAACGGCGTGACTCAACAGATTCGTCGTCAGTTCGCGGCCTTGAATGTCGACCGATTCGACGCCGTCTACGTTCGCAATCTTGCGAACTTCGTCGAGATTCCGGTCGGTCAATAATGTCAGTGAAAAGATCGACAAGTCGTCAAAACTGTGCACGTCGTCGATGGCCGGTTCGCAACTGACGATTTCACCAATCGAGGATAGTCGAGCCACGATCAGGCGGGCCTTCAGGTCGGCCAGTTGCAGTCCCTGCCGAAACCGCACAATGACGTTCACGCCTCCGGACAGAGTCATGGCGGGCGACGGCGGCGTTGATGATTGGGCTGTAGTGGGTTTTTCTGAACCGCGGTGCTCGAGCGATCGCAGTTGTTCCAGAAAGCTGGCCGGGTCACTTTGGGTATGATCGCTGCTGCGCAATCTGTTGAGGAAGGCGCGAAAATAGTCGATGCACTTCAGAAACAGTGTCGTTGTTTCACGATCGAGAATCGCCAAGCCTGACCGATACCGTTCGAAACGATCTTCCAGTTCGTGGGCGAAGTTTCCGACAACCTCAAACCCCAGCATTCCCGATGAGCCCTTCAGTGAATGCAACATCCGGAAGGCGCGGTTCAGCGAATCAGCATGTCGCGGATCCTTTTCTAAAGTCAGGATCGCCTCGACCAGTTCTTCAAGTTCCTCTTCCGATTCATCCAGGTAGACCTGGAGGTACTGCGCCATGTCGTCGGGAAGCGGCGAGTTCGCATCGGCGGCGGATTGGTTGTCGTCGGTCATGCTGTCACCGAAGTTTCAAACTTTCTGATAGGCAAATGGGGTTCGCTTCTGCAACATGCCCAGCATGTCAAAGATCCCTTCGGATGGTCCGATCACGAGGTAACCTCCGACGGCCAGGGACCGGACCAGGTGATCGATCACGACCTGCTTTGATTCGCGGCTGAAATAAATCAGGACGTTGCGCAGGAAGATGCAGTCATAGTCGCCTTGTGTGCGCGGTTCCATCAAATTGTGCCGTGAAACCGTGATCAGTTCTTTCAGCGAGGCTTTCGCTTGCCACTGGTTTGTCACTGCATGGTGGATGAAATAGCGATTCCGCAGTTTTTCTGGCACCTCATCGCTGACATGCGAATCGAAGACTCCGGCGCGTGCACGGGCGAGTGCATCTTCGCTGATGTCCGTCGCATGGACTTCGATCTTCCAGTTGGGAACCTTGTGACGGGCCTCCGTCAGGCACATGGCGATTGTATACGGTTCTTCGCCCGTACTGCACGCTGCCGACCAAATCCGGATCTGTTGAGGATGCGTGCCCTGCTTCGCACGTTGACGCAAGTCATCGACAAAATCTGTCTGCAACCAGTCAAAGTGCTTCGACGTTCGAAAGAATGACGTTTCATTCGTCGTCACGGCATTCAGCAGGCCTGCAACCTCCTCGCGACCCGCGGGTGACCGCAGCAGCTTCAGATAGGCATCGAAATCGCTGACGCCGGTCGCCCTCAGCCGTCGGCGAATTCGATTGCTCAGCATCATCACTTTGTTCGGCGGCACGCGAATTCCTGACACTTGAAAAATCAGCGTCTGAAACTGTTCGAATTCCTGTGAACTCAGTTGAGCGGCGTCCATGATTCTCTTGGCCCTTGCTGGCTGACCTGAATCTCTCAACTGAGGGCTCTTCGCAAGGCAGCGGAGGGAATGGTTCGATGTGAAACCAGCAATTGGAATCATCCGAGTACAAGCCTGTCTATCATGGCAGGCCGATTCCGCAACGCAAACGGATCTCGATCGTCAACGCATCATATTCGAGTTGACCGGTCAGACTTTGAATCGTTTTACCAAATCGCGCTGCGTGGATGCTTGTGCCCCCAATTCTTCCGCGCTCGCCGCCAGTTCTTCCGCACTCGCCGCGTTCGATTCGGTCGTCTTGCCGACCGATCGAATGGCGGCCTGGACCTCTTTGGCACTCTCCGCTTGTGATTCCGTCGATTCGGCGATTTTGGCGATGCCGCCCGCGGTTTGTTCGACGGCCTGTACGATCGCATGCAGCGAATGGCCGACCTTTTCCGATAGTTCGGCCCCTTCCGCCACGCGACGCGTCGATTCCTTGATCAATTGAGTGATCTCTTTCGCCGCCAGGCTGGAACGTTCGGCCAGTTTCCGCACTTCATCGGCGACCACGGCAAACCCCAGACCGTGCTCACCCGCACGAGCCGCTTCGATCGCCGCGTTCAAGGCCAGCAGGTTCGTCTGGCTGGCGATCTCGCTGATCACCTGAATGATGTCATTGATCTGCTCGCTCGATTTCTGAATCAGCTTCATCGAAGCCACCGCCTCGTTCACCGATCCACCGCCGGCTTTGGCGAGATTCGCGGTCGAATCGGCTTGCTGTCGAGCGACCGAGGCACTCTCCGAAATGATATGAATCGAACCGAGTAGATCCTCGACACTTGCCGACATCTGTTCGACTGACGCCGCTTGCGTCTGGGTCGATTCGCTCAGATTCTGCGAACTTTCGGCGATCGCCTGCGCGCCTTCGTTCTGCTGATCGGCCGATTCGATCAACTGTCCAATCAGTTCCCGCAGGTCACGGCACATGCGACGGACACTGCTGGCCAGATGGCTCAGGTCGTCGTCACCTTGCTCTTCAATCGTCTGAGTCAGGTCACCATTGGCGATCGCTTCCATAACGGTCATCAATCCGCTGACTCGAATGCGCAAGTCCTCGGCAGCGGCCTTCTGTTCCGCCTGCAACGTCTGTTCACGTTCCTTGGCTCGCACTTGTTCTGTCACCAGTTCCCAGTTCACCATCGGACCGATATATCGCCCCTTGGCATCTCGAATGGCGACGACATTCAATTGCAACAGTTCGGGTCCCAGTTGAATGACAGCTTGATGCGGCAGATTGTCCGGGTTTGCCAGAAACCGTCGCTGTTGCTCGGGTGCCTTGTGGAAAATGTCGATCGACTTGCCCACGATGTCGTCGACTTTGCAGGGCAGCAGCCTTTCGATTTGCTTAAGAGTCTTAATCGAGGCTGGGTTCATGTAGACAATGTTCAGATTCTCGTCGGCGAGGATCATGCGGACGGCGGCTTGTTCGACCATCTGCTGCAGCCGTTGCTGCTCGCGTTCGGCTTGGACTTTGTCGGTGATTCGGTCCCAATTCACCATCGGACCGACATAGGTGCCCGCCGTGTCGTAGAGCGCCGACACGCGCAATTCCAGGATCTCGGGACCGAGTTGAATCTGAGCCACGTGGGGCAGGTTTTTCGGATCGGCCAGCAGGCGCCGCTGCCGCTCGGGTGCCTTGTGGAAAATATCGATCGACTGTCCGACGACCTGATCCACCTTGCAGGGCAACAGGTGCTCGAGTTCTCGCAGCGTCAGCTCAGACGCCGGATTCATGTAGATGATTCTCAGATCCCGATTAGCGACAATCACGCGCACCGTCGCGTTCTGAACCAATTGTTGGAAGTCGAGCTTGGGCTCGGCGGCTGCAGCCGGGCGTCGCCCGCGTCTGGCTCTTGAGGCCGGTTGATCTGAGGCCATAACAATTCCCTGATTCACAGATGAAAAAGCAAAGTTCATTCAGGCTATTCGGCAGCCTTCAATTCAATTCCACGACCGGCAATCTGTCGGACCTGATCCAATTTGGCTGGATCGAGCAGTTCGTCGATCTCCAGCAACACAACCAGCCGCGCGTCCAACTGCGCGAACCCGGCGACGTACGACGCGCCCTCGGAACTCACAATGTCGGGAGCCGGTTTGATCTGTTCAGGGTTGATCCGAATGACCTGAGTGACCGCATCGACCGTACAACCAATCGTTTTCGAACCAATATTGGCCACGATCGTGCGCGTCTGATCGTCGCTGTCCTTCGCACCCAAGCCAAACAGCCGTCGCAGGTTGATGATCGGAATAATCGCACCGCGCAGGTTGCTGACGCCCTCGACGTAGTCCGGAACCTGGGGCAATCGAGTCACCCGATCCAGAATGACAATTTCCTGGATCTGTTCGATGCGAAACGCGTATTCCTGATCATCAAGGCGAAAACCCACGAATTGCCGAGATGAACGGGCTTTCGCCATGGATTCGGACAGAACGGGATTGGAGGGAGCCTGGTCTGTCACAGAAATGAACCCAAACAAACAAGTGTGGAAAGACGCACTCGAATAAACGCAAAATCCCTCGTGCATTGAGGGATACGCTCATGTTTGGGACGAAACTAGACAGATGTCAAGCACTGGTCTTCACGCCAGGATGAGAACGTGGAAAAGAACCAGTCGTCGAGCGTCAGGAACGACACGCCTGCAGCAGACACACCAGCCGAGCCTGATCCAATTCCCGGCGGCAAATGGCGACGACACCATGTCGGCAAACTGCCCGCAGCCACAGTTTATCCTGATCCACTTGCACCGCGATCGTTGTCGGACCTGTCGCCTGGGAGGCCGACTTGATCAACGAAGCAAATCCGACCGACTGACTGGGGATCAAGACTTGCCGCAAGACCAGCACCAGATCGGCCGGTGATGCCATTGAGGGCGCGCCGTTGGCATCGACGTTCACCGAGACATCCAGCAAGTTCAGTTCGCGAATCAGCTCTGCCAAAGCATCGGGAATGCGGCCGCCGTCCAGCACGATCTGCAGCCGGACCGTCGTCGGATCGATGGGCTTCGTCAAATTGCCGGTCCCCACGACCACAGGTCCGACCGCGTGAACGACTCGTAAGATCTCGTCCGGCCTGACTTTTTTCGGTGCCAACACCAGACACCCCGCCGACCCGGCCGATGCCAGTTCTTCCAGCGTCGAATCGCTGGAATTCAGAACCAGCGTCGAGTGCTGGAAACGAGCATCCTGGCTCAGCTCGTTCAAGAAATCGACGCCTTTGCCATCGGGCAACTGCATGGAAGTCACCAGCAAATCTGGGACTTCGCCCTGAATATCTTCGCGCGCGGATTGAAGTGTCGTAAGCAACCGGACGATGCGAGCCCCCGATTGAAGGCAGGCATCCTTGAGGATCGCCGCTTGCAACTTCGATGGTTCGATAATCGTCGCGGTCTTCAACGGACGATCGACATCCTGAACCGCTGACGGTCCATTTTCCGCTGCAGACAAGACTTCGTTCAGGGCCTGAGCCAGATCCAGCGCGGACTGGTACCGATCCTCGGGCAGCTTGGCCATCGACTTTTGAATGATTCGATCGACAGCCGGAGGGATGTCTGCTTCGTATTCGCTGGCGATCGGAGGCGCCTTGGTCAGATGAGCGGCCATCATCTGGATCACCGTCTGGCTTTCCTGGAACGGAAAACGCGCCGTCAACAGGCGGAATAACGATGCTCCCAGGCTGTAAATGTCGGTTCGAGCATCCAGTTCCTTGGCCTCGAACTGTTCGGGACTCATGTAGTGTGGCGTTCCCAGCACCTGCCCCGCTTTCGTGACAGCGGTTTCTGGGTCTTGTGCCGCATCCAGCAGTTTCGACAGCCCGAAATCGACAACCTTGACTGCGCCCTCCCGCGTCAGCATCAGGTTTTCAGGCTTGATATCGCGATGAATCATCCCAACGGAGTGCGCCGCAGCCAGACCCTCGGCCGCCTCAACGATTAACCGACACGCCTCTTGCCACGACAGCTTACCCGTTTGCTGAACTCGCTCGGCGACGCTTCCGCCCGACAGTAACTCCATGACCAGAAAGTACTGGCCGTTCCATTGGTCGATGTCGTAGATGGAAACGACGTGCGGATGGTTCAGTTTTCCAATCGCACGTGCTTCACCGAGAAATCGTTGCAGAGCCGCCGGCGCGCTACTCGTTTCGGTGAATAGAACTTTGACCGCCACTTCGCGTTCAATCAGGGGATCAAAAGCCAGATAGACGGCCCCCATGCCCCCTTTGCCCAGTACTCCTCGCAGTTCGTACTTGCCGATTTTCTGGTCAAGACTGATCGAAACGTCTGCCGCGTCCCCTTGTTCCAGCCCACCGATGATGGTTTTGACATCGGGCATTTCAGTCGTCGGCTCGGTACTGGATCCAATGATTTCCGTTTTGGCGGTTGTCGCCTTCTGTGGGTCCGGCGACGACGACGGATCCGAGGGCTGAGGATTTATTGCGTTCACGAGAGTCTCAAAGGCAGTAGCAAAACCAGCTCGACCGTTCGGCCAGCATCAGGGACAGATTGAAGACGAAAGGATGTTAGCGTGACAAACCAATTGACCGGACACAATGGATAAACAGAAATCATTATTGGCGATGGTCGCTTTTGAAACATTTCTGATCCGTGATTGAATCAAATGCACCATCGTATTGTCGTATCAACCACGAAACAGGGCGCACCTTGCCTACTAATGCCACCCGATGCAGAGCGCCAGCCTATGAATTCGAGTCATTCGACTCCGGACAGAGAAGAAGCGAAATTTCAATGGAAACATTCACACCAGAAATGAAAACTTCTTGCCATTTTCCCTCACTTCTGGACCGATCGACAAAACGAGCGAAGACACGTCGATCGGCTTCTGGAGACAATCGCAACGGATATCATCGTGACACAATGACGAAACAGCACTCTGAGCATCCGATGATCGAGCGGGCAGCCACCGACAATTTGTACGATCCGCGCCAGGGTGGTCAGGCCATTCGCATCCACGACCTGGACCTCGACTGTGCCCCCAGTGAACCACCTCGTACTAACTGTTTTGCGTTGTACTTCATCGAAGCGGGCTCCGGAACATTCTGGGCAGACGCGTCGTCATTCGCATTCGAACCCAACTCGATCCTGTTCTTTGTCCCCTATCAGCACGTGCGTTTCGTTCCGGAAAATCCGGTGCAGGGACAGGTGATTCTGTTCCACGCCAACTTTCTGTGTGTGGAAACGTTTCACGCGGAAGCCGGTTGCAGCAGCATCTTGTTCAATGATCCCTACGGCATTCCGCTGGTGACCCTGGACGAGCGTTCCAAACCAGATGTCGTCGGATTGATCGAGCGAATTCGGACGGAACATCTGGCAAAAAATCTGGCCTATAACGAAGTGATGTTGGCCTCGTTGAAAGTGCTGTTAGTCCTCGCGACCAGGATCAAATCCTCACAAACCACTGCGTGCAGCGGCGGAATCGCAGATCTGCGTCATCCGGTTCTGGCGCAATTGCGAGATTTAATCGAACAGAGCTATCGGACGCTTCATTCACCGGCTGACTATGCACAAAAACTGCATCTGACGCCGAAGACACTCGGCAGAATTGTTCGAGAACACCTGGGGACCACGCCGACGGATCTGATTCGCAATCGCATCCTGATTCACGCGAAGTGGCAATTGCTGCACACGCTGCGGCCTGTCAAAGAGATTTCCGGCGAACTGGGTTTCAGCGACGAACTGTACTTCAGTCGCCTGTTCAAGAAGGCCACGGGATATTCGCCCACCTTCTTTCGCGAGTTCGAAACCGAAATCCGCGGTGGGAGCAATCTGTCCATGATTTCGGCCCATGCGCCCATTCTGCGATCGGCCCACACTTCCGATATTTGAGTCATCACGGCGAATGCAAAACGAATCGCCGCAAGGAACTCTTACGGAGCAGGATGATGACCACGCGGAAGCTGTTTGAACTGGCGTCGCGGATGGATAAAGCGGGAGTGGCACTGACGAGGATCGGATTGATCGTTGTCCTGTTGTGGATCGGCGGATTGAAGGCGTTTCGATACGAAGCGGATGGAATCGTTCCGTTCGTTGCCAACAGTCCGTTGATGCGGTTCTTCTATACAGATCCTGATCATTACAAGACCCATAAAAATCCCGAAGGCGCACTAGTCACGGAGAACCGCGTCTGGCATGAAACGAACCATACTTACGAATTTGCCTACGGACTGGGATCCGTCATTGTCCTGTACGGCCTGCTGCTGTGCCTGCATCCGTGGTTACCGCAAGCCGCGACGGTGGGAAGCTTTCTCGTCTTCACCATGTCATTTGTGACACTGTCGTTTCTGATCACAACTCCCGAATGCTGGGTTCCGGCACTCGGAGACGCCCAGCACGGTTTTCCCTATCTGAGCGGCGCCGGACGACTCGTCATCAAAGACGCGATCATGATGGGCGCTGCCCTGGTGACAATGGCCGACTCGGCAAAAGCCTACCTTGGAAACCAAACATCGCTCCTCGCATCGTCAAATGCCAACGTCGGGTAGCACCGGGTGCCGCTTTGGCGACCGGTGTGTCGCCGACATCAGAGACTGCATCTCGTTCACAGTTTATGACATTTTGTCACTTGTTGTTCGCCATGCGAAAATGAAATCGGTAACGTGTCTGATGCAATTCTGAACCCAACTTAATCGCGAACCCCGCCGACCCGCGGCCGGGTCAGGGAGTGACCAATGCGTTTCATCGACATGCGAACGGTCGTCGTGGTTGGGTTGATCGCACTCGGTTTAGGTTCAACCTGGGCTGACGATCAGCCCGAAGCCCCGGAGGCGGCTGTACGCGGGGCGGTCGATCAGAAACGCAGACTGGACTTGGTGCGACCCAGTTCGCGGGTGCTCGGGACGATCGGACGTCCGGCGTCTGAGGGACCCGTCTTTCCTGATTCGCCCGCACCCACGCAAGAAAAGGGCGAAAGCCTGCAGACGCAGATCAAATCACTGATTCCGCAACTGGCTGCCGAGAGCGTCGAAACGCGCGATCAAGCGATGCGCGAATTGGAAGCGATCAGCCATCACGCCCGCGCTCCGCTCGAACGAGCCCTCGATCACGAAAATCCCGAGATCGTGCGACGCGTCAAACTGATCCTCGACAAGTTCCCTGGACATTCCCACACCATCGTCGATGCGGTCGGAGAACCGATTGCCTATGCCAAAGTGATCCTGATATTTTCGCAGCGATCCGAAACAAACTTTAATCGGCCGTTCGCGGAACCTCGCGTTGTCGGTGACTGGTCTGACGAATACGGCAGGGTCGCAATTCCTAAACTGGCCGACAACGACGTCCAGTGTCAGGTGCAAATCCAGCATCCCGACTATGGCTGGGGCCGGTACAGCGCCAGTTTATGGGGCGTGCAATCGGAACTCGTGTTTCCGCTCACTCGACGCGGCTCGAAGTTGCGTGAGCGATCCGTCAACGGAACCGTCGTCGCCCCCGATGGCCAGCCGGTCGCGTCCGCTCTCATCCAGTCGAACCATGTCCGCACTGCGGGCGACGGATTGATTAACGGAGCCACCTTTCGCGGCGACGCCTTGACCGACGATCAAGGACGCTTCAGTTATTACCTGCCCAATATCAATCAGGACAATTCCCGCGGCGACATCATCCCGCCCAACTCGCGCTATGACATCACGATCACCAAACCCGATGATGAATCGTATTTTCCATTCACCGCAATGCTGCCCAATGGCGATCCGGTGCGCGTCGAGTTACCCAAGCCGACGCAGCGTCACCGTTTTCGTTTCGAAAGCGTGCAGGGCGGCCTACTTGAAGATGCCGCACAATTGCGAACCGTGTACGTCCAGCGCCGAGATGAGAATCGGCGGACAGTCGTGCTCGACACAGGCTCACTGATTCGCGGCCGAGCGATCCTGGACGGCACGTACACCGCGATGATGGTCGACAATGGCAAGATCGTGAACTTCGATCCGTTAAATGTGACCCGCGACAGCCCGGAAGAACTGACATTTCGACTGCCCAAGCCCATCGCCTATCGTGGCCGAGTCGTCCA
>Ga0105238_10000861_pt1 | contig 31342 bp, 27 predicted proteins | sample KBSC34metaG_FD_81526 | JGI IMG/M metagenome (GOLD analysis project Ga0105238, IMG submission 81526) | Corn rhizosphere microbial communities from Kellogg Biological Station, Michigan, USA - KBS C3-4 metaG | ecosystem: Host-associated > Plants > Roots > Rhizosphere > Soil | place: Michigan, USA...
CCTGATGTGGCGGCGCGCTTCCGAGAACGCGGCCTCCGCGTTGCCATGCCGCCGCGACTGGAAATGCGACAGTTCGATCCGCGAGAACCACCCATCTCCGTCGCGGCACAAGCGGACCGTCTGGCCGCCGAATTGCTCAATACGATCCATGCTGCTCTCGACCATTCTCGTTAAACACTGCCACGGTGGCCTCGGTGGTGATGATCAGCCCGGCGACTGAGGCCGCGTCCTGCAGCGCGATGCGGACGACCTTGACCGGGTCGATGATCCCGGCCCTCACCATGTCGGTGAATTCGTTCTTCTGGGCGTCATAACCGAAGTTGGCGTCGTTCGAATCCAGCAGCTTGCCGACGACGACCGAGCCATCGGCCCCGGCATTCTCGGCGATCTGGCGGACGGGCGCGCGCAGCGCCCGGCGGACGATGTCGATGCCGACCCGCTGGTCTGCGTTGGTCGAGGTCAACCCGCCGATCGCGCGGGCGGCATAGAGCAGGGTGACGCCGCCGCCGGCGACGATGCCCTCCTCGACCGCGGCGCGGGTCGCATGCATCGCATCCTCGATCCGGTCCTTGCGTTCCTTGACCTCGACCTCGGTGATGCCGCCGACCTTGACGATCGCCACACCGCCGGCGAGCTTGGCCAGGCGCAGCTGCAGCTTTTCCTTGTCATAGTCCGAGGTCGCCTCTTCGATCTGGGCGCGAAGCTGGCCGATGCGGGCGGCGATGGCGTCCTTCGTGCCGGCGCCGTCGACGATGATGGTCTCGTCCTTGGTCTGACGCACCGTCTTGGCCGTGCCGAGATCGTCGAGCGTGACGGTCTCCAGCTTGATCCCGGCCTCTTCGCTGATGACCCGGCCACCTGTCACGATGGCGATGTCTTCCAGCATCGCCTTGCGGCTGTCGCCGAAGCCCGGGGCCTTCACCGCCGCGACCTTCAGCCCGCCGCGCAGCTTGTTGACGACCAGGGTGGCCAGCGTCTCGCCCTCGACCTCCTCCGCGATGATCAGCAGCGGACGGCCCGACTGGGCGACGGCCTCGAGCAGCGGCAGGATGGCTTGGAGCCCGGACAGCCTTTTGTCGAACAGCAGGACATAGGCATCCTCCAGCTCGACGATCATCTTCTCGACGTTGGTGATGAAATAGGGCGACAGGTAACCGCGATCGAACTGCATGCCGTCGACGATCTCGAGCTCGCTTTCCAGCGTCTTCGCCTCCTCGATCGTGATCACGCCTTCATTGCCGACCTTGGCCATGGCCTGGGCCAGCATGCGGCCGATCTCGCCGTCGCCATTGGCCGAGATGGTGCCGACCTGGGCGATCTCCTCATTGGTCGAAACCTTCCGTGCGCGGGACCTGACATCGGCGATCACCGCCGCGACGGCAAGGTCGATGCCGCGCCGCAGATCCATCGGGTTCATGCCGGCCGCGACCGCCTTGTTGCCCTCCTTGATCAGGGCCTGCGCCAGCACGATCGCCGTCGTCGTGCCGTCGCCGGCCAGATCATTGGTCTGCGACGCCACCTGGCGCATCAGCTGCGCGCCCATATTCTCCGAAGAGTCGCCGAGCTCTATCTCCCTGGCGACGGTCACCCCATCCTTGGTGATGCGCGGCGCGCCGTAGGCCTTGTCGAGGATGACATTGCGGCCTTTCGGACCGAGCGTAACCTTCACGGCATCCGCCAGGACATTGACCCCGCGCAGCATGCCGCCGCGCGCGTCCGCACTGAACCTTATGGTTTTCGCCGTCATATCATCGGTCCTTCACAGTAAAAGCGGAAGATTCGGGACCGGTCGCGATACCGTGAATTTCGGCGTCTCGAAGCGGCAGCCGGATTCAGGAAAGCAGAATTATTTTTTACGCACAGGAGGAGGAGCCAGAAAAGAAGGCCTATCGACAGTCGTCGCCTTCTTATTTTGTTTCGGTTTTTTGGCCTCGCGATTGCTCTTTTTTTGACCTTTGGCCAAAGTATTTTCCGATCTTTTATAAATTCAGTAAATTTCTAACCTGATATGGTGGTTTTCTGCGGCATTATAAGAGCGAATTCGGTATTTATCCTGGAGGGACCGCGCAGCGTACGGATATGTCGGACAGGCGGTGCAACACTATCGTCCGGCCGAACATCGGAACGCCGACATATCCGCGTAATTTGATGGTGCTCGCGTCGACCGATGTGATCGTGCCGGCATAAGTATGGCCGCTGTCCGGGTCGTAAACCCAGCCATTATCCCAACCGCCCTTTTGCCGCGGCGAGGGTGTGAAGCCGCCGATCAGCTGCATCCCGCACAAAGGGGCCTGGCGGCGTGCCGGATCAGGATTCCGCACGTCGCGCGGAAGATTGTCCGGCGGCTTTTTCGAAACCGCCGGATAAGAGACCAGGAAGGCGCAAAGGGTGCGGTTGCACTCTTTCGCTTCCACCACCCAGCCCTGTTCGTCGTTCTTCCAGAATTGCGGCTGATGGTCCTCGGCCCGGGTGGCCTGCGACGGGCAATAGGCTAAGGCGGCTAATGCGACGAGGAATGATTTGTACACATCTTTGTAATGGACGCCCGATCCGACCAGGTTCCGGCTGCGCCGGCCGATTGGCATCGCTCACGTCTACACATCCCGCGAAATGTCCCGCATAAAGACACAAAGACATCGGGAGATCGGATATGCGGGGATTGAAGGGCAAAGTGGCGGTGATCGCGGGCGGGGCGACCGGGATCGGGGCGGCAACGGCGACGCGGCTGGCCGAGGAAGGCGTGAAGGTCGTCATCGGCGATGTGAACATCGATGCCGCCAAGGCGCTGGCGGAGACGATCCGCGCCGGCGGCGGCACGGCGACGGCGGTGGCGTTCGATGTCGGCGACGATGCCTCGGTGAAGCACCTGGTCGATGCCGCGGTGGAGACCTATGGCGGCATCGACTGCATGCATGCCAATGCCGCCAACCTGTCGCTGTGCCTGTCCGATACCGACGCGGTCGACCTTTCGCTCGATATCTGGGACCAGACGATGGCGGTGAACCTGCGCGGCCACCTGCTGTGCACCCGCCACGCCATCCCCCACCTGCTGAAGCGCGGCGGCGGTGCGATGATCTACACGTCGTCCGGCGCGGCCTATGTCGGCGAGCCTGAGCGGGTTGCCTATGCCGTCTCAAAGTCGGGCATCAACGCGCTGATGCGTCATGTCGCGTCGAAGTGGGGCAAGGAGGGCATCCGCTCCAACGCCATCGCGCCGGGCCTGATCATGACCGACAACGCGCTCGCCAACATGCCCAAGGAAGCCCAGGACCATATCCTCTCGATCGGCCGCAGCGCACGCCTCGGCCGGCCGGCGGACATCGCCTCCACCGTCGCCATGCTGATGTCGGACGACGGCGACTGGATCAACGGCCAGGTGATCAGCGTCGACGGCGGCATCACGATGCGGGGCTGAGGCGGCCAGATGACCGGCGCCTATTCCCCCGAACGGCTGGCCGACCGGGCCCAGATCCAGGATGTGATGTATCGCTGGTGCCGGGCGGTGGACCGGCTGGATGTGGAGGGCATCCGAAGCGTCTTCCACCCGGATGCGATCGACAATCACGGCCCGTTCGTCGGCGGGGTGGATGCGCTGATCGTGTGGCTGACCGACCGGCATCGCGGCATCCCCTTCTCGATGCATCTGGTCAGCAACATACTGATCGAGTTCGCCGGGCCGGACAGCGCGCTGGTCGAGACCTATATCTTCGCCACGCTGCGCTATTCCGCCGAGGGCAAGGCGGCCCTGGCCGCTTTCACCGGCGGCGTGGCGGGCGGCGAAGGCTCGGCCACGGATTCGTTTTCCTGGGCCCGCTATATCGACCGGTTCGAACGGCGCGGCGGCGAATGGCGGATCGCCCGGCGCACCGTCGCCTTCGATTCCAGCCTGATGACCGACGTGCCGCCGGACGCCCCAGCCTTCGACCCCAACTGGGCCGTCGGCCGGCGGGACAAGGACGACCCGATCTATCGCGAACGCGCGGCGATGGGGATCGGCGAATGAAGACGTGGACGCGCGCGATCGCCGCCGTGGTCTTCCTCATCGCGGGCAATCCGGCCGGCGCCAATATCAGCCCGCCCGAGGACGAAGGACCGGTTCAGGAACAGCAAGCACCGTCGGAAGCACGAACGGCCATAACGGAAGCATCCCAACTGGTCCAGAAATGGGCTTCCAAGGCCGACACGAGTGGAGCAATGCACGACATGTCGGCGTATCGCCGCCAGATCGAGGCCCTGCACAAGATCCAGGCAACGAACACCGATGCCTCCACCGGGATCGCCCTTACATACTACATCGCCGAGCTGGAGTGGGTTGTCACGGCGGATTCCGGCTTCGGCAACGGCACACCGGATCGCACCCTGGGGCAGGATGCGCTGAAGAATTTCGACAGCGTCATCGCTTACGGCCACGATATGCCGGAATGGAACATCGTGCTCTCGAGCGCCAACTATCTCGCCGGCAGCACCGCCGCGGCCATGGACGGCATGTCATCGAGCCTTGCGCTGCGCTATTGGACCGTGTGCGCCGCGCAGGGCCATCCCGGCTGTATCAACAATGTCGCCTTCGAGCTGGGGAAGCCGCTGACGGCCAGCGACGACGATATCCGCCACATACTCGACCTCCACGCCAAGGTGGTCGCGACCGGCACCTATGCGATGTGCGCCGGGCAGTTCTCGGCGGTGTCGGAGGCGAAGCTGATACATTTTACCGGCGTGGGGCGCCCGGGGGACGACGATATCGGGTTGCTCGACAAGGCGCAGACGTTCTACGGCCAGCTGAAGGACAGGCTCCACACCGCCGACCCCTGCGGCGGCGGGCGCATCGGCATCGACCAATATATGATGCGCCTCGACCGGGGCGAGCGCCGGCCGGAGTTGCTGGAGGACGTGGAGCAGCACGAAAGCAGCGCGCTGTGGCTTCGGGTCGCCTCTTACCTCAAAGGGACGACGGATGAGGCCGGCCTGGCCAAGGCCATCGCCGCAAGCCAGGGCTTCGAGACCTGCGAACTGCACTTCTATGCCGCCTGGAAAGCCCGGCAGGAGGGCAAGAAGGATGCGGCGCAAGCCCATTACGACGCGATGCTGAAGATCGATCCGGGCCACTGCAGCCCGGAGCGGATGGAGATGCGCCGCTATCTGAAAGCCTCGGCACCGGACAAGCCGAGACGATGAAAATCCCGCCCCGGGCGGCTCTTCTGCTCGTGGCGCTCGCACTGCCGGTTCAAACCGGCGACGGGGATTGGCGGTTCGTAGCGTAACCGCGTTTTTACCTGAATTCTGATTAATCCGGATTGCGTAATCCAGTCACCGGCTAGTCACAACCCGAACTGTGAATTTAGCCATAAGGAGCATGCAATCGCTCAGTCCGCGGCGCCCACAATACCGCCGGGAAATACTGATCCATATTATATCAGAGCAGGATTAAATCTTATGTATATTTTTACCCGGAAATATTTGACCGCGTTTTCCTTTCTCGGATTGACCGCCTTCAGCGCCGCCTGGGCCGACACCCCGAGCTACACCGCGCTCTATCCTGCCGGCACGCCGGTAACGGAGCAGATCCAGTATCGCGAGGCGGACGGCACCTTGGTGACGCGGATGGGCATGCGCCCGGTCGGACGGCATGCGCGCGAGCCGTGGGACAACAAGGCGGGCGACGCCGGCATCTATTACCTCTACCCGTCCTTCTATTTCCAGAACCGCACCTACGGCATCGAAATCCACGATCACCTGACCGGCGGCGGCAACACGATCGAGTTCTTCCTGGTCGTGAACCAGGGCACGTTCGACGGCACGACCTTCAGCCTGTTCCGTAACGCCGCCGATCCCAACGTCACCGGTTATGGCTGGGCGCTGAATTACGGGTTCAACAACCCGACCAGGGACAACAAACCGATCTGTATCGCGGGGCAGCCGATCGCCAACTGCGAGATGGTGGTGGATTCGAACTGGCGCACCGATCCGCACAGCCCGCTCAAGATCGGCGACCGGATCGAGCTTGCTCCGGCGGAATTCCTGAAGCGCTATCCCAACACCCAGACGGCGGTGATCGACGGCGGCGGCTCGCGTTATTACTCGTTCGAGCAGCTTTATATGGCGGGCGAAGGACTGAAGCCCTGGTACGGCGTGGCGCCCCGGCTCGATTCCGCACCCCTGCCCGCTTCGGCCCTGCTGGGCGGCGCGACCACCGTTTCCTACAATTACTCCAGCGAACCGTTTCGCGCTTTCGAGCAGATGGCGAACAATATCGGCATCGGCGACGCCCAGCGCTTCGTCGAGGGCCGCCGTCTGTTCCACACCTCGTTCCTGACCGGCCAGCATTCCGAATTCTCCGACGAGAACCCGGTCTTCACCCAGCATGCCGGGCAGCTGGGGTCGCGCTATAATCAGGCGTCCTGCGTCTCCTGCCACGTGGGCGAGGGCCGCAGCCCGGCCACAGGGGCCGGATCGCGGCTTGACGTCATGAGCGTGCTGACCGGCGCACCCGCCAAGACCGGCACATGGCCGGACCCGACCTATGGCCTGAACGTGCTGGAAAATGCGCGGGCCGCCGGCGCGGCGGATTACGGCGTCACGATTGCGTCGTACCGGGTCAGCAAGCGGACCTTGGCCGACGGAACGGCCGTGGTGCTGCGAAAGCCCGCCTACAAGTTCAACGGCCCGACGCCCAAGGCGTTCTCGGTCCGGCAGGCGCCGCAGATCATCGGGCTGGGCCTGCTGGAGGCGGTGCCGGAAAAGACGATCCTGGCGCTGGCCGACCCGAACGATGCCAACGGCGACGGTGTAAAAGGCGTGCCGAATTTCGTGACCAACCCGGAAACCGGCGAGACGCAGCTCGGCCGCTTCGGGTGGAAGGCGGCCAAGCAGAGCCTGCGCCAGCAGGCGGCAGAGGCGCTGATCGAGGATATCGGCGTGACCTCGCCGGTCTTCCCGTCCCGGTCGTGCCAGAAGGGCGCGGCGACCTGCCGGAGCGCGCCGGAAGCCCCGGATGTATCGGAGACCGAGATGGAGCGGTTCTCCCAGTATCTGGGCCTGCTCGGCGTGCCGGCGCAGCGCAGCCTGGTCTCCGGTTATCCGGCGGGCGTGTTCGTGCCGGTGCTGCACCGGGTGAACCCGACCCAGATCGCGCACGGCGCCACGCTGTTCGCCCAGATGAACTGCTCCGCCTGCCATGTGCCGGAGCTGAAGACCGGCAACACCCATCCGCAGGCCGAACTGCGCAACCAGGTCATCCACCCCTATACCGACCTGCTGCTGCACGACATGGGACCGGGGCTGGCGGATACGCTGAGCCAGGGCCAGGCCCAGCCGCAAATGTGGCGGACCCAGCCGCTGTGGGGGCTGGGCTACCTGCCCTATGTCCAGAGCGGCACGGTGAAGGGCTCGGCTGCGAGCGTCCGGTACCTGCATGACGGGCGCGCCCGGTCGCTGCTCGAGGCGATCGAATGGCACGACGGCGAGGCGCAGAGAAGCCGGCAGGCCTTCGAGGCGCTGAGCACCCAGGACCGCGCCGATCTGCTGTTGTTCCTGAACTCGCTGTAAGAACGATCCGTTCTATCGCGAACGCGGGGCGATCGGGCTAAGCTGATACAGAATCAGCCGCTGCGCACAAAACCCGTGAAAATTTCAGGACCTTCGCTGCTGTCGCTTGCGTTAGCGACCCTGCTCATCTTCCCCGCCCACGCCGGGGAGGTGGATAAGGACAAGCTCGCCGAGATCGACCGGGGCTTTGTCTGCCCGGAGAGCATTCCGGACAGCGCGGCGCGGCAGGAGGCCATCAGGCAATTCATCCTGCAGGTCCGCGACGCCTGGCCGAGCGCGAGCGTGGATGACACGATCGCCTTCCGCGTGGCTCTGCTGAACAAGCACAAATGCACGAAAACGCTGGAGGCGATCCAGCAACAGGGGCGGTGAGGCTTTGTAGGATGGGTAAACCCATCGTCGGGCGCGCTTGATGATGGGTTTCGCTACGCTCTACCCATCCTACAATTTAATAGGCGTACTCGGTGAAAGCCGGCTCGACCGAGCCTTTCCACTCTCCGTGATAGGCATCCAGCATACGGTCGGCCAGGGTCTTGCCGGATTCGGCGATCTGGTCGAGGGGGTCGAGGAAGATGCCCTCATCCTCGCCCTTGGCATCCAGCCGGGCGCGATTCTTCAGCCCCATGCGGGCGATGACCAGCAGGTCACGGGCGACATCGCGCACGCTGCGGCCGGCAACGGTGGCGGCCAGCGCGTCGCGCGGCACGGCGGCCTTGAGCGCGGTGCGGTCTTCCTGCGTCCAGTCCTTGACCAGGTCCCAGGCGGCGGTGAGCGCGGGCTTGTCGTAGAGCAGGCCGACCCAGAAGGCGGGCAGCGCCACGATATGGCTTTCGGGACCGCCGTCGGCGCCGCGCATCTCGAGGTATTTCTTGAGGCGGACCTCGGGGAAGATCGTGGTCATGTGATCGGCCCAGTCGCTCATCGTCGGCAGCTCGCCCGGCAGGCCGGGCAGCTTGCCGGCCATGAAGTCGCGGAAGGACTGGCCGGAGACGTCGATATACTTGCCGTCGCGCAGGACGAAATACATCGGCACGTCGAGCGCGTAATCGATATAGCGCTCGAAGCCGAACCCATCCTGGAACACGAAGGGCAGGTCGCCGGTGCGGTCGGGGTCGGTGTCGGTCCAGACCTGGGCACGGCGGCTCTTGAAGCCTGACGGCTTGCCCTCCTTGAACGGCGAGGCGGCGAAGAGCGCGGTGGCGATGGGCTGCAAAGCCAGCGACAGGCGGAATTTCTTCGCCATGCATTCTTCAGATTCGAAGTCGACATTGGCCTGGATGGTACAGGTGCGGAGCATCATGTCGTGCCCCTCATTGCCCCGCTTGGGCATATAGGCCCGCATGATCGCGTAGCGGCCCTTAGGCATCCACGGCACGTCCGAACGCGCGAATTTCGGCTGGAACCCCATGCCGAGCGCGCCGATGCCGAGCCTGGAGCCGACTTCCTTCACCTGGGCCAGATGGGACGCGACCTCGGCGGCCGTCTCATGGATCGAATCCAGCGGCGCGCCGGACAACTCGAACTGGCCGCCGGGCTCGAGCGAGACATTCGCCATGCCCTCTGACAGGCCGATCAGCGTCTCGCCTTCACGCACCGCGTTCCAGCCAAAACCCTGAAGCCCCTCCAGCAGGGCGCGCACGCCGTCATTGCCGTCATAGGCAACGGGGCCATGGCCGGCCTGACGGAACAGGAACTTCTCATGCTCCGTCCCCACCCGCCAATCGGACGCGGGTTTGCAGCCCGACTCCAGATAGGCGACCAGCTGCCGCCTATCGGAGACGATCTCGTTGCCCGCGTTGGAAGCTACAGACATCGATCGCCCTCAGAGCCTGATTTTACGTTGTGAATTCATGACGGAACGGCGGACGGGAGCCCGCCCCGGCGCCGTCGCCGGCAACTGCCTGCCAGCAGGCGAGCGCCGCGACCGCCGCGGTTTCGGCCCTGAGAAGACGGGGTCCGAGACCGATGGCGACAACAAAGGGAAGTTTGCGCAAGGCGTCAAGCTCGGCGGCGGTGAAGCCGCCCTCGGGCCCGATCAGGAAGCCGGCGGGCTTGCCCTTATGCTGCGCCGCGGCCTCGGCGATCGGGAGAGCCTCCCCCGCCTCGGCGCAGACGAACAGGGTGCGGTCCTGGGGCCAATTGGCCAGCAGCTTGTCCAATGAGACCGCCTCGCGGACCTCGGGGATGTCGAGCCGTTCGGTCTGCTCCGCCGCTTCGATGGCGATATTGGTCAGGCGCTCGGTATTGACCCGCGCGGCCTCGGCCCGGCGCGTCATCACCGGCAGCAGGACGGAAACGCCGAGCTCGGTCGCCTTCTCAGCCAGATAGTCGATCCGCTGCCGCTTGATCGGCGCGAAAGCGAGCCACAGGTCCGGGCTCGCCTTCTGCGGGCGGCGCTCGGTATCCAACGCGACATCGGCGCTGCCCTTGCCGTAGGCATGGATGTGGCCAAGCCACTCCCCGTCGCGGCCGTTGAACAGCCCGACTTCGTCGCCGATGGCGCGGCGCATCACGTTCTTGAGGTAATGGGTCCGGTCGCCGTCGAGGGCGACACGCTGACCTTCGCCTAACGAAGCGCTGACATAGAGACGCGGGATCATGGTTTTCTGTTCTTAGCGGGCAGCCGGAAGTCGCGCTATAGCGGCGACGCTGGACAAGGCCTCAAGTATGGGCGAGTTAGCTCTATGACCCTCTCCGTCGTGATCCTGGCTTACGATTCGGAAGCGACCATCGGCGCAACCATCGCCAGCGCGGCTTTGATTTCTGACGACATCCATGTGGTGGATTCAGGGTCGAACGACAATACTCTGGCGATCGTAAAAGCGGCGGGCGCCCATCTTCATCACCACCCGTTCGAGAATTACGGCGCCCAGCGCAACTGGGCGATCGCGGCCGTGCCGGTCAGGCACTCGTGGGAACTGCACCTGGACGCGGATGAGCGGCTGTCGGACGAGCTGGTCGCGGCGATCCTGAAACTGAAGGCCGGCGGGTTTGCCGGGCCTGAGGTCGGCTATTTCATTCCCCGCCTGATGATGTTCCTGGGCAAGCCGATCCGGCATGGCGGCATGTACCCGATCTGGCATATGCGGCTGTTCAAGCGCGGCCATGGGCGCTGCGAGGACCGGCGGTACGACCAGCATTTCTATGTCGACGGACCGGCGGGCCGCCTGCCCTATCCGATGATCGACGATGTCCGCATGACGCTGAACGAATGGACCATCCGGCACAATCGCTGGGCCGAGGCAGAGGCGGAGGAATTGCGGCTGGGCACCGCCGGGCCGGGCGTGATCGTGCCCAGGCTGACCGGCGGCACGCCGGTGCAGCAGAAGCGGGCGCTCAGGGCCGGGTACAACTCGGCGCCACGCTTCCTGCGGGCGTTCCTGCTGTTCTTCTACCGCTATGTGCTGCGGCTGGGATTCCTCGACGGCAAGGCGGGGCTGATCTTCTTCGTGCTGCAGACCTTCTGGTTCCGCTTCCTGATCGACGCCAAGCTGTACGAAGCGGACCTTAAGAGACCGTGAGAATCCTGCATATCATCCACTCGCTCGACCCGGCCGGCGGCGGGCCGGTCGAGGGGTTGATCCGGCAATGCGAGGCCCTGCCCGGCTGCCGGTGCGAGGTGGTGACGCTGGACCCGCCGGACACGCCGTTCCTGAGGGACTTTCCCCTGCCCGTCCATGCGCTGGGTGTGAGGGCAAATAGGGGCCGCCTGTCGCGCTTCGGCTACACGCCGCATCTGGTGCCGTGGCTGAAGGCCCACGCAGGCGAGTACGACATCGCCGTCGTGAACGGCCTCTGGAACTACGCATCGGCCGGGTCGTCGCGCATCCTGCCCCGGCTCGGCCTGCCCTATGTCGTCTATCCGCACGGCATGATGGACCCGTGGTTCCGCAAGGCCTATCCGGCGAAGCACTGGCTGAAGCAGGCGTTCTGGACGTTCTTCGACGGGCGGCTGATGGAGCATGCGCGCGCCGCGCTCTTCACCTGCGAGGAGGAGATGGTGCTGGCCCGCGGCCAGTTCCGGGGCCACCCCTACCCTGAGCGTGTCGCCCGCTATGGCTGCGGGGCACCGCCGGACAGGATGGGGCCGCCGGCGCTGGACCGGCCTTACCTGCTGTTCCTCGGCCGACTGCATCCCAAGAAAGGCTGCGACCTGCTGATCCGCGCCTATGCCGAGGTTGCGCCCGACGTCGATCTGGTCATGGCCGGGCCCGATCAGATCGGCTGGATGGCTGAACTCCAGGGGCTGGCGCATCGGCTCGGCGTCGGCGACCGCATCCACTGGCCGGGGCTGCTGACAGGGCCGGCGAAATGGGGTGCCCTTAAGAGCGCCGAGGCCTTCATCCTGCCGTCCCATCAGGACAGTTTCGGCGTCGCGGTGGGGGAGGCGCTGGGCTGCGGCACGCCGGTGCTGATCACCGACAAGGTGAATATCTGGCGGGAGGTGAAAGAGGCCGGCGCCGGGCTGGTCGAAACCGACAGCGTAGCCGGGATCGCGCGCCTGCTGCGATCGTACCTCGCACTCGGCGATGCCGAACGAAACGAGATGCGCGCCGCGGCCAAAGCCTGCTTCGCCGAATATTTCGACATGAGGTCAACAGCCGCCAAGACTCTCGAAATCTTCCGGGAATTGGGAAAGAGTGGCGCGTGAGCATTCTGGACGCAGCCACCCATCGCCCCTCCGACGGCGGCCCCTCCTTCAGGCTGGGCCACCGCGCCTATCGCGCGGCCTGGGCCGTAGTGTGGACGTTGCTGGCGGCCTGGACTCCCCCCTTCCTCAATCCCTGGCGGCGGGCGCTGTTGCGCATGTTCGGGGCCAGGATCGCCCGCACCGCCCGCATCGCTGCCTCGGCCCGCATCTGGTATCCGGGCAATCTTGAGATGGGCGATCAGGCCTGCCTCGGCCCCAGGGTGGATTGCTATGCGATGGCCCGGATCACGCTGGGGCCCTATGCGCTGGCCTCGCAAGGGGCGCATCTCTGCGCCGGGACGCACGATATCGACGATCCCCACTTTCAGCTGAAGGCCGCGCCGATCGTGCTGGGCGCCCGGTCATGGGTGGCGGCGGAGGCTTTCGTCGGGCCGGGCGTGACCCTGGGCGAAGGCGCGGTTCTGGGCGCGCGCGGCGTGGCCTTCGCCGATCTGGATCCCTGGACCGTCTATATCGGCAACCCGATGCGCGAGGTCAGGAAGCGCCAGAGGATTTGACGCGGCGGCGCTTCTTTTCCGGCTTGGCCGCCCGCGTGCCGGCCGACTGGGCCACGCCGAGCCCCAGCATCACCGCATAGGTCACGGTCACTGCCGGGATCTGCAGGCTGAAATCGAAGGCGGAATGGACGCCGACCATCACGGTCGCAGCCACACCGGCCAGGGGATAGACCACGTCGCGCCGCCGCCGGAACACGCCCACCAGGCACAGGCCGGCGAGATAGAGCACGGTCAGGGCCAGCAGGGCGGCGGCGGGCACGCCCAGCTCCAGCGCGTTCTCCAGATAGTCGTTGTGAGCCAGGTCGACATAGCCCACGACGTTGAGCGGCTGATAGAGCGGGAAGATGTCGCCGAACGAGCCGTAGCCGGTGCCGGTCAGCCAGTTGTCGCCGATGGCGCGCAGCACGGCGGTGGCGATCTTGGGCCGCATCTCCATGTCCTTCGACATCACGTCCAGCCGGTCGAAGGTGGTGGCGCCGGTCAGCACCGTGACCAGCGCCAGCCCGGCGATGCCGATGCCGGCGAACCAGAGGCGCCACGGCGCACGGGTGGCCGGCGCGACCAGGACCAGCGCCATCAGCACCGTAACGGCGGCCAGCGCCGAGATCAGCCCGCCGCGCGAATGCGACATCAGCAGCGCCCCGCCGCAGACGACCAGCCCCAGCACCAGCCACTTGGCGTTGCCGATCAGCGTGTCGGCCAGCGACAGCAGGAAGGAGCGGCGGCTGCGCACATCGGTCTTCCTGGCAAGCAGGTCGGCGATCAGCACCAGATGGGCGATCACCGCCAGCCCCGCGAAGGTGGCGAAGGAATTGCGGTTGACGAAGGTGGCGGTGACGTCGGTGACGTAGGCCTCCTTGATGAACCACAGGATGCGCGGATCGGGCGACACGAACTCCGCCAGACCATAGAGCGCATAGACGGTGGCGACGGTCGCGAAAGCGCGCAGCACGCGCTGCGCCGCCTCGGGCCGCCGCCCGACCTGCCAAGCGACGGCGAAGAAAGCGGCATAGGTAAGCAGCCGGAAGAGATGGACCCGCGCCGCCTCCCGGTCGATCGACAGCGAGGTTGCGAGCGGACGGCCCAGCACCTCAGACGCCCGGTCCCACAGCGGATGGTGCAGCCCGAACAGGTTCCAGGGCAGCGACTGGACCACGATCCAGGCGGCGACCAGCCCGCCCATGACAAGCGCCGGCAGCAGCGGCTTCAGCATGCCGCCGCGGCTCGGCCGCATGGTTTCATAGGCCGCCGACAGGCCGAGCAGCGCCAGGGCGAGGATGCCCAGCAGGTCCCAGGCCCACGGCCGGGCGCTGCCGAACGGCAAGGGCGCCCAGGCCAGCGTGGCGATCAGCCCGATCTCGCGAATGCGGTGGATGGCGTCGCGCGCCGGGGCGGGCGGGGCTTCGTGCTCCTGCGGCTGGATCATCGCTCTGCCACCAGCTTGCCGGCGGGCAGCAGCGGCTGGATCGCATCCAGGACCATGGCAGGGGTTATCGATTGGATGGTGCCTCCAGACGGATAGAGCACTGCCGCTTGCCGGCTCATCGGATACCAGATGCCCGGCACCCAGAGGCGGGAGAAGATGGCGACCAGCGGCGTGCCGACGGCGGCCGCCATATGCATGGGGCCGCTGTCATGGCCGACGAACAGCGCGGCCGCCTCGATCAGCGCCGCATTCTCCCGCACCCTCAGGCCGCAGAGATTGACCGCGCGTTCGCCGAGCCCTTGGGTCACGGCATCCGACGGCGCGCGGTCTTCCGCCGCGCCGGTCAGGACCAGCCGGTGCGGATACAGCCGGCAGAGCTCAGCGCACAGTTCGCGCCAGTTCCCGGTGCCCCAATCGTTCGCCGGCTGCTTGGTGCCGATGCTGATCGCGATGTACGGCCCCTCGGCGGCAAGACGGCGCGGAAGGACGCGGTCGCCGTCGCCGAGGGCGAGATCGAAGGCCGCGGGATCGGCGAGGTCGATCGGCCCCAGCGCCGCGACCGTGCGCGCCAGCCGCGCGGCCTCGCGTTCGAACGTGCCGTCCGGCCCGCGCCGGTTCTTCAGCAGGTCCGGCGTCGCGGGCAGCCCCACGATCCTGCGGATACCGCAGGCGCGGAAGAAGGCGGCATCGCGGCGAACCTGGCCCGGCGTCTCGCGGCGGGCGAGATAGATCAGGACATCCGGCCGCCAGCGCCGGATGTCCTGCGCCAGGCGCAGCAGCCTGGCCGGGCTGCGGGTCGCGATGGGATAGTCGAGATAGCCGTCAACGAGCCCCATGCCCTCCAGAACCGCGGCGGCCGGCGGGGCGCTGGCGGCGACCGGGGCGTTGGTCAGCAGCCGCAACTCCGCATCGGGAAAGGCTCCGCGAACCAGCTTGAGGCAAGGCAGCGCCACGATAGTGTCGCCCAGCGAGCCCGGGCGGAGAATCAAAACCCGCGCCGTCATTTTATGCGGGCGAGCATGCTCGTGAAACGCTGGGCGGTGGCCGGGTCGTCGGCGACGAAGCCCCAGACGAGCGGGATCGCGTTATGCTCCCACACCGTGCGAGCCACCGTCTCGCTGATCGACGTATCCAGCTCGTCATCCATCGCCAGCCGGAACTGGCGCGCCAGCATCGCCTTGCCGTCATCGTCCAGGGCTGGATAGAGGTCGAGCCCGAAGCCGCAGCGCCAGGACAGATCGACGGCCGAATAGGGCGCCAGCTCGACCGACATCTTGAACGGAACCACCGCCGCCCCGCCGGTGCCGCGCCGCATCTCGGCCAGCGCCAGATTGGCCCAGGCGCGGGCATCGCCGGGCGAGGCGGCGAGATAGGCCCTGAGCTGCCGCGAGGCGTGGTCGCCGGCCGCGCGATATTCGGACGTACCGGGATCGGTCGCGCTTGCCAGCATCGCCAACGCCAGATCGGCGCGGGCGGCGTTGGAGGTTGCCGAGGCCAATCTCAGCCGGCCCATCGCCGCCTCGTCATTGTCCTGCGCAACCGGCTGGCCGGTCTGAAGCTCACGGATCGTGATCTCCGACGGCAGGCGCACCGCATCGGCGAACAGGCCGGGCAGGCCGACCGCCAGGATCAGGACGACAAGAGCAAGATTGAGCGCAGCGAGAGGACTGAGCCTGAAGCGCATCAGGCGGACTGCGACTGGCTTTCGCCGTAATAGTTGGAATAGCGGCCGTAATAATAGCCGTTGTCGCCATAGCCGTAGGTGGCGTGCTTGCGGGCGTTGACGCGGGACAGCACGACGCCGGCGATATCGCCGCCATTGGCGCGCAGCATCTTCACCGCCCCGGTCACGATCGGCCGCGGCGTCGCCTCCCAGCGGATCAGATAGATCGTGGTATCGACGAAATGGGACAGGATGATCGGGTCCGACACGGCCAGAACCGGCGGCGCGTCCAGCACGATGAGGTCATAGCGCGCGCGCATCCGCTCAAGGAAGCCGCGCATCTGCTGCGAGCTTAAGAGGTCCTGCGGATTGGCGGTGCCGCCCTTGGCCGGGATGTAGTGCATCCCGGAATCCTCATCCAGGCGGATCAGGGCGTCCGGATTGGCGTTCTCGGCAAAGATGTCGAGCACGCCCGGCTCACCCTCGACATTCAACAGCTTGGACACGCTGGGCCGGCGGAGGTCGCAATCGATCAGCAGCGCCTTGCCGCCCGAACGGGCGACGCTGCGCGCCAGCGAGGTGGCGAAGACCGTCTTGCCCTCGCCTGACAGCGACGAGGTGATCAGCACCACCTTGGGCGGGTTGTCGACGTCGGAATATCTGAGCGCCGTGCGGATGGAGCGGATCGCCTCGGAATATTGCGAGGTCGGGCGCTTCACCACCACGTCCTGCGCCAGCTCCTGCCGGATCATGCCGGGCACCAGCCCCAGGGTGGAGACGCCGAGCAACTTCTCGACCTGTTCCGAATTGTGGAAGCCGTTATCCAGCCGCTCGAGGATGAAGGCGGCGGCGGCGCCGATCAGCAGCGACACCAGGAAGGAGAAGCCGATCAGCACGGTCTTCTTGGGGAAGGACGGGATGCGCGGCGGCAGGGCGGAGGAGACCAGGCGGGCATCGGCCTGCTGGATATCCTCCTCCGACGAGGTCTGCTTGAACTTGGTCAGGAAGTTCTCATAGAGCAGCTTGTTGGCGTCGGCCTCGCGCTGAAGCTCGCGCAGCTGCACGTCCAGCTTGCCCTCCTGGTTCGTGCTTTTCTGCAGGTTGGCCAGCTGATCCCTGAGCGAGCTTTCCTTGGCCCGCGCGGCGGCGACGTCGCCCTGCAGGCTGCGGACCGTCTTGCTCGATTCCTCGTCGATCTTGTGCTTGATGTCGTCGATCTGGGACTGGAGATTGACCATCGTCGGATGGGACGGCTGGTAGCGGTTCGACAGCTCGGCCTTCTTGTGGCGCAGGTCGGCCTCGTCGGCGCGCAGCTTTTCGACCAGCGGGGAATTCATCACCGCGGCGGATTCGGCACCCGAGCGGATCTGGGCCAGGCTGCTTTCCTTCTGCGCCCGGTCGGCGGTGGCGAGGATCAGCTGGGAGTTGAGCTCCGACAGCTGCTGCTCGCTGAGCGTGGTGCCCTTGGTGGTCTGGGTGAGGTTGTTCTGGTCCTTGTAGACCTCGACCGCGTGCTCGGAATCGCGGACCTTGGAGCGCAGCTGGTCCAACTGGTCGTTCAGCCAGCCGCTGGCCCGCTTCACCGCGTCGAACTTCGCCTCGATCTGGTCCAGCAGATAGAAATCGACATAGGTGTTGGCGATCAGCGCGGCGGCGTTGCGGTTGGTCGACTGGGCGTGGATCTTGATCAGATAGGACCGCCCGTCATTGGTGATCTCCATCCGGCTCATCAGCAGGCTGACCTCGGCCGCCTTGCGGTCGCGGGTCCTGGCCTCGGCGTCCAGCGCCGCCGCCGAGGACGACGTGGTCAGCGAACGGATGGCGTTGGACACCCAGCTGAACGGGCTGAGCAAGGCATCGAAGAAGCCCGGCCGGCGCAGCGACGGATTGAATTCCGGCCAGGTGTCGATCTGCAGCTTTTCCGCCACCTTGTCGGCGAGCGCGCGCGATTTCAGGATCTCCATCTCGCTGCGCACCACGCTCTGGTCGCCGGTCAGGCCGGCCATCAGGCTGGTGAAATCGACCATCTGGTTCTTGCGCGTCTCCAGCATCACCGTCGCCTCGGCGGTGTAGCGCGGGGTCAGCTGGAAGATGAAGATGGCGGCCAGCACCGTGCCCAGGATGGTGGCGCCCAGGATGACGTTGGCGCGCCGGCGGATGACGCCCCACAGGTGATGCAGGTCGATCAGGTCCTCGGCCGGCTTGGGCGCGGAGGGGCCGCTCAGCACCGTCCGCAAATGGCCGAGCGCCCGCGGCTTGGGGAGATCGATCTGCTTGGCTTCACTCATCCGTCTCTATCCCTATGGGCCACGCAGATGCGGCCCGGCGCCGTTTTCCCCCGTCCGATCAGAAAAACCGCTCGGTGACTTCTATCACATCGCCGGGCATGACGGTCGTATCTTCCTTGGCGTTCTGCTGCTGCTCGGTCGTCTGGTTGCTGTGCTTGATCTTGATCCCGTCATGATCGGCGCGGGGCGTATAGCCGCCGGCCAGCGCCACGGCGTTGATCACCGTCATGCCGTTCACATAGGGGTAGCTGCCGGGGTGGTTGACCTCGCCGATGATGAAGAACGGGCGATAGTTCAGCACCTCGATCGAGACGCTGGGATTGACCAGGTAATCCTTGCCGTATTTCTGGGTCAGGATCGCCTGGACCTCGGCCGTGGTCTTGCCCATGACCTGGACCTGGCCCAGCAGCGGCACCGATATGGAGCCCTGGCCGCTGACCTCGAACTCGCCCGACAGGTCGGTCTCGTTATAGACAGTGATGCGAAGCTTGTCCCCGGCGCCCAGCGCGTAGCCCTTGTCGTCGGCGGCGGGCGTGGGCTTCAGGGCGAGAAGGATCAGCGCGAGCGCCAGGAATAGAATTCGTCCGACGCGTCGGACATCACCAACTGAAGTCACCGCAGCCCCTGATCGTTCGCCCTAATATTGCAGCCGGAGACGAAGCGCGACGACCGCCTGATTATAGGGCGAAAGCTGCGCGTCACCGATCGCATTCGATACCTTGCTAGTATAGCCAACGTTCAGGCTGGTGGCGAGATTTCGGGTGAGCAGGTAACGGCCCTCGAGATTGAAACCGTAGATGTCGTCGACGCGGCCGAAATCCACATATCGCTGGTGGGCATAGTTGAAGCTGGCGCTCGCCAGGATGTTCTGGCGGAACTCGTGCTCCACGGCGATCGTCGCCGCCGTCTGGATAAAGCTGGACGCCTGGAAGACGATCGTTTCCTCGACCGACCGCGACAGGTTCGCGCGGACCGAGTTCACCCCGTCGACATTCCACAGCAGGTTGGCGCCGAAGCCCAGCCCGCCCGCATCCCCGAAGGTGGGATCGTCGAACATCTGCTTCAGATAGCCGACATAGAACTCGCCATCGATCTTGGAGGCGATATTGAGCGCAATGCCGGCATCGACCTGAAAGCCGCTGGAACTGCGGTTGACGTTGCCGGGATCGTTCTTCTGATCGTAATCCCGCTCGTTGCCGCTGGCGCGCAGAACGGCGCGGTAATGCGGCACCAGCTCGTACGACCCCTCGACCGTCAGCTCGTATTCCGTGCGATCCCGGTTCGTCTCGAGAATGATCGGCTGGGCCGGGTTCATCGCCGGCACGTTGAAATAATCGTAGTGATTGATGGTGCCGTTGACCTTCAGCCCGATGACGGCATTGTCCTTGATGAAGCCCAGCTCACCATGGCTGACGTGATACTCGGTCGGGAACTCGCCGTTGACCGAATTGGGCGAACCGCGCGGCTCGTGCAGGATCTGGAAGCCGCCGTTGGCGTTCACATAGACGCCGTCCAGAATGTCATAGCGGCCGCTGACCAGGCTGTTGAAGTTGCTGGTGTTTTCACTGACGAAATTGGCATAGCGGTTGATCTCGCCGCTGAGCGTCATGCCCAGGAAATTACGGTCCCAACCGGAATTGAGCGAGACGGCCGGCGTTATCGTGGTGAAGAAATCGTGCTTGGTGTCCAGGGTCGAGGCATAGACGTTGGACGTGTAGGTCTCGGTGAGGTCGAGCGTGGGCAGCAGGACAAAGGAACCGATACGCTGCCCCTGCGCGTCATAGTCCGGCCGCGAGGCCTGCAGGATGCTGACCAGCGCGCCCTGGCCGGCGGCCTGCTCGGCCTTCAGCCCGGGCGTATCGGTGCCGGGCGGAATGGCATTGCCGGGAACGATCGGGGACGGGAGAGGCGGCGTGGCGGTCTGGGCGATCGCGGGGGCCGACAGCAGACCCATGAAGCAGGCGGTGGATAAAAGCCGTACTGACAGGCTGGCAGATGCAGCGGCCATCTTGTTAGTCCCTTATCGCCGTATTCTTCCGTATTCTCAACCAAATAGCGCGAAACGACCGGAAAGCAAAAGAGAAACGCCTTCCCGGCGTGAAATCCCGCCGGGCCAGGGTACAGGCGATAGAACGATGGAATTTACAGCGAATGCAATGTATTTCCGCCGCCGCCCGCCGGGATTGGAAAAACCGGCCGCGCCGCGCTATCTGTGAGAGGCATTTGGCGGAGTTCGAGGGACGGTCACACATATGGTTTCGTCGCAAAGTGTTGCCGGCCGATCCGACACGTTCCGGCTCGCCCTGGCGCAGATCAATCCGACCGTCGGCGATATCAAAGGCAACACCGCGCTGGTCCGCGCCGCCCGCGCCACGGCCGCGGCCGACGGCGCCGCGCTGGTCGCCTTCCCCGAGCTGGTGCTGACCGGCTATCCGCCGGAGGATCTGGTGCTGCGGCCGAGCCTTCTGGCCGCGGTCGAGGACGCGCTGGACGCTCTGAAGGCCGATACCGCCGATGGCGGCCCTGCCCTGCTGGTGACGGCGCCCACCCGCACGGAAGGCACCGTCTATAACGCCGTCTTCCTGCTGGCCGACGGCAAGGTCGAGGCGGTGCGCACCAAGCATGAGCTGCCCAATTACGGCGTGTTCGACGAGAAGCGCGTCTTCACCGCCGGCCCCCTGCCCGCGCCGATCGAATTCCGCGGCCTGAAGCTCGGCGTGCCGATCTGCGAGGACATCTGGTTCCCGACCGTCTCAAACGCGCTGGCCGATTCCGACATACTGATCGTTCCCAACGGCTCGCCGTTCGAACTGGGCAAGGTGGGGCAGCGGCTGGAGCTGGCGCGCGAGCGCGCGGCAGAAACCGGCCTGCCGCTCGTCTATCTGAACCAGATCGGCGGCCAGGACGAGCTGGTGTTCGACGGCGGCTCCTTCGTCGTCGATGCCGAGGGCACGCTGGCCGCGGCGCTGCCGGCTTGGGCCGAGGCGGTGAAGACGGTCGATTTCCGGCGCGACGGCGACAGGCTCGTCCCCGTCGCCGCGGCCGCGCTGCAGCCGGAGCTGCTGACCGGGCGGATGACAGAGCCCTTCGCCAACGGCTCGACCAGCCCGACCGAGGCCGACCTTGCCGAGATCTATGCGGCGATGGTGCTGGGCCTGCGCGACTATGTCCGCAAGAACCGCTTCCCGGGCGTCGTGCTCGGCATGTCGGGCGGCATCGATTCGGCGCTGTCGGCCGCGGTGGCGGTCGATGCGCTGGGCGCGGAGAACGTCCATCTGGTCCGCCTGCCCTCGCGCTATACCAGCGACGCCAGCCAGGACGATGCCTCCGAATGCGCCGCGCTGCTGGGCGCTGAGATCGTGACCCTGCCGATCGCCGACGGGGTTTCGGCGCTGGAGGCCACGCTGGCCCCGCTCTTCGCCGGCCGCGCGCCCGATACCACGGAGGAGAACCTGCAGGCGCGCGCCCGCGGCATCCTGCTGATGGCGCTGTCCAACAAGTTCGGCTGGATGGTGCTGACCACCGGCAACAAGTCCGAGATGTCGGTCGGCTATGCGACGCTGTATGGCGACATGTGCGGCGGCTATTCGGTTCTGAAGGACGTCTACAAGACCACGGTCTTCGCGCTGTCCGCCTGGCGCAACCGCGACCGGCCGGACGGCGCGCTGGGGCCGGACGGGCTGGTGATCCCCGAGGCGATCATCACGAAGCCGCCGACCGCCGAGCTGCGCCCCAACCAGACCGACCAGGATTCCCTGCCGCCCTACGACGTGCTGGACGCGATCCTCTTAGGCCTGGTCGAGCGGGAAGAGCCGGCGGCGACCATCGCCGACCGGGGTTTCCCGATCGCGCTGGTGAAGCGGGTGCAGCACATGCTGTACATCGCCGAGTACAAGCGCAGGCAGGCGCCGCCGGGGGTGAAGATCTCCCGCCGGAATCTGAGCCGCGACCGGCGCTATCCCATCACCAACGCCTTTCGGGATCAGTAGAACTCAGCTAGCCGGTTTGGGGAACCACGGCACCCCTTGGACCGTCATGCCCGGGCGTGACGATGTTAGGTTGTTTAGTGAAATAAGCGTCTGTGGTAATTGACCTAAGGACCAAAGCTAAAGGCACTGAAAGTGAACGTCATCGCGGACACAGGCATGATCGCGCACCCGGCGGGGACCACGCCGGCGGTGCGGGCGCTGTCCGTCACCATCCCCTGCTATAACGAGGAAGCCGGCCTGGCCGAGCTGCACCGGCGGGTCACCGCGACCTGCCGGGAGGTCGTCGGCGAGGATTACGAGATCATCCTGGTCAATGACGGGTCGCGCGACGGCACCTGGGACGCGATCCAGGCCCTGTCGGCGTCCGACGGGCATGTCATCGGCGTCGACCTGTCCCGCAATTTCGGCCATCAGGCGGCGCTGACGGCGGCGCTGACCTTGGCCACCGGCCAGCGCATCTTCATCCTCGATGCCGACCTGCAGGACCCGCCCGAGCTGTTGGCCGACATGATGAAGGTCATGGACGAGGGCGCCGACGTCGTCTACGGCAAGCGCCGCAGCCGCGCGGGCGAGACCAAGCGCAAGAAGGCGACGGCCAAGGTGTTCTACCGGCTGCTGGCGGCGATGATCGATTTCGACATTCCGACCGACGCGGGGGACTTCCGGCTGATGAGCCGGCGGGTGCTGGAGGCGCTGCTGTCGATGCCCGAGGCGCACCGCTTCATTCGCGGCATGGTGAGCTGGATCGGCTTCAGGCAGGTGCCGCTCGAATATGACCGGCAATCCCGCTATGCCGGCGAAACGGGCTATACCTTCGCCAAGATGATCAATTTCGCGCTCGACGCGATCACCGCCTTCTCGGCCAAGCCGCTGCGCATCGGCCTCTATGCCGGCATGGTGATGGTCGGTCTGTCGGTCCTGGGCATACTCTATTCGCTGATCTCATGGCTGTTCTTTTCGACCCAGCCCGGCTGGACCAGCCTGATCATCACGGTGATGTTCTTAGGCGGCGCCCAGATCTTCATGCTGGCGCTGATCGGCGAATATGTCAGCCGCACCTTCGTGCAGACCAAGGCCCGGCCGCTCTATTTCCTGCGCGAGATCGTCGGCACCTCGCGCCCCGCGCAGGAGAAGGCGCCGGTCAAGCGGCGGGCGCCGGCGAAGACGCAGGCGTAGCTGCCGCCATCGGCGTCAGCTCGACCACGAGCATGTCGGCGGGCTGAAGCCCGATCACCTGCGCAATGGCGCCGCGCCAGGTCTCGGCTCCGGCGAGGTCGCCGACCACCCAGACCGACCGTTCCTGCCCCAGCCATTTCAGCGCATCCGGCCCGCTGACGGTCAGCGCCCTGACGAAATCGTCGGGGCGGATCAGCCCGGTATCGATCCCGGCCGCGGTGGCGACGCCGGCATCGACATCGTCGACGATCACCAGCCTGGACTGGCGCCAGGGCCACAGCACGCGGCCGTCGTCATATTCCATCTGGTTGGCCGGCGTGGCGGCGGGATCGGCCGCCAGCTGAACCAGCTTGGCCGCCGACAGATAGCGCCCGATGCCCAGCGCGAAGGCATATTCGGTGCCGATGCCGACCGCGAGGCTGGTCTTGCCGGCGCCCAGCGGGCCGGTGATCAGCACATGGCGCGGCAATGGCGGGTGGTCGGGGATGCGGTCGAGCCCGAACAGGACCTTCCAGTACGAGACCTTGCGCTGCTTCAGGTTGCAGAGCCGGCCGACCAGCTGGTCGACCCTGGGATCCTGCACCGGCCCCATCTCTGATCGGAAATTGGCCAGGCGGTAGAGATAGGGCAAGCCTGCCTGCTGAAAGGCGAGCTTCCGCCGCAGCCACCAATAGGCGACCATCACGCCCGGCCAGACAGTGATCAGGATGGTGAGCAGCAGCCACCAGCCGCCCCCGACATAGGCCGCCACCGCCCAGACGCCGCCGATGCCGAAATAGGTCAGCGCGGTCTTCACGTTCCACAATATATCGGAGGAATCGAACTCGAAGATCTTGCCGGCCCGCTGCTTCGTGTCGGCGAAGTCCTGCCGTTCCTTGGAGACCCAATAGGCGAAGATCGCGCCGGCGCCGGCGACGATCAGGATATCCCGCAACCAGCCCGCCGGCACGATCGCGCTGATCGCCCAGGCGACCAGAAGGGTGGGCACCAGCCCGAGGAAGAGATGGCCGATCTGGTCCGCCATCCAGACATAGGAGGCGGTGATCACGTCCTGCACGTCCTTGGTGCCGTAGAGGTCGTGCGACACCTGGGCAAAGACGCGGCGCACCCCCAGCGGGTCGGCGTCCGGCCGGTTCATCCTGGCCGCCGCCAGGGTCGCGCGGGTGCGATTGCTGTGCGGGATCACCGGAACGATCATTGTTGAAGACGCGGCGCCGATAGGTCCTTCCGGCATGACGTTTCCCCTCTGCGTGGAACGATTTCGCCGATCCTACAGTTTCTTCCGCGCAAATCTATTCTGGAGAAAAACAATGCGTGGTCTTGCCTGGGTCGGCGTTCTGCTTGTGGTCTTGGGGATCGCCGGGCTGGCGGTGCGCGGCTTCACTTATACCACCAAGGAAAAGGTGCTCGACCTGGGGCCGATCCAGGCGACGGCGGACAAGGAGCACGATGTCTATATTTATCCGGCGGCCGGAATCGCGGCCATCCTGATCGGCGGCGCACTCATCGTCTTCGGGCGCAAGCAGGCCTGATTTCAGACCGCGACGGCCTCGCGGTAGAGCCGGTGGAAATATTCCAGCGACAGCGTCCGCTGCTCTTCATCCACCGTACGAGGCCCGGAAATCCTCAGGTTGAACTGAACGTGGACGATCCCCGCGGCGTCGGGCGTCACGGCAATGACGTTCGCCGTCTCGACGATCTCATGATCGCGGCGACGGTGGAACAATGCCCCCTGATTAACCTCTGGAACCTTGGTCCTGCGGGATAGGAACGGCATGCTTATCCCTCAAATACACGTTAATTAGGTACATTCTGCCCCGTTTTTGCAGTGCGGTGCGAGTCAGGAATTCTACCTAATCCTTGGGCGCGTCAGAATGACGCACTTCAGGGAAAATTCAGGACTTCAGGAAAATCTCAGGAACGCAGTTCGCCGAGCACGCGCGGCACGAGATCGGGGATGTCGCCGGCCAGCAAGCCCGGCCCGAAAAACGAGGCCGCGCGCCCGTGTATCCAGCAGCCGATTGCACCCGCCAGAAGCGGCGGGAGCCGGTTTGCCAGCAACCCGACGATCAGCCCGGCCAGAACGTCGCCGCTGCCCGCGGTCGCGAGATCGGGCGGGGCCTCGGCATTGATCACCGCCTTGCCGTCCGGCCCGGCGATCACCGTGTCCGATCCTTTCAGCAGCATCGTCGCCCCGGTCTCGCGCGCGGCCCTGAGCGCCGCGTCGAGGCGGGGCTGGGGCGAGCCGAAAACACGGGAAAATTCACCCTCGTGCGGGGTCATGATCACGCGGTTGGTGAGCCGCTTGACCAGCCCGTTGGCGCGGTCGGCCAGAATCCGGAAACAATCGGCGTCCAGCGCCAGCGCGGCCTCTGCATCCAGCGCCGCGGCAATGGCGCCTTCCAACCGCGCGTCGGCGCCCGAGCCGGGACCGAGCAGCACGGCATTGAGCCGTTTGTCGGACAGCAGGTCGCGGAAGCCGTCGGCGTCCGCGATCGGCTTTACCATCAGGTCGGCCCGGAAGGCGGCATAGATCGGCACGACCGCGGGATCGGCGGCGATGCTGGTGAGGCCCGCGCCGACACGCTGCGCGGCATGGGCGGCAAGGCGCGCCGCCCCGGTCACCTCGGTGCCGCCCAGGATCACGGCGTGGCCCCTTGTATATTTATGGCTCTCCGCCGTCGGCCAGGGAAAGGCGTCGCGCCACAGATCGGGCCCGTTGACGAACAGGGATGCCGGGATCTTGGCATAGACCGCATCGGCGACGGCGAGGTCGGACACGACGACCTCCCCGGCATAGGCGCGGCCGGGCATCAGCACATGGCCGGGCTTGCGGCGGAAGAAGGTGACGGTGAGGTCGGCCTTTACCGCAACCCCCAGCACGGCGCCGCTGTCGGTCTCGATCCCGCTGGGCAGGTCGACGGCGACCACCGGCACGTCGCGGGCGTTCAGCGCCTCCACGATGGCGCGGATTTCGCCACCGAGCGGCCGCGCCAGGCCGGTGCCGAACAGGGCGTCGACCACAAGCTCCGCCCCCTCCAGGCATTTCACCTCAAGCGGCGTGATATGGCCGTTCCAGCGATTGGCCATCGCCTGGGCCGAACCGGACAGCGCCTTGAGATCGCGCCCGCAGGCCACCCTGACCGGCCAGCCCGCCTCGGCCAGCAGGCGGGCGACGACGAAACCGTCACCGCCGTTATTGCCCGAGCCGGCCAGCACGAGGGTCGGCATCGGCTGCCAGCGCTCGCGGATCGCCGCAGCGGTGGCGGCCCCCGCCCGCTCCATCAGCTCCAGCTCAGGCGTGCCGGCGGCGATCGCCGCCTGGTCGATCGCCCGCGCCGAGGCGACCGTCAGCAGCGCGCTGGATGCGCGCGCGTCGCTGGGCAGGGTCCAGCTAGATGTCATGAGGAAGGAATGGGGCGACTGATGGGACTCGAACCCACGACAACTCGGACCACAACCGAGGGCTCTACCAACTGAGCTACAGCCGCCATGCGCCGGGTGGTATCGCGCGGGATGCCTCCGCGTCAAGCCGCCCGGGGGTCGTCCGTGCGTGCTATGTGTGCATTGCATAGCCCAAAATTCAGGCCCTTGCCTTGCAAGGAACATATTATCGCGCTACGCGGTTCGGCTTGGTCAACCTTTAGGCACCCGCGTCTTCAGACTGGCGGGTCGGAATGTGCTGTCGATATGCTGAAAATCGCGAGCCGCATGGAGCGGCTGGGAACCGAATCCGCGTTCGAGATCCTCGCGAAAGCCCAGGCCCTGGCTGCCACCGGCAAATCGATCGTCAATCTGTGCATCGGCCAGCCCGATTTCCCGCCGCCCGCCCATGTGATCGAGGCCGGCCAGCGCGCCATCGCCGACGGCCATCACGGCTATAGCGCCGCCCCCGGCATCCTGCCGCTGCGCGAGGCGATCGCCGCCGATCTGCACGCCCGGTTCAATGCCGTCATCGACCCTGACGACGTCACCATCACCCCGGGCAGCAAGGCGGCGCTGTTTTTCGCCATCCAGATACTGGGCGAGATCGGCAGCGAGATCATCTATCCGAACCCGGCCTATCCCGGTTACGAATCGATCATCTCCTACTCGGGCGCGACCCCGGTTCCGTATCCGCTGAGCGAGGAGACCGGCTTCTCCTTCGATGCGGACGACGTGCTGTCGCGCATCACGCCCAAGACCCGGGCCATCATCCTGAACAGCCCGGCCAACCCGACCTCGGGCGTGCTGGACCGCGGCGAGCTGGACCGGCTGGTCAAGGGGCTGGAAAAGCATCCCGACATCGCCGTGATCAGCGACGAGATCTACAGCCGCATCATCTATGACGGCCATGCGCATTTCAGCCTGCTGTCTTATGAGGGCCTGCGCGACCGGCTGGTGCTGCTGGACGGCTGGTCCAAGAGCTTCTCGATGACCGGCTGGCGGCTGGGTTATGCGGTGTGGCCGAAATCGCTGGTGCAGCACGCGGTCAAGCTGGCGATCAACAGCCATTCCTGCGTCAACAACGCCACCCAGTATGCCGGCATCGCCGCGCTGCAGGGCCCGATGGACACGGTCGAGGCGATGGTCGCGGCCTGGGCCGAGCGGCGCAACATCATCGTCAAAGGCCTGCGCGCGCTTCCGGGCGTGCGCTGCACGATGCCGGCCGGCGCGTTCTATGCCTTCCCCAACATCTCCGGCACCGGCTTTTCCTCGTCCGAGCTGCAATCCCGGCTGCTGAACGAGATGGGCGTGGCGCTGCTGTCGGGCACCAGCTTCGGCGCGCTGGGCGAAGGCTATATCCGCCTGTCCTATGCCACCTCGACCGAGCAGATCGAGGAAGCCCTGTTCCGCATGGGCGACTTCCTGGCCAAGAACATGGAAGCCCCCCGAAAGGCCGCTGTGGCTTAAGGCGGCCGTTGCTTAAGAAATAAGCAGCACGCATGCCGTCCGGGGCGGCATCCGCCCCGTACCCACCCCGAAAACCTCTCCCAGACCGGGCCGCGCAATCGCCGCGGCCCGCTGGCACACGGTTTGCTTAGCTACAGCCAATGTAACTTTGTAACCCAAGGGGATCCTTCATGAAGAAGGTCGAGGTCATCATCAAGCCGTTCAAGCTCGATCAGGTGAAAGAGGCGCTTCACGATCTGGGCATCAAGGGCCTGACCGTGACCGAAGCGAAAGGTTTCGGGCGGCAGAAGGGCCATACCGAGCTTTATCGCGGCGCGGAATATGCCGTCGATTTCCTGCCCAAGGTGAAGATCGAGGTCGTGGTCGAGGATGCGCTGGTCGACCGGGCGGTCGAGGCCATTCAGCATGCCGCCCATACCGGGCGGATCGGCGACGGGAAGATCTTCATCGCCGCGATCGACGAGGTCATCCGCATCCGCACCGGCGAAACCGGGGCGCAGGCGATCTGACGTCCCGGCAAACGCCGAAAAAGCCGGCCCGATCCGGTGTTAACCTCCACAGCCGATTGATTTTTACAGGAAACCCGCAGATACGTTGCGCCTGATCCAAACGCCTCGCCAAGGGGCGCCCCAAGGACGGGCCAACGCGCAGTGAGTGTCACGGCCGACGACAAGGTCAAAGCCATCAAGGTTGAGGCGGAGGCGATCCGTCTGTGGCTCAAATCGCCGCTGACGATGGTCGCGACGGTCATCCTGCACCTGGCGACCGTCTGGGCGCTGTGGAACGTCGTCGCGCATATCTGGCTGACTGCCTGGGCCGGCACCGGCATCGCCTGGTGCGGGGTCCGTTTCGCCGTCTGGACGCGTTACAGGCGCGGCGGCTGGAGCGATGCCGAAACCCTGCGGTGGGGGCGGATTTTCGCCGCCATGCTGGGCGTGACCGGCCTGATCATCGCGCTGACCGCGCCGCTGGTCTTCGTGCCGCCCGATCCGGAAGACCGGATGTTCCTGATCATGGCGATCGGCGGACTGGCGGCGGGCGCCACCGGAATCTACGGCATCTATTATCCCGCGGTCGTGGTGTTCACGGCGCCGCTGCTCGGGTCGCTGGCCCTCACCTTCTTCGCGCAGGGCACGCCCAACACACGCTTCCTCGGCTTCATGACGCTGGTCTATCTCGGCCTGCTGCTGATGAGCGCCCGCATCCTGAAGCACTGGGTGTGGGATATTTTCAGCCTGCGCATCCGCAACGACGAGCTGACGTCGGAGCTGATCCAGGCCAAGGAAGCCGCCGAGGCGGCCAACGAAGCCAAATCGGTCATCATGGCCAATATGAGCCATGAGCTGCGCACGCCGCTGAACGCCATCATCGGCTTCGCCGAGATGCTGGAGAAAGAGGTGCTGGGGCCGCTGGGCAGCCCGCGCTATATCGACTATGCCCGCGACGTGCATATGAGCGGCGTGCATCTGCTGTCGCTGATCAACACGATCCTGGACCTCGCCAAGACCCGCGCGGCGGGGCTGGAGCTCCATCTCGCTGTGTTCGATATCCGCCATCTGCTGAGCGAATGCGTCAGCGTCATGCAGCTGCAGGCCGACAAGGCCCAGCTGGCCGTCACGGTCAACCTGCCGGAGGACGCCCTGTTCGCGCGGGCCGACGACACGCGGCTGCGCCAGGTGCTCTACAACCTGCTGTCGAACGCGATCAAGTTCACCGACCCGGGCGGCGAGATCACGCTGACCGGCCGGATGGCGCCGCCCGGCAAGGTCGAGATCTGGGTGGTCGATACCGGGATCGGCATGGATGCGGACGAGGTCGCCATCGCGCTGCAGCCCTTCATGCAGGTGAAGCAGACCGGCGGCCGCATGACCGCCGGCACCGGCCTCGGCCTGCCCTTCGCCAAGACCATCGTCGAGCTGCATGGCGGCCAGTTCGACCTCACCAGCACCAAGGGCAAGGGCACCGCGATCAAGGTCGTGCTGCCGTCCGGCTGAAAGCACAGCAACCACTAGTTGTTGTGGTTTAGCCCTCGAACGCATCGTACTGCTTGCGCCGAATCACCCGCCCGACCATATTCGGCGGCATGAGCGATCTGTTCCAGAACACTGCCCGCGCGGCCAAGAATCAGCCCGATTCCTACTCGGCGCACGATATCGAGGTGCTGGAAGGGCTGGAGCCCGTCCGGCGCCGTCCCGGCATGTATATCGGCGGCACCGACGAGCGCGCGCTGCATCATCTGGTGGCCGAGCTGCTGGACAACGGCATGGACGAGGCGGTCGCCGGCCATGCCAGCTGGATCGAGCTGGAGCTGGCTGCCGACGGCACGGTGACGGTGCGCGATAACGGCCGCGGCATCCCGGTCGACGACCACCCCAAGCACCCCGGCATGTCGGCGCTGGAGGTGATCCTCACCATGCTGCATTCCGGCGGCAAATTCTCCGGCAAGGTCTATGACACGTCGGGCGGTCTGCACGGCGTCGGCCTGTCGGTCGTCAATGCGCTGTCCGATAGCCTGGTTGTCGAGGTGGCGCGCGACCGGCAGCTGTTCCGCCAGCGCTATGCGCGCGGCAAGCCGCTGGAGAAGCTGCAGACGCTGGGCTCGATCCAGAACCGGCGCGGCACGTCGATCGCCTTCCACCCCGACCCGGAGATTTTCGGCTCCGAGGCGCATATGAGCCCGGCGCGGCTCTATCGCATGGCGCGGTCGAAGGCCTATCTGCAGCGCGGCGTCGAAATCCGCTGGACGTGCGACCCGTCGCTGCTGCCGCCGGACGGCAATGTGCCGCCGAGCGAGGTGTTCAAATTCCCCAACGGGCTGATCGATTTCCTGGACAGCGACCTGGACGGCCGCGCCTGCCTGACGCCTGTCCCCTTCACCGGGCTCGTGGACCTGCCGAACAGCCAGGGCAAGGTCGAATGGGCCGTCGCCTGGCCTGAGGACGAGGAAGGCTTCGTCCACTCCTATTGCAACACCATCCCCACCTTCCAGGGCGGCACGCACGAGCAAGGCCTGCGTGCGGCGCTGACCAGGGGCCTGAAGGCCTATGGCAAGCTGGTCCAGAACAAGCGGGCGCAGCAGCTGACCGCCGACGACGTGACGGCCGGCTGCGCCGCCCTGCTCTCCCTCTTCATCCGCGAGCCGCTGTTCCAGGGCCAG
>Ga0105238_10000862_pt1 | contig 31329 bp, 18 predicted proteins | sample KBSC34metaG_FD_81526 | JGI IMG/M metagenome (GOLD analysis project Ga0105238, IMG submission 81526) | Corn rhizosphere microbial communities from Kellogg Biological Station, Michigan, USA - KBS C3-4 metaG | ecosystem: Host-associated > Plants > Roots > Rhizosphere > Soil | place: Michigan, USA...
GCTAAAATTAGCCAACGCCTTCGGCGTAATCAGCCAACGCTCTGGGCTAAAATTAGCCAACGCCTTCGGCGTAATCAGCCAACGCTCTGGGCTAAAATTAGCCAACGCCTTCGGCGTAATCAGCCAACGCTCTGGGCTAAAATTAGCCAACGCCTTCGGCGTATTTCAAACCGAACCAGTACGAAATCTTTTCCGATTGTTGTGCCTTTGTTCTTTGCGCGTTGTGTACTGCTCTTTACGGTCCAAATCTGCCGCGGTATTCGTCGGAGAAGAGGAAGCCGAAGATCATGTGACGGAAGTTGCTCGGGTCGTTGGTTAGAGTCGTGACCCAGTTGTTGTAGCCAATCGTGTCCGGATCGCGGCGCAGGTAGCCAAAATACTGCATCGCCACAAACGCCCTGATGAAGAACTTGTCCTCGACCGCTTTGCTCTCAACGATCTCACGCAACACCTGCCCGCGCGTCTTCTGACCGCTAGTAAGCGCCGCGATCAAATCAGCCTTGTTCGTGACCGTGATCTCCGCATTCTGCTCGAGAGCCTCTACATACGCGGTATTCGACGTCCCGCTGTAACGAATCAGGAATTCAATGCGCTGCGCAAACGCATCCGTGTAAGCAGCTTTACTGAGAAGCTCTGACTGCGGCGACTGTGCGCCTCCAACCTGCACCATGTCCGGCACAAACTCCGCATACAACGGCCGGCGATCAAACGCGACTTCATAGAACCGGTAAGCAAAGTAACCACGACCACGAAACTCGTCCGAAAGGAAGAACCCGGACGATACGTGTACACGATCGCACGAAGGATTGAGGTTCTCGCCAAAGCCGCCTTGCGGACAGCCACTGAGCGTCGCCACCCAATTAGCGAAGCCAACCGAATCCGGCAGTCGACCGAGAAAATCGCTGTACTGCTGCGTCACGAAAGGCTCTACGCCATCGATCGGGTTTTGAGTCGCGGGCGTGGTGTCGTCGTCAGTGATCGTGACAGTGATACTCTCAGGCGAGCTCATCTGCGCTCCGACTGCGGTCGTCAGCGCGATCGTGAACGTTTCATCACCCTCGACGTTAGCATCGTTCACGATCGGAATCACAATTGTTTTAGTCCCCTCGAACGCAGCGAAGCGAAGCGTTCCGGCTGCCGAGCCATAGTCGCATCGCTCGGAAGCTTTACCGTTGACAACGTTACATGCCGTAAGCCCGGCCGTGTCTCGTGTAATGAAATTGACTGTCGCGGCGCCGGCTAAATCGCCCGTGCGCGTAACACCAATCTGCACCGATCCATGCGCCTCGTTTTCCGAAACGGAAGAGACGGCAAACTGAACAGTGTTGCGACGCGATGCTGTAAACCGGAGGTTCTGATCGCTCGTCATGAACGATATGTCAATTCGAGCGAATTCCTGATTCGTATTTTGCTTTGGCCCAAAAATGAGTACCGGGTCGTCGGGAATAAAAACTGAGTACGAGTGCTGTCGTTTTCTTTCTCCGAAGCTGAAGTCTCCGTTGGCGTTGGTGAAGGCGGATCCGCCGTCGATGAAATCGTCCTGCGAGAGATTGACTCGAATGTTCCCGATGCCCTGATCGGTGATTGGGTCTACCACGCGCCCCGAAATCACATTCGTTGGCGCTTTGAAGCCGACAAAGTCCACGACCTGGCTTCCGATTAAATTCTCAACCAACTTTGTTTGCGGAACGAAATCGAAAAGTGACGCCCGATCGGGTGTCACCTGGTAAGTGCCGCCCCGCGCCAGCCCGGCAATAGTATAAAAACCGTTTGCATCAGTGAACACGTCGCCCGGTATAGCGCCCCCGATCCCCAGGGTGATTTTGATCCCCGCGAGCGGAATGCCATTGTTATCTTTCACGTGACCCGTGATGCTGGCGGGCACGAACGTACCAACAAAGTCCACGCCGGTTATGTTGGCATTAGTAATAGTCACCGTGCGGCTCGGTGGGGTGAAGTCGAAAGCGCCGTTGAGAGGCGTCACCGTGTACTCGCCTGCCGGCAGATTGACGAATTCGTAATTGTTATTAACGCCGACGGTAATCCGAGCATGCACCGGGCCACTCAACTCTACCTCCGCAAAAAATAGCTCGGTGTTGGTAATCAATTTTCCAGACAACGAGAAAGTCGGTACAGGTGTCGGCGTTGGCGTGGGATTCGGATTTGGCAAGCGCTGCCAACTGGGTGTTCTATCGAAAAAACTGGTGGTATTGGCGTTGGGGCATTTGAGATCAGTGTTATCGATGTTGACAGTGCAGATGCCCGGCGGGGCCATCATGACGATCGAGCGCCCGTCGGGAGACCAGTCAGGTGTGTAGGAGTCGAAATTGAAGAGCTTTCTCTGATTGGATCCATCGGCGTTCATCACGTACGTGGTAGCGGAAAAGCTGTTTCTGTATCGCTGGAAGAGGATCTTCGTGCCGTCTGGTGACCAGCGCGGATCGTAGTCGGCCGTACTTCCATCCTGAGTCTGCTGCACGGTTGTTAGTTGTTGTTTACCCGTGCCATCAGTGTTGATTACGAAGAGTTCGTGAGCGTTTGAGAAGACGAACTTCGTTCCATCGGGTGACCAGTCAACCGCCCACAAGGACGCAGGACTGCCGGGCAGCCGGTAACTACCGCTTCCGTCTGAGTTGGCGATATGAATAGTGTCAAGGGTGTCCTCGGATGGCCCACCGGAGCCGATGTAGGCGATTTGAGATCCATTTGGCGACCACGTGAAGCCGCGATTAAGCGCCGAAACGTCCTCGGCAACCTTCAAGAGGCCGGTACCGTCAGCGTTGATAACCTTGATTTCATTTAAGCGAGTGCTGTCGTTAAAAATCTGGAACGCTAGCTTGCTGCCGTCAGGAGACCACTCAGGATTTCCCGCGTTCGAGTTCGTAGGAATGCCGGGGAACAGCTTTTCATCGGTTGCGTCGGGTTTCACGGTATAGATACCACTCGGCGCCTGGATGCCCAGCGCGACAACGAATCGTGCAAACGCGATGCGGCCGTTTGATTTTTGTAGAACCGGAAGAGCAGCGACCGTGACGCTTGCTGTCGACGAGTTGTTTGACGTATCCGGATCGGGAATCGGCGAGCTCACGGAAGCGGTGTTACTGATGACAGTTCCTTCAGTTGCTGACGCACTTACAGCAACAGTCAACAGAACCGTTTCCGAAGCACCCCCGGCAAGCTGTGAAAAGGTTATATTGCCCCCCGCCCCACACGCTCCATTTCCTGTGGCCGAGCACTTCGTCAACGTCAGACCAGCAGGAAGATTGTCGGTGACGATTACATCCGCCGGAACTGCGCTCTTGTTTTTCACCAGCAGTGAATAGGTGAATGTGCTTCCGGGCGCTACGAGACTTTGAGCCGCCTTCTTTGTAATAGACAGGTCGGCGTTGTCCACGAGTGTCTCGGCTGTCGCTGTGTTGTTAGCGGGATTGTCCGTTTCATTGAGCGTCGCAGTCGCCGTGTTAGTGATTGTTCCCGCCGGAGGCGTGACGACGATCGTGACCGTTACTGTCGCTCCGCCGTTCAGCGTTCCGAGGCCGCACGTAATCGTAGTCGTTCCGGAGCAACTGCCGGCGGTTGGGGTTGCTGAGACGAACGTTGCGCCTGCGGGTAGCGTGTCAGTGAGCGTGACTCCTGTTGCCGGAAGCTCGCCGATGTTCGTCACAGTGATCGTGTAAGTCAGATTACTGCCGAAGGTCACCGGATCGGGAGAATCGCTCATCGTTACTACGACGTCCGGCGCCGGACGCAGCTTTGCGATGAAGGCATCTGAGCCGCCGCCGAAGCCAGGCTGTAACGGGTTCTGCGAGGGAAAGTCTGTAGAGCTGGTTGTGCCGATAACGTAGACGCTCTGTGAAGAGTCGAGGGCTATGCCGCGTCCAAAGTCATGGTTTGTGCCACCGAAGTATGTGGAGTTGATCAAGCTGGAGCCATTAGGAGCGAGCCTCGTTATGAATACGTCGCTGAAGCCTCCGTTTAGAGCGGCTTGCAATGGGTTAAGCGTTGGGAAGTCTGGCGAGCTGGTGTTGCCAGTGATGTACGCGCTTCCGGCGGCATCGATCGCGAGGCCAACACAATCGTCGCTGCTGTCGCCTCCGAGATAGGTGGAGTAGACCAGCGCCGAACCAGCGGGGTTTATCTTCGTCACAAACGCATCGTTAAAGAGACTTGCATTATGCGGTTGGAAAGCATTTACGGTTGTTGGGAAGGATTGCGAACCGCTGCTGCCGCAAACATAAGCATTGCCGTTTGTGTCAACGGCGATCGCGCTGCCTGAGTCGTCAAAATCGGCGCCCAGGTAAGTTGAGTACACGAGAGCAGAACCACTCGCATTCAGCTTGGTTACGAACGCGTCGCCGGCGGGAAAGTTGTCTCCTCTATTAGGTTGAAGGGCGTTCTTAGTTGGAAAGTTAATCGAGTTGGTAACACCGGTGACGTAAGCGTTGCCCGAAGCGTCCAGTGCGATACCGTTTCCCTGGTCCAATAAATTGCCGCCCAGGTACGTCGAATAGATCTGCGAGGCTCCGCCGGCGCTCAACTTTGTTACGAAGGCGTCAGCGGTGCTCGTTGTGCCGACGAACAGAGTTGACGGTTGCGTGGGGTTGGCGATTAAAGAAGAGATTCGCGTTCGTGGAAATCCGATGTCGCTATCGGTCCACGTGTTACCGCCGTCGAAAGTTTTCCGAATCTGAATAACGGTGGCAGCATAAAGCACGGACGGGTTTGTCGGGTCCACTGCGACACTTAAGAAATTAAATGGCGTGATCCCGGATATGTGAGTCCAGGTATCGCCGCCATTCGTAGATTTCCTAATGCCAGATGTCGTGGCCGCGTAGATTATGTTATTTACCGGATCGATCGTGATGCTATTGACGGAATGAAAATTCAGAACGCCAGTATTGAGCTCGATCCAGGTGGCGCCTGAATCGATACTTCTTGAAATGCCGCGGTCTGTGTCAGCGAAGAGCGTAGTCGGTGTGTTCGGATCGATAGTTATGCTATCCACTCTCGACGCCCCGGTTACGAAACTCGGAGTCCAGTTTGCTCCGCCATTTACAGATTTAAAGTACTGGCTAGCGCCGTTACCGCTGACGGTGGCGTAAAGAATGGCCGGCGTAACCGGGTTGATCGATATCGATCGCACAGATGTACCAAGCCCATTGTTGCTGGGCGTGAAGCTATTGCCGCCGTCAGTACTCTTAAACAACCCTCCATTCGTTGCTACATAGATGATGGCCGGATTAACGGGATCAATTGCGAGCTCACTATAAATAAAAGGCGGCGAGCCAGGGAGGAGACTCCAGTTGGCGCCGCTGTCAGTTGATTTGAACAAGCCTGTATCGGTAGCAGCGTAGACGATTGACGAGTTACCGGGTTGAAAGACGAGGTCGATGATTAAGGAAGCCGCCAAACCTGAATCGCTTGGCGCCCAATTGCCTGCGGCGTTCGTCGACTTGAAGATGGAGTGACCGGAGCGATTTGCCTGAACCGGATTCGTGGTTGGGAAGTCGGTCGAAGAGGTGTGGCCCGCTACGTACGCGTTGCCGGCGCTATCGATGGCGATTGCGTTTCCACTGTCGTCACTGTGACCGCCGAGGTATGTTGAGTAGACCAGAGCCGAGCCCGTGCTATTCAACTCGGCGACAAACGCGTCACTGGGATTACCAGCCAATGTAGGATGCAACGCGTTAAAAACTGGAAAATTACCGGAGTTGGTTTCCCCTGTGACATAAGCATTACCGGCGTTATCGACTGCGATGCTCCTGGCGATGTCGTTGAGGTTTCCGCCCAGGAAAGTGGAATAGATGAGGGCCGAGCCGCTCGCGTTTAGCTTCGCGACGAAAGCATCTGCATTACCGCCGTATGCCGCCAGTAAAGGCAGGGTGGTTGGGAAGTCGGGTGAAATGGTTTGGCCGGCGATGTAGACATTGCCTGATGAATCGACTGCGATGCCGTTGCCTGTATCCTGCCCACTGCCGCCGAGGAAGGTTGAATAGACCAGCAACGGATCGATCACGAGTGGTTGAGACTTGTCGTAGTTGCCCACCTGAAAAGACACTTCACCTTGCTTCAGCGAGTATCTGACCGAGACTTCGCGTCGCTTGTTATCGATGTTTTGATAAGCCTTCGGGCGAAGCAGGGTGATTTTTTGCGCGCCCGATTTAAGGATCAGATCGCCGCGCCGGTTTAGTTTCAGTTTGCCCGCGCCGTCAAACGCCATTCGGATCTGCTTGAAACTCGCGCCCGGTGCGATCACGAAGTCGTACTCGAGTTGTCGCTGATTGCCGTAATAGACCAGATCGATACCGCTGTAGATTTGCTCGTAACGAACTCGCTCGTAGGTTGGAATATTTGTGCGCCAGTCGGATTTATTGCCGACGAGATAATTCACTTTGCCGGGTAGCTGATCGACGCCGGTGATTCGTGGCGAGGTTGCGGCGTCCTGAAGACGCATGTGCAGCGCAGATCCGCCTAGTGAGAACGCTGCGCCATTGTCGGTGAGAAAAATCCCATAGCCCCGACCGTGAGCGAGAAACCGGACGCGCGAGTCAGCCTGTCCGTGGTTGACTTCAAAACTCAACGGCAATTGGCCGAACCCAGTTCGCGCCGCTTCCGTGTTTTGCGTGTGGGGTAGATTGGGCCGCTCGACTGAGACTCCGGTCGACTTCGGTGCAAAAATCGCCGCCAGCCCCAGTGCCAAAAGGATCAGGAGACTTAGAGATTTCATGGTCTTCATTACACGGGTGTGGGAGTTCATCGTTTTAAATTCTTTCAGCCGAAGTTCGAGATGGGTTGGGCTGCAGAACTACGGGGAGTAGAACAACGGCAGAACTGTACACAAAAGGCACAAAAATCACAAAACAAAATTCGGAAATGCTTCGTGCTTTTTGTGGTTACGGGCCGAAGCGACCACGGTACTCATCGGAGAAGAGGAAGCCGAAGATCATGTGACGGAAGTTGCTTGGGTCGTTGGTCAGCGTCGTGACCCAATTGTCGTAGCCAATCGTATCCGGATCGCGGCGCAGGTAACCAAAATACTGCATCGCTACAAACGCCCTGATGAAGAACTTGTCCTCGACCGCCTTGCTCTGAACGATCGCACTCAACAGATGCGCGCGTGTCTCCTGACCTGTATCAAGCGCAGCGATCAAAGCGGCCTTGTTGCTGAGCGTGATCTCCGCATTGTGCTCGAGAGCATTCACATACTCGGAATTCGACAGCCCGTCATAACGATTCTTGAATTCAGTGCGGTTCACAAACGCAACCGTGTAAGCCGCCTTACTGAGAGATTCTGACTCCGGTGACTGCGCGCCTCCAACCTGCGCCATGTCCGGCACAAACTCCGCATATGACGGTCTGCGATCAAACGCGACTTCATAGAACCTGTAAGCAAAGTAACCACGACCGCGAAACTCATCCGACAGGAAGAACCCGGCCGAGACGTGTACACGATCACACGAAGGATTCAGATTCTCGCCAAAGCCACCTTGCGGACAGCCACTCAGCGTCGTCACCCAATTCGCGAAGCCAACGCTATCAGGCAGTCGACCGAGAAAATCGATGTACTGCTGAGTCACGAAAGGTTCTACGCCGTCGATGGGATTTTGTGTAGCCGGTGTGGTGTCGTTGTCTACGATCATTACGGTGGCGTTTGTAGGCGAACCCAACTGCGAACCGATTGGATCTGTCAGAGCGACGGTGAATGTTTCATTGCCTTCGATCTTAACGTCGTTCACGATCGGAATCACAATTGACTTGATTGATTCACCCGCAGCGAAGCGGAGCGTTCCCGCTGTTGAGCCGTAGTCGCATCTCTCGGAAGCTTTGCCGTTGGCGACGCTACACGCAGCAAGTCCAGCCGCATCGGCGGTTGCAAAGTTGACCGTAGCTGGACTGCTGACATCATTCACACGAAGAACTTGAAGTTCCACAGAGCCGCCGCCCTCGTCGACCGCAGCCGCCGGAATAAAAAACAGCACGGTGTTAACTCGCGCAGCCGTGAATGTAAGATTTTGATCGCTCGTCAAAAGCGGAATCGGAATTTCGGCGGTTTGCGCATTAGGACTCGTCTTCGGCCCGTAAACAAAGCCTCCACCGTCGAGAATAAAGACCGAGTACGACTTGTTCTTCTTTCTTTCACCAAAGCTGAAGTCTCCGTTTGCGTCAGTAAATTTGAAATCAATGAAGGCGGAGCCTTGCCAGAGATCCACCCGAACTCCGGCGAGCGCCTGGCCCGTGCTGGCCTCAATCACACGGCCGAATATCACGTTTGCCGGCTGTTTAGTGCCCACAAAGTCCACGACCACATCCGATGTCAGGTTCTGAATGATCTGGCTTGAAGGTGCGATGTCGTAGGCTGTGAACAGATCGGGGATGATGGGATACGATTGATTTCGTTGCAGGTTCTGGAAGGAATAAAAACCGTTTGCGTCCGTGAATGTAATGCTCCCAGGAGAACCCGCTGCCAAAATCATTCTGAGACCGGGAATCGGATTACCGAAGTTGTCTCTCACATGTCCGGTGATGTCAGCGAGAATCACTGTCGGTGTCTCTGTCGTTGCAGTGTTATTGCCGAGAAATACGTCGGTCTCGTTGATCGTTGCAATCGTGCTATTGGTGATTGTTGATTCCACAGAAGGCGTGGCGACGACGATCGTGACTATTGCGGTTGCTTCGACATTCAGAGTTCCGATGTTGCAGATGATCGAAGTTGTTGCGGAACAAGTGCCCACCGTCGAGTTTGCTGAGACGAACGTTACGGCTGTGGGAAGTGTGTCATTGAGCGTGACGCCGGTAGCGGGGAGCCCGCCGACGTTTGTAACAGCGATCGTGTATGTCAGGTTACTGCCGGCCTCAACCGGATGGGGAGAATCAAACATAATTACTTCGACGTCCGCGGTTGAACCTAGCTTTGCCACGAACACGTCTGTACCGCCACCATTGGCGGGCTGAAGCGGATTCATGGTGGGAAAATCTGAAGAAGTAGTAATGCCAACCACGTAAATGTTGTGTGATGAATCGACTGCTATCCCGCGTCCCGTGTCGTTGCTTGTTCCGCCGAAGTACGTTGAGTAGCGCAGGTTTGCGCCATCTGGCGATAGCCTCGTTATGAAGGCATCGTTAGCCGAGCCATTTTTCGGTTGCAATGACGTGCCGGCGGGAAAATCCGTCGAGCCGGTGGTTCCGGTGACGTACGCGCTTCCTTCGGCATCGACCGCGATGGCAAAACAATCGTCGATAGAATTACCTCCGAGTTGTGTCGAATAGATCAGTTCTGAACCGGTGGCGTTTACTTTGGTGACGAACGCATCACTCAAGCCGCGGTTTGTTTGGATATGGTTTACGACCGGGAAGTCCAGTGAGGTGGTGAAGCCGGTGACATAAGCATTCCCGCTTGCATCCACCGCTATCGCGCGGGCGATGTCACTACTTTCGCCGCCCAGGAAAGTTGAATACAGCAAAGCAGAACCGTTTGGATTGAGCTTGGCGACGAATGCATCAAAATCATCGACGTCTGCTTTGGCGGGCTGGAGCGCGTTCGCAACAGGAAAGTCGTTCGAGTTTGTGACCCCCGTGACGTAGGCGTTGCCTGCAGCGTCCACAGCGATCCCGACTCCTTGATCAAGCACACTACCGCCCAGTAATGTCGAATAGATCTGTGACGTTCCTCCGGCGCTCAATTTTGTTACGAACACGTCTTCCTCGCTGCTCGTGGCCAGAAAAAGAGTTGCGGGTTGAGTTGGGTTAATAACCAGAGCATTAATCTGAGGGAAAAAACTGGTTGGCAGTCCGATATTGCTGTTGGTCCAACTGACGCCACTGTTGATGGTTTTTTGTGGTCCCTCGCTGGTGGCGATGTAAAGCACCGAGCTATTCGTAGGATCGATCGTGACCCTGAAAGTGACGATGGTCGGGTCGGGGCTTATGTTAGTCCAGCTACTGCCGCCGTTCACAGTTTTGAAGACGCCGCTTATTGTGGCTGCGTAGACGGTGTTGTTTGTCTTGTCGATCGTGACGTCATTAGTGGATGCGGTAAACGGAACACCAAAATCGCTCGCTGTCCAATTGCCGCCGGAGTTTGTGCTTTTGAAGACGCCGCGGTTTGTGGCGGCGTATAGCGTGGCGGGCGCATTTGGATCAATGACGAGATCGTTGATCGCGTTTGTATCTTCGATGAACGTAGAGGTCCAGTTTGCTCCAGCGTCGACAGATCGGAAGACCGTGTTGCCGAACGTTGTGCCGTAAAGAGTGGTAGGCGTGACTGGATCTATAAAGATCTGACGGCCATTTCCAGAGAAGCCGTTATTGATCGCGGTAAAGCTGTTGCCACCATTGGTGCTCTTAAACATGCCTCCAGTAGCCGCGGCATAGATTATCGAGGTGTTTGATGGATCGATCGCGAGTTTGTTGATGCTGAGTTTTGGAGTGGTGGGAAAGGCGTTCCAAGTCGCTCCTCCATCAATTGACTTGAACAGACCCGTATCGGCTGCGGCATACACGATCGATGAGTTGCCTGGTTGAAACACGACATCAGTCACATTGGAAGCGCCCATCCCCGAATCCGCCGTCGCCCAATTGCCCGCGCTGTTTGTACTCTTGAAGAGTGGGTGACCGGATCGGTTTGCCTGAATCGGATTGGTGGTTGGGAAGTTATGCGATGACGTGGAGCCGGTTACGTACGCATTTCCGGCGCTATCGATGGCGATTGAGTTTCCATTGTCAATGATATCGCCACCGAGATAGGTTGAGTAAACAAGAGCCGATCCGGCGCTGTTCAACTTCGCGACAAACGCATCAGCCAAACCGCGCAACGCAGGATGCAACGCATTCACTACGGGAAAATTGGTGGAGTCTGTTTCACCTGTTAAGTAAACATTCCCGGCGTTATCGACTGCAATGCTCCGGGCGCTTTCGAAATCGTTGCCACCCAGGTAGGTGGAATAGATAAGCGCGGAGCCGGTCGGATTCAACTTGGCGACAAACGCGTCGGTTCCCGTTGCTTTTGTAGCTTGTAACGGCGAGCTGGTTGGAAAGTTGAGGGAAGTGGTGGAGCCGGCGATGTAGACGTTGCCTGATGCGTCGACTGCGATACTGTTGCCTGTGTCCTGGCCGCTGCCGCCGAGGTAGGTTGAATAGACCAAAACCGGATCGATTACGAGTGGTTGAGTCTGGTCGTAGCTGCCCACCTTGAACGCCACCTCACCGCGTTTCAGTGAGTATCTGACAGACACTTCGCGTCGCTTGTTATCGATGTCTTGATAAGCCTTCGGACGCAGCAGCGTGATTGTTTGCTCGCCGGATTTGAGAATCAGATCGCCGTTGCGGTTCAGTTTCACCTTTCCCGCACCGTCGAAAGCTAATCTGATCTGCTTGAGACTCGCGCCCGGCGCGATCACGAAGTCGTACTCGAGTTGTCGCTGATTGCCGTAATAGACCAGATCTACGCCTGGATAAATCTGCTCGTAACGAACGCGCTCGTAAGTTGGAATGCTCGTACGCCAGTCGGATGATTTATTACCGACGAGATAATTCACTTTGCCGGGCAGTCGATCGACGCCAGTGATCTGTGGTGATGTCGCGGCGTCTTGAAGACGCATGTGTAGCGTAGATCCGCCGAGTGAGAACGCTGCTCCGTTGTCGGTCAGGAAAATGCCATAGCCCTGACCGCGCGCAAGAAACCGGACGCGCGGGTCAGTCTGTCCCTGGTTAAACTCAAAACTCAGCGGCAGTCGACCGAACGTGTCTGTCGCGTTTTGAGTGTGAGGAACTTTGGCCCCTTCGACTGAAGCTCCGGTCGAGTGTGGGGCAAAAATTGCGGCCAGGCCCAGGACCATGAGGATCAGCACACTTACAGATTTCACTGAGGTCTTGTTTGAGATGACATGGTGGTTAAGTCTTTCGGTAGTGAGCATCGAGAGGTTGAGAAGCTGAGCTATTGGGAGTTAAAACAACGGGTGGACTATAAGGCATATTGCGGTGGTAGGGAAGAGTCATGAACGTGATGTTTATTTGAAGATCTTCTCTGCGGCCCTCGGCGTACCTCTGCGCCCTCTGCGTTGAAATAGCCGTTTACGCAGAGAGCGCAGAGATACGCAGAGAGCCGCAGAGACGACTTCTAAATAAGGCGCCGTCATGACGGAGGTTGAACTCTGAAGTATTTTTCGCGTTAACCTCATTCATTGGTGAATAAGCGGATGATTACGGATTCCCGTCTTGATCTGTATAATCCGTCGACTATGGCCAGTTTTCCTGCAAAATTAGCGCTCCTGTTTCTGGTGAGTGTATTGCTCGGTGTTGTTTGTGTAGCCCAGCGGTCCGCTAATCTGCTTCAGAATCCGGACGGCAGTGGGGGAATGACGTCTTGGCGTCCCTATGGCGAAGCCAACGCCGAGCGTTTGTCTAACGGTAATATCTGCTTTGTGGTTCGTAACGGTGGGCATTTCGATCAGGATGTGGAGCTGCCGCCGCAGTCTGATGGTAAGTACGTGTTGTTGATAGGCCATGGTGCGAGTGAGCGCATCAATTCTGATTCGTCCATTACAGGGTTGCCATACCTGTACAGCTACATGATGGAAAAGGGGCGTGCGGATCGAAAAGAGATACGTTCCTATTTGCAGGGGCAACAGTTGCTAGGTCGAAGCGCGTTCCGTGATGAGTGGGTAAAGATGTGGGGGATCTTCAAAGTGCCTGAGGGAACGACCACGATCCGGTTCTTTTTAAATCAGGCAGAAAGAAGCGGTGATCCGCATAACGGTTCGTTGGCGCGTTTCGACAACCTCGGCCTATACCTCTTTGCGACGAAAGACGAGGCCGAGGCCTTCGCGTTTCAATATCAATAGATTTCGATTGTTGTGCCCCTGTAGCTCAACGGTTAGAGCAGCAGACTCATAATCTGTTGGTTCGGGGTTCGAATCCCTGCGGGGGCACCAGAATTGTGATTTCGCGATACGTTGGGTCTAATGATCACTCCTGAAGAAATCGTCGGCGAAGAATGGGCTGCGTGGTATCGCCTCTCACCGCAAGAGCGCTGGCGTGAATCGGAAAAGTTGTGGCAGGTTTATTTTTACCTTGGTGGCTCGCTTGATACGCAACCCGATACTCAAAGTCCTTTCTTCGATCCAGACGCATCGAGTACACGCGCTGCTCATGGGCGGTCAGGCGTGCGTATTCTACGGCGCAGCCGAGTTTAGCCGTGACACCGACTTGGCCATCCTTGCAAGCTCCGAGAATCTTGCGAGACTCCAGAAAGTCCTAAAAGATTTGAAAGCGGAGGTCGCTGTTCCGCCCTTCGAAATGAAATATCTTCGCAAGGGGCACGCAATTCACTTTCGATGCAATGACGTCGACGCACGAGGAATGAGAGTAGACGTGATGACGAAAATGCGCGGCGTCTCCCCGTTCACAGAACTATGGACCCGGCGTACAACGATTGAAGTAGATCGTTCAAGGATAGAATTGATGGGCCTCCCCGACCTCGTTCAAGCCAAGAAGACGCAGCGTGACAAAGATTGGCCGATGATTCGACGGCTGGTTGAGGTTAATTACTTCGCGAACCGTGAAGCTCCGACTAAAGACCAAATTCGATTCTGGTTTCTCGAGCTGAGGACACCACAATTGTTAATTGAGTTAGTTCGGCAAAATCGACTTCCGTCGCAACTTCTCCGACAGCGACCGCTCCTGAAGGCGCTCAAGAGCGAAGACGAATCACTTCTCGCGAAGTTGTTGATTGAGGAGGAGGAGCAGATACGCGACGCAGATCGTCGTTATTGGTTGCCCCTCAAGAAAGAACTCGAAACCTGCGCCATGCTCGCATATCACACAGCTGACTTATTAGGGATCATCGACGTGTCAGAACTCGCTTCGCGAGACTTATAATCTCCTGGTTCGGGGTTCAAATCTCTGCAAGCAACTGCGAAATTCTTAAGGTTTATGCTTTAGGCGTTTTGATTTCCCCTTTGATTGTTCTGAAAGCCTAGGATGAACGAAGTTGGCTCGATTTTTTGGAACCATTAACATCCGCAGCCACTGCACGCACCTGCGCGTTTCGATAGCTATGGAGTGTTAGGCATCAAACAGAAAGAATTGGTCGAAAGCATTAACGCCTCAGGGTAATGCCACCAAGTGAACGACAAATCGAATCGGCGATCGAAGCGCTCAAGAGTTCTCCTGGTACCTTTCAAGCGTTGGTGGAGCGCTATGCCCGGTTGGTTTACCCGCATCGGTTTAATCACATCGTTCCGTTGGGCCGGAATCCAAATAGCGCAACAGTTAGAGGCTGGCCGGATGTGTATTCACTCGCGGAGGATTTCCGTTTGTGTGTGGCTGAAGCCACCCATAGTCCGGATTGGCCCAATCACTTGGAGGAAGATATCGAAAAGGCGGAGGTTTTGGGGAAAGGCCAATTTTCAAGTTTCTTGTTTGTTGCCTGGGACAATGAGCCAAGCCCCCTCACTAACCATAAAAAGAAAAATCCGCGTTACGAAAAGCTGGCGCATTTTCGCGAGAGGCTGGTCGCGCTCGGCATCCCGTCTGATAGCATAAGTTTTGTCTTTAAGAAACAACTCATCCACACGCTCAGCCAGCCGCGCTTTGCTGCCGTCTTGAAAGAGATTTTGGGATTAAGCTTTCACAGCCTCCCGTTCCGGTTGATTCGGGAGTCAACATTGTTTGGCCAACCGGGGCGAGTAGAAGCATTCGCTCCTGCCGAAAGGGAATATCTGGACGGGTTAGTGCATCGTGCGAGCCTCGCGAACGAGATCGAACAGCAACTCTCACAACGTGGTTGGGCTTGGGTTCGTGGGCGGGGTGCGACGGGGAAAACCGTGCTAGCGATTCAAATCGCGCTGGATTATGAGGGCCGCTCCTATCCAGCTTATTACCTCAATCTCGGTGAGACGGAAGTTGATGTTGCGAAAACGCTCGATAAGTTGACCACAATTGGAGATGAGCAGGTGCTTTTCATCGTCGACAACGTCCATCTTAATGACGGGGTTGCTCGCGACATTTTCAACCACTTGCGACAGGTTTCGCCGGGCAGCCATCTGCTCATGCTGGGACGTGATGTAACTGTGGCTGATGTCCGGGGGACAGCCAATCCGCTTGAGGATTTACAAGCAGACGCTCTGACCTTAACCGTTAACCCTGGCGACCTCGCTGGGGTTTTTCACCGTCTCGCGCGTAGATCTCCTGCTGGTCCCGGTGCTTGTCCTACACCTTCCACCCCGGTGTTAGAACGTTGGCAATATCTTTTCGGTGGAGACCTGATTGCCTTCAGCGCCGCTGTAGCGCGCAAAATCAAACAACTAACGCAAGGCGATTGGTTGCTGCAACCACAGGACGCCGCGAATTACGTACATGAGATCTACCTCGAAAAAGCCAGTCCTGAAGAGCGGCTCAATCTGCTGCGAATGGCGGTGCTTGCAAAGTTGGAGATTGATGTTCCGGCAGTGGCACTCAACAGGATTGGGATCAAACGCTTGTTGCAGGGCGGATTGGTCCATCAAGTAAGGAAGGGTGTTGATGCCAAATATGAGTACTATCACCTCATCCATCCGGGTCTTGGGGATCTGCTGTTGGAGGCTGCGGATTTCTCATTGGAAGAGTTGAACCGATTTGTTAGGGAGCAGGTTTGTTTTGTCGGTCGACAATACCCGTTTGTGGGCTTCCAAATCGCATCCAGAATCGAATCTGCCAATCGTGCGCAAGAGGCGATTGAAATTTTGCGGAGTATTGTGGAATCGGATGGTAGGGGAATTACGTCGCTTTTGACATCCGGTGTTCAACATTTGCGTCGAAACTGCGAACGCTTGGTTCGCTTGGGAGTGTTATCGGAAGAAGAGGTAGATAAAAGGTTAGCCAACGAAATATCAGTTTTGTGTAAAGCGGCGCTGCGTACACCGTTGCAGTTCTTGGTCACGTTTCTCGATTACGCTGAGCGCAAACTACCGACAACTGACTGCGCTTTGAAGATTGCGTTGGCCAAGCCGGCGAATTTGGCGATGCTTACCCAGACGGCGCTGCGCACACCATTGCATCTGTTGGTGACATTCCTCGATTACGCTGAGCCGAAATTATCGATAACGGCCTCCGCTTTGCGGACTGCGTTGGCTAAGCAGGAGAATCTGGCAACGCTGATCCCGAGGGCACTGCGCACGCCCTTAGGCGATCTCGTCACGTTCCTCGATTATGCTGAGCGCAAATTACGAACAGCAGCCTCCGCTTTGAAGATTGCGTTGGCCAAGCCAGAGAATTTGGCGACTCTGACACAGACAGCCCTGCGCACACCATTGCATTTCTTGGTCACATTCCTCGATTACGCTGAGACGAAACTGTCGATAACGGCCTCCGCTTTGCGGACTGAATTGGCCACGCAGGAGAATCTGGCAACGCTGACCCAGAGGGCACTGCGCACGCCCTTAGGCGATCTCGTCACGTTCCTCGATTATGCTGAGCGCAAATTACCGACAACGGACTCCGATTTAAAGACTGCGTTAGCCCAGCCCGAGAATCTGGCGATGCTTACACAGGTGGCGCTGCGAACACCCTTAGGCGCTCTGGTCACGTTCCTCAATTATGTTGAGCGCAAACTACCGGCTTTTGGTCAAGCATTGTCAGCCAAGCTAGTCGAGGAAGAGTCCATACCCATCCTTGCCGGAATTGCCTGTCAGGAGCCTTTGGACAACCTTCTTAGCTTCTTACGAACGGCGAAGATTGCTCCCATGGTCGTAGCTGCTATCAATCGAGACGAATGGGATCGATCGCGGGTGGCTGGCAGAGCAGAGCAACCATATTTTTTCCACGGCCTCGCAATAGAGTTAAAGCGGCTCGGAAGACCGGAACTAGCGGAAACACCGGCGCGCGTGCTTATCAATACCCCTGACGTGCAACATTGGCATGCACCTGGAATCGGCTTGACCCAGCTCACCCAAGTCATGCGCTTGGGCCACGCAGCAGGAAGTGAATCCGTCCGCCGTTTCCTTGACAGAATTGTCACGCCTACATGGCTTCAGCAACAATATAACGTAGCTTCTACTGGTCGTATTGCAGCAGCGCTGTTTGGTTTGTGGGGAACTTATGAGCAGGTCGTGTTGGATCGTTTCTGCGTGGACGCTTTGTCTTTGCGTTTGGCTGCCGAAATGAGACTGCTCCCAGTGATGAATCCTGAATTTCTATCGGCAGCGCTTCAATTGTTGGGAAGCTCAGCGTTAATTGGCGTACAAGCAGATAGAACTCCGGTGAACTGGCCGCACGTTCAGCAAGTTCATGAGGCGGTCCGCTTTGGTGCCCCGCGTGCAGGCATGACAACAATCGGATACATACAAATTCAATTGTGGCTTGGGCTTCATGAAATGGCCCGTCTGCGTCCAGACCCTCTCACAGCGGATCCGCTATGTGGTGAACAAATCCTGTGTCTTTGGAGACACTCGAAAGGCTATAATGACAAACAAGAAACACTCAACGCCTACATGATAGATTGGTTGGAGCGATGCGCCGGGTCTAACTGGACGTTGAGATCAGAAAGAGCGATTTGGACTTTTCTGCACAAACAGTAGTGGATGAGTCCGGTAGGTAAATGATCAGTAGAGTGTCGGAATTACTGCCTAATATTGCCAGCCATTGCCTTGCACTTAAAGGAAGTCTTCTTTGCCCTGAACGATCACGCAATGGTGTGATTACGTGAGCTTACCCAACCGGCTGCGGATTCGGTAAATAGTATTACTTGATCCATCTTCATAAGGACCTTCAACAATTCATGATCTGTTAATCGGGTTCCTTCGCGGGGCACCAAGTTTTCATTCGCCGATTTCATGAACTAGGAAGAAGGCTTTGCCAGCACCCTCAAGGTCAACTATCTGAAAGCCGCGTCGCTGCATCACTCGTCTAAGCTTAAGATTAGGTTCAGCACAGTTTACGGCGTGCACTAGCCACTCAACTTTCTTTAGCCCGCGTTTCTTTGCATACCTTTGCGCCAGTGAGGTTAGGGTCGGAAGGATACCTTCACCGCCGCCATCGATTTGCGCGAGCACGACGATCAAACTCTTATCATTGATTTTGAACTCACCCAATATCTCTGCGCTGCCTGCACGAAACACAATCGATCTACCACAAAGCACAAATTCATCGACCTGCTCATCGGCAGAGTAGCCTTCAATGTCAATTTGTCTCATCTTTCAACGATTTTGAATTAATATGTAGGACCGAAGAAGAATAAACCCATCACGAAGATCGCACTCCTGCTGATCGTCATTAGCACTTCGTACTTCTGGTTCGAGGCAAAGGCGTGTACGTGCGCACCTTCCGATACACCTTATAGAGAGTACCAGAAAGCTACGGCTGTATTCGTTGGCAAGGTAATCAGCTCGAAGGATACAGTTATATCTGAAAACACGTCTTATACGGTTTACGAGCGTGCTTTTCAGTTCTCGGTTACTGAATCGCTCAAGGGCGTAAAAACCTCAACGGTCGAGATAGACGTTGGCCGGCTCGACAGTACTTGCTATCAAGGATTCGCTGTCGGAGAGACCTACCTGGTTTATGCCTACAGCAGCGCCGGCAGCAAACTTCACTCTGGGGCTTGCACCCGCACCAATCATCTATCCTATGCAGCAGACGATCTGCATTACATTCGCGATTCACTTAAAGGTGTTCCAGAACCGAGAATCTACGGCTCCGTAATGCGAGTCGACTCCGACTTAAGCTCAACCAAATCACGCCCACGAGTCACACCTCTACAGGGCATCAAGGTTCTTATTGAAGGCGAAGGGAAAACTTTTGAAGCTGTAACGGACGAGCAGGGTTTGTACAGCTTGCCACGACTTCCTGACGGCGAATATACGGCCCATCCTTTACTGCCAAAGAAATACACGCCGTATTTCCCCGCCGAGGAAAAGTTTATTCTTGGTTCAAAGGAGTCGTGGGATTTTCACATTCAACGAGGCCCAAGTGCTTATGCGGCATTTCAAATAGCCTGGAACAATCGTTTGAATGGCAGAATTGTTGACTCCGAAGGAAACGCCATCGAGCGGGCTAAAGTCAGCGTTTTAATTGCTCGCTCTCCTTCACCTTCGGTTATCGAACGCGATGAATTTGATTATCATCCGGGGGGTAGATTTCAGTTTTACGGACTGAATCCTGGTAGCTATCTGCTAGCAGCGGACATCAGAGCACCTTTCGTTGACAACAGCAGATCCACGAGGTTTTATTATCCAACCGCTACTGCGCCGGATCAGGCGCGTGAGATTTCGATCGGCGAAAACGAAACGCTTGATGAACGAGAAATAAGGCTGCCGCCAGGATATCTTGTACGACAGGTTGAAGGTGTCCTGGTCTGGCCGAATGGCGAACCTGTGTCTGATGGTTGGGTATACCTCGCAGCTTCGGAAGGTTCCCTCGATGATGACGGGAAGTACAATTGGGACAGCACCGACGCATTGGGAAGATTCTCGCTACAAGCATTCGTTGGGGCGGAATACTGGGTACACGCCGAGGCCAAGCGTTCGGAAAAAGGAACGCCGATCAAGATCAAGGTCCAACAAATCAACGAGCCACTGAAAATTGTCATTCCCTTTCCAAAACGGATTGACCGTTGAAACCTGAAACGAACGCCTGAAACGTTTTCGGACCGTTTCTCATTAAAGGTAAGTGGGCAGTCGCTTTGCTATTCCATTCCCGTCAAAACTGGTCTAGAAACTCTCTTAAACTCGTTGTCAGTTATGCCTTCACTACAACCGATACACACCCGAAAGTTAACTATCGTCGCGCAGGATCCGAGTGTTCGAATCCGTGGCAAGATCTTACGCGCCACTATTGATGTCCCGGCGGAAGAGATTGGTCCCGGACCGAGAGGTTACCGCGTAGATGTCGTTGACTACGACTCCTCCACGATGACGCTCTACAAACCCATTGCATACCCGCGCCTCGATGGGAAAGGTAACGGTGATCCGTTTGCCGGAGCTTCGGACAAGGAGCTTCGGACAAACCCAAACTTCCACGCCCAGAATGTTTACGCGATCGTGATGAAAACACTCGCGCGATTTGAATTTGCACTCGGACGGAGAGTGAGCTGGGGATTCTACGGACACCAACTCAAGGTGGCCCCTCACGCTTTCGCTGACGCCAACGCGTTTTACTCCGAGAAGGACCAGGCGTTGATGTTTGGATATTTTCCAGGCGCCAGCGGCCGGATGGTCTATTCCTGCCTCTCACACGACGTAATCGCGCACGAAACAACTCACGCGATTCTCGACGGTCTGCGCGAGCGGTACAGCGATCCATCGTCTCCCGAACAAGCCGCGTTTCATGAAGGCTTCGCAGACATCGTTGCGCTTCTTTCCGTCTTCGCTGTGCCGGGAGTTGTCGCAGCAGTGATCGATCTTTCAAATGAGAAACGAAGAGAAAACATCATCGCCCAGAAGGACCTGACCGTTGAGAGGCTGAGACAGTCGGCGCTGATGGGACTGGCTGACGAGATGGGACAGGAGCTCGCAAACGTTCGCGGGCAGGCGTTACGCCGTTCGGCCGAGATGCCCCCTTCCAAGTCGTACATGAACGATCCTGAGTTCAAGGAACCACACCGCCGCGGCGAAATACTCGTGGCCGCGACAATGAATGCGTTCCTGACCGTATGGTCCAACCGTCTTAAATCGCTCGGTCAGATTCGACCCGGTTACCTGGATCGCGGTCGAGTGGTGGAAGAAGGCGCCGGCATCGCAGACTACCTGTTGACGATGATGATTCGCGCGATAGATTACGCTCCGCCAGTCGATCTGGAATTTTGTGATTACCTCAGCGCGGTGCTTACGTCAGATCATGAGATCAACCCTGACGATTCGAAGTATCGTTTTCGTGAGATTCTCCGGGAGACGTTTATCGCTTACGACATCAAGCCGGCCTCGAAAGGAACGGCAGAAGAGCCCGGAGCATGGGATCCGCCCGAAAGCGATCTGAATTTCGAGCGGATGCACTTTGAATCGATGCGGCGCGATCCGGACGAGGTATTCCGATTCGTCTGGGAAAATCGGAGAGCGCTCAAATTGAACGAGGACGCTTATAGCCGCGTCTTATCGGTGCGTCCCTGCCTGCGGATCGGACCGGATGGTTTTGCGTTGCGTGAAACTGTTGCGGAATACCTGCAACAGATCAAGCTGGCTGCTTCGGAGCTAAAGAGCCTGAAGGTCAAAGTACCTGAAGGCATGCCGCGAGATCTCGAGGTCACGCTTTACGGTGGCGGCGCCTTGATCTTCGACGAGTACGGCAGACTGAAATTTCATGTTCGCAACAGGGTGAACGACGACGAGCGTCAAACGCAACGACTCAAATATCTCTGGGAGTTTGGATTCCTTAAGAGCGGGCCCGCGGCCTTCCGCTTTTCCTCACTTCACAGGCAGCGCATGATTTCACTTCCGAACAGGGCCCCGGAGCAATGGTAAAAATGGCGACCACCAAACCGAACAAAATCACCTTGCGGAGTTATCAGGTCGGTTTCGGCGACTGCTTCCTGATGACTTTTCATTACAAGAAATTTGATCGTCATATTCTGATCGACTTTGGCAGCACTGGTATTCCGAAGACCAGTGAGTCGAAAAAGAAAGGCGCTGACAAGTTGATGACGCGGGTAGCAAAAGACATCCACAAGCAGTGTGGCGGAAAGTTGCATGCGATCGTGGCAACACACCGGCACGCGGATCACATCAGTGGCTTCGCAACCGACGGAAAGGGTGCGCCGGGAACAATCATAGCTGACTGCGATCCCGACGTTGTGGTCCAACCGTGGACCGAGCATCCCCGGGCGAACCCGGTCACAGGCAAGGTGTCGAGCCCAAACGGTAATAAGTCGCTTGCTTTCGGCATGGCGCTACGCGACATGCACGCTATCTCGGGCGCGGTGTTGCATGAAGTTAACCTTCGCGGCAAGGCCCTGCTTGGCCCGAAACTTCATGGCGAGCTGAGCTTCCTCGGTCAAGACAACATCAAGAACCGTTCAGCCGTGCAGAATCTGATGGACATGGGCCGTGGCAAGAACAAACAAGGCAAAAAGAAGAAAGCTGTTTACGCTCATTTTGGATCTTCGTCAGGCTTAGCCACTGTGTTGCCAGGCGTCAAAGTTACAGTGCTTGGACCACCAACACTCGACCAGACGAAAACGATCAAGAAAATGGCGAAGACGGACGAGGACGAGTTTTGGCACTTCCAGGCTGTTGCCGGACAGTTTGTGACTAAGCCGCAGGCGCAACTTTTCAAAAACGCGCAGACATTTGAGCCGTCCCGCAAGCCGCCCTCAACCCGATGGTTCATCAACCGGATGCAATCGATTCGCGGCGAGCAATTGCTCAGCATCATGAGAGCGCTGGACAGTGTAATGAACAATACCAGTCTGATTTTGTTGTTTGAGGTGAACGGGAAAAAGCTTCTGTTTCCCGGCGACGCTCAGATCGAAAACTGGTCCTATGCGCTCCAACAGGAGAAGGTGCAAAAGCTTCTGGAAGATGTTGACTTGTACAAGGTCGGACATCACGGCAGCCTTAACGCGACTCCCAAGTCGCTCTGGAAGTTGTTCAAGAAACGCTCGACCAAAAAGTCTGCGGATCGTCTTCAGAGCATTGTGTCGACGATGGCCGGGAAGCATGGCGCCGCCCCGAAAACCGAAGTGCCGAGAAAACCGTTGGTTGAGACCTTACTGAAAGAGTCAAACTACTTCACTACTCAGGAGCTCCGAGGAGTGAATAATATTCGTAAAGACTTCGAGATTGAGTTTTAAGTTTCTCTGCGGCCCTCTGCGTATCTCTGCGGCCCTCTGCGTTTGAGTTTCAGTTTAACGCAGAGGGCCGCAGAGAGAGCACGCTTGTTTTACTCAGCTAAAAAAGCTTTACTGAGCACTCATGAAGCGACTAATAGTCTTTCTGTGCTCTTGTGTAGTGCTCTTTGCGTCGAGTTGTGCGCGCTTTCACAACGCGCCAACTGAATCAAAAGACGCACGCTACGTCGTCATCTCGCCGATCTACAACGAAATCATCTGGGCCCTCGGCGCGCAGAACACCGTGGCCGGCATCGATCTCTCCACCACCTATCCACCTGAAGTTAAGAACGTGCAGACCGTCGGCTACCATCGCGCGTTGAGTGCGGAAGGCATTCTCTCGCTACACCCGACGGCGATAATTCACGACAACAACATCGGCCCACCGCAAGTAGTGCAGCAACTTCAGCAACTAAACATTCCGATGAAGCAGTTCACCGCGAAAAATGATTCCTTCGATGGGACAAAAGCATTGATTCGCGAAATGGGCGCTTACTTTCATAAGGAGTCGCGTGCTGAAGAACTCTGCAACACACTCGACACGCAACGCGCCGCGTCGCTGGAAAAGGTAAAGCAATACACCGATCATCCACGCGTGGCGGTGATTCATTTTGGACGCGCCTCGAACGTGTATCTGGTCGTGGGCAAGGGCAGTGGTGGTGATGGCGGTGGCGTGAGTCAGATGATCGAGCTCGCCGGCGGAGAGATGGCCGTCGAGAACACAGGCGGCCGCGGCATGCAGCGAATGGAGTCGCCTGAAATAATCGCGAAAGCCAATCCCGACGTCATTTTGCTGACCGACTACGGTTACGATCGTCTCGGTGGATCGACCGATCAGATCAAAGCTTTACCCGGGGTGGCGACGTCGAACGCCGCCCGCGACAATCGCATCTTCCGAATCGAAGAGAACGTGCTAAATTACTTCGGCCCGCGCTCCGGTGAGAACATCGCAAAAGTAGCGGAAATCATTCATAAAAAGTGACAACGCAACACGGCCGTCGACAATTGCTCCTCATTGCGCTAGTTGCCGTCACTCTTCTCGTACTACTCGCTTCGATACGATACGGCGCGATCGATTTCTCGATCACTGAAATCACTCACGCCATCGCATCCCTGTTTCCCGGGCAACCGGAACCAACTCTGGACCAGCGCATCTTTCTCGAACTGCGTTTCCCGCGTGCAATTCTTTGCCTGTTAGTCGGCGCGAGTCTCGGCGTCGGCGGAACGCTGATGCAGGCGCTGTTTCGAAATCCGATTGTGGAACCAGGACTCGTCGGAACATCAAGCGGCGCTGCGTTTGGCTCTGCATTGTTCTTCGTTCTCGGCGGCGTGTTTCACATCGGCGCGAGTCTCTGGAGTTTGCCGATTGCAGCGTGCGCCGGCGGCGTAATCTCCACCTACCTGGTTTTTCTGCTGGCGCGATCGCGCGAAGACGGACGCGCGTCGATCGTCATGCTGTTGCTGACGGGGCTAGCCGTCAACGCGCTCTTCATGAGTGGGATTGGCTTTCTGTCGTACATCGCGCGCGATCCGCAAGCACGCTCGATCACGTTTTGGAGTTTGGGGACGTTGTCCGGAGCAAGTTGGAAATCCGTCGAGATCGTGGCGTTGTCGACGGTGCTCGGATCGATCGTCGCGATACGTTATGCAAAGCAGCTCAACGCGTTGATGATCGGTGAAGAAGAGGCGACCTATCTTGGCGTCAACGTCAATCGTCTGAAGTGGATCATTCTTTCGGTGAATGTCGTCATCGTTGCGGTGGCGACTGCGTTCACGGGCGTCATCAGTTTTGTCGGGCTCGTCGTCCCGCATATTCTGCGGATGCTCGGCGGCGCGGATAATCGATTTCTAATCGTCGGCAGCGCGCTGACTGGTGCAACACTGCTAACACTGGCTGACCTGATCGCGCGTCTTTCGGTGCGGCCGGCCGAGCTCCCGATCGGTATCGTGACGTCTGCGGTTGGAGTTCCGGTATTCATTTTCTTACTGCGACGACGGCAGTACGTATTCTAATGCTTGTTGGGCGTGACATCACTTTCCGCGTTGGAAGCAAGGAGCTCATCTCGGATATTTCTGCGTCGTTCACGCCGGGCGGGCTTCATTTGATTGTTGGCCCGAATGGCGCGGGAAAGTCGACGCTTGTAAAAGTCCTTGCGCGTCTGCTGCGTCCGCAATCAGGAACGGTTGAATATGAAGCTGTTGACGTCGCTCGGGCGGGGGAAGCCGAGCTTGCGAAACGGCGTGCGGTGCTTTCACAGGCAATCGAGATCGCGTTTCCTTTGACGGTTCGTGAAGTGGTGATGATGGGCCGTTACCCGCACTTTTCCGGCCGACCTGGACCAACAGACGAGCAGATCGTCGATGAAGTGATGCGTCACTTCGACGTCACGGAGTTTAAGGATCGTTACTACCAGAGCCTCAGCGGTGGTGAGCGTCAGCGAGTAAACTTCGCGCGTGTGTTGGCCCAACTCTGGGACCACACTACTGAGTCATGCCGGTATCTTTTTCTTGACGAGCCGCTGACGTTTCTCGATATCCGTCACCAGATCGATTTCATGAAGCGGATACGAAATTTCACCAGGGACGCTGAGGTGGTTACGGTAGGCGTTGTACACGATCTCAACCTCGCCGCCCGGTTTGCCGATCAGATCCTGATGTTAGATGGAGGACGCATTGTCGCCAACGGTCCTCCCGCTGAGGTACTCACGACCGAACGGATCAGACAAGTCTTCGGAGTCGAGCCAACGATGGTCCAGACCCAGGACTCAGGCCTCCATCTCATTTTTAATTAGCCGCGGCCAGGATTATTGAATTGATTCTTTTGTTTCACATTTCAAGTCTCCTTTCGTTTTCATGATGGTTTGTAAAAAAGGCGCACCAGCGGTTTGTAAGACAATCGTCGATTCCGTGGTGGTGCTGATGACAGGCGGGGCAAATGGAGTTCGAAACGACCCAACCAGCGCCAAAGCGATCAATAAAACAGACGGCATCCGCATATCCTTCTCCTTACTCAGGTGTGGTTAGCTGATCTCGCGCCGCGACCAGCGATCGGACACACACGACGAGCGAGCCGTTGGGCTCCTCGCGGTAGTTAATCGAATCACTTTCGATCAGGCGGTAGATCATTCGGGTTGGTACATTTGACAAAAGGGCGGCATGGTCGGGCGGCAGCATGATGGCGTCTCCGGTCGAGCATTCAGTGCAGAGTGCGGGCAGCGAGCCGCTCGCGGTCCTGATGGCATAGAATTCGTGAATCTCGACTGTCCTTTCAGTCCTGCGTGTTTTCTTCACGACGTTCTCCGTTAATCGATTTCTCTGCGCAGAGGACCGCAGAGGGGTTATTGCCGTCGTTACCAGCCGACCCTATAATTGGCGAGCTTTTCGCCAACCGCGCCGACGTTAGTCCCGGGCGCCTTAAAAGTCTTTTGGGTTTTCTTAAGTTGCGCTGATAAAGCTCTTACCGCGGGTCTTACAGATTTCTTACAGCCGTTATGCTCCGGCCTGACAATCACTTATATGAATTCGGGCCCTTCGTGCTTGATGCCCGTAGTCGCATACTGCTGCGCGAAGGAGTGACAGTTCGCCTCACGCCGAAAGCTTTCGAAACTCTTCTTGTCCTCATTCAGCACGGGGTGCAGGTAGTTGATAAGGAGCGATTACTGAAGGAGGTGTGGCCGGACACCTTTGTCGAGGAGGGCAGCCTTTCGCGCAACATACACGAATTGAGGAAGGCGTTGGGCGATGACACTTCGCAGCCGAGCTACATAGAAACGATCCCGAAGCGCGGTTACAGGTTTCTCGCTCCTCTCAAAGTATCCGATATCGCGCAAATCGCTCCGGCTTCAGTCAGTGGTGAAGCGACAGTTATCGAGAAACACACGTTTGCGCGGGTATTGAGTGAAGAGTTTGAAGAAACGGAGCCGCCGTCACCGGCGATGCTTCCACCGGCTCGCGTCACCTCACGACGAACGAAGACAATTGTCCTCGTTGCTTCGACAGTGCTTGCACTATTACTGGTTGGCGCGCTTAAAGCGGTTCTTTATCTGAAACGCCCCGCCCCGTCTCCGGCGCCGGTGTCGCGCGCTAAAAGCACGTTGCTCAGATTGACCAACAACAACGCGGTGGACTCGGGAGCGACGTGGTCGCCTGATGGCAGCCAGATAGCCTTCTCGAGTAATCGCGACGGGAAGATTGAGATCTATGTGATGAACACCGACGGATCGAATGTGAAACGACTGACCAACAATTTGGCTGATAGCTATGGTCCAAAGTGGTCCCCTGACGGCCGCAAGATCCTGTTTGAAAGCGACCGAGACGGGAACAAAGAGGTTTATGTAATGGATGCCGACGGCGGCAACCAGACTCGCTTAACCATGAACACTGCGTTTGATAGTCCTACCTCATGGTCTCCTGACGGTAGCCAGATTGCATTTGCGAGCAACCGCGATAACGCCAGTTTTTATAACTTTGATATCTACGTAATGAAGGCCGATGGCTCTAACGTCAGGAGAATAGTGGCTGACCACGAATATGATGCGGAGCCGCGCTGGTCACCCGATGGTAAGAAGATCGTTTTCGTCACCGGCAGGAACGGTAACTTTGACGTGTACGAGGCAAACGCCGATGGCACGGGCCAGCGCAACCTGACTCCGGATTACGACAAGAATGACGGCGCGGCGGTCTGGTCACCTGACGGCAACAACATTGCATTTGTGAGGAACATCCAGGGCAAAGAGCAAATCTTTGTTATGAGCGCCGATGGGACGAATCTCAAACGTGTGACCAACAACTCGTCGAATAACGGTCGGCCCGCGTGGTCGCCTGACAGCTCCAAGCTCGTTTTTCACACTGACCGTGACGGGAACTTTGAGATATACGTCATGAGTGTCGACGGCGAATTGGCCCAGCTTACCGATGATCCCTCCGATGATGTCGACCCTGACTGGTCTCCGGACGGAAGCAAGATTGCGTTTTCGAGCAACCGCACGGGCATGCATCACATTTACATTATGAGCGCTGATGGAAGCTCGCCCACACAAGTAACGAACTCGAACGCAGACGATACTGAACCGGCGTGGTCGCGCGACGGTAAACGGATCGCATTCATGCGGGGGACAGACGGAAATCCTGAGATCTATGTGGTGAATGCTGACGGAAGCAATGAATCCAGATTGACATTCGATCCCGGGATTGACATGTTGCCTAATTGGTCGCCCGACGGCAGAATATTCTTCACCAGCAACCGGGAAGGTAAAAGTGAAATTTATTCGATGAACGCTGACGGCAGCGGTGTGCGGAGGTTCACAACGCTGGGAGCGAAATCACCTGCGTGGTCGCCTGACGGGAGTAAAGTCGCTTTCATGAGTCTGAGTCAGGAGCCGGGTAGCACTTATCACATGTTTCAGGTGTTTGTTGCGGATCCGGATGGCGGGAACGTCAGGATGGTTACCAGGGATCCGCCGAGTTCGTTTAGTCCGTGCTGGTCTGCTGACGGCGCCAGCATCACTTTTGCAGTTGATAATCTCTCCGTAGTGTCAAATATCTTTCAAGTCGATATGAATGGCGGCAATCGCAGGCGCTTGACCGCAGGACCCAGGATTGACGGAGAAGCAGCAATTTCCCCCGACGGCTCAAAACTAGCCTTTCAGAGTAACCGCGACGGTAACTTCGAGATTTACGTAATGAATCTCCGCTAAAGATTTCTCTGCGGCCCTCTGCGTATCCTCTGCGGCCCTCTGCGTTTACGTTGTCGTTTAACGCAGAGAACGCAGAGATACGCAGAGGGCTGCAGAGAGACTTTTAAGATCCCCCAAAAAGCGCTTAAATGGTTCCAGTATGCCGAAGGAAGAGATCGAACACGGCGGAGCCGTTATAGAAGAGACCGAGAGTAAGACAAAGCTGGAGCGACCGCCGCTCTATAAGGTCCTTTTGCATAACGACGATTTCACCCCAATGGAATTTGTCGTCTTTATCCTGCAAACTATATTTAATCACGGCGAAAACGACGCCGTCCGACTCATGCTGGACGTTCACAGGAAAGGCATCGGTCTGGCTGGCGTCTTTACTTATGAAGTCGCTGAGATGAAGGTAGACAAAGTGACGAGCCTCGCTCAGGCCAATGAGTTCCCTCTCTTATGCACGATGGAAGAGGATGATGATCACAAAGGAACTTGAAAACACTTTAAGCCTGGCAATTGCCGACGCGACCACTCGACAACACGAGTACGTAACGTTGGAACATCTGCTGCTCGCGTTGCTCGTCGATCCTACCGCGCGCGACGTAATCTATTCCTGCGGCGGAAACCTCAATACTCTGAAAAAGGATATCGAGGAGTTCTTTGCCGCACACCCTGAAATGGTTAATCCCGATCCGAGCACATTGCCGGAACAGACAATTGCATTCCAAAGAGTGTTGCAGTACGCGTTGCTTCAGGCGCAAGCGAGCGAACAAAAGGAATTGAACGGTGGAGGTGTTCTGGCGGCGCTGTTCCACGCACAGCATTCTCACGCTGTGTATCTTTTGAATAAATATGGAATCACACGTCTTGCCGTACTCAACTACATCTCGCACGGAATTTCTAATGTAGGTGAGCCGCAAACAACTGGTGACGTCAACGCTGATGAAGGCGAGGAAGAAGCTCGGCAATCCAGAGATCCGTTAAAGGCTTTTACAGTTAACCTGAACGAACGCGCCGCGGCCGGACAAATCGATCCACTCATCGGCCGCAACGACGAGCTGCAGCGAACGATTCAGATATTGTGCCGCCGTCGTAAAAACAATCCGGTTTATGTGGGCGAGCCGGGCGTTGGCAAAACGGCTATCGCTGAAGGTCTCGCACTAAAGATTCATTTGGGTGAAGTTCCGGAGCTGCTGCGCTCTGCAACTTTGTATGCGCTGGATATGGGCGCTGTTTTGGCCGGCACGAAATACCGCGGTGAGTTCGAACAGCGGTTCAAGGGCGTGATCACTGCGCTCAAAAAGATCCCCGGCTCAATTCTTTTCATCGACGAGATTCACACGATAGTCGGAGCCGGGGCCGTTAACGGCGGCTCGATGGATGCCTCGAATATTCTCAAGCCCGCGCTGGCTTCAGGTGAAATGCGTTGCATTGGGTCTACGACCTACAGCGAGTACAAAGCGTCCTTCGAAAGAGACCGCGCCCTCGCACGCCGGTTTCAAAAAATCGAAGTCTCAGAAACGTCTGTCGAAGAGACGGTGGGAATACTGAACGGACTGAAGAGCTACTACGAAGAGTATCACGGCGTGGAGTACAGTCCTGATGCGATACGAGTAGCTGCTGAGATGTCTGCGAAGTACATGCACGATCGCTTCTTGCCGGATAAGGCGATAGACGTAATTGATGAAGCGGGCGCGGCGTTGAAGTTGAGCTCAACTTCGGAGGAAAAAGTTGTTCGCACAGAGGACATCGAAACTGTGGTTGCGCGAATGGCTAAAGTCCCGCCGAAGACGGTTGTAAGTTCGGAAAAAGTTCGGCTGGCAGAACTGCAAAGCAAACTACAGGATGTAATTTTTGGCCAGGACCATGCGATCGAGCAGGTCGTTCGCGCCATCAAGTTGTCTCGTTCCGGCCTGGGCCAACCTGAGAAACCCGTCGGATGTTTCCTCTTTTCCGGCCCTACAGGTGTAGGCAAGACTGAGTTGGCTAAACAAATTGCGGTGATCCTGGGTGTCGAGTTTATTCGCTTTGATATGAGCGAATACGCCGAGAGTCACACCGTGTCGAGGTTGATTGGAGCGCCACCGGGTTATGTGGGCTTCGATCAGGGTGGTCTACTGACAGACGCAATTAACAGAACTCCATACGCGGTGTTGGTGCTGGATGAGATCGAGAAAGCGCATCCGAATCTCTTCAACATCCTGCTGCAGGTGATGGATCATGCGACGCTGACTGATAACAACGGTAAGAAGGCTGATTTCAGAAACGTCATTCTGATCATGACGACCAATGCCGGAGCGAGAGAGATGAGCGAGAGTGGGATTGGTTTTCAGAAAGATCAGGGCAAAGGACAGGGAAGAGGCGCAATTGAGCGAACGTTTAGTCCGGAGTTTCGCAATCGGCTGGACGCGTGGATCGCGTTCAAGGCATTAGACGCCCACGTCATCGAGCAGATTGTCGATAAGTTTATTGCCGAGTTGAACGAGCAGCTGGTTGAAAGGAATGTGGTTGTTAAGCTTTCGCCTGAAGCGCGCTCGTGGCTGGCCCAACGTGGTTTCGATCGGCTGCTGGGCGCAAGACCGATGGCTCGCTTAATCCAGGGAAAGATCAAGGAACCACTGGCCGAAAAGATCCTGTTTGGCAGTGAGCCCGTTGCGGGCGAGGTTTTGGTAGAACTGGAGCAGGATGAGCTCTCGTTAAAATTCCCGGAACAATGAAGTCTCACCACTTGATTCATTTCATCGATCCTGAAGAGTCAATTGATGGCATTGTTGCTTTAGGTGGACCTCTCACCACCACAAATCTTTTGCGCGCTTACTGTCGTGGAATTTTTCCATGGCCGATCGACGACCTCGTGCC